>ENA-UACP01000027-UACP01000027.1-human-gut-metagenome-genome-assembly--contig:-NODE-27-length-30152-cov-6.670997_pt1 | contig 30152 bp, 29 predicted proteins | sample MGYA00243883_ERZ654233 | MGnify/ENA primary metagenome ERZ654233 (study PRJEB26926, sample SAMN06165248) | human gut metagenome | biome: ENVO:00009003; feature: ENVO:2100002; material: ENVO:00002003...
GGGCTCGGAGATGTGTATAAGAGACAGTGCTATATCTTCAATATCCGCTGCTGACCACGCGCCAGCCGCTGCCGCGCCGCTCGAGCACGAAGGGCCAGTCGGTATAGGTCTCGCCGGCGGTCAGGCCGCTGCGCCGCCCCGGGTCGCGCGCATACACGCTCGCGAGCAGCACGATCGTGCCGCCGTCGTCCCCTGCGCCCGCGCCGGCCAGCCAGCACGTCTGGTACGTCTCGTTGTACGCCAGGCGCACCATGGCGCAGCCACTGTGTCCGCGGTGAAACGCGCGCATGGCCGCGTCCATCGCGCCGCGGATATCTTCGTCCGAAAACCGCTCCGACGTGCCGACGACGATCTCCACGCCCGACGTGTCGCCCCGCTGCGCGCAGCCGGTCAGGCCCGTGAGCAGCAGCGCCATGAGCAGCAGCGCCGTGATGTTTCTCTTTCGCATCGTCTCGCCTCCCGCCTCAGCGCAGCGTACCGAGGTAGCCCTCCAGGATCAGGCTCGCCGCCACGGCGTCAACCGTCTGGCGGTGCTTTTTCTCCTTGCGGCCGTTGGCATGCAGGATGCCGTGCGCCTCGATGGAGCTGCGCCGCTCGTCCCAGAGCACGACCTCGAGCCCCGTCGCATCGGTGAGCCGCTGCGCAACCATGCGGCTCTTTTCCGCGCGCGGGCCCTCGGTGCCGTCCATATTTTTCGGCAGGCCGAGCACGATGCGCTCCACGCCCTCGGTGCGCACGACGTCCGCGATCGCATCGACCGCCCGGTCGAGGTTCCACTCCGTGAGCGTCCATGCCCGGCCGCACAGCGTGGCCGAGGCGTCCGAGAGCGCGAGCCCGATGCGCGCGTCGCCGTAATCAATGCCCAGAATTCTCATCGTTCTCCCTCCGCAGATACGTGCGGATCGCGCCCGCCATGTACAGCGAGCCGACCGCGCAGATGACTTCCTCCGGCGCCGCGTGTGCCAGCGCCAGCTCTGCCGCCTGCGCGGGGTCCGCGCAGACCGTAACCGGTTTTCCGAATCGTTTCAAATATTCCCCCAGCTCCGCCGCCGGCAGCGCGCGGGGCGAGCGCGGCGTCGCGGCGATGTACGCCGCCGCCTGCGTGTCGAGCACGGCGAACATGGCGGGGTAGTCCTTGTCTGCCAGCACACCCACGAGCAGCGTGATGCGCCGGCCGGGAAAATAGCGCGCGAGATTGTCCGCGACCGTCTGCGCGCACTGCGGGTTGTGCCCGCCGTCGAGCACGAACCACGGCGCGCGCCGCAGCAGCTCAAACCGCGCCGGCCAGCGCACCTGCGCCAGCCCCGCGTGCACGGCCGCGTCCGGGATGCGCCAGCCGCGCGCGCGCAGCGCCGCCACCGTCTCGAGCGCGACGGCCGCGTTGCGCAGCTGGTGCGCCCCCAGCAATGGCAGCGCATATTCCGCGCCCCGGTAGGTGAAGGTCTGCCCGTCCACGCTGTCGGTCAGCGGCACGATGGCGGACACGTCCACCTCCGTGAGCGGGATGCCCCGCTGCGCACAGATCTCGCGCAGGACGCTGCGCACCTCCTGCGCCTGCGGATAGCTGACGGCGCACGTGCCGGGCTTGAGGATGCCTGCCTTCTCGCGCGCGATCTGCGCGAGCGTGCCGCCGAGGATCTCCGTGTGGTCGAGGCCGATGTTCGTGATGACGGCGCACGCCGGCGCGGCGATGACGTTCGTCGCATCGAGCCGGCCGCCGAGACCGACCTCCAGCACCACAACATCGCACCTCCGCCGCCGGAACCACAGCATGGCCGCCGCCGTCACGAGCTCGAACTCCGTCGGCGGGTCGTCCATGGCAGCGATGCACGGCTGCAGCGTCTGGCACACGGCGGCAAACTCCGCGTCCGGTACCGGTGCGCCGTTGACCTGCATGCGCTCAGCGAAGCGCTCTAGATACGGCGACGTGAACAGCCCCGTCGTGTACCCTGCCGCGCGCAGGATCGATGCGAGCATCGCCGCCGTGCTGCCCTTGCCGTTCGTGCCCGCGATGTGCACGAATTGCAGTCCGTCCTGCGGGTCACCCAGGCGGTGCAGCAGCTCGCGCACGCGAGAGAGCCCCGGGCGCGAGCCGCGCCACTCCACGCCATGAATCAGCTCCATGGCCTGCTCGATCGTCATATCGCTGCACCTCCCGCATCAACTTTCATCAAGATGCTGCGATTATACCACGTTCCGTCCCGCGCGGCAACCGCGGCACTTGCGTTTTTCCCGTGCAGGGAGTAAACTGAAAAACAGACGTTTTTTGCTCGATTGCTCTATTTTCATTTTTTCTGATTTTGATTCTCCGGAAGCGGTGTGAATATGGAAAATTTTGTGATTTCCGCGAATGCGATCCTGCCGATGTTCCTCGTGATGGCGCTCGGCTACGGTGCGCGCTGTCTCGGCTGGATCCACCGGGAGGAGATCTCGAACATCAACAAGGTCGCCTTTCGCATTTTTCTGCCCTGTCTGCTTTATTATAATGTATATTGCTCGGACCTGTCCGGCTCGTTTGATCCGCTGCTGATCGCCTATGCTGTCGGCGGTGTGCTGCTGTCGTTCGCGCTGGCGCTCGGCTATACGCTGCTCATGGAAAAGCTGCCGGAGCGCCGCGGCGTGATGATCCAGGGCATGTTCCGCAGCAACTACGTCATCATGGGCATCCCCGTGGCGACGGCGCTGCTCGGCGCCGACCAGCTCGGTACGATCTCAATCATGATTGCGATCGTCGTGCCGATTTTCAATATGCTGGCCATCATCGTGCTCGAGGTATTCCGCGGGCAGAGGCCGAAGCCGCTGCACGTCCTTGGCCAGATTGTGAAAAACCCGCTCGTGATCGCGTCCGCGCTCGGCATCCTGACGCTGGCTGCCGGCATCCGTCTGCCGCACATTCTCGAGCAGACCATCCAGAACGTCAGCGCCATCGCATCGCCGCTGCAGCTGTTTCTGCTCGGCGCGTTCTTCCAATTCTCCGGCATCCGGCGCTACGTGCGCGAGCTCACGGCTGTCGTGGCGGCAAAGCTCATCGTGTTTCCGGCGCTGTTTCTCGGACTCGGTGCGCTGCTCGGCTTCCGTGACGCGGCGTTCGTGTCGCTGCTGGGTGTGTTCGCCTCGCCGACCGCCGTCAACTCCTTCACCATGGCGCAGCAGATGGGCGGCGACGCGGAGCTTGCGGGCGACATCGTCGTCGTGACCTCGGCCGTGAGCATGCTGACCATGTTCCTATGGGTGTTTCTGTTCAAATCTCTTGGCATGTTCTGAGCGCCGGGGGCTTCCCAAACCAGGCAAACCGGCGTATAATACTGTATTCGAATAACGAAACCACAAAGAGGGCAAAACCATGAATTTTCGAATGATCGGGCAGGTCGTCGGCCGCGTATTGTGCATCGAGGCCGCGCTGATGCTCCTGCCGATGATTGCAGCCTTGGTCTATGATGAATCTCCGGTCCCGTTTCTAATCACGATTGCCGTCACCGGCGGCATCGGGCTGGTCATGTGGCGCGTGCGCGCCAAATCCGGCGGCATGACCGCACGCGACGGTTTTCTGATCGTCGGCCTGTCGTGGATCGCCATGTCGCTGTTCGGCGCCCTGCTGTTCGTGCTCACCGGTGACATTCCGAACTACATCGACGCCCTGTTCGAGACGATCTCGGGCCTGACCACAACCGGTGCCAGCGTCGTCACATCGCCGGAGAGCATGACGCGCGGCGGTATGTTCTGGCGGCTGTTCACACACTGGATCGGCGGCATGGGCATTCTCGTGTTCGTGCTGGCCGTGCTGCCCATGAGCGGCAACCGGTCGATGCACATCATGCGCGCCGAGGTCCCCGGCCCGACGGTCGGCAAGCTCGTGCCGCGCATCCGCAAGACCGCCTCCATCCTCTACCTGCTGTACATCGCGCTCACGCTCGTGGAAACGGTCCTGCTCGTCGCCGGCGGCATGAGCTTTTACGATGCACTGCTGCACGCGTTTGCCACCGCCGGCACCGGCGGCCTGTCCACGCGCGCGCTGAGCATCGGCTACTACAACAGCGCCTATATCGACATCGTCGTGGGCGTGTTCATGATACTCTTCGGCGTCAACTTCAGCCTGTATTACCTCATTCTGCTCGGCAACATCCGCACCGCGCTGCGCAACGAGGAGCTGCGCTGGTTCCTCGGTGTGATCGCCTTCGCCGTCCTCACGATCGCATTTGACATCCGCAATCTCTACGGCGGCGTCGGCCACGCCCTGCGCTATTCGTTCTTCCAGGTCACATCCATCATCTCCACAACCGGCTTTGCCACCGCGGACTTCAATCTCTGGCCGGAATACTCCAAGTTCCTGCTCGTGCTGCTGATGTTTGTCGGCGGCTGCGCCGGCAGCACCGCCGGCGGTCTGAAAGTCTCGCGCGTGATGCTGCTGTTCAAGTCCTGCACGATCGAGGTCAAGAAAATGCTGCGCCCCCGCTGCATTGAAGAGGTCCGGCTCGATGGTAAGCCGGTCGACGGGCAGACCGTCTACAACGCCCTGACGTATTTCACGTTCTACATCATCATCCTGCTCATCGCCGGGCTGATCGTGTCGCTCGACGGGCTGGACTTCACGACGAATTTCACCGCCGCACTCTCGTGCCTGTCCAACGTCGGGCCGGGGCTCTCCCTTGTCGGACCGACCGGAAGCTTTGCCATCTTCTCGCCGCTGAGCAAGATCGTGCTCATGATCTGCATGCTGCTCGGCCGTCTGGAGATTTTCCCGCTGCTGCTGCTGTTCGTGCCGTTTACGTGGCGCTGGAAATGAGCGCTGCCCGCGCCGGAATGCACATTGACCACAAGCAAAAATCCACACCGCCCCGCAAGTCTTATAACTTGCGGGGCGGTTTTTCAACGCCTTTCCCTGCCGGGTGCGCGGCGTGCGCCGACCCGCACCCTGAGCCTTCTCCTTGAGGAGAAGGCTTAAAAAATGCGCAGCAAATCTTATCTCTGCAGCTCATTCCATCCGAGGCGGGCCTTGCCCCCTCGGGCTCCCCTGCGGTTCTGTCACATTGCTCCGCTGCCACTAACTCCCCGCAAAACAGCGACAACCCCGCAGGCCGAAGCCTGCGGGGTTACCTCCGCGTATCCGCGGTCCATTGCATCCGAGGCGGGCCTTGCCCCCTCGGGCTCCCCTGCGGCTCTGTCACATAACTCCGCTGCCACTGACTCACTACAAGACAGCGACAACCCCGCAGGCCGAAGCCTGCGGGGTTGCCTCTCTATGACGCCGCAAACGCGGCGGTCCATATTTCTTAATCGGGACGCTGGAGAGTTGCGCCTTGGTCAGATCACTCCGACAGCTCTGCCTTCTTCTCGGCAGACAGCTTCTTGATCTTCGGGATGCCCCAGATGAACGCCGGGAGCACAACAACGATCAATGCATAGTAGCCGTCATAGCCGTAGATCTTGGAGATGATGGTCGACAGGCCGAGCAGGGAAACTGCATAGCACAGGCCGATGACGATTAGGCCGACGATGACGCTGCGGGCAGCCTTGCTCTTGATCGCCTTCGGGAAGCAGTGACCCTCGAAGCGCTGGATCATGGAGTAGACCAGCGTGACGGACGTGGACACGAACGCGCAGAACAGCAGGATGGTGTACACGACGAACAGCCAGGTGTAGCCGCTGCCCATGAGGGTGACAACGCTCTGGTTGGGGAGCTTCATCACATCGCCGATGTGGCGGGCCGCAAGGCTGGCAACCGTATCAACACCGGTGCTCTTGATGGCGCAGAGGATCGGGTACCAGCGCAGCAGCATGGCACCGGAAGCGGCGAGCGCGCCGCCGTTCATGAGCCAGCCAAGGATGCTGGCGCGCTTGACGCCCTTGTGGGTCAGCTCGGTGGAAGCGGCGATCATGGCCGGGACGGACACGCACTGGAAAGCAGCGTACACGAACACGCCGCGCCAGACGCCCTCGAGGCCCTTCTGGGAGGTGACGTCAGCGATGGCCGGGATGGAAGCGTAGGCCGCGTTCTCAGTGGCCAGCTCCTGGGCAACCGCGTCGATCGGAACGACAAAGCCCATGATGACCAGGATCGCGGTGACGATCAGGATCGCGGTGGAAAGCACGGTGGAAGCCTTGATGATCAGGTCAACGCCGAAGATCGACAGAAGGATCAGCAGGGCGATGATGACGAGGTTGCAGATGATATCAGGCAGGTCGATCAGGCTCTTGACGATGCCGCCGGCGCCGTCAACGCAGGAAGCGACCGCCGCGAGGATGATGATGATGTAGAAGACCTCAAAGAAGACCTCCATCCACGGCTTCGGATACAGGGCGCGATAGGTGTCCTTGTAGTTGTCGAAACCGCTGAGCTTGGCAAACTTCATCATGATGTACATGACGACGGCCAGGATGCCCATGGCCAGCAGCGGGAAGATTGCCGCAGTCCAGCCATACTGGACGAAATAGTTCACGACCTGGTTGCCGGTCGCGAAGCCGGCGCCCACGTGGGTGCCGAACCAGACAGACGCCACGGTAAAGGCGGCTGCCCAGCTGCTCTTGAGCTTTTTGTTATCCATTTTTTACCTCTCTCTTTTTGCTCTTTTTTTCTTTTCTCTCTTTTATTTCAATCCTGCCTCGTGCTCTCCTACCAACCGAGACAGGGCTCGAAATCCACACCCATGTGTTAATTTATGAACAAGTCGTTAACAACTCGGGATAGTAAATTTATAATTCTCTCACACGCAAAAGTCAATAACAGCCTCTTCCAATCCCCAATTTTTTTCAGTCATTCTCTGAAAATTGTCGGGTTGCACAAAATCCTGCATGTATTTTTATGCACTCTGATTCTGGCGTTTTTGTCATCTTTTGCGTGATTTTAGCACTCTGGCAGAAAGAAAACAGTTGCGGCGTCTACACTTTCGTGCTATCATAGCAACGCTGGGAGGTCAAATCTTTTGTCGAATCTCTGACAATCGAGTTTGGCATATTTTTGACGTTCGCCAACGGTTCCGGGACGCGCGATTGATGAATTTTTAACCATCATTTTTGCGTACACATCCACGGCCCCGTGTTGATTTCGGAGGGAGCGCGCACGTTATGAAGCTCGTAACATTTGAAAAAGACGGCCGCAGCGCCGTCGGTCTGCTCAACGCGGCCGGCACCGCCGTACATCCCGTGCCGGGCTGCGCAGATATGCAGGCGCTCATCGGCATCTGGCCGGTGCTGGACACTGCCGCCGTGCTGCGCGGTGAGGCCCTGCCGCTCGAGAGCGTGCGGCTGCTCGCGCCCATCCCCCGCCCGGTGCAGGACGTGATCTGCCTGGGCATCAATTATTTTGACCACGCCAAGGAGAGCGAATCCGTCGCCGGCAAGGGCGTCAAGGCACCGGACACGTTCCCGATCTATTTTTCCAAGCGCGTGGACGAGGCCGTCGCCCCCGGCGGCGACATCCTCAGCCACAGCGACCTGGTCGCCGACCTCGATTACGAGGCGGAGCTGGCCGTCATCATCGGCCGGCCCGCGTACAACGTCAGCGAAGCGGACGCGCTGGACTATGTGTTCGGCTACACCATTTTGAATGACGTGAGCGCGCGCACGATCCAAAACCAGCACAAGCAGTGGTACCGCGGCAAGAGCCTCGATGGCTTCACGCCGATGGGCCCGTGGATCGTCACACCGGACGAATTCGACGTGCGCAAGTCATGGAAGATCCAGAGCCGCATCAACGGCGAGCTCCGGCAGGACAGCACGACCGATCTCATGATCTTTCACGTGCCGTACGTGATCGCCGAGCTCAGCCGGGGCATGACGCTTCGGCCCGGCACGATCATCTCCATGGGCACGCCCGCCGGCGTGGGCATGGGCTTTGACCCGCCGAAGTGGCTGCACCCGGGCGACGTGGTCGCGTGCAGCATTGATGGCATCGGCACCCTCACCAACACCGTTCGGTAATCCGCCGTCAGGCATACGCCTGCAGCGGCCGAAGATATCGCAAACAGAATCAGAAAAGGAGAGAAAAAGTTATGAAATTTGCAATGTATGGTTCCGGCGCAGCCGGCAGCGTCTTCGCTTCTTACCTGCGTAAGGGCGGTGCGGACATCATCCTCATCGACCGCTACGAGGCGCACATGAAGAAGGTCGCCGAGGAAGGTATGCACTTCACCATCCATCAGGAGGAAGAGGGCGGCTACAAGGATTACGATTACCAGCTCAAGGGCTTCCGCACCTACACCACCGCTGCTGACGCGGCCGCTGCGGAGGGCAAGGTCGACGTCATCATCTACATGACCAAGGCGACCCAGCTCGAGCAGGCCATCCAGGACTCCATGCCCGTCATCGGCGACACGACCGTCGCCGTCTCCCTCATCAACGGCCTCGGCAACGATGACAACCTCTTCAAGGTCTTCCCGAAAGAGCGCTGCATCATCGGCTCCGGCGTGCTGGGCACGGCTCTGCCCGAACCCGCACACTGCGTGTCTACCCCGGCCGGCGGCGTGCAGATGAACTTCGGCGGTGCGGTCCGCTCGGAGCTCAACGACGCGGCTTGCGCCGAGATGCTTAAGTGCTATCGTGCCGGCGGCTGCGACGCCTACTGGCGCGACGGCGAGCCGGGCACCGACAACAACATCTACAAGTTCATCTGGAAAAAGGTCTGCGTGAACGCCACCGTCAACACCGTGTGCGCGGTTCTGCGTCTGAAGATCGGCGAGGTCGAGGCGGATCCGTTCGGCCAGTGGCTGTTCCACAGCGTTATCCGCGAGACCTGCGCGGTCGCGACCGCCAAGGGTGTGCCGATGGACGCCGATGAGTTCATCGCCCACGATCATCAGGACATCGTCACCAACATCGCGGACTACTATCCGTCCATGTGCCAGGATATGCTCTTCAATCACCGCCAGACCGAGATCGACGTGCTCAACGGCAAGATCGCTGAGTACGGCGAGCAGCTGGGCATCGACACCCCGGTGTGCAAGGTCCTGTCCCAGGTCGTGCGCTGCATCCAGGGCAACTACGACAAGCAGTACCTGAAGTAATTTCCCACCCCGAATCTTCTCTGCCGGCCGGCCAACAACCGGCCGGCAGTCTGCTAAGGAGGCAAACGCATGAAAATTGCAATGATCGGCTCCGGCGCTGCCGGCAGCGTGTTCGCCGCCTATCTGCGCAAGGGCGGCGCCGAGCTCTGGCTCGTCGATAAGTACAAAGCGCACATGGACAAGATCGCGGCCGACGGGCTGGTCTTTCGCACGCCGGAGGGCGAGGAGGTGCTCACGGGCTTCCACACGAGCGCCACCGCGCACGACATCGGCACCATGGACATGGTCATCCTCATGGTCAAGGCCACGCAGACCGCGGACGTCATGGCCGACACCATGCCCTGCATCGGACCGGAGACGGTCGTCGTCTCGCTGCAAAACGGCCTCGGCAACGACGAGGTGCTCGCCCAGTTTGTGGAGACAGACCGCATCCTCTACGGCAGCGGCCTGATTGGCACGGAGCTCGCCGGCCCCGGCGTGTGCGTGAGCAAGCCGGAAAAAGGCATCCAGATGCACTTCGGCGCCGTGCACAATAACCCGAAGGCCGACGCCGCCGGCAAGGCGCTCGAGGCGTGCTTCCGGGCGGGCGGCTGCAATGCGAGCTTTGACGAGGACGTGCGTCCGTACATCTGGAAGAAAGTCATCGCCAACAGCGGCTACAACGGCGTAAGCGCCGTCATGCGCCTGAAGGTGAAGGAGACGTTCGCCGACCCCTACGGCCACGACATCGTCATGCACGTCTGGAAAGAGGGCTGCGCTGTCGCGCAGGCGCTCGGCATCGGCGACCTCTGGCCGCTCATGGAAAAGGAGGAGCCGAACATCGTCGCAAACCTCGGCAACTACTATCCCTCCATGGCGCAGGACGCCGTGCTGCACCAGCGCCAGACGGAGATCTCCGTGCTCAACGGTGCCATCGCGCGCTACGGCGAGCGGCTGGGCGTGCCCACCCCGTTCAACACCGTCATCACGAAGGTCATCTCCTGCATCCAGAACAACTACGACAAGCAGTATCTGGGCTGAGGCGGCCGCGTAAAGGCCGGCATGCAGCCAACTTTATAAAAAGCAGATCCCCTCCGTGTGCTTTCCTGCACACGGAGGGGATCTTTGCATATTCAGGAGACGGTCGGAAATCACGCGAGACTCAAGATGTGCCGGATCTCCTCAAGGTCTCCGGCAAAATAAATGCCCTCCTGCCGCTCCTCGGACGACAGTCCCTTTTCGATCATATGCCCCAGAAGCGCCTGCAGCGCATTGTAGTAACCGTTCAGGTTGTAGAGAATGCACGGCGCGTCCAGATGCTTCAGAGACACCTTCGACATGACCTCCGTGATCTCCTCGAGCGTTCCCGTACCGCCGGGGAAGGCGATAAAGGCATCGCCGAGCTCGATCATTTTGCGTTTGCGCTCCGTCATGTCCTCGGTCACGATCAGCCTGGTCAGGCCGTCGTGCTGGAATTCGTTTTCGATGAAGCACCGCGGCTCGACGCCGGTCACTTCACCGCCGGAGAGCAAAACGCTGTCCGCGATCGCACCCATCAGTCCGGATCTGGAGCCGCCGTAGACCAGCGCGTTTCCGCTGCTGCCGATCCAGGTCCCCAGCTCTTCGACCGCTTTGCGCAGACCGGGGTCGTTTCCTTCATTTGCGCCAAGATAAACAGTAATATTCATACACAATCCCTCCGATCACGCTTCGGCCGGTACAAAAACGGCAGTCAGACTCTTCGCCTGACTGCCGGCAGGTACGCACCCACCCGTAGTATAATATACTGCTGCGGATCGCTTGTCAACGGCTCTTGCTCCCGCAAAGTCGTCCGCCCGTCCCGTCCGCGCTGCCAATACCGATTTTCAGTCGTTCCCGCTTGGCTTTTTGTGCGCGCCGCCGAGCAGGTACCGCGCGACCAACTCGGCGCAGCCGGCGGCCAGCGCAAACTCCGCATGCCCCACGCCCTGTACGCCCGAGCGGAAGACGAGCAGGATCATCAGCGCAAAATACATAGACAGATCCACGTACAGATACAGATTCCCACAGCGGATCGTGGCCGCCGTGATCTTGTCCGCGCTCATAAACAGGTACTGGTATGCACCATTGATCGTCAGGAGCATGCCGGCGCCGCCGAGAACCAGATACATGGCGAGCCCGATCAGCAGACTCTTGCCCGTTCCGCGCCGGATCCGGTCCTGCCTGCCCGCGCCCAGATTCTGCGCGTTGAAGCTGACGATCGCGGTGCTGAGCGCATTCATCGGACACATCAGGAAATTGTTGAGCTTGTTGGCGGCGCCGAATCTGTTCTGGGTGGGGTTTCCGGCCGCCATGATGCCGTCTTACCCGATGTCAAACCCGACCAGCGCGCGCTGCATCACGATGATGCCGATTGCCAGCACCGAAAACGGAAGTCCCATCGGCAGACCCTGACCCAGGTGCTGCGCATATACGCAGACCTCCGCGTGAAAATCCTGTCCGGAAAGATGGAGCTCCGGATATTCTCTAAAGGCATACAGCAGGCACATGACCGCGCTCACCGCCTGCGCCAGCACCGTGGCAGCCGCCGCGCCGACGACACCGAGCCGGACACGCTGGCTGATTACTGCAACGCGGCCAGTCTGCCGCGCGCGGAAACCTGACGCCGGAGACCGCCGCACCCAAGCGGCGCCGCAAAGCGCGGCACATCAACCGCAAAGCGCCGCGCCGCGACCGCACCCTCGCCGTCCGGAATCACACCTCACTGGCCACGCAAAACGATCTCATTCTGCGGCCGAAAATCACATCGGCCGCGCAAAAACACCCCCTGTGCAGAGCACAGGGGGTGTTCGCTATGGTTGGGTTTTCCGTCAGTGCTGCGCGCTTAGCGGTTGGGGTACTTCTGGGCCAGCTCGGCCTCGAGCGCATCCCAGTCACGCTGCTGCGTGATCTTCGTCCACGTCTCGGGCGACGTGTTGCTCACGCGCTCGTAATCGTGGCTGTTGGTGGCCTCCTGCACGGGCTCATAGTACCAAGCGTTCGGATTGCTGTTGTCCGGCCAGGTGACCATGTCGGGGAGGAAGTGATCCTTGTCCGGCGTGCGGAACAGAACGTTGTTGATGATCTCCATGACCTCGGCGCGGGTGATCTCCGCATTCGGGCGGAACGTGCCGTCCGGCAAGCCGCTGACCAGGCCAAGGGCCGCCGCGCGGTTGATGTACTCGCGCGCCCAGCTGTCGGAGATATCGGAGAACGCGTCGCCCTCGACCTCCGGCGCGTGGAAGAACAGCGCCGCGATCGTGGCGAACTCCGCGCGGGTGATGTGCTCCTGCGGGCCGAATCTGCCGTCCGGGAAGCCGGCGAGGATGCCGGCGTTCGTCAGCGTGGCGACCTGATTGCTGTACCAGCTGTTGGCCTCCACATCCGGGTACGGATACGTGGTGCACCAGACCTGTTCGCGCGCATCGTCCTGCAGCAGACGGTAGAAGATCGTGGCGACCTCTGCACGCGTGATGTTGTCGTTCGGGCCGACGTTGCCGTTCGGGTAGCCGACGATGTATGCGTCGTGCTTCTCACGCTCCAGCGGCGGAGGCGGCACTTCGTTGTCCTCGACGGAGAACACGAACGCGATGTGCGCAGCCGCTTCCTGGAACGCATTGCCCATGGCGGGGTCGACCTCGATGGTCACGTCCAGATCGACCGGGTCAGTCTTGGGGCTGACCTCGGCAATGAAGACGTTGCTCTTGAGGCCCTTGCTCGCGTCGAGCTGGCTGAAGAGCTTCGCGGTCTTGTTGGACGCGAGCGCAACGCCATTTTTCGACACGGTCATGCTGATGTGATCGAGCACATCGTTGTACGTGATGGCGGAGCCTTCCTTGGCGGAGGCGTCGCCGTCGATCTCCGCGCGCAGATAGATCTTTGCGCCCTGCGCGCCGTTTTTGCTGTCGGCCTGCACGCGGATGGTCTGCGTGAGGCTGTCGCCGGGCATGCAGTCGGAGAAGTTCGGGAACAGGTTCGTGTCCGAGCCCTTGCCGGTGTGGGTGAAGGTGAAGTGTGCGTTGGTGCCGTCCGAGCCGTCATAGTACGTGACGGTGGGGATGTTCGCCTCGCCCGTCGCCCAGATGCCCAGTCCGGCGGCCAGCGCGGCCACCAGCACGAGGGCGACGATCATGGTAAGCTTTTTGTGTTTCATACCGTTGCCCTCCTTATGGTGCCGTGGTCGGCGGGGTCTGTGTCAACTTACTGGTTGCAGGGTCAACGTACACGTCCCAGCTCTGCTGCACAGCCGTGCTCGGTGCGGCCTGAATGCTCTCGGCCAGCACCGTCACCTCGAGGTGGCAGCCCTCGGGCTTGCCATCCTTCGGCTCGGTGATGGGCGAGCCTGCCTTCAGCAGGTTTGCAGTCGTGTCGTTGCCCGAATCTTTCGGGCCAACCGGCGTCCTGTAGTAATAGATGCCGTCCTGCAAGAACCAGTCGGGCTCGTTGAGCTTGACTTCCGGCAGGTTTCCGCCGGAAACGACGTTTCCATTCCCGTCCACCCAGTTCATGACCAGCTTGACGCGGACGTAGGACGTGGCCGTGCCCTCGTTCTTGACGAAGATGCCCGTTTTCTCGTTGCCGCTATCCTCAACATCAACGTGTGTGCCGGACTCAGCAGCCTTGAACGTGTTGGTCACCGGAGCGGTGTTCGCCTTGAGCAGGGCAAAGGTGGTGCCGACTGCCAGCGCGAAGATCAGGCACAGGGAGAGGATGAGCGCGGCTTTTCTCCCGCCTGAACCGTTAAAGATACGTTTCATGTGTCATCCCTCCTGTTCATTTCTTTAGTTCTGCCTTACCAGTGGCCCATGTGTTGATGACCTGGGCAAGGCTCGTGAGCCAGTTGGTGCCGTTATTTTTGTTTTTGAAGGTCACGGTCGCAACGCCGTTATGGATGATGCTGCTGGCCTTGAGCTCCTGCGTGGCATCGCCATCCGGCGTGTATTTCCACGACCAGCTCGTGTCCTCGGTGATGGTGTAATTGCCAACCGGGAGGTTCTTGATCGTCTGCTGGGCCTTGCCAGTGATCACAACTTCCATCGTCTTACCGGTGTCCTTATTCGTAACTTTGAACACGAAGGTCTGTTTCGGGTCGATCGGCTTGCTGCCATCCGCGTCGTCCTTCACGATCGTCAGGTCGAACACATTGATGTGCACGATGAACTGGCCCTGAGCAGAATCAAAGCTGCAGCCGGAGAACGTGCAGTCATTGTGCTTGAACGTGACCACACCTTTCGGCAGCTCTGTGCCGTTTGCCGAGACCGTCACCTTGACGTAGGTATCCTGCGTGAACGCAGACGCCTCCGGGTCATAAGCATAAGTCAGTGTCGGCTCCTCGCCTGTCATTTTCGCGGACTCGGCAGCAGTGACCTTGTGCTTCCACACGACTCTATCAAGGTTATCCTTCTCATAATCCGGCGTTGCATTGTAGTCAATGATGGAATCCTTAAAGGTGATCTCCGGTTTGTAGACATTGACCGTGGACTTCACAGTCTCGTTTTGCGCCGTCTGGACTGCGCCAGCCGCGTTATCTCCGTTATATATCGGTGAGACGGTCATGGTCACCTGATAGGTGCCATCGTCGGTATTGCTAATGGTGTTTTTATTAACTGTATACTTGATATTTACATATTCCTTCTGCCAGTCAGCCAGGTCAGCGGTCTGGGTCAAGTCCTCCGGTGTCGGTGCCGGATTGCCATAGTAGATATTCTTTGTTGCGTTCTGCGCATTCAGCTTGATGGGAACGTTGACCTCCGGCTGCGGGAACGGCTTGATCTGGTTGCCGTCCGCCGTATAGACGCCGGAATTTTTGCCGTTGGTCGGCACATTGTTGCCGCCGAGGAAACCGTCCCGCGGCTTGACATACAGCGTGCCGGTGAACGTCTTCGCTGCCTCCGTTACTTTACCGGTGCTGTCGATCTGGTCCGGCGTCAGCGTTACCTTCGTCCACTCAATGTAGTAATTGCCGTTGGTGCCGTGGGCGTTATCCTGCCGGACCGTGCCTTTATAATTGCCAGCAACGATCGTATCACCAACTTGATAGGGCGTGCCATTCGCTTTGCAAGGCACAAACGACTCCGCGATCTCATCGCGGATGGTGACGTCCTTGACGGCCTCACCGGTCTGCTGCGCGATTTTCGTGAAGATTTCTTTCAGCTGGTCCGCATTGCTCGTGGTCAGGTAATAACCGTTCAGTTGGTTGCGCGTCCGATCATCGAAGTATTTTTCACCCCAATCATCGGGATGCTTTACTTCTTCTGGATTGTTCTCATTGACCGTCGCCGTTGTGACATGAGAGCCATCCGGACGGTGGCTGGAGACACGGTACAGATACTCATTGATCTTGCAGCCTTCTGAGGCTTGCGTTTGGTGATCATCACCCGGCAGAGCCAAACCAACACTGTATACCGTGGAGCCGCAGCCAGTCCAATTCCAGTCATTTTGACCGTTGCTGCCCGTCTGGAAGTCCGGATAGTTGGAAACGCCATATTTGTATTTGGTGTCCAACCAATGCTCCTTAAAGCGCTGACCGTAGAAGTCCTGATATTCGACGTTCGCCTGCAGGCTGAAGGTGTCACCCTTCGCGTGCTTGAGAATGGTAGACCAGTGCACCGACTGCTGCGCTACATCATAGCCCTCATCCTCCCCGTCCCACTTTCTGTCCCCGGGCTTACCATCCGTGAACAGCACCGTTACGCGCGTGTTGTCATAGTTGGAATCGCTTGCTGAGACACTGTTGAAGATGTTCACAGCCTGCTGCAGGCCCTTGCCGGACTGCGTGCCGCCGTCGCAGCGGTTCTCCAGTCCGTTCACAACCGTCGTCAGCACCGGATTGACATTTTTAGAATCCGATGGATCGGTAACACTCACCAGATTGCTATCAATCTTAGCATCGCCTGCATACGACACGATCGCCACACGGCTGTCGGGAGAACTCTTCTGAATCGTTGTGAGGAAGGCATTCACGGAAGCCACCAGCGCTTTCACACGTTCTTTACTAGTGTCCGGCTTAAATGGAGCACTATGATCTCCATCCATATGAAAATTCATACTACCGGAGCGGTCAAGGACGAGGACGATGTCGCACGCTTTCGTGTGGGTTACGATGTTCGACTTGGCTTCTGCGTTCAGCTCGATCTGGTAAATCGGATTGCCGTCTGCGTCCTTCTTGTCGGTTGCTTTCGCGGTCTTATCGACCTCCACAGCATTGCTCGAACCGTCCGATGTATCCTTTGCCGCCGCGCGGAGCATCGGCGCTTTCCTCACCGTACTGCTGCCGGGGAAATACGTCATGAACGGGCCGACGCCCTGAAACTCAGGAGCGCCGCTCGTGCTCACGACCGTCTCCGTAGTCTCCGCACTGCCTTCGGCAGTCGTGTCTTCTGCGACGCCCGCGCCGAGGAACAGGCACATGCTCAGCAGCATGGCCGCGCAGAGGACGAGCGAGAGAATGCGGTTTTTCATGTTTTCGTCCTCCTTTCTCAGGCTGCCGGGATCGGGTCGATCTGCGTGCTCGAAGTGCTCGCTTCGACCGTGCCGACGTGCTTCCATACGTCAATCGGGCCGTACTTTTCGAGGTTCGCCGTCTGGACGGCCTCGGCCGTGACGTAGATATGCACCGTGGTGTTCTGATATTCATTGCCCATGTCCGTGCTGAACGTGACGTGGTTGAAGAGCTTCGACGTGGCGGCCTTCGGATCGAGCGCACCATTATAATAATAGTATCCGTCCGCGCCGGGGATCCAGTCAGTGTCGTTCAGGTCGAGCGTGAGCAGGCTCCTGTCCGTGAGCGGGACAAGCTCGCCATTCGCGGCGACCACCTCAGGCGTGATCTTCACGCGGGTGTAAAACGCGCCGGAGCCGACGTTCTCCACATAAACCACTTTGTCCACGACGCTGCCGGGCACGGCGCTCACCGTCGTAAACGGTTGGCCGGTGCCGTCCTCGTCGTGCAGTGCAAGCTTGACGGAGCCCATCGTGATGACGTTATCCGCCCGGCCGGCGGCCGAGAAATACGCCCACGTGCCGACCGCAAGCAGCGCCACCACCAGGACGAGCACCGCCGCGATGGTCCACTTCTTCTTCATGCACAAACCACCTTTCTCCTTGAGGGGCTGTTTCCAGCTTCTGGTTGCTTACTTTTCGCGCCGGAAGGCGCGCGCAGGAAAAAATTTTGTGGGATTTTTTCTTTCAGTCTGCGCGCGGACGGCGGCAGCTCCGCCGCCCGCGCCCGGGCTGAACCGGGGTTCCCCGAGCCGAGCCGGGGATAAAGGGCCGAAAGGGGCCGGGGAAGCTTTGACCCGGCCGGCATCTGCGCCGGACGGAAGCCAGCCCCTTTCGGGCCCGTAGGCTCCGAGTGGGGCGGCGCGGCGCGCCGCCCCATCGGGGTCAAAAATTGGGGAATTATTTAGCGTCAAACGCGGTGAAAGCAGCAGTTGCATTCGCAAAGCCGTCAGCCTGAATGGCGTCAGCCTGAACAAGCACATCGAATTTGCCGGTCGGAATCAAGTCCGCAATCTCTTCATTGGTAACATCGGAATCCATATGAACAGTGCCCCAAACGTTCCAATAGGTCATTTCGTTGGGCTTCAGAGCCTCAGTGCGAGTGAAGGTATAAACATTGTACAGCTTTCCGTTTTTCTCAACGTTTTCTGTTTTCACCATCGTGAACTCGCCACTGCTAATTGCACTTGTCGTATACATACTGCTGTCAAGAACAGCCGTATCCAGCTTTGCGGGGAACATCACGCGGATGCGGATATAAGCATCGTTGGCACCAGTGTTCTTGACATAGGGCATCTTGTGGTAAGACTGTCCCGGAGCAAGCTTGACATCGTCACACGTATACGTGGCAGCGTCAGCTTCGATCTGCGCATCCGTATAGAAGGTATCGCCAGCTTTATACTTGTTGGTGTTGCCGGAACCCTGCTTAAGAACTTCGGACCACAGCTCAGCATTGTTGGGCTTGAGCTCCTCACCCGGAGTGCCGACGTAACCGGCATTCTCGCGATGCAGGCTAGACTCGAGCAGGTCGATCTTCACATTGCCGACGGTGAAGGTGTTGTCCGCGGACTTCGTATCGGTGAAGTACGCCAGCGTGCCGCCGACGACCAGCGCCGCGACGAGCATGACCGCGATGGCGGCCACAAGGATTGTTTTCTTCTTCATATGTAGCGTTCTCCTTTTCTATTTTTCGCACAGTCCTCTGTGCGTCAGTTACATAGGGAAATCGCGAGGGAAATTACTTAGCTGCCGCCTGATAAGCAGCGTACGGGGTCAGGCCGGCAGCCTGGCAAGCGTAAGCCTGGAAGGTCAAGGTGCAATCCGCATCGGCAAGAGTGATAGAGTCGGCATCCGCAACCGTAACGACCTTATCCTTAAGAACGTTCGCGGTAACAGCTCCAGTCAGAATTGCAGCGTTCGTCTTATCAGTCGTGTAAACATAAACGCCCGCCACATCCTTATCATCAGCATCCTTCAGCTGCTTCCAAGCAGCGTCATCAATACTGTAGCCGAAAATATTCTTGTTGAAGTGAGCGCCTTCCGTAACCTTTACAAACAGGTAGTACGGGCCATTCGCCGCGGTGACTTCCACGGTCGGGTCCTTCGGCAGGTCCACGCCCGGCATGACGGTGTAGGAGTTCGCGGTCGTAGGTTTCGTTGGGTCGAGCGTATAGGTGCCATCCTCATTCTGGTTCGCTTTGTGCTCGTACAGCTTGAGGGCGTCCTGAGCAACAGCGCCGCCAGCAACGAACGTGTTCTTGACCTCACCAGTCTGTGCCGTCAGGTACGCATACGTCGCACCGACCGCCAGCGCCACGACCAGAACGAGCGCGATGGCGATCGTCAGAGTTTTCTTCTTCATGTAATGTTTTCCTCCCTTAAATTTTGTTCAAAGCTTCCTATGTTCCAGCAGCGCCCTATGGGGGGGTGCTGCCAACAGTCACTAAACTAATGCTCCAGAGGACAAAAATATTGCACAAAACCTTCATTTTTCCAAATTTTCGCCGGAATTTTTGGCATCCGGGGCATCGCCGGGCTTGTCCGCCTGTGCGCGGCGGGCCGCGTCGCGCGCGTCCGCCTCCGACGCCTTGCGGAGCATATCCGGCAGGAACGTCAGAATGATGAGCACGAGCGCAAGCGCAATGGCCAGATACATACCGGGCGGGTTGGAGACCCAGTTGGAGACATAGCCCAGATAGGGAATCGTGAACACGGGACGGCCGATCAGGTTCTTGAAATAGACGGGTGCGCCGTCGGGCGCATCGTTTGCGTCTCCCTTCGTGTAAAAGTGCTGATTTTCCGCATCAATGGAGACGACGCGGTGCGTGACAACGTCCAGATCCTCATTCAACACAAACGTGATCGGATCGCCGACCTGCACGTCCTCGGGCGCGCAGGGCTTGACATAGATGAGCGAGCCGGTGTGATAAGTCGGTTCCATGCTGCCGGACAGGACGCACATCGGCCGGAGGCCGACCAGCCGGACCCCCACCAGAAGCAGCGCCAGAATGACAACCAGGATCACCAGCACGGTGGTGACAGCGTTCCACACCTTCTGAACTCTCTTTGACATCTGTGACCTTCCTTTCCGCTCCGCTGCATTTTCCCCCCCTTCGCGGAGACGCCGGTCCGTGCCCGGAAACCGGAACGATCATAGCACACGACAGACGCAGAATGCGTCGAAACCGCGCGCAGATGAATCGTGCAGTTTCCCAAAGTATACCACATTCTCCACAAATGTGGAAGGAGAATTGTTCACAATTTCCCAGGTGTGATTTTGGCAATAACAGACAAGAGGCTGCAAAATATGCCGAAAAACGTGCAAATTCTGCTGCGCCGCGGAGCGCTTGTTTTTGGTAATTCCTATTGTACTTTGCGGGCGCGGATGCGTCAAGGGGAAAAGGCCGGATGCATCCGGTCTTTTCCATTCATTCAATTCGAGACGGGCGGGCCCCCTCGAGCTCCCCTGCCGAGGCGCCACATTCTTACCTTTTCTTAAATATGACACATGGCGACTTGTTTTTGCGCGAAAAACATGATAGGATAGGGTCGATTGTGGACATTTATCGGAAAGGAGCTGGCAAGCATGGAAACCAACGTGCTCGACTGGCTGGAAACCACCGCCGCAGCCTGTCCGGACAAGCCCGCTTTTCTCGATGAGGACAGCGCGGTGACGTTTGCCGACGTGCGGCGCGAGGCGCGCGTCATCGGCACGGCGGCGGCAAAGTTCCGCCGCGGGCAGAAAAAGCCCATCGCCGTCATGAGCGGGCGCAACGCGCACACGCCGGCGGTGTTTCTCGGCGCGGTGTACGCCGGGTGCTGCTACGCCCCGATGGACGGGACGATGCCCGTACACCGGCTCAACTCTATTTTAAATACGCTCGACACTGACCTGATGATCGTGCAGCGCGCGTTTTACGACAAGGCGAAGACGCTGGACTTTTCCGGCACGATCCTCATCGCGGAGGAGCTGCTCGAGGGCAGCGAAGACGCGGCGCTGCTCGCCGGCTGCCGCGCGCGGGCCAGAGAGCTCGACCCGCTGTACATCATCTTCACCTCCGGCTCGACCGGCACGCCCAAGGGCGTGATCACGGCGCAGCACTCGCTCATGTGCTACATCGAGGACTACGCCGGCGTGATGGGCATCGCGCGCGAGGACGTGCTCGGCAACCAGTCGCCGCTGGACTACATCGCCGCCGTGCGCGACATTTACCTGCCGCTGCGCTTCGGCGCGACGACGGCCATCATCCCGAAGGAACTTTTCATGTCGCCGGAGCGTCTGTTCGCATACATGAACGACAAAGGCGTGACGGCCGTGGGCTGGAGCGTCTCGGCGCTGACGGTGCCGGCCGCGCTGGGCGCGTTCGAATGCAGCGTGCCGCAGCACCTGCGCAAGGTGTGCTTCTCCGGCTCGGTGATGCCGTGCAGCTGCCTGCGCCAGTGGCAGCTGGCGCTGCCGGAGGCGAAGTTCGTCAATCAGTACGGCCCGACGGAGGCCACCGCCTCGTGCACGTATTATGTCGTGCCCGGTCCGGTGGAGGACAGCGACGTGCTGCCGATCGGCAAGCCGTACCCGCACTACGAGGTGTTTCTGCTCTCGGAGCAAAACGAGGCCGTGCCCGACGGCGAGATCGGCGAGATCTGCGTCAAGGGGCCCATCCTCGCGCTGGGCTACTACAACAGCCGCGAGAAAACGGCCGAGAGCTTCCTGCAAAACCCGCTCAACCACGCTTACGACGAGCGCATCTATAAAACCGGCGACCTCGGGCACTTCGCGCCCGACGGCAACCTCATGTTCCACGGCCGCAAGGACCGGCAGGTCAAGCATCTCGGCCACCGCGTGGAGCTCGGGGAGATCGATCTCGCCGCGGCGAAGGTGCCCGGCGTGGAGGACTGCTGCGCGCTCTATGACCAGGTGCACGAGCAGATCTGGCTGTTTTACACCGGCGAGGGCGTGACCAAGCGCGACATCGCTGTCGCCCTGCGCGCCGACCTGCCGGGCTTTATGGTGCCGCGCAAGATCGAGCAGCTGGACGCCATGCCCCGGCTCGACAACGGCAAGACGAACATGCGCGCGCTGGCCGAGCGCATCACAGCCGCGGCCAAACACTGATTTCGCTTACTTTACTTACTTCAGGAGGTATATCAATCATGGAACAGGAACTGATGGACATTCTGACCGATCTGCGCCCCGACGTGGATTTTGAGACCGAGACCGCCCTCATCGACGACCACATTCTCGAGTCGTTCGACATCGTGTCGCTCGTCGCGGCGCTCAACGACGCGTTTGACATTGAGATCGGCGCCAAGGATCTCGTGCCGGAGAACTTCAACTCCGCCAAGCGTCTGCTGGCCATGGTGCAGCGCCTGCAGGACGAGGACTGATGGACAAAACTGCACTCCGGACGGCGGCCGAAAAGTACGGCACGCCGCTGTATCTGTTTGATCTGGATGCCTTCACGGCGCGCGCTCAAAGGGTGCGCGCCGCGTTCGGCTCTGATGTGCATCTGTGCTACTCCATGAAGGCCAATCCCTTCGTGCTGCGCGGCCTGCCGGACGTGTTCCGCTGGGTGGAGGTCTGCTCCCCCGGCGAGCTGACGATCTGCGAAAGGCTCGGCATCCCGCCGGAGCGCATCCTGTACTCCGGCGTGAACAAGGGCGCGGACGATGTCGCGCGCGCCGTCGCGCTGGGGGCGGATCTGCTCACGGCCGAGAGCACGCTGCACTTTGAGCTCATCTGCGCCGCCGCGGCCGCGCAGGGAAAGCACGTGCACGTGCTGCCGCGCCTGACCGCCGGCAGCCAGTTCGGCATGGATCCCGACGCACTGGCCGGGCTCGTGGCGCGGCGCGCGGAGTTCCCGAACGTGACGATCGCCGGCATCCACTACTTTTCCGGCACGCAAAAGCGCAAGGACAGCGTGATCGCCAAGGAGCTCGCGCATCTGGACGAGTACCTCACGATGCTGCACGACACGTATGACTTCACGGCGCAGCACGTGGAATACGGCCCCGGGCTGAACGCCGAGTGCTTCCGTGACGACGCCGAGGCGCGCGACTGCGCGCTGCTCGACGCGGCGGCGGAGCATATCCGCGCTTTCGGGGCAAAGTACCCGCTCACGATCGAGATGGGGCGCTTTTTCGCCGCGCCGTGCGGCACGTTCCTCACCGGCGTGGCCGACGCCAAGCGCAACCTCGGCGTGAACTACGCCGTGTGCGACGGCGGTATGCACCAGGTCAAGTATGACGGCCAGCTCATGGGTATGCAGGCCCCGCCGCTGACGCTTCTGCGCGAGAGCGCGGACGCCGCCGGGCCGTGGATGCTCTGCGGCAGCCTGTGCACCACGGCGGACGTGCTGGTGCGCGAGGCGCAGCTGCCGCCTCTGCGCGTGGGCGATGTGATCGCCTTCGGCCGCTGCGGCGCGTACTCCGTGACGGAGGGCGTGGCCGTGTTCCTGTCGCGCGACCTGCCGCGCGTGGCCCTGTACCGTGACGGAAACTTCACGCTCGTGCGCGACCGGTTCGCGACCGACGTGCTCAACACCTGCCAGACGCTGGAGGATGGAAAATGACCCTGACATCGCTGTCGTTTTATCTGCTGGTGCTCGCGCTGCTGGTGCTGTACTACCTGGTGCCGAAACGGTTCCAGTGGGTAGTGCTGCTCATCGGCAGCTACGCGTTTTACGCGTTCGTGTGCCTGCGGTACATGGGCTTTATCGTCATCACGACGCTCACGACCTACTTTGGCGCCCGCGGCATGGACGCCATGACCGCGCGCATGGAGCAGACCGTCGCCGCGCACAAGCAGGACTGGGAGCGCGAGGAACGCAAGGCGTATAAAAAGCGCTGCAAGTCCCACCGCAAGGCGCTCATGATCGGCATTCTGGTGTTCAACTTCGGCATTCTTGCCGTGCTGAAATACTATAACTTCTTTGCCGAGTCCATGGAGGCGCTCTTCGCGTCCATAGGGCTGACGGTCTCGCTCGGCCACATCGGACTGCTGCTGCCGCTGGGCATCTCGTTTTACACGTTCCAGTCCATGGGCTATGTGCTGGACGTCTATCGCGAGAAGGTCCCCGCCGAGCGCAACGTCGGCAAGCTCGCGCTGTTCGTGTCCTTCTTCCCGCAGATCATTCAGGGCCCGATCGGTGTGTACGACCAGCTGGCGCACCAGCTCTACGACGAGCACAAATACAACTTTGACAACATCCGCTACGGCGCGGAGCTGATTCTGTGGGGCTTTTTCAAGAAGCTCGTCATCGCCGACCGCGCCGTGGGCATGATCCACACCGTCGCCGGGGCGTACACCGACTACGCCGGCACCTACGTGCTGCTGGCCGCGCTCGTGTACGCGCTGCAGCTGTATGCCGACTTCTCCGGCGGCATCGACATTTCGCGCGGCGTGGCGCAGATGTTCGGCATCACCATGGGCGAAAACTTCCGCCGGCCGTACTTCTCGCGCACGCTCACCGAGTACTGGCACCGCTGGCATATCTCGCTGGGCGACTGGCTGCGCAACTATCTGTTTTACCCGCTGTCGATCTCGAAAGCATTCCTCAACTGGGGCCGCCACGCCAAACAGCACCTCGGCAACCACATCGGCAAGGTCCTGCCGACGGCCGTGGCCTCGCTCATCACGTTCCTCGTCATCGGCATCTGGCACGGCGCGAGCTGGAAGTACGTCGCCTTCGGCTTCTGGAACGGCATGGTCATCCTCGTGTCCACGCTGCTGCAGCCGGTGTCGGACAAGGTCGTCGCCGGATTGCACATCGAGCGCAAGAGCGCGTGGTATCAGGTGTTTTCCATGCTGCGCACGTTCGTGGTCGTGCTCATCGGCTATTACTTTGACATTGCCGACGGCTTCCGTGCCGCCATGGGCATGATGGCCAAATCCGTGACCGACCTGCACCTGTCGCAGCTGCGGCCGAGTGCCGTGCTCGAGGCTCTGCCGCTGACGAAGTATGACTGGGCCGTGCTGCTGTTCGGCACGATCGTGATCTTCGTCGCCTCCGTCATTCAGGAGCGCTCGCAGCGCACCATCCGCGAGATCCTCGACGAGAAGCGCCTCGCCCTGCGCTGGGTCGTGCTGCTCGGCGGCATTTTCGCCGTCGTGCTCATGGGTGTTTACGGCCCGGGCGTGCAGGCGTCCGAGTTCGTGTACATGCAGTTTTAAGCCATGGGAAGCGGACGCATCTCCAGGACCCGCACGGCGCTGCGCGCGGTCATTTTCGTGCTCATCGCCGTGCTGGGCATCGGGCTCATTTCGCCGGCCTTCGTCGTGAACAACGAGTGGGATATGCGCCACGTGCATGGCTTCTTCCTCGAGCCGGAGGGCAGCCTCGACGTGGTGCTCATCGGTGCGAGCCAGCTCTACACGGGCTACAGCGCCCCGCTCGCGTGGCGGGACTATGGCTTTACAAGCTATCCGCTGGCCGTGTCGAACATCCCCGCCCGGCTCTACGGCTCCCTGCTCACAGAGGCGGTGAACCGCCAGCACCCGAAGCTCATCGTCGTGGACATCGACGGCTTCCTCACGGACGAGGACCCCGAAAAGCTCGAGGCCAATCTCCGCAAATGGCTGGACAATATGCCCTGGTCGCGCAACAAGATCGAAACGATCCGCACCTGTGTGCCTGCGGAGCTGCAGGCCTCGTTTTACTTCAACATCGCAAAATACCATGCCAACTGGTACCAGCCGGACACGTGGCTGCCGGTGCAGCAGCGTCTGCGCGCGATGGACAAGACCGGCTACTCGCTCACGAAGAGCTTTGAGGCCATCGGCCAGTCGCTCACAGCCGCGGACGAGGCGGACACCCGGCCGCTGACGCTCAGCGACGTAAACGCGCAGTACCTGCGTGATTTCTGCGCGCAGGCACAAGCCCTTGGCGCGAATGTGCTCTTCCTGCGTATGCCGCACCGCACGCAGACGACCGACCCAAACGTGTTTGCCAATGTGGCGGCCGTGGTCGGCAGCTACGGCTACGACCTGCTCGACCTGCACGACGCGTTCGACACGATCGGGCTCGACCGCTGCGCCGATTTCATGGACTCCGACCACCTCAACACCATCGGCATGGAGACCTTCACCGCCTGGTTCGGGCAGTACCTCTCCGAGCGTTATGACCTGACGACTGCGCACAGCGAGACCGTCACCGCCGAGTGGCAGCGCTGCGCCGATTTTATGGCGCAGATCCTGCCCACCTGCCAGCAGCAGGCGGCGGACAACACCAAACAGACCCTCAACGAGTTTTCGGCGGCGTTTGACGCCTACCGCTGACCCGATGATTCGACCGTGCCGCCCCGGCACAGAAAGCGCAAAGCCTATGCAGCAACGTTCCAAGCCTCAAAAACGCGCCCTGCGTGCCGTCATCTTTCTGCTCATTGTCGTGCTGCTCTACAGCGCCGCAGCCAATGTGCTGAGCGTGAACAATACGTGGGATATGCGCCATATCCGCGGCTTTTATCTGGAACCGCAGGATTCGCTCGACGTCGTCATGCTCGGCGCGAGCGAGCTCTACACCGGCTTCAGCTCTCCGCTGGCGTGGCAGCAGTATGGCTTTACGAGCTATCCGCTGGCCGTGTCGAGCATGCCGTCATGCCTGTATGACTCCATGCTCACCGAAACCATGCGCCGGCAAACGCCAAAGGTCGTCGTCGTGGAGATCAACGGCTTTTTGTACGACTTCAATCAGGACGAAACGGACACCGGCCTGCACAAATGGCTCGATAACATCCCGATGTCACGCAACAAGGTGCAGACAATCACAAACTGCGTGCCGAAAGACCAGCAGTCGTCCTATTTTTTCCGCATGGAAAAGTACCATGACACCTGGATCGAGCCGGACGTCTGGGGCGGGGCTGCCAAAGATCAGCTGACCATGCGCCGGACTGGCTATTCGCTGACCAAGTCCTTTGAGGTCATCCCGAAAGTGGAGACCGGCGAGCGTCAGGTCAAATCTCTGGAGCTGAGCGCGGAAAATGAGCAGACGCTGCGCGATTTCTGCGAGCGGGCCAAACAGCTTGGGGTGGAGAATGTGCTCTTCGTGCGCTTTCCGCACCGCACGATGCTCAGCGACCCCTCTGTCCTTTCGCAGCTTGCGGACATTGTGCGCGAATATGGCTACGGCTTTCTCAACTGCGACGAGCAGATGGACAGCATCGGTCTGGAGCTGGACGGCGACTTCTGCGACAACGAACACATGAACGTATTCGGCATGGAGAAGTTCACCGCATGGTTCGGGCAGTATCTCTCCGAGCAATACGACCTGACTGCCGCGCACAGCGACAAGGTGACCGCCGAATGGGCGCGCTGCGCGGAATTTGTGGCGCACATGCTGCCCATCTGCAAACAGAAAACACCGGGCGACGGCGGAAACTACAACGAATTTTCACCGGAATTTTCGGTCTACCGCTGACCCTGTATCTTCGAGGACGTTATGAACCAAAACCGTTCCAAAACCAAAACCGTCGTGCGCGTCATCGCGTTTCTGCTCGTGGCGGCGCTGCTCTACGGCGCGCTCTCGCGCCTGCTGGCCGTGAACGACGCCACCGAGCAGCAGTATGTCCACAGCTTCTACCTCGAGCCGAAAAATTCGCTCGATCTCATGATCCTCGGCGCGAGCGAGACGTTCACGGACTACTGCGCGCCGCTGGCGTGGCAGCACGCAGGCTTTACGAGCTATCCGCTGGCCGTGTCAGCCGCACAGGGGACCATGTACCCCTCCATGCTGCGTGAGGCCGCCCGGCACCAGACCCCCGATGTCTACGTCGTGGAGGTCAACGGCTTTTTGTACACCGCAGAAGAGCGCGACGAGTTTTCGCACGCCGCGCTGCGCAAATGGATCGACACAATCCCGCTGTCGTCCAACAAGCTCGACACCATCCGCACGTGCATCCCGGCCGAGAAGCGCTCGACGTACTACTTCCCGCTGCTCAAATACCACACGTTCTGGAAGTGCGCCGGCGACATCCGCCGCTCGCTCTCCCTGCAGCAGCAGGCCCGCAGCGTGGGCTACTCGTACACCAAGCCGTTTTTGTCCATCTCCATGTTCCTCACGGAAACGGATGAGATCCCCGTGCGTCAGCAATCGCTCGACAATTTCAACGAGCAGTCGCTGCGCACGTTCTGCGAGACAGCAAAGAAGCTTGGCATTCAAAACGTGCTCTTTGCCCGCTTCCCGCACCGCACCGTCATTAAAAACTATGACGCCGTGTTTGCAAAGCTTGAATCCGTCGTGCAGGAGTACGGCTACGACTTCGTGAATTTCGACACGCAGATAGACGCCATCGGCCTCGACCCGCTGAGCGACTTCGCCAACGCCGAGCACCTGAACGTCTTCGGCGCGGAGAAGTTCACGCCCTACCTCGCCGACTATCTCACGACGCACTACGACCTGAACACCGCGCACAGCGACAAGGTGACGGATGAGTGGGCGCGCTGCGCCGCCTTCACGCAGCAGATGCTGCCCGTGTGCGAGGACAATACCCGGCGCTACACCTCTGAGCGGCTCGATGAGTTCTCGCCCGTGTTCGCTGCCAACCGCTGAACATAAAAGAAGCCCGATCCCCGGAGCGCTGCTCCGGGGATCGGGCTTTCCTGTTCTGTTTACCGGCCGGTGCTGCCAAAGCCGCCCGCGCCGCGGTCGGTCGCGTCGAGCGCATCCGTCTCCGAAAATTCCGCTGCCAGAAACGGCAGGATCACGAGCTGGGCAATCCGGTCGCCGGGCGCGACGGTGCGCGCCTCGTCCGTGTCGTTGTGCAGCGCGACGGTGCACTCGCCGCGGTAGTCGGCATCGATCACGCCGACGCAGTTGGCCGGACGCAGCCCCTGCCGGGAGGCCAGACCGCTGCGCGCGAACACGCCGCCGAAATACCCCGCCGGGATTGCGAGGGCAAGGCCCGTGCCGATCATGGCCGTCGCGTGCGGCGCGATGGTGACGCTCTGCCCGTCCGCCGGGCAGGCATAGAGATCGTAGCCAGCGGCGTCCGCACTGCCGCGCTTCGGTGTGACGGCACCGGGGCGCAGTTTCTGAATCTTTACTTCCATCCGTTCATGCCCTCCCAGAGTACAATGTGACCCGCCGCGCGAGTCCGGTTCAGGTCAATGATGCGCTGGTTTTCCGAACCGCGGAACCGCAGGCTGATGTTGCGCTGCGCGTCCACATAGCGCCCGTCGACCAAGATGTCGATGAGCGAGAGCATCTCGTCCGTGACCTCGCAGCGCGGGTGCGTGCCGTCAACGGTGAGCTCCTTGTCGAGCGTGAAGCCCGAATACGCCCAGATGTCCTTTTCCGGGAACCGTGCGCGCACCCGGCGCAGAAACGGCACGAGCGCACGCTGGTTTTCCGGCTCGAACGGATCGCCGCCGAGCAGCGTCAGGCCGCGGATGAAGGGCTTTTCCAGCTCAGCAAAAATCACCTGCTCTGCCGCCGCGTCAAAGGGCTTGCCGTAGTGAAAATCCCACGTCTGCGGCTGAAAGCAGTTGTAGCAGTGGTTCGTGCAGCCGGAGACGAACAGCGTCACGCGCACGCCGACGCCGTTGGCAATGTCGCAGGTTTTGATCTCCCCATAATACATAATAGCAATTCCTCGCAGACAGCGGGCGCGCCATATGGACACGCCCGCCGGTTATTTTTGATTTCGCGTGTTACAGATGCAGCACGCGCTCCTTGATCTCCTGCGTGCGGCCCTGGTTCCAGAACTGGGTGCCGATATAGCCGCAGGTGCGGCGGGCCACGTTCATCTTGTCCTGATCCGTGTTGCCGCAGTTCGGGCAGCGCCAGATGAGCTTGCCGTCGTGCTCGACGATCTCGATCTCGCCATCGTAGCCGCAGACCTGACAGTAGTCGCTCTTGGTGTTGAGCTCGGCGTACATAATGTTGTCGTAAATAAACTTCATGACCTCGAGCACCGCCGGAATGTTGTTTTGCATATTCGGCACCTCGACGTAGCTGATCGCACCGCCGGGCGACAGCGCCTGGAACTTTGACTCGAAGGCCAGCTTGCTGAACGCATCGATATTCTCCGTCACGTGGATGTGGTAGCTGTTGGTGATGTAGCCCTTGTCCGTGACGCCGGGAATGATGCCGAAGCGCTTTTGCAGGCACTTGGCAAACTTGTACGTCGTGGACTCCAGCGGCGTGCCGTAAAGGCTGAAGTCGATGTTGTGCATCTGCTTCCACTGCTTGCAGGCGTCGTTCATATGCTGCATCACCTCGAGCGCGAACGGCGTGGCCGAGGGGTCGGTATGAGACTTGCCGGTCATGTACTTGACGCACTCATACAGTCCCGCGTAGCCGAGAGAGATGGTCGAGTAGCCGCCGTAGAGGAGCTTGTCGATCGGCTCGCCCTTTTTCAGGCGGGCCAGCGCACCGTACTGCCACAGGATGGGCGCGGCGTCCGAGAGCGTGCCCTTGAGCCGTTCGTGGCGGCACATGAGCGCGCGGTGGCAGAGCTCCAGCCGCTCGTCAAAGATCTTCCAGAACTTCTCCATATTGCCGCCGGAGGACAGCGCCACATCCGGCAGGTTGATCGTCACGACGCCCTGATTGAAGCGGCCGTAGTACTTCGGCTTGCCGTTTTCGTCCACATACGGCGTCAGGAAGCTGCGGCAGCCCATGCAGGCTGTCTCTTATACACATCTCCGAGCCCACGAGACCG
>ENA-UACP01000032-UACP01000032.1-human-gut-metagenome-genome-assembly--contig:-NODE-32-length-27988-cov-8.286507_pt1 | contig 27988 bp, 19 predicted proteins | sample MGYA00243883_ERZ654233 | MGnify/ENA primary metagenome ERZ654233 (study PRJEB26926, sample SAMN06165248) | human gut metagenome | biome: ENVO:00009003; feature: ENVO:2100002; material: ENVO:00002003...
GAGATAGGCTCCGGTCTCGTGGGCTCGGAGATGTGTATAAGAGACAGGTTCTCGGCGGTCGGTGGTAATCAGGTCTTTTTCCAGCGGGCTGGCCTTAAATTCCACCATGATGTTATTGTTATTGGTGGAAATCAAGCCGTTGCCGCGTTCAAAGTGGGTGACTTCCATCGTTTCCGCGTCGGACAGGTGTAGAGTCTCCTGAACCCGTTCCGCCTCGTCATCCTCCAGATTGAGGATGATCTTGGTCTTGCTGTTGTTGATAATGCCTTTCCCAAAACGGCCCTCGTCCAGATTGAAAAAGTCGTTCAAGTCCTGGCTGGCGCAGACCGCTGAACCGCCATAGCCGCGGATGGTTTTGAAAATTTCCAGTACGAAATCGCCAGCCAGCCGGGTGCCCGTGGCGCCGGCGCCGGAAAGAAGCTGCCAGCACTCGTCGATAAAAATGGCTTTTTCCTCGGTGCGGTCAGCTTTGGCGCGGTCCCACACAAAGTCGAGCACGACAAACATCCCCACAGTCAGCAAGTCGCCGGTGAGGGAGGAAATGTCCAGTACGGTGTATTTGTTATCCAACCGCACATTGGTCTGCTTGTTAAAGGTGCTGGCGGAACCGTTCACCAGACGGTTGAGGATATGGGCCATTCGTGTGGTTTCCGGGGCGGCCTTCAAAATCTCATACAGGTCGCCCAGCACCGGCATCTCCCGGTAGTGGCCCGGATTGGCCGGGTCTTCCAGAGAGGCGTTGTCATGGGTAATGCCTTTGGCGTTGTAGGTGCGGATCAGCGCCTCATCCAGAAGCTGCCGCTCCTCATGGCTCATATCGGGAATGAGTAAGCTGAAGAAAATGTGCAGCTGCTGGATCTTCGCCGCCAGTTCCGAGAGTTGGATACCGGGGCCGTCCAGCATTTCATTGACCGACCGATCCACCTTGCGGATCTCCATGACATTGATACAATGCGGGCTTGCTGGGGAAATCTGGATAAATTCTCCGCCCACATTGGCACAGGCCCGGTGGAACTCGTGCCCTTTTAGCGGCGCAATGATAAAAACGGGGATGTTCTTGCGCCTCATCCTGAGCCCCATCAATTGCAAGGTAAAGGTTTTGCCGGCACCGCTGGTGCCCAGGATCGCCATATTGGCGTTCTTATAGATCGAGGAATTGAAAATATCCACGATAATCAGGGAGCTGTTATATTTGTTGACTCCCAAAAGGATGCCGTTGTCATCGCACATCTCAAACGAGGTGAAAGGATAACAGCTGGCCGCGCCGCCCGTCAGCAGGTTGCGCTTTCCGCGCTCATAAAGCCCTTTCTCCATAGAGACCAGCGGGAGGGCAGAAAGAAACGCCTGCTCTTCACGGAAGTGGCAGGCGCTGACATTCATATCCTGCGAAAGCAGGAGCTTTTTCATTTCGCTGACTTTCCACTCCAAATCCTCCACAGAGGGGGCTGTCACAGTAATCAGCAGATTCAGGTAATAAAAATCTTCGTTGTTGGCAAGGCCCTCCTTTAAGAAATATCCGCTCCGGATGGCGCCGTCAATGTCATCAAAATCGGTGTTTGTGTCACTGGCGTCTTTGATTTTAGAGCGGTTGATACGGAGCTGCTGGCCCACCCGCTGGATGATGCGCTCTTTGGGTTGGCGGGCAAGGAACATATCCATGTCGATGCCGTCGCCGGCGTTGACGATCAGGCTCAGCCAGCCAGCGGGCACCTGCGTTTTGTACCCGTCCGAAGGAATCAGCAGATAGGCATAGTACAGTCCATCCATGCAGATATAGCGTCCATGGGAAAAATCAATGCTTCGGGGGGCGGCAAACTCCGCCGCCGGGATATGGTCTATTTCATTCTCCCGGCCTTGCTCCATATACTGCGCCACTACCTCCTGCGCCCGTACCGACAGCGGCTTGACGGCGCTCTCATTCCGGCACAGCAGGTTATAGAGGACATCAACGGTAAATTCGTCCTCGTTTTCGGGGACGATGACCTCGTTCCCACACTGGCGCAGGTAGTTGGAGGCCGTATGGACGGCGCTCTGGAGGGACTGGATCGCTTCATCTTCCTGCTCCGACCGCCGGGTATTGGCCCAGGGCTCATACTCGAAAATCAAAAAGAACCGCCGTGTAACAGCCTCACGGGAGCCGACCTGCTGCACAAAATTCAGGTAATCCTCCTGCATCAAGCGGCATTGCTCGTTTTCCTCATAGGCCATCTCCCGGCGCACCGTGTCCAGGTGGCGGTTGATGTCCGCACGGCGGGTCAGGACCTTGATTTGCAGCTTGACGGGCGAGATTTTCAAGTACGAAACGAAGGAGTAGATAATATTTCTCTGCTCCCGGGCGCTCCGCAGCATAAAGTTGATAGGGACAACCTCGACCACCTTGACAAACCGATGGTCTTTGGTATAGATAATGCCGTTCTCCACCTTCTCAATGGGCAGATAATCCGCCACCGGATTGAGGCAGGTGGGCTTCTGCTCCTTGATGTGGGCGGGGCGTTTAGGCAGGCGCCCCTTTTCAGGGCGCTTCTTTGCTTTCTTTTTTGCCTTATTAGCCTTGGCAGGACGCTCCTTTTTGGCATTTTTCTTGGGCCGCAGCTTTTCACGGATCTCATAGCTGCGCACTTCATCAAACTCGGCCGGAAAATCTGCCTCACCAGACCGCCGACGCTTCGGGGCCTTTGGCTTTTTCTCCTTGGGAGGCCGCTGCTTGAGATGCTTGCCGGCCGATTTGGAGGGCGCCGCCTTATCCTCCGGCTGCTCACCGTCACCGCCGACAACGCGGCGGTTCCGCAGGTACTTCAAAAAGGTGACCAGGAACTGCGAAAGGCTCTCCCCGGATATGCCGATCAAAGCGACCAGCCCTACCGGAAGAGCGGTCAGGCACAAAATGATGATGCGGGTGGTCAGCCCAAACGGAAGGAACAGAAAAACCGGCGCCCCGATGGCAAACACCAGGATGCCGGCCTCGATCACATTCCGCGCACGGAACATACCGCCGAAAAAAGTGCCTGTTTCTATAAAATTCGGCGGTATGATATAAGTATCATGGTCGTTTTTGTTGCTCATGTATTACCTCGTTTCCGCAGCCGAGGGGCAGGTCAGCCTATGATCCAGAAAGGACCGCCTGCTCCAGCACGGCGGCTTGCTTCGTTTAGGATGATGGATAGATCCCAGAGCTGTTCGCTGCGCTTGTAGCTGGCCGGGTCCGCCACCATGATCTGACCGTCTTTCACGCCACGGAGAACGATAAAATGCCCGGATGAAGTAAAATGGCCCTCTGCCATAATCGCCACCACCAGCTTTCCTTCAGCCAGGGCGTCCAATATCCGCTGGGGTTCGGAAGTCGTACAGCCGGATACCGGCAGGCCCCATGCTTCAGCGGCGGCGGGGATCAATGCGTGATAGGAGCCGCTGCTCTTGCACCAGTAGCCGTTTTCGTAGGACCACTGGGCCATCGCAACCGGGTCCACAGTTTCGTCCGTGAGGGAGGACACCACAATGGACATGGCGGTAGGCCCACACCCGTAGCCGCCGATATTGTCGGTGCCGTAGGGCTGGCTGGCATAACGCTCGTCCAGCTGGTTGAAATAGACCACCGGCGTCACGCCGTCTGTAAAGGTCACATCGCCCAGGGAGGGGATGCTGTTTCCAGTCCATTCTGTCAGGTTCTGCAGCAGGCCGTCCCCCAGGAACATGCTCAGGTTAGAGGCATAATCGGAGGCAAGCTCTTTCTGCTCATCCGTAAGCGCGAAAACATGGTCGGCAAGATAGGACTCGCCGTTGTAGCGGATGGTGTAGACCATCCAGATCTCGGTGGTTGTGGTTTCCTTCCCGGTCTCCGGGTCTTCGGATGTGACCTCGCGGCTCTCCCGCACGCTGGTATAAGAGTAGAGATGCTCTTTGTTCTCCCGCAGGACAGCGGCCAGATCATCCAGCGAAATGCTCTCAAAATCCTCATCCCGGGCAGCGCAATACTGCGAGACGATGAGGTTGGCGTTGTAGACAGGGCCGGAGGAATAGGGATTTTTAACTTCCATCTGGTCAGCGCCGGAAGAAGCAAAGTCCGCTTCAATGCGGGCCATCACATCGTCCAGCGCTTCGCCCAAGATGGAGTTGATGGTAAAAGTGATGTCGTTGGCGTTCTCCACGATTGCAGTTTCGCTGTTGAGGACAGGCTGCTCTGTGTCCGACGGTGAAAAAGCGTTGATCAAACCGCCGAAAATCAGCCCGGGAAGCATCAAAACAAACAGGACCGGCAACAGAAGCAAAATGACAATGACGGCAACGATCTTGCCGATATGCTTGCGTCCGGCCCAGACTGCCCCGGCCACAGCCCCATAGGGACCGCCGGCAGCAGCGCCCTTGGCCGCACCGGAAATCGCCTTGCCGGCTTTGATGGCGCCCTTGACCGTGTGCGCTGCGGAGGCCGCAGTGTCTACCGTTTCAGCAAAGCTGTCCTTGCGTTCTTCAGCCATCAGATCTTATCCTTTCGTTTGGGGGTGGGCGGCAGCTTCTTTACGATGGACTCATTGTAGGCAATCGAACCGTCCGGCGCCATGTAGGGCGTCTTGTCCACAGCGTCCACTGCATACTGCTTATACCAAGCGGTACCGTCTACTGCATGAACGGTCGTGTACTGGCCCTCCGGCGCAACATACTGGTCCGCATGGTACATACCGAAGGCAATGCCCTCCGGGTGTTCCGGAGTGACCTCCGTGCCGGTGATGCGACCGCCGCCGATCTCGACATTCTGATAGGTGGGGATATTCTCTGCTCCAGCCCCCAGTGCCGTGTGGCCCATATAGGAGTGTAGGGCTTCAACGGCCTTTTCGCCGGTGATCGAGCCCATTTGAGTGATGTTCCCGGTAGCCACGGAACCGATGACATTATTGGCGAAACTGCCGCCCTTGCTTACCGAGGAAGAATAAATGTGGCCGCCGACACCGCCAGCAGCACCACCCACAAGACCGCCGAGACCTGAAGGTTTGGCGTCCGAGGGCGTTGTGGCCGTCTTGATGGCGTTGTTCGTGACATTCCGCTTGATTACGCCTGCCAGACCGCCGCTGGCAAAGCCTGCGCCAAATCCGGCGGCACCGCTTTTTCCACCGCCGCCATTGGCATTGACATGGGTGGAACTGCTGCTGCGGCCGCCGCCAAAGTGGTGGCTGGAAAAGTTCTTAAAGCCGCCGATACCCTTGGCCGCAATCATGGCCTCAGCCAGCATACTGCCGCCGGTGTGGCCTACATTGACGCCCAGGCTTGCCATGAACGAGTCGATTTTCTGCGATACCTTCAAGAAGCCTATCGCACACATGAACCAGATCAGGACATTGCCGGAAACCGTCTCCTTACCTACAGCGTCCACTTGAGCCTGCACCTCTTCCTCGGAGATGGCAAAAGCAGGCTGACAAAACAGGCAGGAGAGGGCAGCAACCATCAGCGCAAGGAACAAAATTTTCTTGAATTTTTTCAAAACGCCCCTCCTTACAAAGAGAGCGGATTGGCAATAAAAGAGCCAACCATGCTCGTGAACAGGCGCAGGCACCAGGCGTTCATAATCAGCAGAAAAATCTGCCCGCCCAGCATCCGGCACCAGGATTTCCAAATATTCGATGTAGTCTGGCTTGCGCCCATCGAAAAAGCGACCGGCGCCGTATAGACCAGCACACCCAGCAGAACATACCGTTCCGCCGCTTCCAGCAGTAATTTCAGATAATTCCAGGCCAAGATGATGACGAGGATCAGGGTGATCAGCGCAACAGCGCCATTGGCACAGACGCCGATGATCACCAGCATGACCGAGTTAAAATCGGCAAAGCTGAGGGGCGGCAGCTCCGAATCCATGATCCAGCGGTACGGCGTGCCGCCGATGGTCAGGACGATGTTGACGATTTCATCGGAAAAGAGCGCCAGCAGGATGAAAATGACCGACCGGATGCTCAACTTGACCGGATCTTCCGCCTCGATTCCTGCGCCCAGGCCAAAGTTTTTGAACAGCTGCCAGACCCAGTTCAGCAGGATAATGCCGACAGCCAGCGCCACAAAGACGCTATACATCGTTTCGGCAGCGGGAAAGTACCGCAGAAAAACAGCCATGTCACAGCCCAGAGCGCCCAAAACCGAAGTGGTCACCAGGTCAAGGCCGGCCATTACCTGCTCCGCGATCCATTCAACGATGCCATCCAGGATACCCATAGCTTACGCCTCCTTCCAGTGGGTATATTGCGGCGGCCATCAGCCTGTCCACTGACCACCAGAGAACAGAGGCGTCACATAAGCCATGATGAATCCGAGACCATTGAGGACGGCCCAGGTAATGCAGATGCGCTTCAGCCACGCCCGGCTCTCATCGACTGTCCGGCCGGAGCGCGAAAAGTTCATAAGCAGAAGCGCCACCGAGGCGGTCACGATGGCCGCAATGGTGGAGATGGCGAGAATCTGCGTGTAGACATCCTGCATAATTTCCTTGGCCTTCGTCCAAACATCGGTTGCAGCAAATGCCGGCTGACAGAACATCATCGCCATCATCACACAGAGGAACGCCGTATAGGCGATCCGGCCGATGGAAACTCGACGAGGCGGGCTGCTGTCATCTTCCCGCCGCTGCTGTTGAGGTGTTCTCAGTTTTTTCAATTTTGCGGACCTCCAATCCAAATGTGATGTTCATTGCTCAAAAAGCAAAGAAGGAGCCCGCATCCGTTGTGCAGATGTGGACTCCTTCTCAGGCCAAAGACCGTTTGGGCAGCAAAAAAGCACCTCGAAAAAGGTGCTGTTCACTGCCTGTATTCAGTTTTGGGTGCAAGTTTGAGCATATTCAGTCTAACACATAGGGATTTACGGCTCAAGGGCAGGAACGCGCCAATTTCAGTCCCGAATTGTGCCAATTACTTGCCCGCCTTTTTTTCGGTGGCTTTTGGCTCCGGGAAGAACTGCTCCAGCACATCCAGACTGTCCTTAGAGGTGTAGCCCCACAGCACCGAACTGAGGGCGTCAATGGCCTCCCGCCGCTTGCGGTAGTAGGTGCGGAAGGAGATGTCCCGAATGTGCGGACGCAGGTTCTCGATGATTTCCTCCACATTCTTCAGCTGCTGGGGAGAGAGGAAAGAGTAGTACAGCAGCCAGTAATACGCCTCGCCGTTCTTATGGCGGGTGCGGAGCAATTCGACTGCCGAATCCAGGAGCTTCAGCATCTTGTGGCTGCGCTCAATGCACTTGGCATGGTGCTCAATGTCACTCCCGTTCAGGTCTGCGCCGGCCAGATAGACGGAATCCAGAAATTCCTCGATGGAAGTGCCGTATTCGATCTCGAACTTGGCCCGCACATGCTGGACGGAAATCTCCAAGCTCCAAACCACATCGCGGTATTTTTTCAGCAGTTTCCAGGTATCATGGTATAGAGGGTTCTCAGCGACATCTTTTTCAACAAATTTCTTCATGGTAAGACCTCCTTGTTCAATTCTCCGCTGAGGGAGAGAGTGTAAGTTCAAAAGTGGCGACCTGCTTGTTCCCACACAGAACAGCAAGGCCAAAACGCATCAGGGACTGCTCTCGCGCGCGGGGGAGTAAATCTTCCCGACAGTCGCCCGATAAGGGATATAACTTGTAGCGAGAGAGCGGGCAGCCAAAGCACAAAATCCCTTGTGCCATCAGGATTTGCGCCATTTTCTGAAGGATAATTTCAATGTGCGATTTTGAAACGCTGGCGAGTTCATCTGAAACGATGACCTCATGCTCCAAGGCGGGGGCGTCGTGGCCTGCGCTGTCCTCCTTCGGGAGTTCCAGGCGTATGTTAAGCGTCATAGCGACCTCCTCTTTATCCACCATCACATCCGAAATCTCGAACATGGTGGACAGATATTTTTGCAGATAGATTACGCTGCCATGCCGGCCAGGGAAGGACATGAGGGAGATGTAGTCCAGCGCGGCCAGCTTTTTCAGGACACGGCCGACTGTCGCCCGGGACAGCCCCCAGCGGGCAGCCAGCTCGGTGTAGGTGACAAGGGGATTTCCGGTGCCGTTGCGGAAATAGACCACCGGCCCCAGGTCTGACCCCTGCACCTGATTGTCGTTGTAGATGGCGGATACCCACAGGTCCAGCACAATGTCCATCTCGGAGCAGCGGTCTGAACTGATGAGGTCGGTGGCAACGGAAACCGGCAGGAAGAAAAAGCCGGTGTCCTTCTGGCAGGGGGCATTGTACTCCAGGACCGTATTATGCCGCGCCCAGTCGCAGATCTTATAGCGGACTACATTCCCGCGGCCCAGTGTCTGAAAGGAAATAAGGTTCTGCTTCTGCAGCCGTTCCAGTACGGCCAGCGCCTGGCACTGGAACCGGGTACGGAACCATTGGGACAGCTCCTTGAGGGTGCAGACCCATTCGCCAGGGTAGACGGTATAGCTGATGCCGTCGATGCGGCGATATGAGGTGCGGAAGTTTGCGTAGCTGCAAAGTACCGTAAAATAAAAAAGGCCGGAGCCTCCGCTTACGCGAATGCTCCGGTCCTCCATCAGAAAGCGGACGAACTGCCGGTATATCCGGCAGCGTGGGTAATCCACAATCTGTTTAATTTGTAATTGATAGGTTGGCATGGCTTTCTCCTTTTTATATATAAGGTATGAAATTGGAAAGGCCAACGAAAAAATCGTTGACTTGAACATCTTGGGGGCTTATGTTATTATTGTATTGTAAAAAGAATCGGCTGGGGGCTTTGTCGATTGGGTTCAGCTGATTGCTCTGAATGGCTTTCGTTGTTCTAAGGCACACAGCATTTGGGATGTTCTCCATTGCTCTACAATGTATCAGTCGATTTTTTGGAAATATTTTACAAAAAATTTTGTTTGGGATTTTTTGTAAAAATGCTCAAAAAAAGGACGGGAAACCGGCCTACAACTTTCTACAACTTTTTTACAACTTTTGCCCCGAACCAGACGGCACAGGAGGACACACTATGGAATCCAAAAAGTTAGAAAAACCTCGTGAAAACGGCACTTTTTCGACCGTACAAGGCGTGATGAAACCGGATGAAGAGGGTAGAAGGGTGTTCCCCACAATGAAACCTTTGGACTCCGACAAGAAGGTTTCCAAGGAAGTTTCAGCTCCTGCGGAGGCTGCTCAGGCGGCTCCGGTTGTGGAGGAAAAAATCGATTTTTCCAATGTTCAGATCGAGCCGCTGTTCCAGGATCAGGTAGATTTTGACACCTTCTCCAAGAGCGATTTCCGTGCCGTGAAGGTCAAGGAATGCGAAGCCGTGAAGAAGTCCAAAAAGCTCTTAAAGTTCGTTTTGGACGACGGAACCGGCACAGATAGGGTCATTTTGAGCGGAATTCACGAGTATTATGAGCCGGAGGAGCTGGTCGGTAAGACCTGCATTGCAATCACCAATCTGCCTCCGAGAGCGATGATGGGCATTGATTCCTGCGGTATGTTGATCTCCGCCGTGCATCACGAAAACGGCGAGGAAAAGCTCCATTTGCTGATGGTCGATCCTCACATTCCGGCAGGCGCAAAGCTCTATTGATTGCCCCCTGATCGGGCTAAAAAAGCCTCTCGTACACCAATCCGTACACCAATTTACACCAAGGGTGCACCACGGATGCCGAGAAAAATGTGCGATTGAATTTCAGCCTCGCAGAAGTGATTCTGCGGGGCTGTTTTTTTGAAAACTATATATTCAGATATGAGACTCGGTGAGAAATCACCGGGTCTTATTTTTTGCGCTCACTACGCCTACTAAACAGGTGCAGTGGGCGCTTTTTTGTTTTCTGGAACCGGCACAAAAAATTTTTTTGAAAAAGTGTGGGAATCTCGCAAAAAAATTCGGCAAAGAGAAAGTGAGAAGGCGATGAGCCTTCCGTGAACCTTGAAAACCGAATACACATTCATCAGATACATTCCTGCGCGGAGGCGAAAACCTCAGCCGAATGAAGGTGCGCCATGACCCTCCTGTCCATCCGGGTGATAACGGAAAGCAAGGAGACGAGCGTTTCCGAGCCATTCAGAAATATCCGACAGCTACGGATACGGCCATAAAACGCAGCAGGGATAATGATACTTCTCTACGGAGCTGGCGGAGAACCCGGCAGGGGTGAGATTCCCATGGACCCGATTCGCTATCGGGCGTCTGATGACTTCCTTTTCTGCATTTTGGGTTCGAGGAAAAATGAAATGCAGCGACGAAAGCCCCAAAAGGTATTTTGAGGCTTTCGTGGATCAGAAATGATTCAAATAAAGAGAAAGGAGGAAAACCCCATGGAAAACTGTAAGGTGATCGCCATCACTAATCAGAAGGGCGGCGTTGGCAAAACGACGACCACAGTCAATCTCGGTGTGGGACTTGCAAGCTCCGGGAAACGGGTCCTGCTGGTGGATGCTGATCCGCAGGGCAGCTTAACCGTGAGCCTCGGCATAAAGAACCCCGACGAGCTGGATGTATCGCTGTCGTCCCTTATGCAGTCGGTCATTGATGATGAGCCGCTTGCGGAGGGTGCAATTATCCGGCACCAGGAGGGTGTGGATTTGCTCCCCTCGAACATTGAGCTCTCCGGTATGGAAACGGGCCTGTTCAATGTCATGAGCCGCGAGTATGTTCTGAAGAACGCCATCGACGGCATGAGAAAAAGCTACGACTACATTCTGATTGACTGTATGCCCTCGCTGGGCATGATGACGGTCAATGCGCTGGTTGCGGCAGACAGTGTGATTATCCCGTCTCAGCCGAACTTCCTGTCAACCAAAGGTCTTAACCTGCTTCTGCGCTCCATTTCAAAGATCAAGCGGCAGATCAACCCGAGATTAAAGATTGACGGCATTTTGCTGACGATGGTGGATAACCGCACCAACAACGCCAAGGCGATTATTTCCTCGCTTCGTTCCACCGTGGGAGAGAACATCCGCGTGTTCCGTTCCGAGATTCCTTTTTCGGTAAGAGCTGCGGAGTGCAGTCTTTCCGGAGAAAGCATCTTCTCCCATGACAGGAACGGCAAGGTCGCAGCAGCGTATGAGGCACTCACAAAGGAGGTGACAGAGATTGAAGAGCGTGCAAAAAATCGATCTGGGCCTGACCGGGTACGATGAGCTTTTCATGAATGACGCGGAGCGAAAGGAAAATAAACTCCCGCGTATTTATGACATTCCCCTCTCGGAGATCGACGATTTCCCTGACCATCCCTTCAAGGTGAAGCTGGACGAGGACATGGATCAGCTTGTCCAGAGCATCAAGGAGCGCGGGATCATCACCCCTGTCACCCTCCGACCGAAGGAGGACGGGCGGTACGAGATCGTATCAGGGCATCGCAGAAGGAAGGCCTGTGAGCTTGCCGGGTTTGATACCGTGAAGGCCGAGGTGCGGGAGATGACCCGAGACGAGGCCATCATTCTAATGGTGGAATCGAACCTGCAGCGCTCTGTGATCCTGCCGAGTGAAAAAGCTTTTTCGTATAAGATGAGGCTTGAAGCCATGAAAAGGCAAGCGGGCAGACCGTCTCAAAATAATTCATCCCCAGTGGGGATTGATTTACGAGGCAAGCAATCTCTTGATGTATTGGGCGAAGAAGTCGGGGATAGTAGGAACCAAATTCATCGCTATATTCGCCTTACAGAGCTCATTCCGGAGCTTCTGGATTTGGTTGACGAGGGACGCATTGCGTTCAGACCTGCGGTGGAGCTTTCGTACCTGCAAAAAGAGGAACAGGGTGCGCTGCTGGAGCAAATCGCCTACGCAGATGCCACGCCATCCCTTGCCCAGGCCATTAAGCTGAAGCGATTCTCCCAGGATGGAAAGCTGAACAACGAGGTCATCGAGTCGATCATGAGCGAGGAAAAGCCGAATCAGAGAGAAAAAATCAACATCAAGTACGCAGAGGCCAGAAGGTTTATCCCTGCCAGCGTTCCCTACGAAAAAACCGGTGAGTATATTCTGAAAGCGCTGGAATATTATCACCGGTATCAGGAAAGGCAGAAAAGTCGGAATGACGCAAGATAGGTTCTTCGCCAAGGGGGCAGTCTACCCTTTTGACGCTGCGTCAGCGCCGTTCCCCCTCTCACACTCTCCCCCTCATTTACCGGCAATACCAGCTCAAAAGGAAAATATACAGGCGGCACAATTGAAGAAAACCAAGTGCATTCGTACAATATGAGAAAAAACAGTCATTGGAGGTCATCCCATGAAAAAGAATCTCATGTTGTGCGCACTCCTGCTTTCTGTATTGCTTTCCGGATGCGCCGCAGAGCCCCTGCAAGGGCAAACAGCAGGAAACACACCGAAAGCTCCAACGCCGCAGGAAGAAACGCCTGCTTTCTTTGCGCGGTATCCACAGAACCAAACGCTCCCACAGAAGCCCCGACAGAAGCCGCCGATCCAGCAGCTTGCACATCAAATGAGGACAAACACGAAAGCGGCCCTGCTATTTCTTCTGAGCCGGTAAGCGCACCCACGGAATCGAACGCGCCGGCATCGGAAGAAGCCAAGCAGCCACCCGTGCTTCCGGAGAAGCCGGAGGAAACAGAAAGCCCCACAGAGGAACCATCCATTCCTGCGATAACCGAGCCGGAACCGACTTCGGAGCCCGAGCCCACATTTGATATCGACTGCTGGATTTCCTACGCAAAAAGCACGGCGGTGAGCTTGGGGCTGACCTTGGATAGCTCAGCAACCGATTGCTGGGACAATCCGATCACCGCAGATCAGGGCTGCATCTATCTGGAGCGAGACATTAACTCGCGCTTGAAGCGATATGCCGAGGACGAGAGTATCACGGATATCTGTATTTGGTACGAATGCATCGGCACAGGCAGTTACCTGATTTATATCGGGTACGCATAAAACTTTATACCACATTGAGAAGCGTCGTAGAAATACGGCGCTTTTTCATGCCAAAATTCAATTTCAGGAGGAATGAAACTAATATGAAAACAAGCATTTTCAGACGGGGAATATCGGGACTGCTTGCAGTCCTGATGACATTCACCGCGCTCATGGGCATCGGCACGACTACGGCCTTTGCTGCCTCGACTGCCGGAGAAACCGCTGAGTCCTATTCCGTAGGCTTCCCCAGAGACGGGGACGCCAATCTGGATTACAGCGGCACATGGGGTCACGATGAGCTTCACTACATGAATGGCTGGACCTCCGGCGAGGCAACCTGGATGACCACGCTGCACACCATCGGCTCCTTCGATGGACAGGCCTGCTACTGCATTGAGCCGGGCGTGCCCCGCTTGCTGGGCAAGACATATTCCCGCCATGGCGAGGATTATTGGAAGAACTACCCGTCCGACTGCAACAGCACCATCGACGCTGACACCATCAAAACCCTGCTGGGCCGGATCATGCAGTACGGTTATCAGGGCAATCTTTCCACCTCGTGGAGATCGCAGAATGATGCGGATGCCGACAAACTGGCACACATGATGGCCACTCAGGCGTTGGTGTGGGAAACGGTCGTTGGAGAGCGGGATGCGAACTTCAACCATGTGGACCCCGGCAGTGCCGACGCAGTGAAATCCGTTTACCGTACCAGCCACCCGCTGTACAGCCGCTTTTCCGCTTATTATGACAGCATTGAGGACAGCGTGCAGAAGCATACCATCGTTCCCAGCTTCATGGCCAGAAGTACCGGCAAGGCACAGACTGTCGAGCTGAACTGGGACGGCAGCTGCTATTCGGCCACGCTGACAGATACCAACGGCGTCCTGGGCAATTACCGTTTCTCTGCTAACCAAACAGGTGTGTCCTTCTCTGTTCAGGGGAATGTGCTGACGATCTCAACTCAGAATGCCCCTAATGCTACGCTCCGGGTCACTGCCGAAAAGGAGGCTCTGCGTAAGGGCGTCGTGGTGTGGAGCGATGGCCACTATGGTCCGGACGGCACCATGCAGGATGTTGTTACCTACAGCGCTACGGTCAGCGACCCGGTCACAGCCTTTCTGAATCTGAAGGTCAGTTACGGCAGCACCAAAATCATCAAGACCAGCGAGGACGGCAGGGTGGATGGCATTACCTTCACCATCACCGGCGAGGGCATCAATCAGACCGTTACCACCGACCAGAACGGTGAAATTCACATCGACAATCTGATGCCCGGCACCTATACCGTCACCGAGCAGAGCTATGACAAATACGAGCCCCAGGAAAGCCACCGTGTTACCGTGCTTGCCGGACAGACGGCGACGGTTTCCTTCAACAATGTACTCCGCCGCGGCGAGCTTACCGTGACCAAAACCTCCGATGACGGACTGAATCAGGGCGTGAAGTTCCACCTTTTTGGAACCTCCCTTAGCGGCCTTCCTGTAGATGAATACGCCGTCACCGATGAAAACGGTGTGGCGACTTTCCGGGATGTGCTCATCGGCACCGGCTACACACTGGAGGAGATGGACACCGCCATTCGCTATGTGATTCCCGACAGTCAGAGCGCCGCAGTGGAATGGAACAGTGTAACCAATAAGAGCTTTTCCAACATCCTCAAAAAGTTCAATGTCACCGTCACCAAGAGTGACTGCGAGACCGGAACGGCGCAGGGCGACTCTTCGCTTGCCGGTGCCGCCTACGGCATTTATAAGGGCGATCAGCTTGTGGATACCTACTACACCGACGAGAACGGCCAGTTCACCACCGGCTATTATGCCTGCAGCGACGACTGGACGATTCGTGAGATCAGTCCCTCCGAGGGCTATCTTCTGGACAGCACCGTTTATCCTGTCGGTGCAGAGGCGGCCAATTACACCGTTGAGCTGAACGCTGCGCCTGCTGTGGCTGTTGCCGAGCAGGTGCAGAAGGGCAATATCGCCATCATCAAGCACTCGGATAACGGCGATACGCAGATCGAAACTCCCGAAGAGGGTGCAGTATTCGCCGTCTATTTGAAATCTGTTGGCAGCTATGAAGCCGCCAAAGACAGCGAGCGAGACTATCTTGTTTGCGACGAAAACGGCTTTGCCCAGAGCAAAGATCTGCCCTACGGTGTGTATACCGTGCATCAGGTCTCCGGCTGGGAGGGCCGTGAGCTGATGAGCGACTTTGATGTGTTCATTGCCAAGGACGGTGAGACCTACCGCTACCTTATCAACAATGCCAACTTCGAGTCCTTTATTAAGGTCATCAAGGTGGACGCAGAAACCAGCAATACCATTCCCTATGCGGGAGCAGGTTTCCAAATCTTTCGTCCGGATGGCTCCAAGGTGGAAATGACCTTTACCTATCCGGAGGTTACCACCATCGACACCTTCTACACCAATGACGCCGGCATGCTCATCACGCCGGAGAAGCTGGAGTTTGGCAAGGGCTACTCCCTCAAGGAGGTCTCCGCTCCTTACGGCTATGTGCTCAGTCATGAGGCGGTCAAGTTCGATGTGACCGAAGAGAATTCCACCGAGGAAAGCGGCGTGACAATCGTTGCAGTGAAGCTGGGCAATTACGCGCAGAAGGGCATCATCAAGATTTCCAAAACCGGCGAGGTGTTTGCCTCTGTTACGGCGGCGGACGGGGTCTATCAGCCGGTCTATACGGTGCAGGGACTTGCGGGAGCAACCTATGAGATCAAGGCCGCGGCGGACATCTACACCCCGGATGGTACGCTGCGCTGCAGCGCCGGCGAGGTGGTGGATACGGTGACCACCGGCGCAGATGGCATGGCGGAGAGCAAGCCGCTGTATCTGGGAAAATACGAAATCACCGAGATGAAAGCCCCCGACGGCATGGTCATTAACAAGGACGCCCATACCGCAGAGCTTGTCTACGCCGGCCAGGAAATTGAGATCACCGAAACGGCTGCCAGCTTCTGCAATGACAGACAGAAGGCGCGGATTTCTCTTTCCAAGGTACTGGAGCAGAACAAGCAGTTCGGTATCGGCATGAATAACGAGCTTTCCGCCGTGACCTTCGGCTTCCATGCCGCCGAGGAGCTTACCGCAGCAGACGGCTCCGTCATTCCTGTGGACGGTCTCATCGAGATCATGTCCCTTGATGAAAACGGAAAGGCTGTGCTCAAGAGCGATGTTCCCTTCGGCAGCTACTATGTCAAGGAAATCAGCACCGACAGCCACTACATCCTCTCCGATGAGAAGTACCCTGTGACCTTCGCCTATGCCGGTCAGGCAATTCCCGTTGTGGAGCTTGCCGTCAATGACGGAAAGAGCGTTACCAACGAGATGATCTACGGGGAGATCCACGGCATGAAGAAGGATGAGGACGGCAAGGCGCTGGCCGGAGCTACCATCGGCCTGTTCCTCACAGACGGCACAGAGCCTATTCTGACCACTGTTTCCGCAGAGGACGGCAGCTTCTCCTTTACAGGTATCCCCTATGGCGAGTATGTGGTCCGTGAAATCGCCGCGCCGGAGGGCTATGTGCTGGATGAGACGCCTTATACCGTGAAGGTAGATCAGAACGGCGCTGTGGTCGAGATCGAGATCACCAACAAGCTCATTCGCGGCAGCGTTCAGCTGACCAAGGTGGATAAAAACTATCCCGATCATCACCTGAGCGGTGCGATCTTTGAGGTATACCGTGACGGAAAGCTCGTGGATCAGATGGAGGAGCTGTCCGACGGCGTCTACAAGCTGGATGATCTGCCCTACGGCGATTACACGCTGAAGGAAATCGAGGCTCCCGAGGGCTTCTTCCTTGATGAGAAGACCTACAGCTTCTCCGTTAAGGAAAACGGCAAGACGGTCATCGTGGAAACCGAGGCCGGAAAGGGCTTTGTCAACCAGGCACAGACCGGAGGCATCCGCATTGAAAAGACTTCGGATGACGGCGTGCTGAAGGGCTTTACCTTCCGCGTGGAGGGCATGGATATCACCGGCAATGCCTTCAGCAAGGACTTTGTGACCGACGAAAAGGGGCAGATTCACATTGAGGGGCTGCGCATCGGTGATTATGTGATCTCCGAGGTGTCCAACAAAGCCAACGAAAAGTATGAGCTTCCCGCAAATGTCACCGTAACCGTTCACGAAGGAAAGACGGTCGTTGCTAAGTTCCATAACAAGCTCAAGCCTGTTACGGATATTCCCAAAACTGGAGATGCCACCAATATGCCTCTTTGGGCAGCACTTGCCGGTATCTCTGCAATCGGTACAGGTGCGGCGGCTTTCTTTACCTTCCGAAAAAAGAAGGAGGTAGGCAAGCATGAGCGCTAAGGTCATCATCGGCATCGGTCTTGTGGTGTTTATTATCGCAGGGCTGATCGTTCTTCGCCTGAAGAACAGAAAGTAAAACGGCAAGGGGCGGCATCTTTTTACAGATGCCGCCCCGCTTATAAAAGGAGACGCTATGGAAGAGACAAGAAAAATCGGAGATTACTCCGTAAAGTATTCCATGTATATCGGGCACAAGGATATTGCTCTGGGCGAGAATCCCAACGCCGACAAGGATGAACGGTATATGTGCTGCTTTGTAGAGACCAACGCTATTTTCGAGCGCTATTCCGGGGTGCTGGTCAGCGACGATTTTGCAGAGATTGCAAAGGTGTTCGGCCAGCGCGTAGCGGATGCAGCCGAGGAGATTATTCAGGAAAACGAGAGAGCCTGTCAGGAGGTCGGCACGAATGAGGAACTCACAACAAATAGTTGTAAGTCCATTTCCTATGAGGATTCCATTGAGAACAAGGTCGTTGTCGTCAAGGGCAGCATTCTCCGGCCTGAGTTTCGCCACGCCAATCACCAGCTTATGCTGTGTACCGGCGGCTTCGGTGCGCAGGCAAATGCGCGAGGCCGTACCTGCTACTGCATTTCTCTGTACGACGGGAGAAAGACCTCCTTTTACCGCACGGATTTTCTCGGCGTCATGGATGAAAAGAAGCTTCCCGAATGGGCGCAGAAGGGCTTGGAGAAAGCAAAAGAGATGCACGCGCAGGAAAAGAAGCCGGCTAAAGAAAGAGGTGACGCAAGATGATCGAGTATGAAAAAAGAGCAATGATCGAGGCGGAGGACAAATATACCTTTCGCCAGAGCACGCAGATTTCCATGCAAACTGGACTGATCGGCCACCTCCGGGCAGACATGGATACAAACGGCAACGGCTTTTTCAGCAGCTGGTTTGATTTCCGGGAGGAGCTGAAAACCGATGAGTTCAAGGCGGAGCTTGACGAGGTGATCAACTCTCTGCGTGAGGAAGGCGACATTCTTCATAACCGCAGGGCGCTTGCCAAGTACTGCTATTGCACCCCCCAAAGCCGTATGCAGGAGGAGCCGGGCTACTATGGCGTTCGTGTGGACACCGAAAAATATGCCTATCTTCTGCGCCTGAACCCGGACAGGGGCGAATACAACCTGTACTGCTATTGCTATCGCCGGGACTGGCTCGATCAGCACCTGAAGGACGCAGAGAAAGGAATCCGGTTTATTGACAGCCATTACAAGGAGCTGTTTCGCATTCCGGATGGCGGCAAGGTAAAAATCCACTATTCGTGGAATGAAGATCAGATCCGCACCTGCCGCTATATCGACGACTACCATGTGGAGATCGGGAGCAACCTCTATCACATTTGCGAGTTTGCCGAGCGCATGGAATACGGCGGCCATACCTGCGAGCCGGTTCGGGACAACTTGCCCGAGCGGTGCTACAGCGTTCTTTCCGGCAGCGACGAAATCATTATCATCAAGCGCGGCGAAAAAGGCTACTTCAAGACGGACATTCCCGTCACCGACAAGGACGAAGCCCGGAGCATCGTGAATGAGTACAACACAAAGCTCGGCGTCAGCAAGGCGCAGGAAGAAGCGATGAAGGCCGGCTCTATGTTCGGCTTTCAGGTGCCCGCCGCAGACCCGAGAAATTATGACGCAGACGGAAAGCCCGTGATGCCGAAGGACAGAGGTGATGCACGATGAGTAAGGACGATTATCGCATCTGGTCCAATGCTGACCTTGACTATGAGGAGTGGAAAGACTGGATGGAGGAAGAATATCCGACGCTTTCCGAGGACGAGCGCGTCGCCATGATGTATGAGGAAAATGGGCATTATCTTGAGGACGAACGCCTGAATTTGGACATTCAGCTTTCGCAGCCGATACTGGTTGTGGGCGATCTGGGGCTTTGGAATGGCAGGCGCACGGGATACAAAGAAATTCCCAGCGGCAACATCCGCGACTGCCTTTACTCTGATTACGACTACACCACATGGTATGTGGACAAGAACGGAGATCTTCGGTGCGATGATACCCACCATGACGGTACGAACCATTATCTCTATCGGGTGTATAAGGACAATATTTCGGAGGCGCAAAAGGACCGGCTCAAAGAAAAAATCTACAACGGCACAGCCACCAGAGCAGACATTGCCCGCATCACCCGCAGGCTTGGTGATGAGATCGGGAAGGTGTACGGCTGGAGCTTTCCAACCAGGCAGAGAGAGCGAGGTGAGGCACGATGAACCACGCACTGCCGAGCGAAAGTTATATTGCCAGACTGGACTATTTGGCTTTCAACGGAAAAGTATGCAGCAGCGTTGAGTACAGCGATGAGCAGCGCTTCCTGGAAGACCTGAAGGAGTCGCTCTATCACGGAGAGCCGCTGTGCGTCGTTCTGTACCGAGACCGGAACGGCAAGACGATTTCCCGTGCGTTCCTGAACGACCTGGATACACTGCCAAAAGGACTTTTCATAGAGGACATTTCCCACAGAAAGCCGAAGGAAAGGGGTGAAGCACGATGAGGGTAAATGCCATGACAGAGGAGTTTGAGGATGTGACGGTTCTGGGGCATCCCATGCTTTTTACCTGCCTGCGGGTAGACCGTGATACCGTTCCACAGGGCATGTACATGTACGAGGTTCGCCACGATGATGACCAACAGGGCGAGCCGGTTCAGATTGCCAACTGGATCATGGTGAATCATTGGGGAACGTTGATTTCCAATAGACCCATTCGCTTGGAGCCCCGACCGGATGGGAGAAACGCCTACCGCGACATTGATCCTGAAAACGATTGGAACTATGAGGGCACGCTTACTACCGTGAAGGAGTACATGGAGAAGAATCCACCGGCGGTTCATAAGCAAAAAGACCACGAACCTGCGAGATAAGGAGAAGCTATGGATAAGAAGAAAGCCATCTGCGAGTATCTCCGTAAAAATCATATTGGCAAAGAAAATGCCATCCACAGCAAGGAGCTTGAAAAGCTGTTTCTGCTTGACGGACGAAATATTCGCCGCAAGATCAGTGCCTTGCGACAGGATGGCTTTCCTATTTGCAGCGATGAAACGGGCTACTATTACGCAGATAACCAGAAAGAGATCAATACCACCGTCTACCGGTTGAATGAGCTTGTGACCAAGGTGTCCAACGCCAGAACCGGGCTTTTATTTGCGTCGATCCTCGGAGAGAGTGAGCAGACCGTTGAGGTCACGATCAAAGTAAGATAAGGAGGGAGTTCCCATGCCGAGCAAATACAGAATCATTTTGGAGATGGCGTCCCAGACTGCCAGGGATATCGCCTCCAATGCCGACCGCTATACCGACTTTCTGATTACGGCGGCAAACAACTACAAGTACAGCTTTAAGGAGCAGCTGCTCATCCATGCGCAGAAGCCGGATGCAACGGCGTGTGCGGAAATCGACACATGGAATAAACTCGGCAGATGGGTAAACAAGGGCACGAAAGGCATCGCGCTGCTGATCGACAGAGATGTTCCCTACAAGCTGAGACATGTCTTTGATATCTCCGACACCAACAGCCGTGCCGGAAGGAACATCACCCTTTGGCAGATGAAGCCGGAGTACGAATATGCGGTATCGGAAAGCCTTCAGGCCAGCTTCGGCGATGTGGAGGAGCCGCGAGATTTCCCGCACCTTCTCATGGATATTTCCGGTTATGCCGTGGAGGATAATCTTTCAGATTATCTCATGGAGCTGAACGCTGTCAAAGCCGGCAGCTTTCTGGAGGAGCTGGACGACACAAGCCTTGAAGCGTGGCTGAAAACCACGCTGAAAAGCAGCGTCGCTTTTATGGCGCTCTCCCGTGCAGGTTATGAGCCGAGGCGGTATTTTGACCGGGAGGATTTCAGCCACCTCTTTGACTTCAACACCCTGGAGGTTATCTCCGTGCTCGGTGCCGCAGTCAGCGATATTTCTGAGATGGTCATCCGGGAAATGGGCGAAACCGTCAAGGAGATGGAGAAGGAGGAAAAGCGGAAGATTCGCACATTTGCGCAGACCGATTCTTCTGCGTATCATAAGAACCGAACAGAAAACAAGGAAAGGAGCAACGAACATGGAACTGACCTATACGATGCAGGGGGACTATCTGATTCCCGATCTGACCGTGCCGGAGAGCCCGAAGCTTGGGAAGTATGGAATGCTGCGGCGGACATTCCTCCGCAAACACCGGGATGGGATTTACACCGGGATGCTGCTGAACGGAACACTGAACAGTCATCTGGAGGAGGTGGACCGACAGGCACAGAAGATGCTGGACGACCTGACCGAGCAGATGAAGGCGCTGAACGGAGTGACGGAGCAGTTGAAGGCGGAGGATCAGATGCGATGGGTGCAGATGATGAATTCCATTCGTCACTCGGCGGAGGAAGTGATTCTGAACGACCTGATCTACGCGTAACGCTCCCCACAGTTGAACAGCAGCAGGAAATTGTCGCAGAAGCGGAGGAAGAAAAATCCTCCGCTTTTTCTATTTCTCAGGAGGACATCGACGCCATTCTGACACGGGGCAGCGGCATCCATCAGGGCAAATTCCGCATCTATGAGCAGTTTCTCAAACAGGAATCTTCTGAGAACAATATCGCCTTTTTGAAAAACGAATACGGCATCGGCGGCGCGTATCCTGCCGTTTCCGGCAGAAATCTCGATGAAAGCCACGACGCCAAGGGAATCAAAATCAGCAGAGGCAGAATCTCTCGGCCCGATGCGGAACTGCTTTTGCGGTGGAACAAGGTCGAGAAGCGGATCGGGGAGCTGATCCGAGCCGACCGCTATCTGAGCCAAGCAGAAAAGGACGACTATCCCGCCTACCGGGAGCAGGCAGAAGCTCGGAGGAAACGAGGTGAAATCTCTGATGAGTTCCGGTCGATTGTCTATGATTATAACGACTTCGTGACGCAGCTCGGTGAGGAAAGCAAAGCGCTGAATCTGTATTATTTGTCAAGCTGCTGGGGTGCGTTCAGCGTGGGCGAAAAGAAAATGCACGCCCGTACTGCGGAGGGTGACTTCATCCTCCCCATGATGCGCGAAGCAATGAATACGATCATCGCGGACAACACCCACTTGACCGCACGGTGCGAAGCCATGCTGGAAGCATTGAACAGTGATGTAGCGAAGTCCCTTGGGCCGACCTTTGATGAGCTGAACCCTCCACCGGAACCCCGGAAGGAATACCGCTATCATCTCGGTGATACGGTCTATATCGGTACGCAGGAATACGAGCTGCTGTCTTTTGACGAGAAGAAGGTCGTCCTCTTTGATACACAGTTCCCGCTGTTTAACAAGGAGCTGACTCGTGAAGAGTTCGATAACCGGCTCAAAGAAAATCCGCTGAATGACAGGCTGCTGCAAGTCGTGGAAGAACCCCCTGTCGCAGACAATACGAAAGAGAATCCGGATACGCAGGAGACGGAAGCCAAACCTGACGAAGAACTGGATGCTCTGCCCATCAGCACCGTCAAAGACGGCGAGGTCGTGACCTACCCCAATGCGGAGGCCTTGCTGGATGACCAGGAAGAAGCGCTCGCCCCGCCTCTACAAGTGAAAAGGCCTTCCAAGATCGCGCCTCATGTGCTGCACCCGGAGATCAACACCGAGTACCGAACCAACTTCCAAATCGAGAGCGATGATATCGGCGTGGGCACGCCGCTGGAACGGTTCTATCACAATATCCGTGCCATTCAGCTCCTGAACAAGCTGGATGCGGAAAACCGGTTGGCGACCCCTACCGAGCAGCGCGTACTTGCCGACTATGTGGGTTGGGGCGGTCTCTCTGAGTTCTTCAAGGAGGACAATCCCCATTATGCCGAGCTGAAGGATGTGCTTTCCGATGAGGAATATGCGTCGGCAAGAGAATCTACGCTGACGGCCTTCTACACGCCGCCCGTGGTGATCAAGGCGGTGTACAGTGCCCTGGAGAACATGCACTTTCAGACCGGCAATGTGCTGGAGCCCTCCTGCGGCATCGGCAACTTTATGGGGCTTGTTCCCGAAAGTATGTATGACGCGAAATTCTACGGCGTGGAGCTGGACAGTATTTCCGGGCGAATCGCCCAGCAGCTCTATCAGAAAAACAGCATCGCGGTGCAGGGCTTCGAGAATACAAACCTTCCCGACAGCTTCTTTGACGCCGCACTCGGCAATGTCCCCTTCGGGCAGTTCAAGGTGCCCGACAAACGCTACGATAAGCACAACTTTCTCATTCACGACTATTTCTTCGCCCGCACTTTGGATAAGGTGAGACCCGGCGGCGTGATCGCCTTCATTACCTCAAAGGGTACGCTGGATAAGGAAAATCCCAATGTTCGAAAGTATATTGCCCAGAGAGCCGACTTGCTCGGCGCTATCCGGCTGCCGAATGATACCTTCAAGGCCGCTGCCGGCACGGAGGTCACATCGGACATTATCTTCCTCCAAAAGCGTGACCGATTGGTGGATATTGAGCCCGATTGGGTGCATCTGGCCACCGACGCCAATGGCATCCGGATGAACGCCTATTTCGTGGACAACCCTGAAATGGTGTTGGGCGACATGCAGATGGTCAGTGGGCCTCACGGCATGGAGTCCGCCTGTATTGCTTACGAAAATGCAGAGTTTGGGGACCTCTTGCGGGATGCCATCCAGAACATTCATGCCGAGATCACCGAATATGAAATCGACGATCTTGAAGCGGAGGATGAGGACCTTTCTATTCCCGCTGACCCTGATGTGCGCAATTTCAGCTTCACAGTGGTGGACGGTAAAATCTATTACCGTGAAAACAGCCGCATGAATCCCGTGGATGTTTCTGCAACCGCCGAGAGCCGTATCAAGGGCATGATTGCTATCCGAGATTGTGTCCGGACGCTGATTGAGTACCAGACGGAGGACTATCCCGATGCCGATATCAAGGCAGAGCAGGAAAAACTCAATCGTCTCTATGATGATTTCAGCAAAAAATATGGGCTTATCAGCGCAAGAGCCAACAATTCGGCTTTCAATTCCGACAGCTCCTACTGCCTGCTTGCCTCGCTGGAGGTGCTGGATGATGAGGGCAACTTCCTCCGCAAGGCAGATATGTTCTCCAAACGAACCATCAAGCAGAAGGTAACGGTGCAATCGGTTGACACGGCTTCCGAGGCCTATGCGCTGTCCCTTGCAGAAAAAGCAAGAATCGATATGCCGTATATGTCAAAGCTCACCGGCAAAACCGAGCAGGAGCTGTTCGAGGATTTGAAGGGTGTTATTTTCCTCAACCCCATGCACATAAGCGAAGAGGACGGCAAGCCGAAGTATCTCCCTGCCGATGAATATCTCTCCGGCAATGTCCGTGAAAAGCTCCGTTGGGCAAAGCAGAGTGCGGAGCTCTACCCCGAGGATTACGGAGAGAATGTCCGTGCTCTTGAGGCGGTGCAGCCGGTTGACCTGACGGCAAGTGAGATTTCCGTAAGGTTGGGCGCAACATGGCTGCCTCCGGAAATCATTGAGGAGTTCATGTTTGAACTGTTCAGCACCCCACGCTACTGCCAGTGGAACATCCATGTTCACTACGCACAGTACACCGGCGAATGGAATGTGGAGGGAAAATCCTATGACCGCAGCAATGTAAAAGCCCACAACACCTACGGCACCGGCAGAGTCAACGGCTATAAGATCATGGAGGAAACCCTGAACCTTCGTGATGTGAGAATCTTCGACTACATCGAGGACGGAAACGGCAGGAAAACGGCTGTGCTCAACAAGAAAGAAACCGCCATCGCACAGGGCAAGCAGGAGCTTATTAAGCAGGCCTTTGCAGACTGGATATGGAGCGATCCGGAACGCCGGGAGCAGCTAACCAAGCTGTATAACGAGAAGTTCAACAGCATTCGCCCCCGTGAGTATGACGGCAGCCACCTGAATTTCGTGGGAATCAATCCGGAGATTACGCTGAGGCCGCATCAGGTCAATGCCATTGCCCATATCCTCTACGGCGGCAACACCCTGCTTGCGCATGTGGTGGGGGCCGGGAAGACCTTCGAGATGGTAGCGGCTGCACAGGAGAGCAAGCGGCTGGGCTTGTGTCAAAAAAGCCTGTTTGTGGTCCCCAATCATCTAACGGAGCAATGGGCGAGCGAATACCTCCAGCTCTACCCCTCCGCCAACATTCTTGTCGCCACCAAGAAGGACTTCGAGACCAAGAACCGCAAGAAGTTCTGCGGGCGCATTGCCACCGGCGACTACGATGCGGTCATCATTGGGCACAGCCAATTTGAAAAGATCCCCATGTCCCTGGAACGACAGCGTGCCATCCTGCAGCAACAGCTGGATGAAGTGCTGGACGGCATTTCTGAATTGAAGAAAAACCGTGGGGATAATTTCTCCATCAAGCAGCTGGAGCGAACCAAGAAAACGGTCAAGCAGAAGCTGGACAAGCTCAACGATCAGTCCCGCAAGGATGATGTTGTGACCTTTGAAGAGCTGGGCGTTGACCGTATCTTCATCGACGAGGCACATTACTATAAAAACCTCGCCGCATTTACAAAAATGCGGAATGTAGGCGGTATCAGCCAAACCGAGGCGATGAAGTCCAGCGACCTGTATATGAAGTGCCGGTATCTTGACGAGTTGACCGGCGGCAGAGGCGTTGTGTTTGCCACCGGTACGCCTATCTCCAATAGCATGGTCGAGATGTACACCATGCAGAAATATCTCCAGTACAGCACACTTAAAAGGAACGACCTGCTCCACTTCGATGCATGGGCGTCTACCTTCGGCGAGACGGTGACGGCTATCGAGCTTTCTCCGGAGGGCACAGGCTACCGCGCCAAAACGAGATTTGCGAAGTTCTATAACTTGCCGGAGCTTATGTCCATGTTCAAGGAGACCGCAGACATCCAAACGGCGGATATGCTCAAGCTCCCTGTGCCGGAGGCCCATTACCACAGCGTTGTTTTGAAGCCTTCTGAGACACAAAAAGAGATGGTTGCCGGTCTTTCGGAACGAGCAGAACGTGTCCGCAACAAAATGGTCGATTCCAGCGTAGATAATATGCTGCTTATCACCAACGATGGCAGAAAGCTTGCCCTGGATCAGCGGCTCATGAACGATATGCTCCCCGACAGCGAAACAAGCAAGGTGGGTGCGTGCGCTGAGAATGTCTTTGACATCTGGCAGCGCACTGCCGACCGGAAAGCGACGCAGATGGTGTTCTGCGACCTCTCTACGCCCCACGGCGACGGCAAGTTCAATGTGTACGATGATCTCCGGAACAAGCTGATTGCCAAGGGCGTCCCCGCAGAGGAAATCGCCTATATCCACACGGCAAACTCTGAGGCGCAAAAGAAAGAGTTGTTCGGCAAGGTGCGCTCCGGTCAGGTGCGTGTGCTCATCGGTTCCACGCAGAAAATGGGAGCCGGCACCAATGTGCAGACGAAGCTTGCGGCACTTCATCATTTGGATTGTCCGTGGCGACCGTCTGACCTGCAGCAGCGGGAAGGACGAATCATCCGCCAGGGCAACGAAAACAAGGAGGTCGATATTTACACCTATGTCACGGAGAACACCTTCGACAGCTACCTGTATCAGTTGGTGGAATCCAAGCAGAAGTTCATTGGGCAGATCATGACCAGCAAATCCCCGGTGCGCTCTGCGGAGGACATTGACGAAACCGCCCTGAGCTATGCGGAAATCAAGGCGCTGTGCGCCGGCAATCCCCACATCAAGGAGAAGATGGATCTGGACATTGATGTGTCCCGGCTGAAGCTGCTCAAGGCCAACCATCTGAGCCAACGCTATTCGCTGGAGGATCAAATCCTGAAGGAGTTTCCCCAGAAAATCAAATCGTTGGAGCAGCGCATTGAGGGCTATCGGGCGGATATTGACCAGCGAAATAGAAATACCGAGCCCAACGAAGACGGCTTCTCTCCGATGTTTATGCCGGGCGGCACGGTAAGAGAAAAGAAGGCTGCCGGCGATGCCATCCTCGGCCTTTGCAAGTCCATGACAAGCCCAGACCCGATTCCTATCGGTCAGTACCGAGGATTTGATATTGAGCTGTCCTTCGACACCTTCAGCCGGGAATATAAGATCACACTGATTCATCAGCTGCGGCATACGGTCACGCTGGGCACGGACATCTTCGGCAATATTCAGCGACTGGATAACACCCTCGGCGCTTTTGAGGAACGGATGGCGGCGTGTGCCGAACAGCTGGAGAATACACGGGTTCAGCTTGAAAACGCAAAGGCTGAGGTACATAAGCCATTCTCCCAGGAGGAAGAACTGAAAGCCAAATCGGAACGGCTAAATGAACTGAATGCGATGCTCAATCTCGACAAAAGAGAGAACGAGATCGTTGACGGTGAGCGAGCCGATGAAGAACCGAGCCGCTCCAGCGATGACAGGGAACGATGAAATCATTCGCACATTTGCAGCACGGCACTTCCGCCACTACAATGAAGACAGATCAAAGGACGGAGGTGCCTGATATGTTCAGACGCAAAAATGATAAACGAATTGTTGAGCTAAATCTGGAAGAGCTCCGGCTCGCTAAATATGCGCTCCTGGGGGTCCGAAACAAGCTGGTCGCGCAGGGCAAACCGACTGAAGACGTCAATGAGCTGTTACTGAAAATCATGAAGTAACCAATGATAGCCGCAAGGAATCAAAACCTTGCGGCTATCATAAACTAAGGAGGTCGATAATCTAAAAATGTGTGCGGAGAGACTTCCGTTCGCCCATGAAATGTGCAGAGCGGATTGACAATCGCCCATGTTTTGTGTATAATGAAGCAGGAAACTCATGCTGGAGAGTGATTCAGATGTATTTGAAAAGAAAAGTAGATGTTTTCTTAGAGGAATGGAAAGCAGATAAAAACAGAAAGC
>ENA-UACP01000035-UACP01000035.1-human-gut-metagenome-genome-assembly--contig:-NODE-35-length-26956-cov-7.271365_pt1 | contig 26956 bp, 30 predicted proteins | sample MGYA00243883_ERZ654233 | MGnify/ENA primary metagenome ERZ654233 (study PRJEB26926, sample SAMN06165248) | human gut metagenome | biome: ENVO:00009003; feature: ENVO:2100002; material: ENVO:00002003...
TTTTTAGCAGCAATGCTGGCCACGGTCTTCTTTTTCTCTGTGACCGTTTTCAGGTATTGGCCATAAGACCAGCCCCATCTTCCTTTGTACTTTACGTGGTACCATCCGCTTTGCTTTTTCCCATCTCCGGATACTGTGGTTCCGTATGGCATTGCTGTCAGGATGGTTCCGTTCGGCTTGCTTCTCACGCGGAGCCCTGACCTCGCTGTGACTTTGTATGTCGCCATCTGAATACCTCCTATCCTTTGATGTGATTGATAATCTCGGCCACGGTGATGCTTCCGCTCTTTGTGGCCAGTGTGATCCTTGAAGCGTCGAGCGTGATTGCTGGCGCGTGAATCTGCAGCGAGCTTCCTGAATACTGCAGAAAGGCTTCGCCGATTGCCTGTGCCAGGTCTTTTCTGTATACGCCTTTGCCGCTGATCGGTGGTCTGTGGCTGCTGTTCCAGTACGTTCCGGCCACGATTCCCATCGCGGATCCGTTTGAAAGATGAACGACCAGCACGCTGGCTCCGACCTTCGGCATCTTGTATTCATCGTTAAATGTTAAATAAGGGAGGTCGTCGGTCACGGAATTGTCGAGATCCGGATATGTGACCTTGATCATCCCGCTTCCGTAATCAACGGACGAGACCTTCCCGATTCTGATGGTTCTGTCTGCCATGATTTACCTCCTAGTCAAATGTTCCCTCGTCTACCCATCCATAAACGTTCGACGAGCTGTCTACGTGTATCAGGTGCCATGGATGTGCGTGACCATTTCCTCTGCAGTCAGGTCCGAGCGTTATCTTTGCCCTGCCTGCTCTTGCGCTGTAGCCTCGCGCTCCTGGATATGAACTGTAGTAGTGTGTACCGCCGTGGAAGTTTACAATGTCGCCGACCTTGTATGTCTTCTTTGCTGGTGCCGCTGGTGCCGGTGGTGCTGGTGGCGGATCTCCTTTGAGTTGCTTCTGACACTTGTGCAGCTGAATCTCCTGAGTGGTCCCGCTGTCTGATACTTTGGTCTTCACTTCATCCACGAAGTATTTTCCATCCGCTTTGCCGAGGTCTTTCACTTTTACGCAGATTCCGGCCACGATTTCTGGCCTTGCGAATATCGTTCCTGTGAGTACAGTTGCTTTTTCGTTCTCCAGATTGACCTTTGCAGCAGCTTTGTATCTGGCGTCGTTCTCGCTGTCGCTCTGCTCGCTGATTTTCAGCGTCCGGGCTCCTTTTGCTTTTTCTCCAACCAGTCCGACATAGATGCTGATTTCTTTGCTGTCATTGCCCTTTTTATATGACGTCCGGGCTCCGGTGTACGTGCCTTCCAGTGTGTCTGTGTAGTCCCAATCATCCCCGATGAAGTCTGCACGCTTTATGGTTGCCGTGGCTTTTTTGCCTTCGTATTTGCTTTTTCCCCATATCACGATTTTGTTCTTATAGACTTTCATTCCGAGACCGTAATCCTTGCACAAATCATATAAAAATGAGCTGTCGCTTTTGTCTGTCTGCTCTATGGATTTGATGGTGTAGTTCGGTCCATCAAAGATGAGCTTCAGACCATATCTCTTTGCGATCTCCTGGGCGATCTGTTTAATGCTGACTTTCTTCCAGGTCTTTGTCCTATTGGTTGATTTGATGGCCGAGTTTGTCGGGATTGATATTCCTCCAAGCGTGGCCACGAGCGGACCTCCGGTCATCTTCATCTCATCCAGGAGAAAGTCTCCGCATGATAGCTTTTTGTCTGCTCCCTCTTTGGTCCAATTCTTAAAGGTGAGGCTGGCCGTGATCCGGTCTCCCTTCTTCGGCAGCCAGCCTTTTAAGAATTTCATGTCTTTATTGAAGACCTGAATAGAGAGCGTGTCGCTGGCTCCGGATGCCACGTCGTCGTATTCGATCTGCTCCGTGAGACCGTCCAGCGACTTCTTTGCGCTTTTCCCGTTGAAGTCTATATCCGGGATCACGCGTCTTGCTTCTGCCATTACTCCACCTCCGATTCGTCTTCATCTGCCGCCGGTATTCCATCGTCTCTGTCTGAATCAGATCTCCATACCGGTGTGTCGTTGAGTTCATCTTCGGGGATATCGGGGAGGATGATTTCCTCCCCGTCGGAGAATACAAGCACGTCCAGTTTGTCCCAGTTTGCCAGGATTAGCTGTTGCATGAATTTTTCGGATCCATACTGGTCGTATGCGATCTTGTCCCATGTGTCTCCTGCTTCTGTGTAGTAAACGTTCGCCACTTATATCCTCCTTTCTATGCGAATGCCCGGCGGCCTTCCGTCCGCAGGTATTCTTTCATCATTTTCTTAAATTCTGCCTGGCTCATTCTGTTCGCCTCTACCATGTCCTCCTTGGACGGTGTGCCCGCCTCGAATCGGTACGTTGGACTGAATACGAACTGCTGGCTTGCAGATTCATTGCTGTTACCATTCCCGGACTGCTTCTGTCCAGTAAATGCGCTCACGGTGTCTCCGATCACGCTCGACCGGTTCTCGAACTGTGGAGCCTCCAGCGTCTTGGATCCTGCGTTCATTACTGGCTGCGCGAGTGATTCGTTGGCTGCCTTCTGAACGAGTGCTCCGGTCTTCTGGATACCTCCTGCGAGACCTTGGCCTGCGTACTGTCCTGATTGATCCAGGACTCTTGATGGAGAGTGAATCTTCAGAGCGCTGTTGACGGTTGCTGCTACCTGGTTGGCTATGCTTCTCGCCTGGGCGATCGCTGCAGCTCCACCGGCTGCGATACCGTTCCTGAGTCCGGCCATCGCGAATGATCCGGCGCTGTACATGCTTCCTGAAAGTCCGGAGAAAGCTCCGACCATCTGGCTGCTTGTGCTTCTGCATGCTGCCACTGCCTGGTTTCCGCCTGTTCTGACCGCCACCACGAACATGGTCATGCCGTTTCTGGTCACGGCCACGATGGTTGTCATTCCGGTCTGCGTTGTTGTCCGCATCACGGTGATTCCGGTTACCACGGCCTGGTTCGACTGTGTCATGGAGTTTCTGATGGCCACTGTGACCATATTCATGGCTACTGTGGTTAAAGCTCCGAGCGTTCCGAGTGTTGCCATTGTCGACCGCAGGGATACGGCCAGCGCGGTTGCTGAAGCTGCCGCTACTGTGATGCCTCCTGCAAATACGACCATGGATGCTGATGTTGCCATCATCGGTCCGGCCAGCGCTGTGATCGCTGCGGTGAACGGTGCCACTGCCACTGCCATCCTTGTGAATGCTGCAGCTGTTGGCGTTGCCACTGCATTGATTCCTTCCGCGCTTGCCTTGAATGCTGTTATCGATGCGCTGCAAAGTGTCAGCGCTCCGGCTGTCATTGTGATTCCCGCTGCCAGGAGCATGATTGCTGCTGCCGCCGCTGTACTTCCTGCCGCTAAGGCCAGGACTGCCGCTGCCGCTGCTGCCGCTGCGACCGCGAGTGGTGCCAGGGCTGCTGCGAGTGGTGCGGCTCCCGCAGCTATGATTGCCATCTTGGCCGCGGTTCCTGTTGCACCTTTGGCCATTGATTTAAGCGCCGATCCAGCAGCCTTTGCACTGGCTCCGATGATTTTCACCGATGCTGCTGCAAGTGCCAGGGCTGCTGCGAGTGGTACCATGCCGACTGATGCGGCTAGTGCTCCGGCTGCCAGTATCAGAAGGGCTGCGCCTCCTGCCGTTGCTCCGGCTGCCATTGCAAGTGCGGCCGCCGCGAATGGCAGCATTGCCGCTGTGAGTGCTAGGATTGGCGCTGTTGCTGATAGTGCTGCGGTTCCGAATAAACGGACCATCGTTGCTAAAAGCATGAATGAGGCCATGCTGGCTGTTGCTCCTGCTGCGATCATTGCGATTGCTGCAGCAAGTACCACGGCTCCAGCTCCAACCATTAAAACGCCCGCTCCGGCCGCCAAGGCTCCGGCTGCCATTGCGAGAAGTCCTGCGGCTGCCACTAATGCTCCGGCTCCGCATACCGCTGCAGATGCTGCGAATGCTGTTAGTGCTCCGCTAAGTGTCAGGATTGCCGATGCTCCGGTCGCTCCGTATGTTGATAAAAGCGGAAGCGATACCGATATAATGGCCAGCGCTGCTGCTCCCAACATGGCCGCTGTTGCCACTAATGTGAGCGCTGCTCCAAGTGCTGCGATCGCTGCAGCTCCTGCCAGGAGTATTGGCGCCAAGGCTCCGGCTATTGCTCCGAATGCGATCAATCCCGCCGCTAAGAGTGCGAGGGCGATCTGCGCTGCCGGTCCTGCGCTTGCGATCTGCGTCGCCGCCTGGACCATGATCAGGCATCCTGTTGCCGCCAGAACGATAGAAGCTCCGAATGCAATCAGTCCGACTGATGCTGCTGTGAGTGCAGGTCCGAGCGCTCCGGCTACTGCCATCATTGCGATCATTCCTACTTCCATGATTGTGAGTGCTGCGATTGCCATCGGTCCGGCTGCCGCTACCTGTGTTGCTGCCATCGCCATGAGGCTCATTCCGGCCGCTGCCATCAGAACTGCTCCGCCGAATGCGAGAAGTCCCGCAGATGCTCCGGCGAGCTGTGGTCCCATTGCTCCGGCTACTGCCAATAGTGCAATGATGCCGCCTTCCATGAGTGCCAGGCTTGCGAATGCCATAGGTCCTGCGGCTGCCACCTGTGTTGCTGCCATTGCCATCAAACTCATACCGGCTCCGGCCATTAAGATTGCACCTCCGAATGCCAGGAGACCTTGCGTGCCTGCCTGCAGCTTCGGTGCGAGCTGTGCTGCTACTGCCATCAATGCGATAATGCCTCCGGCCATCAGGACGGTTGCTATCTGCGCTCCTGGTCCCGCTGCAGCGAGTTCCTTGGCTGCTTTTACTAATATCCACACGCCTGCGGCTGCGGCCGCGAATCCGATTCCGAATCCGAGCGCATTCTTGGCTGCTGCGGACATTACGCTGCTTCCTTCTTTGAGCGGTGCGCTCATGCCTTTAGTTTTCTTTCCGATGCTTCCGATCGCTTTTCCAACCTTGCCGAATGTTCCCACCAGGGATCCGGCCATTTTGAACAGTCGACCGCCGATCAGCAGAACTGGTCCCGCTGCGGCTGCAATGCCTACCCATTTCACGATGTTCTTCTGCATCGACGGATCTAGGTTGTTGAACTTGTCAATTAGCCCGGTCAAATTATCCACGAAAGGCTTCAGGACTTCGCTGGCGATTCCTCCGACCGTATATTTCATAACGTCAAAGGATGAATTCAGTTTTTCCAGGGATCCACCCATTCCGGATAGGAGTGCGTCTGCCATCTTCTGCGAGCTTCCGGCCGCTCCTTCCAGCGAGCTTGCGTATTTCTGTACCTGATCCGGTGATGCATTGATCAGCGTCATCCACTTGGCCATCTGGTTCTTTCCGAAGATTGCGGCCGCCGCACTCATCTGTTCCTGGCTGGTTAAGCCCTGAAAGCTATCATGCAGCTGCTTCTGCACGTCGACCATGCTTTTCATGGATCCATCTGAATTGAATATCTCCAGGCCTAGTTTTTTAATCCAGGTAGCTCCGTCTTTGGCCGGACTTGCTAATCTGGCCAGACCTGTTTTCAGTGCCGTGGCTCCTTCAGCGCCACTGATTCCGGCATCGCCGAAGATATCAGTAATTGCGGCCAGATCGGACATTGACCATCCGACTGAGCTGCAGATCGGTCCTGCTGTTGCCATGGCGTCGAATAAATCCGTGACAGTCGTGTTGGCCTGCGCCTGGGCTGTCGATAGGATGTCTGCTGCTGTCGCTGCGTAGTTTGAGTCCTTGCCGAACATCTTCAGGGCGTTTCCGAGGCCGCCGGTTACGACTGATAAATCCGTCGCCGTTCCTGCTGCCAGGTTCAGCGCGGGCGTCAGCATGTCTCCTGCCTGCTTTGCATTGAAACCCTGGCGTGCGAAGTTCAGCGTTGCGTCTGCTGCGTCCTGCATTCCGAATACGGAATTTGCCGCTGCTTTTTTCATTGTTGATTCGAGCTGTTTGGCCTGGGCATCTGTTGATCCCATGGTTGCCTGGACGAGCTTCATGGACTTATCTACGGATCCGAACTCCTTCACGGATGTGGCACCGAGCGCGATTACCGGCATCGTGACTCCTGTGGTGAGCGCTTTTCCGGTACTTTCCATTACATTTCCGATACCGGTTAATGCGGAAGACAGACCGCCTTTTCCAAGGCTGCCGAGCATCTTCTGTGCGCTGCTGACTGACGTCTGCAGCGATTTATCTAATTTTCCGGCGATCTTAATCGCTACTTCGAATTCGCTCATTTCTTAGGTGTCACCTCCTTCAAATCGGCGCATAAATCAATAAGGTCAAAGATGTTCATTTGCAAAAAATAATCTAACCCTGTGCTGAGGTTCAGCGACAGGGTTAGACAGCATTTCCGCAACTCTGAAAAGTCCGCAGGATTTATTCCTCGCCGAATAAAAAAGATGTCACTCTGTTCTTGAGCGCCAGGGCGTCCTTCGGCTTCAGCTGCTTAAAGAACTCGATCGGCATCTTCAAAGCTCCGGCTGCGATGATGAGGTCGTATTCCAGAGTTGTCTCTGGAAGAACCGACACGGTTCCGTTGTTTGTAAGGACCTTGTTGGCCTGGATCATATCTGCAGCAGTCAAATTGTCGAGCCCGCTGAGGTCGATCTCGCCGATCTTCTGTCCTTCGAAGTCATACTCTTTACTGAGCTTGAGCTTCATCTCGTTATCTTCTGGCTTGTTGATTTCTGTGACTTTTTCACTCATTTTGCGTTCCTCCTGTTATCTAGCACTGGCTTCTGATCTGCGCCAGCATGTCTTTTCCGTTTAATACAAATACGAAGTTCAGTTTGTCGAGCTCCAAAACGACGGCGTTGTTGATCTCTACTTTGATGTATAAAATCTCAAGCTCGACCTCTGATTCCATCTTCTTTCCCTTGGCTACCTTGCCGAGTGTGGTTGTCTTGGCTTTGCCTCGTACCACGACTCTGATCGGGTAGTATCCGGTTGCTCCGGTCTTTGGATCCGTGCACTGCATAGATCCTCTGAGTGTCAGGAGCGGCGGCTCTGTGGTGTTTACGATGGAGAACATGTCGCTGTATAAAACTGCGAATGGGATCTTGATTGTGGCGCTGGAGAACTGTCCAGTTACCGGATCCTCGATCTCGCCGAGCACTCCGGTGCCTTCCACGGTATCCGTGATGGCTTCAAGCTCCGGAAGCTCCACCTCGCCGGATACTCCGACGAGGGCATTGGCGCCGTTATAAATGTTGAAGTGGTTTAATACTTCAGGAATAATGCTTGCCATAATTAGTTACCTCCTACTGCTGCTGCCAGCGTGTCTGTATCGTAGTCGATGATGTCCACGATTTCCTGCGCTGGTGTGTACGGTGCAATGTGCTGTCTGAACTTCATCGTTCCGGCCAGGATGGCAGTCTTTGGATTGTCATCTGACTTGTATTCGATGGAGGCTCCGGCCCAGTATTTAGGTGCGTATGCGCTGCAGCGGATGTTCTCGCTGTCTACTACGCTCTGGACCAGGACGTTGTTCATCGGATCGTCTACCTCGTCGAAGTATGTCTGAATGAAGTTATTTCCCTGCCAGCTGAACATGCGGCGGACTGCAAACCAGATGTCTTTCGCGTCTGAGCTTGCTGGGTATGCTCCGGTGTAATTACCCCACAAGCGGTAGCCGTTCTGGTTGATTGCTGTGGTTACGCCGTAGCCATTGACCGTGTTTGCCTGGTCCTGGTCGAGATATACTTCCGTTCCATCTTCGAGGCACTGGCCTCCGACTCCGAGTAAATGGTTGGACGGTGACTGGTTCGGTACGTCCTCGTTATCTGATGCCATGTACTGGATCATGGCGCCTGCCACTGCAGATTTTGCGAGAATGTACTCGCCGACTCTGTCGCATGGCCAGAGCGGATAGCAGAATGGGCTTGTGTATCCGGATTCCTCTTTCACGCTCTTGGTGTCTGTGTATTTCTTTGCCTTGGCTGTATCAAGGTCAAGAAGTGCCATTGCGCTGTATACGCCATTGATCTTGGCTGCCTTGGCTGCAAGTGCAAGACCTACCTCCGGAATCTGTGACCAGCCTGGTGCGAGAATGAGTCCCGGAACGATGCCGAGTCTTGGGTATACCTGTCTAATGACCTGCGCTCCTGTCTCAGCTCCTGTGGATGGATCCACAGCTCCGATGACGTCCTCTTTCGTAACCTTGGACGGATCGATGACTTTTCCGCTTACCTTGATGGCTGTTGCTGCTGCGCCTTTTCCGCCTGCGAGCATTGTGATTGTGAGGAATCCAGTTGTACTGTCAAATGCAGCGCTGTAATCCTCGCCAGCCTTGAGCTCTGTATCGCCGGTTGAATTCTTGACGGTGAGCCCTTCGAGGATGATGCCTTCTTTCTCGATCACTGCCTGCTTCTGGTTTACCTGGTACTCTGCTTCTGCGAGTTCCTTGTTGTGCTTTGCCGGATCCAGGACGTTGATGTAAACGACCGGACTAACCTGGAACAGATTTGATGTTGCGAACATCGTCTGGCAAAGTGTGAAATTCTTAAAGTCTACGGAATATCCGAGTGCTGCCATGGCTTCAGTTCCTGAATTCGCAAGAATTGGAACGTTTACGGCTTCGCTTGGATTCTCGGCCATATTGACCGGAGCTGTTCCGACGACTACCTGGACGGAGCTGTTGCCGGTCTTTGGTACCTGAACGGCTGTAGCTTCTTCCTGGATATAAACTCCATGTCTGATGCTCATTAGTTCTTACCTCCTCTTTCAAGTTTGAATTTCTGCGCTTCTGCGTAAGCGCTGTATACGTATCCTCTCTTTTCTCTGATCATTCTCTCGGCCTCGCCGTATTCTCTGATCGGAATGAAAAGGTTCAGGATCATTGGTGCATCCGCTTTGGCTGCTTTCGCTGCCTCCGGGATTGTCGTGTAGACTGTGCCGGTGATGGCGATTCCGCTGATTGTTGGTCCTACGTAGAGGACTGCTTCAGTCTTTGCCTCCGTCACTGCCTGTGTCTTTTTTGCCGGTGCTTTTGTCTCCGGCGCCTTTACTGATTCGCTCATGACCAGTCATCGCTCCTTCCTATTTTTGGTACGTAGAATTTGATATCTATGGCTCCGAAGTAAAACGGATACGTGTCCTCATCCTGAAGCGCAAAGCTCACGTTCTGGTTTGCTCTGAATTTGCTATCCAGGAGAGGTCTTTCCAGGAACCGGTTTGTAATCTTTGTGATAATCTCCAGGATGGTTCTGTGTCCGTTCGTTTCTTTGTCGTAGTCACAAATTCCGAATAATACCGTGGTTCCGACGAGCCATGGCTCATCGTCCGTCGGTGTGTTGCCTTCTTCGATTCTCACGATGAAGTAAGGGAAGAACTGCGACTGGTCTTCCTCATCGTCTGTGATCTCCGGCAGTCTCTGTTCGTAGCCTTTTACTCCGAACACGTCCTCTCCTGCAGCATTTTTCAGCTGCATCTGCGCCAGGAGTTCCTCGATTTCAGCGATTAGCGATTTCTGAAGGTCCCATGGTGTCATTGTCTTCCTCCTACTTTGTGAGTAATTCTATTTGCTGCTCCACGTAATGCTGCAGGTTCCGGTCGATGGATGGTTTCACGACTCCGTATACCTTTTCCTCGTTGCCGATCATCTTCGGGATTGAGTTGGAGCTCAGCTTCTTAATTGGCAGCCTGGCGGTGCTTCGTCTCTGATAGATCTGACCGTTTGGTCCTTTGAAGGCTTTAATATTGCCATATATAAGCTGCTTCAGGCCGCCGCCTTTGATGATGTTTGCTTTCGCTCCGGTTTTCTTCGGTGCAGTCGTGTGAAACTTAGTGATTGAGAGCGGCTTGCCTTGTGAATGGATCACCGCTTCCAGTCTTCCTGCGGACGCTTTCCGGATCGTCATGTCCTTCTTAAAGCCTCCGGATTTTACCGTGTAGGTCGCCTGCGCTTTATTTGCGAGATCTACTCTCGCTGTGACTGCTACTTTATTCAGGGCCCGCGATATTACCGTTGGCGCTTTTCGGCTCATTTCTCCGAGCTTCGCCTGCACTTCCTCCAGCATCTGTTCGTCTACCTGGTATTCGATCATGCTCTGTTCGCCTCCAGTGTGATTGAATAGATACCGTCCTCTGAAATAGCATCAGCCACCTTGTATGGCCTCTTGTCGAATTGGATCAGGGATCCCTGCTTCGGCATTGGACCATAGTCGGTGGCTGCTACGTAGATCAGTTTTTGGTTTTTATAAATTCCATCCATGTGCTGGTTGAATCTCTTTTCACGCTCGATCTGTTCGTTGGAGTCTACCTGAACCGGCATCATCTTTCCATTGAGATCATGCATGTCCGAGAACTCATCCGCGTTCATGAATGTGTCGTGCACGTCCGACGCGATTACGTCTTTGAAACTCATTTTTTTCGGCTCCGGGTTGGTTTCTTTACCGGATCAGTGGCTCTTTCGATGCTCTTTGGGATTCTTCCAGCGAGGTCATCTTCGTTGCCACTATTGCTGATTCCGATCTGTCCTGGCTGAGCTGTCAGCATCTGCGCTCTTGGAGCCGGTGCCTCTGGCTCATCCTCTACCAGGGTGGCGGTTCCGGCATCCAGCCAGGTCTGCTTCATCTCTGAATCAGGAAGCTCATCTCCGACCTCATACTGACGTGCTCCGTATAAGATCGGATAAACTGCCACGAGCTTCATTTAAGCGTTGATCTTAATTGATACGACCGCGTCCGCTGCGGCTGCGTCTGCGATAGCGTAGCCTGCGAGGATGTTGGACTCGGCTGTTGCGGTGATCACTCCGTTTGTGTTGTCCCAGTAAACATCGGCGCCTGCAGTGATTGCCTCGCTTGCCTTCTTTGGGAAGCTGTAAACGCCTACTACATTGACGCTGTATTTCTGTCCCGGTGCTGCTTCCATCGCTACGACTCCGATTCTCTTACCGATAGCCTGGATGGTATTGGCCGGGATGGTTTTTGCTGTGTCATTGATGCGATCGATAGTCTCGCCTCTCTGCCAGAATGCTGCTGTTGCCATGATTTATTCCTCCTTCCTCTTAGACGAGCTTCAGCTTCGTGTCGACCTTGATTCCTGGGTTCTTTACGGCTCCACGGTAGTCCATTACGGAGATACCCCAGTCGAGGTAAATATCCCAGATAAATCCAAGCTGTCCAGGAGCTTCCATTCTTCTGATGTTCGGGATCTCCTGACCGTTCAGGTAGTCGACCTCGATGAAGTCTGTGTCTCCAGGATCGCCAATCAGGAACCATGGCATCACGTTTCCAAGGCCTCCGCACAATGCGTTGATTGTCGGATCCTCGACTACCTCGATGCTGTCTCTGTACTGGTAGAGTGGGTTCACTGCCTGGGTGTTGTCGCTTGTGTTAATTGTCGGACTGAAGAAGAGCGTGTACATGTCGAACTTCATTCCTGAAGGTACGACGATGGTTGCCGGATTGATGATGATGCTCTCTCCGAACTGATCCTTCTGGTTTGCCAGTGCCATGATCATGGTCTGCATTGCTTCCTGTGTTACTCCGGTACCGGATGCGAGGAGGTTCTTATGCTCCTTGCCAAAGAGTGCAGCTCCGTCGTAAATATTGGAGTTGTTGATCAGGATCTGGTATACCTGCTTGTTGATGGTCTTTCTGGCTGCGGCTGCATATCTCGCCGGGAGGCTTGTCACGAGACCGATGTCGTCATCGATGAATGCCTTTCTGGAAAGAGTGAACTGGCGGCCGTAAGTCTTCAGCTGTCTCTGAGGGAGCTTGTCATCTTTGAAGATGTCATGCTTGAGCTCTCCGTTCTCCGGTACCTCGTAGAACTCGCCGACTGGTCCAGCTACGTAGTAGTTGTCATGCTTCTTGAAGTCCTTCAGGGATCCCTTCTTTGTGAACTTATCAAAGGTCACGGCTACCTTGCGGTATCCTTCCTTGTATGCCTTCTCGATTGTCTGATCGAGGATTGCTGGGAAGGATGCCTCTGGATTGTAGAAACCTCTGGCCATCATTGTGTAAAGCTCATCAGAGCTTCTACGGTTCAGATTGCTCTCGCTGGATCCGTCTCTCTGCAGACACTCGATGGCGAGGTCTCTGATTGACATTCCCATGAGGCTTCTGGCGCCATCTTCCGGACGCTCTAATGTCATGCCGCTTCTCATGAGGAGGGAATCAGCAGCGGCACGTCTGAACTTATCCTCCTGTGTATCTGTTACCTGGATGCCGGTCGCTACTGGTGAGTGCTGGCTTCTCAAGTGCTCAAGGACTGCGGCTCTTACCTGTTCCTCGGTAGATCCGTTGTCGATGTAAGATCTGGCCTCAAGACCGAACTCTGTACAGAGGTCCTCAATGCTGCGGATTCTCTGTCTTTCTGCCTCGATGGCTCTCTGTGCGTTCTGTGGATCCTGTCCACCGTTTCCACCTTCGCCCGCAGCAGGTGTCTGCTGTCTCTGGCCTTCCGGTGTGTTGTTTGCTGGTGCAGCAGGAGTGGAACTCTGGCCGCCATGGGCGATGCCAGCACCAGCTGCTCTAGCTGCGTCGATGCTTCTCTGCAGGGAGTCAAATTCTGCGGCTTCCTCGCGTGTCATGTTGCGACCTGCGGATCTGGCAGCGTTTAATAATTCCTGCTGACGTGCGATCATCTGTTCAATCGTCATTTTCTTTTACCTCCATTCGGTTTTTGTTTATTTGAAGTTGCCGCTCATAGATATCGAGTGGGATGTCCTGTGTTCCGGGTTCGGATTTTTCCTCCATTTCCCTTCCCACACCTACGGTTGGATCTGCTGGGACACTAACGATGCTTATCTCGTAAGGCGCCCACTTCTTAGCGATCGAGCATGGTCCCATGAATCTGCCATCCGTCGAGGTCTTGTTTGGCATTACTTCCTCCCAGTCGTCTACCAGATATCCTACGGATACGCCTTTGAGGGTTCCGCCTTTTACTTTCTGGTAGATCACTTCGGACGCTTCGTCTGAATCAAATTCGATTGTAGCCATTCCGCGTCCGTTATCTATCCACGCTTTGGTGATCTTGCCGATCACTTCGTCGCGGTCATGGTTGAAAAGCACGCATCCGATCTCATTCAGTCTGGTCAGATCGACGCAGCCTTCTGAATGGTCGAGGATCTCCTGTCCGAACCATCTTGTATATGGTTCTTCAGATGAGAAGCTCAGCTCGAATGTTCGCTCGTTGCCATCTCCTTCGAGTGCTCTGATCGAACCTCTAAGTTCTCTCAGGCCTCTATTCCTGTCCTTCGTCTGATGCTGACTGGCCTTCTTTTCCGTCTCCGGACTGTGTGCCCTTGTCATCATCGTTGGTTCCTTCCTCCTGGCCGTCTCCGGTTTGATCATCCGGTTTTGGCGGCTCTGGCTTCGGTTCTTCTTTTTCTGATCCGAGTTTGCCATCGAATATCACACCTCCTAAGTCATAGCCTTTCTTTTTCGCATACTCGATTACTTCCAGGTTGTCATCGATCTGCTGCTTCCAGTCGCGGCCGTTCTCGGCAGCGATCTCTTTGTACGTCTTCTGGCCGGTATTCAGCGCGGTCTTGTTTGCGCTGGATTCCTTCAGTGGATCGATCCACTTCTTAGGGCTCTTGATCCATCCGTGCTCCAGGTAGTCATCCTTCTTTGTCCAGAAGTCTTTGTTTACCTTGATCAGTCCTGTTAAATAACAGCTGATTACGAATGTCTCATAGATCTCATCGAGAATGGCCAGAATTGCTTCTTCCTCCTCCTGGTAGGTCATCTCATCCTCGATGGCTCCCTGTCTTGCGGATGCGTAGTTGGTCTCGCTCATGTCGCGGGATGTCGCCTCATATGAGAGTCCCTGACCTGCTCCGATCATACGCTGCTGCAGCTTCGTGAAGGATGTAGCATCGCTTCCCTGGCCGGTCGGATTTACGACCTGGACTTCATCTCCGGCATTGAGCTCTTTGATCATTCCGGGTGTCAGCGTCTTTCCATCGTACTCATGCTTTCCGACGTTTTCCGTCGCTGCATTTCTTCCGATGCCGACTGTCGGCAGCTGCTTTTTTATGAAAACAGACAGGCAGGCTGCGATTCGTTCCTTGACGGATACTGCAGTCATGAATTCGTTTGTGTCACGGATTCTGGTTGCTGTCTGGCTCATATCGGACATTTCTCTGATCTGAGAAGGGCGGCGCTTTGTGTAATAAAAAATCACATCGTTTGCATCGATTCTTCTTGGCTTCTCCAGTGAGAATCCGTCGATGCCGTACTGCCTGATCCAATATGCGACCGGTCTGTTGTACTTGTTGTACTCGATACCTCCGACGATTCGGTTTCCTCCGGCTGTCTCTCCAACTTGGAGAGTATCGAGCTCGTCAACCTCGATCATCTGAAGCTTGAACGGGATCATTCCGTCGTTGGTGTAAACCTTCACGAATAGAATTCCTCCGTCCACCTTCTTTCTGGTTACTGCCATTCGGAGTATCTGGTTCAAGGTTTGCGTTCCGGTCACGTCGCAGTTCCTTGCCTTGCACCATTTTTTCCAGAGCTTCTCGATGTCTGCATTCAGCTTTGCGTTCTTCGTCTTGGCCTGCAGGTTATATCCTGCGCCGATGACGTTTCGCTTGTATGCTGATATCAGTGAATTCGCGATGTCGGAGTTTCTCTCCAGGTCTCGCGCTCTGGCTCTGATGGTGTCTCTGGACGTTCTGTCCGTCATTTCTGCGGAGTAGTTTGCCGCTCTCCATCCTGCATTCAGTCTGGAGTTGTTGCCTGCGTCATAGTTACGCAGTTCGTTGTACGTTGCACGCCATGCCGCACGCTTTGCTCCCGCTTCCGGGCTGATCCATGCGACGACGTTATCTAGCCAGCTCATTTGGTCCATCACCTCCCATCAAAAAAGGCGACGTATGTGTTGTCCAGGAGACTGGTGTCGCCCTCTGCGGCTATCTCTGCCTCCAGTTCCTCTTTCAGCTTCCTGAGCTGGTAGAGGTCGGCTCTTGTCAGCTTACGGCTACCGATCTGATAAGACTGGCCGCCGATCAGAATTTTTCGGATTGCTGTTTTGACTTCTCCGAGCAGCTCGGCGGTGCTGACGTTACCGTCGAGCTCTTTGCTTTCTTCACTCATGTCGTTCCTCCTATATCCAGTTCTCGTTTTGCTTGATCCATGTTTCCTCCGGAGCGTATGCTTCCTCCGGACGCTCCGCCTTGGCTTTGGCCTCAGCTTCGTCCTGCAGGTGTAGTGTTCTGACTCCGGAGATATCAGCTGCTGCCAGCGCATATACCTCTGCATCCAGGTAGTGGTTGTCGATGTGGCTGCGCTTTGGCACCCATCTCTGAACGGTTCGGTTTCCGGATTTGACATTGACCTTGTGCTCTGCGGTTACCTGCTCGGCGTATTCTCTGTCGCATCCTTCAAAGACCATCCAGCTTCCGCGGCCGTTCGGCTTCTTCATTCGACCGGCGATCATGTCCTTGTACTTGTCGCCATCAACTAGCACCAGGTTCATTCCATATGCCTGGCTTCCTTGCTTGTTGATCTTCGATAGCTTGAAGTGTGATAGCATCGGGTTGTTGGAACCCTTGGCCGGCAGCGCCCATTCTGAATTCAGGGCGCAGAAGTCATACGTGCTGTCTGCGTCGTATCCGGAGTCGATCAGGCACAATGCCACGATCAGTTGGTCTCCCTCTTCTGTGAAGTACGGTGTATTCATGATCTGCTCGATGTCCTGGAAGGATAACGCCTGGCCGTGTGCGATGTTCTGGCTCGTGATGTAGCTGCCCCATGCTCGGATGGTCCAGTAGAGTGACGTCTCCTGAACGTCCACTCCTGCAGTCAGGAACTTCGTCCAGCTTGGTGCTGTGAATTCCGGCCGCTCTGTCTGTCGTTCCAGTACGGTGTCGGCCGATGTCTTCAGCTTGGTGTCTTCCCATGGTTCTGCGAGCCATGAGTTCGTGAAGTTCTGCAGCTTGTCCGGATCGTCCTTGCTATCCAGGAATTCTTTCACGATTTCTGAAAATCGGACGAACGGACTATAAAGCGTGTTGATCCAGAATCCTACCTTGCGGTTGTACTTTGAATTCTCGCGCACGGTCTTCCACTCTCCGTACCGGAGCATCTGTTCCTTGTCCTGGTCCGTGATGTCTCCACCACATTCCTGGCACCGGTAGACCGCCATGTCGGCTCTGTCCTGGTTGCTCAGGTCGTCCCCGGACGGGAACTTCAAATTCTGAAACGTGAGCTCTATCATGGATCCGCAGTGCGGGCACGGTATGAAGTAATGCTTTTCGATATCCGCATCCATGAGTGCTTTCCAAATATGGCCGGTGGCCAGAGTTGGTGTTGACGTCATGTAGATCTTCCTGTTTCGGAAGGTCTTGGTTCTCTCCATCGCCAGTGAGATTGGATCCGACTCTTTCTTGGATGATCCTGGGTATTTGTCCACCTCATCCAAGAACAGGTACTTGATCGCCTTCGATGCCAGGGACGATGGCGAGTTGGATCCGGCCAGCGACAGGTACATTCCATCAAACTGCAGCTCCAGCTGTGATGATTCGTTTTTGTTGTAAAGCGATTTCAGCGTCCTGGTTGCCATGATCATTGGTTCCAGTCGGTTCTCGCTGATACTCTTGGCCAGGATGTCTGTTGGGTAGACGATCATGGTCGGGGATGGATCCTGCTGGATAACGTATCCGAGCATGTTCTGAAGGGCTTCGGTTCCTCCGACCTGTGTCGGTTTTACGAAGATAATTCTTTCCGTGTCGTAATTGATGAGCTCATCCATGATCTCCTTCAGGTACGGCGTTTTGTCATTTCGCCATGGTCCTGGGAGGGCGGATGTCTTGGAGTCTAGGACTCTGTAGTTTTCTGCCCACTCTGAAACGGTTATGTTCTCAGGCGGGCAGAGCTGCTTGAGTGCGTCTGCCTGGTATTGTGTGACTGGGAATTTACGAATCTGTATTCTTTTCTTCTTTAAGGGTGCCATCTTTCTTCACATCCTCTGGTCCCACTATTCCGGCAATGACAAACGCTCCGAGCAGTCTGTTTACTTCCGCGGCTATCTCCTTTTCGCATCGCCTCAGTTCAGACGGTTCCATCTGTCCTGAAAGCATCCCGGTTACCCTGGCCGGTATGCTCATGGCGAATTTTTTAAATACAACAAAAAATTTAGCGTAGTCGAGTTTTACTTCTTCTACGCTGATGTACTGACCGGCTGCTATCTCGGTCTTCAATCTATGCAGTTCTCCTTGGCTCTCCTTCAGGGCGATGTCGGCCTGCATCTTCTGTTCCCTGAGTTCGATCTCCTTATCGGTACGGTGCTGCTTTCCGTAGGCCTTGTCTGATAGGTATTTGACGTATGCCTGGATCGTAGGCACGAGGTCGTATCTTCGGACGCTCTTTCCATCTTCCAGGATCTTGGTGGTGGATATGATGCCTTCCTGGGTGAGCTGCTGCACGCGGCGGACGGTCACTCCGAAAAGCTGCGCGATGATCTCTGTCCGATAAAAGCTGCCTTTTACTTCTCCATCACTCATCTGAGCGTACCCCCCCCCGCAAAATTTCGGCCATGATTTCATATTGGTTCATCATAGGCTCACCTCCAACTTCCCAGCTCTTACAGCCTTCTTTCCTGTGAATTCTTCCCATCGGTGGACGATTACGTCGCAGAACTTTTCGTCAAGCTCCATCAGGAATGCCCGACGGCCGATCTGCTCTGCTGCCATGAGTGTGGATCCGCTGCCTCCGAACAAATCGAGGACGTTCCACCCCGGCTTGCTGGAGTTTCGCATCAGTCTTCCGACCAGGTTTACCGGCTTCATTGTTGGATGCACGTCGTTCTTTGTCGGCTTCTTCTCAAAGAGGACGGTCGTCTGGTCTTTGTACTGGGCGATGATCTGATTGATGTATGTGATCAGGTCTTCTTTCTTCATGGATTCCAGGTCGAGTTCATCTTCCAGGAGGATTGTGTCCTGGCTTCGATCATCGATGAAGTAATGCGCAGCGCCTTCTTTCCATCCGTAGAGGATTGGTTCGTGGCGCCACTGGTAATCCTGGCGGCCGAGCACGAAGGAGTTCTTTTCCCATATCAGACACTCTGCCAGCTTGAATCCGGCATCTCTGAATGCACGCCTGAACGCCAGGCCTTCGCTGTCTGCGTGGAATATGTACGCTGCGGCTCCTGGTTTCATGTTCTCGAACATGGCCAGGAATGCATTCTGAAGGAAATCCTCAAAGGACCCCTCGTCCATGTTGTCGTTTTTGATGGATCCGTCCTTGTAGTTGACGTTGTACGGCGGATCCGTGATCACGAGGTCTGCTTCCTCGCCGCCCATCAGGGTGTTGACGTCACCGAGGTCGGTGGAATCTCCGCACATGAGCCTGTGGTCTCCCAGGATCCAGATGTCTCCGCGCTGGGTGACCGGCTCCTCGATGGATTCATAGTCTGCGTCGGCATCGAAGTCGTCATCTTCGGCTTCCACATCCTTGTCGAGTCGGATCACGAGGTCTTCAACCTCTTTTGAACTGAAACCGGTCGCTGTCAGATCGTAATCATTGAGATCGAGGTCGAGCAGTAGGTCTTTCAGCTTGATCTCATCCCATTCTCCTGTGATTTTGTTCAGCGCAATATTGAGCGCTTTCTCATTATTCTTGTCCAGATCGACCACGACGACCTGCGCCTCGGTGTATCCGAGGTCCTTCATAACGTTGTAGCGCTGGTGGCCTCCGATGATGGTTCCGTCCTGGTTTGTGATGATCGGATCCACGTATCCGAAGGTCTCAATGCTGCGCTTGATGTTCTGATATTCTGGATCGGCTGGCTGCAGCTGGACTCTTGGGTTGTATTCCGCCGGGCGCAAGCTGGCCAGGCTTCGTGTCTCCATTTTCATTTCTGTTGTCATCCGGTCTGCCTCCAATCTGTTATAAATTCCTTGATGTACCGGGCTGGGCGTAACGAAACGCGAAAAAAAATTAAGGTCATATCCGGGAAAGCATCGGGCCTTCCTCGCCCCGCTGGAAAAAATAAACAAAAGTAGTACCTACGATTTGTGCATTACTGACAAAGCAAAAGAGACCAGCTCTTGTGCTGATCTCTTTCGATGTGGTGCTGCTTCTGTTTGTTTAGATTGCGGAATGTTCGCTCTATGCCTTGGTGCGTCTGCCTCTCTCATCCGCCTGCCTCGATGCTACTACTATATCACATGCAAGTGGTGCATGGTGTCGCATCTTTCATCTGATGCAGGTGCGCTGCTTGCCTTGGTGCCCTGGCTGCCCTGTGCTGTGCGTGCTGCGAGCGTGGCTGCTGGGTGTGTGCGTGAGCCTGGCCTTGCTGTGTGCCCTGCTCTCCTGGCCTGCCTGTGCCCCTGTGGCCTGGTGCTGTGGGGCTGTGCTCTGCCCTGCTCCCTGGTGTGTGGGCCTGCTATGCCTGCCCTGTGGGCTGGGCTTGTGCGTGGGCCTTGTCTATGGGCCTCTTATAAGCCCCTGCTATATGGGCCTATTTTGCGGCCTTGTATTTCGGGCCTTATATGGGCCTCTGAAAAAGTGCTTTATTTTCGCCTGGTTTTTTCGGCTATGTATTTCTGTGCTTTTTCCGGGCTTTGTTTTCGCCTTAAAATTTCCGGCCAGATTTTCCGGGCTTCAAAGGCTGGATTTTTTCTCCGGATTTTTTCGCGTAGATTTTTCCGGAGAAAATTTCCCGGATATTTTTTCCGGGTTTTATTTTCCGGCATTTTTCCTGGCCTGATTTTCGCGGCGGTATCTGGCTTCCTCTTTTTTCTCGATGTAATATTCATACGATTCCCGGTTCTCCGTGACAAGTTCTTTCACGTAGTTAAATTCCAGGAGCTCGTACATGGCGGCCTTGTGGATTCTGTGGCACTGGCTTTTTGACATCGGGATTCCCTCTGCGATCTCTCCCCATTCATGACCATTGATGTGGCGGAGCTCGCAGATCTCGCGTTCCATAGATTCCTCCGGTAAAAAATTCAGGATTGTTGCCACGTTGACCATGGATTTATCGGCCTTGGCTTTCTGCTCGTAGATTCTGTCTTCGATGTCGGCCAGCTTCATAAGGATTCCGGCTGCGCCTTCGTTGTTGCCTCCACTTCTTGGCAGTGGATCGTATCCCTGTCCTCCGATCGGAGAGTCACGCTCGGCATTGATCTCAAGAAGCCGGACCTCTAGCTGCTTTTTTCGGCGCTTCGCTCGGACATACTGGCCGAGCATCCATTCTAATACTGATCTATCGTTCTCCAATTCTTCGTTGATTTCCTGCATCGCATTTCTCTCCTTTTCTTTGATTTCCGAGCTTGTTACCGGGGAGATTCCCTGGCTTTTTCCGGTGTTCCAGTAGCATCTTCCGTCGCATCCGTACTTCTTGGCTCTTTCCTGCTGTTTCTTCAGTTCTCTACTCTGTCTGCTCATCTTCTGCCTCCTTTAGCTTCTGACCGCAGTTCGGGCATGCCAGCGTCTGGCCTCCGAAGTCGATCTCTTTGTTCTGCAGCGGCATGGCGATCTCTTTCTTGTCCTCTACTCTGAAGCATTTCAGCTTTCTTCCGATGATGTTGTGGTTGAATTCCACGCCTACTCCGTCATCGTCGCTGTACCAGACTCCGTGCAAGAATGGGATTCCAGCCCATTGTCCGATTTTATCGCACATCACGATTCCATATGCTTCTTCCTCCGGGCACCAGACCGGAAGTCCAGCCATTGTCTTCAGTTCTTCAATGGTGAGCGGTTCCTGGTTTATCGACTCTCTTTTACTCATTGGCGTCATCCTCCCAGTTCCACAATCCCTGTCTTCCCCTTGCCGGTATTGGTTTTTCAAATAGCACCGGATTTTCAAACACCCACGCGTATCTTCCTATCCGGTAGTCTCCGAACGCATACTCTGCGGGATTGCTTCTTTTCAGGTGATCTCTGAACTCCTTATTGATGTGGATGCAATTTACGAGGGTTGCTTTTCCGATGATTGATCCTCTTGGCAGGTCCTCGAAGTTATTCGGTGTGATTCCAGCTTCCTGGAAATGTCGGCCATCCGGATCGTCAATGTAGCATCCGCTTGTATAGTCCTTCGGGTTCTTCCCTGCGTGGATTAAAACTTCCCCGCGATAGTTGGTTTTCCAGGATCTCGTTTCGTTCATTTTGTGACCACTTGCGATCAGTGTCGCCCATGGCTGTATAATGGTTAGTGCTTTCATGACTGCTCCTTTCTGAAAAGCTCGGCCAGACGTTCCTTGATTCTGTTCCACACGATCGGCCCGATGCCCTTGACGCCCTGCAGCGCTTTTTCCACGTCCTGAAGCTCTACTCCGGGCACGGATTCTTTTCCGTCTGCATATCCGTTCTTGTAGACGTCTGTCAGAAAGTCTTCCATCTGCTTGTGGTCATATCTCTTGATGTCTTTGTATTTGGTGCGGTTGATCATGTATTTATCTTTGGCTCTTTTCATATTCTTCCACCTCTCTGATTGCTTCCTCTGGCCAGCAGACGAACGCTGCGGTTCCGCCTGCGGCCTGGATCATCCTGGCTGTCTGCTCCTGCAGCTTGGATCTGATTCCGACGACTGGACGCTTGACCTCAAATCCGAAGTAGTGGCCATCCTTTATGAACATGACGTCCGGGATCCCTGCCTGGCTGTATGCTCCCTGGGAGATCTTGGCCACGAAGGCATCCGGGTATCGTTTCTTCAGGGCTTCCTTGATCTTCGTCTGGTAGTAGCCTTCCTTCTTGATCAGCTTCCGAAGCTCAGCCAGCGCCTGCTTCTTAGTGCTTATCTGCTTTCTTTCCATGAAAGAACGCATGAATTCGTTTTCGTCGAAGTCTTTTTCGTATTTCTCTAGCACGCTTCTTTTCCTCCTTTTCGGCCATCATCTTTCTGATGGCCTCGATCTGCTCTCTGTCGTCTCTTTCTGTGTTCATGGCTGCCCTCCTGTTAGATAGGCTCTGCCTCTGCGAATTCTTCCGGATCCTGTGCTGCCGGTTCCGTTCCGAGGTAGATGTCTTCCGGTTTCTTGTTTCCGGTGTTGGTCTCCAGGTAGCTTGTGGCCATCTGGTCTGCCATGTGCGTGAACAATACCAGCGGGTATTTCTCTGCGGCCTGGCAGTATGTCTGGATGATATTGGCCTCGCTCATTCCCATGTGCCATCTGATCGCATATCGTTCCTCCATGGTCAGGTGGATGAACTCTGATGCCATCATGACTGATTTCTCGCCGTGGCCGTATGGGTTTCTGTCGTTGACCGCGTATACCGGGTACTGCTCCCACTTGTTATTGGCATCCTTGCGCCAGCGCATCTCTGTGGCGTAAAAGTTCACCTTGCAGAGGTCATGGAGCAGCGCCACGATGATGATGGATTCCTGCGGGATGGAGTCTAATCTCATACCTGCAGCCTGGAATTCCTGAACGTCTCCGGTCGTGGTTCCGAGGCCAGCCAGGCAGTCGTAAACATTGAGCGAATGCTGCAGCAGTCCTCCCTCGTAGCTGGAGTGGAATCTGGTTGACGCCGGTGCCGTGAAGAAGTCTGTCTTCTCCAGGAAGTCGATGAGCTTCTCGATTCCTTCTCTCTTTGTGCTTCTTAATAATTCGATAAATCTTTCCTTGTTGGTCATCTGAATATTTCCTCCGTTTCTTTGTCTTTGAATGTGATTCTGTTCTCGATCGTCAGTCCGTATGCTCCGGCGATCACTCTGATTGCTTTCATGGTTGCTCTGATGTCACACTCCCTGGTTGCTCGCTTCTTTGCTTTCGCAGCTTCCTTTTCCTCCCTGGATACGATTCCTACTGCCTGGTTGGCTGTCGGATCCGGATATCCTTCCGGGTTGTTTCCCTGGTAGCTCATTCCTGCCTCACCTCTTTCAAATATTTTTTGAACCTCTCCGCATCTTCCTTATGCTGCACATCGATCTCTGCCTGGGTTGGTGGCATCATCAAAGTGAATGATGGCTCTGAAAAGGAAACCCACACGCCTGCCTCCGGATGCCATGTCATGCCTGGCAGCAGGTCGCTTGTCACTTTTCCGTCCGGTTCCTGGTGGATGTGCTCCAGCCAGTACGGTGCGTATGCTTCATACTTGACTCGGTCTGTGTAATATCCGCAGGCTAGGTTCTCTGCTTTTGCTAGATTGAATTCTTCAAATACTGCATGTGTGACTTCTTTCTGGTGCCCTGCTGCCTTTTCCTCATCGATGATTTTCTGAATCTGATCGACCATGCTTTGGGCTTTCGCTCCGGTTAAATCTGGACCGGTTTTCAAAATTCCGAGCATGATGAGGTGTTTCACGTAAATTTCAAATTGTGCACGGATTTCCTCTTTCAATTTTGCATAAGGCTTTTTGTATTTGGTTTTCAGGAGTTCCAGTGGCACGTTTTCCCTGTTTTTACGCAGGGTTGCGATGTCCTGGTCTAGTTTTTTGAGGTCTAATTCCACCGTTCCCACTCCTTCCTGTTCCCACTTCTGCATTTTGTGAGTGGGAACGCGACAAACCTTTATTTTACGCGGGTTGCGATGGGTGTTCCCACTGTTCCCACTTTTTTGAAATACACACCATGTTTTTATAGAATTTTGCATGTGATGCATGAAATTCGTGCATCGTGTGTAAAATTTTCCACGAAACAATAAATAAGTGGGAATTAGTGGGAACAGTGGGAACATATCTATTAAAAGCCGCGCGGTTGCTGGGTTTCTTGCGTTCCCACTCGCGTTCCCACTCGCGTTCCCACTTTTTTGAGTGGGAACATTTTCAGGCGATTTTTGCACCTGTTATTTGAATGGCAGTTCTTCCTCCATTCCTTCCGGTATGCTCATGAACCCATCTGAATCCGTGAATGATTCCTGCTCGTATTTATCAGCTTCAGATTCGATGTCGTCATCCTTTTCGCTGAACTGTCCGATCTTGAATTCCACGAACCTGCAGCTTCTTCCGTCAAATCGTCGCTTTACTGAGTATCGCTGCTTCGAGTCGGATCCCTCACTTGCCGTGGCGATCAGTCCGTTGTCTGCCATGTATTTGAGCGTCTTCCTTGGACTGTATCCTGCTTTGGTCAGCGCCTGGTTCAGCGTTGATGGGAAAATGTACGCCACGTTCCCGGATTCGCTCATGGTGCCGAGGCACGTTCCGATGGCTTTCTCTCCGAAGTATGCCTTGTTGGAGATTACCCAGTCCGTTATGAACTGCACGGCGTTTTCGTTTACGTCTCCGGATGCTGCTGCGATCTGTTCCTGAAGGATGGATGCTGCCATCCTCTTGGCTCTGTCCCAGGACTCCTGATTGATTGTTATCTGTTTTTCATCGTCTTTCCCTTCTTCCTTTTTCGGATCCGCTTCGGGCTCCGGTGCATCCTGGCTGTCAAAGAACCAGGTATCTATCATGGCATCGGCCAGGGCGACCGCACTGATTCCGGCCACATGGCTTCCGCTCTTTCCTTTTGCTATGCTCATCACGTATCGCAGCATCTCATCGTATTTATCGCAGATGCTTTTCTCTGAAACCTTCAGGACGTGTTCGATGAATTCCGGGCCCGCCCATCCGAAGTTCTGCGTTGATTCCTGGTGCATGAGGCTGGCCTGTTCTTCTGTCTCAAATGGTCCGCCGTAGATTTCCAGCACACGGGTGCTGACACCTGTCTGTGATGTATCTGTGGAGAGTGGTTCCTCGCCGGTTGCCATGGCTACGGTTCTCCATTGTCTCATCGTCTGCAGGCCGCCGCCCTTTGCGCCTCTAATCTTTCCGGTACCGGATGCGATCATGTAGATTGTCTTCTCCAGTCCTTCCTGATTCTTTCCGGCCAGCTGCCTCTCATCGATGCCGAGTGGCAGGTCGCAGTAAAATGCAGCGGTTCGCTCCAGGCCGACCTGGGTGGCGTTAAAGTTTACCATGAGTCGTTCCGGATCTCCCCAGGCTGACAGTGCTGCTTTTAATCCAGCGGTCTTTCCTCCTTTACTGGATCCCCAGTTGTATACAAAGAAGATTCTTTGCTTGATGATTCGCAGCAGGGGAGCTGCGAACGCTGCGGCCAGTATGAACCGGAACTTGTCGCGTTCTCGGTGCGGCTGCATGGTGTCTTTCCATTTATCAAAGGATCCGGTCTGGCAGTATGCCGCGGCCATTCCCTTCTGTGATGGATCAATGTCCAGAACGATGTCTTTGTCGTGTCCTGGGATAAATCGCTTCCCTGGCTGCCATCCGAAGCTGGACGTTGCATCCGCTTTCGTGATGATGTCGATGTTCTCTGCTTCCAGAGCCGATAAAAAACGGACGACCTGCTTTGCGTTTTCTGATGTTACCGTGCATCCAAGGTCTGCCAGGACAGTGATGCCTCTGGCCGTGAAGATCGTTGATCGTGGGTAGATTGCTCTGTGCCACTCATCGTCTCTCTTGAATGCGATCTCTATTTTTTCTTCTCCGGTTTCCAGACTTCGGAGTCGTTGCGTCAGAATGATCGGTGTTCTGCAGACCATGACCGGTCCGTATGTCTTCTCATCTATGTGGCTGATTCCTTTGTCTGAATAGATCCAACCTTCCGGCTGGCGGAGATTGACCGGTGCCCCTTTGATGGATTCCGGTATCACGTCTGGTGCTGCCAGGTCTATTTCTTCTGCCCGCTCCAGGAGCTTCTGGATCTTGGCTGCGCCTTCCTCTTTTCCGAATTTGATGAAGACGTCGCTCGGATCCTTGATTCCGCCCAGTGTGCTGCAGCTGAATTTGTAAACCTTGCCAATGAATCCACCGTCCCGGAGTCCCTGGATGACTTTCCGCATGAACGTCTCGCCACCCTGGTCCGGTTCCTGGTGGATGTATAACTTTAAGTCCTGGAGCTGGTCGCTCATGTTCGGCTTGAACATAGAGGCTCCCGGCACTCCGAGGGTGCTGATTCCCATGTACCACATGCTCTGTGTGTCAGATTCTCCTTCGACCAGGCAGGCGTATCCGCTCTGTCTCATCTGTGGGAGTCTCCATTCTCCGTAGAGGCATATCTTTCCACTGCTGCCATATCTCCATCTGAATTCCTTACCTGCGAACCTCTTTCTGTAGGTTGCCTCGGTTCCGTCTTCCTTCAGGTACGGGATCTTCATGTATGTGGTCTGGTCTTTTCTTTCTTTGTCGTTGCTGATGTGGCATGTGTCCCGGAGGAATTCCACCGGGAGCCTTTTTTCGAAGGCGTACTGCTCCATTGAATAGCTCCGGCGGGATGCTGCAGGTTTTTCTTTTTCTGGCATCTCCACATGGTAGTCTTCCATGATTCGCTTGTATACGTCCTTCGTGCTGATGCCATTCATCTTGGCCACAAAGTCCACGTAGTTGCCGCCGATGTCCTCGCTAAAGCAGTACCATCTTCCTGTCTTCAGATCTACTGAGAAGCTGTTTTTTGAATCGTCATGGAACGGGCAGAGTCCTATCATATGATCTCCGGTAACCTGCGCCCTTTTGACGACGCTTCTGTATTCTCTTTCATAATCGACCAAACGGTCGAGATCGACTTCTGCCGTGTTCATGGTGTTACCTCTTTTCTTTGCCTATGTATATGAACTGCGGCTCGATTCCCATCTTTGCCGCAGCAGTTATTTCAGCCTGCATTCCCTGACTGATCCATTCATCTTCCGGTCCTTCCTGTCTGATGATCACGACCATCTGATCGCATCGCTTCAGAGCTTCCATTCCTGCCTGCAGTCCGTAGTCTCTGTCTTCCGGATTTCCTTCGTCCAGGAACCTTGGCCAGTACAGGTGCGGCGCTACCGGGATGTCCCCGCGTTCATGCACTGCTCTGCACGCCTCTATCGCATCCATGATGTGCTGCTGCATCTCCACTTCATTTTTGGCTCTGTATTTGCTGCAGACGTATGCCATCTTGGCGTGGATCGGCGCGAGGTTCTTATCCATTCCTGCCTTGCACAGTCCGACGTATGTCCACGGATGATCCGGGCTTTCTCGCCAGATTGTCTCGTAGACGCCCTCGCCTCCGATGATGTCCTCGACGATCCTGCTCTGCGTGATTTCAAATTCTCCATCCAGGCACCCATCTTCATCTCCT
>ENA-UACP01000045-UACP01000045.1-human-gut-metagenome-genome-assembly--contig:-NODE-45-length-24976-cov-6.124152_pt1 | contig 24976 bp, 21 predicted proteins | sample MGYA00243883_ERZ654233 | MGnify/ENA primary metagenome ERZ654233 (study PRJEB26926, sample SAMN06165248) | human gut metagenome | biome: ENVO:00009003; feature: ENVO:2100002; material: ENVO:00002003...
GTGTTCCTGCAGGACCGGGGCAGCGCGGGCGCGTCTGCGCGCACAGCACCACGGAGCATCAGCTTGCGTGGCTGCGAAAGCAGAGCGAAAAGCATGGTTTCGCCTTGCAGGATGATGCGTTCACGGTTACAAACGTGAAGTGGTATCGGTTTAAAAAAGGCGGTACAGGCTGCCGCGTGACCTTCTTGGCTGTTACCTATGAGGGGATCTTGGAGGTTCAAGACCCGGAGCGTTTTTGTACTGCGCTTTGCCGCGGCATCGGCTCAGGCAAGGCCTATGGCGCAGGGCTCATGACATTGGTCGGGGCAGGGCAGTCGCATGGCTGATCTGCCCGGTATGATCCGCCCGGAGCTTCAGGCGCTGCCGCAGATCGGCGATCGCATGACATTTCTCTACTTTGAGCACTGTGTTTTGAATCGTCAGGACAGCGCCATTACCGTGACGGATGACCGCGGGACGGTCTTTGTGCCCGCCGCAGCGATCAGTGTCCTGCTCCTCGGACCGGGGACAAAGGTGACGCATCGCGCCATGGAGCTCATTGGTGACGCAGGTGTTAGTGTTCTTTGGGTAGGGGAGCACGGCGTGCGCTATTATGCCGGCGGCCGGGCGCTGACGCACAAGGCAGGTCTGCTGATCCGGCAGGCCGCCTTGGTCAGCAATACGCGTTTGCGCCTCGGTGTGGTGCGGCAGATGTACAGTATGCGCTTTCCGGGTGAGGACGTGTCCTCATTGACGCTTCAGCAGCTTCGCGGCAGAGAGGGCGCGCGCATTCGCAGTGTCTACCGGCATGCAGCAAAGAAGTGGAATGTTCCGTGGAGCGGTCGGACATATGACCCGGAGAATTTTGACGGCGGCGATGCCGTCAATCAGGCGATGTCTGCCGGACACGCTTGCCTATACGGCGCGACGCATGCGGTCATCCAGGCGCTCGGCTGTTCTCCGGGACTGGGGTTTGTCCATACCGGACATGAATGCTCCTTCGTCTATGATATTGCGGATCTGTACAAGGCGGACATTACGATTCCACTGGCGTTTGAACTGGCGGCCACGGTCGACAGCGAAAACATCGGCAGTGAAATGCGCCGTCGAACGCGCGATGCCATGGTTCAGCACCATCTTATGGAGCAGATGGTGCGTGACATCCGAACCCTGCTCTCTGACAGCGGTGAACTGTCTGAGGAAGACAATGCGGTCTATCTTTGGGACGATAGGCGCGGTCAGGTCGCCAATGGCCGCCTGTACGGTGCGGAGGGTGAACCATGATCGTCGTGACGGTGACGGACTGCCCGCCGCGTTTGCGCGGTGACCTGTCAAAATGGCTGCTGGAGATTAATACCGGTGTTTATGTCGGCCAACTGAATCCCCGTGTACGGGAGGAACTGTGGAAACGGATCTGCAAGCATCTTCCCAGAGGACGGGCAACAATGGTGTACTCGGCAAATAACGAGCAGCGGATGTCGTTTCATGTCCATAACACGACGTGGCAGCCCGCTGACTATGAGGGCATCACGCTGATGCGCCGCCCGCTTGCAACACCGCTGCCGGAAGGGGAGAAGCCGCCGCTGAGCAAGTCGGCAATCATCCAAATGGATCGAAACAAGCAGTCGGCCAAGCAACGTCGTGCCAAGCAGCTCGGCTACGTCGTGATTGATGTGGAAACCACAGGACTTGACTGTGACAAGAGTGAAATATTGGAGCTGGGTGCGATCCATGTGATCGATCATCAGGTCACGGATACGTTTTCGGCACTGGTGCGGCCTGAGCAGCCAATCCCTGCAGAGATTACGACGTTGACTGGCATCACGCAAAATGCGGTGTCGGCGCAGGGGACTGCGCTGCAGCCGCTGTTGGAGCAGTTTTGGGCATTTGTCGGTCAAAGCCCTGTGATGGGGCACAATCTGGATTTTGATTTGGCATTTTTGAAAAAGGCGAGTGCCCGCTTCGGGCTTTCCTTGCCGAATGTGCGCATCCGTGACACGCTGAAACTGGCGCGCAGAAAAGTTCCCGACCTGCCGGATCATCGGCTGGCTACGCTGGCTGCATATTTTGGCAGCGAATATGCGCAGCAGCACCGCGCGCTGCCGGACTGTATCGCAGCGTTTCAGGTCTATGAGAAACTGAATGAAATCTGATGGCAATGGGATCAAAAGTCCTTATTTTTTAAGGCTTTCTTTAGTCTTTTCCCCGCACACGCGGGGGTGATCCCCGTGAATAGTGCGATTTTCCGTCGCTACCCAACTTTTCCCCGCACACGCGGGGGTGATCCCAAGATCGTCATCGGCATCTCCACGGCCGGCGACTTTTCCCCGCACACGCGGGGGTGATCCCGACGGCAAGGGGTGGTTCCCGGCCACGCGCGGCTTTTCCCCGCACACGCGGGGGTGATCCTCATCCGTGTCCAAAAAAGTACATTATCTAGTCCTTTTCCCCGCACACGCGGGGGTGATCCCAAGTGCTGCGCCCTTTGCCTTCGAAAAATGCTCTTTTCCCCGCACACGCGGGGGTGATCCCAGCCGCGTCGATCTCGGCAAACGTATGTGACACTTTTCCCCGCACACGCGGGGGTGATCCTCCTATCACATTTTTTCGGCCGCGTGTTGAAAACTTTTCCCCGCACACGCGGGGGTGATCCCACGTCCTGCCGTGTCTTGTGCGGATGCTCCCGACTTTTCCCCGCACACGCGGGGGTGATCCTTTCTGCTGGCGTAAAGCCGGAATCCTCGTATGCTTTTCCCCGCACACGCGGGGGTGATCCCGCGACACTGAATCCCGGCAGTGTGACGAAGTACTTTTCCCCGCACACGCGGGGGTGATCCCCGCTAGTTTGGCCACTTACGACTTGCTTGGTTCTTTTCCCCGCACACGCGGGGGTGATCCCGTGCGCGATACCGTGCATCCGTACTTGTATACCTTTTCCCCGCACACGCGGGGGTGATCCCACGGACGCTGTCGTCGCGCTGACGGCGCGTATCTTTTCCCCGCACATGCGGGGAACGGAGGCTGTTTCTTTGGCTAACGGAAAAACCCACGGTGCAATTTGCACCGTGGGTTTTCGTATTTTAAGTTCAAAACCGGCTCAACGGCCGCGTTACAGCTTGGTCACGGACACTGCAGCCGCCTGCTTTTGCACGCGCTCGATGCCGCAGAGCTCCCGCAGCTTGGCAGCCACCTTCGGTCCTTTGTACAGCCTTGTGTCCTCAAACGGCAGGAACGCCTCCTGTCCGTCCGCAGTCACGTAGCTGATGATGAAGACAATTTTCCGAACCTTCTTTTCCTTTTTGCCGAGACCGCTGAGTGCGCCGACAAAAGCGCCGGTGCTCCCAAACAGCAGCCCGCCGGCAAACGCGCGTGCGATGGGGGATTTCTCCTTGAGCTGCAGCTGCGTTTTCGAGCCGTAAAAAATATCGGTAATCTGACTGTAGGCGAGCGTCGCCGTTTTCTTGTTTCCGATGGCATTTTGCAGCTCGAGATGATCAGGGAAGAGCGCGACGTCCACCGCATTGCCTTTCTTGAACTGACTGAGATCTGTCTCTATACTGAAATAATCGCTGATGATGCTGCCTTTTTTACTTTTGAAGAATCCCATAGCTGCGCCTCCGTTCTTTCTCACCTGTATTTTACAGTTTTTTCGCTCGTTCTGCAAGACCTGATGTGAAAAGTGCACCCGATGCCGTCACAGCGGTGTGCATAAATATGCGCCGGACGCGTGCTGCGAAACCGAAACTTGACACGAGCCGCCAAACGGTATAAAATTTAGCATGCTATTTTGGCATTCTGTACGTATTAGCAGGGTGTCGGCATAGAATCAGGATAAGACGGATTTTTATAGAACTATAAGGAGAACCGACTATGTGTGGAATTGTTGGATACGTCGGCGCGCAGCAGGCTGCGCCGATCCTTCTCGAAGGGCTCCAGAAGCTCGAATACCGCGGCTATGACTCGGCCGGCATCGCCGTGCTCGACGGCAGCACGATCGAGCTTGCCAAGGCCTGCGGCGAGATCAAGAATCTGCTGGCCAAAACGCATGACGGTAGCGACCTTCACGGCTATATCGGCCTCGGCCATACGCGCTGGGCAACGCACGGCGCGCCGACGGAGGCGAATGCCCACCCGCACGTGAGCAATGACGGCAAGTTCGCCATCGTGCAAAACGGCATCATCGAAAACTTCATGGAGCTGCGCGAGATGCTGCAGGCTAAGGGGTTCCGGTTCCATAGTGAGACGGACACGGAGGTCATCGTCCACCTGCTGGATATGTACTACACCGGCGACGGCAACCTGAAGGACACCGTCATGAAGACGCTCGGCCGTCTGGAGGGCAGCTATGCAATCGGCATCCTGTGCGCCGATTGCCCGGACCAGATGTTCCTCGCGCGCAACGGCTGCCCGCTGATCATCGGCGTCGGCGCGGGTGAAAACTTCTTTGCCTCTGACGTGACGGCGCTTGTGTCGCACACGAAAAATGTGGTCTATCTTGACGACGGAGAGCTTGCCGAGGTGCACGCCGACGGTTATACCGTCTTTGACTGCACCGGAAAGCCCGTGCACAAGCCTGTCTCCCGCGTCGCGTGGGACATTGAGGCGGCCGAAAAGGGCGGCTACGAGCACTTCATGCTCAAGGAGATCATGGAGCAGCCGCGCGCCATTAAGTCCACGCTCGACCCGCGCGTGAAGGATCACCGCGTCGTGTTTGATGAGCTGAAGATGACCGACGCACAGCTCGTAGGCTTCAACAAAATTATGATCACGGCCTGCGGCTCAGCGTTCTATGCCGGTCAGGCGGGCAAATACGCGCTCGAAAAGCTCACGCACATCCCGGTCGATGCCGACCTCGCGAGTGAGTTCCGCTACCGCGACCCGATCGTCGACGAGCACACGCTCATGATCATCATCTCGCAGTCCGGCGAAACGGCGGATACCATCGCCGCCATCCGCGAGGCGCAGTCCAAGGGTGCCTACGTGCTCTCGATCGTGAACGTTGTCGGCAGTACGATCGCCCGCATCTCGGACGATGTCATCTACACCTGGGCCGGCCCGGAGATCGCCGTTGCGACCACGAAGGGCTACACCACGCAGGTGTCGGTGCTGTATCTGCTGGCGCTCTATCTGGGCGAGAAGCGCGGCTGCCTGAGCAGGGAAGAGGCGGCAAAGCTCACGGACGATCTTATGATTCTGCCGCAGATGGTGCAGCGCGCCATCGATCTCAACCCGCAGATCGCGCAGCTTGCCGAGCGCTATAAAAACAATCCGTCCCTGTTCTTCATCGGCCGCAATGTGGACTACGCCGTCTGCATGGAGGGCTCTTTGAAGCTCAAGGAGATCTCCTACCTGCACTCGGAGGCCTATGCCGCCGGTGAGCTCAAGCACGGCACGATCGCGCTCATTGAGGAGAACCGTCTCGTCATCGCCGTCGCGTGCTACGAGCCGCTGTTTGACAAGACCATGAGCAACGTCAAAGAGGTCAAGGCGCGCGGTGCGCGCGTGCTTGGTGTGGCGCTCGAGGGCAATCGCGCCATCTATTCCGAGGCGGACGATGTGATCCTCGTACCGCGCATGGACGACCTGTTCGTCGTCCCGGCGGAGATCGTGCCGCTGCAGCTCTTTGCATATTACGTCGCAAAAGCCAACGGCTGCGCGATCGATAAGCCGAAAAACCTCGCGAAATCCGTTACTGTCGAATAAGGAGAGCGTCATCCATGCCGAATCAGTCTGTCATCGTCCTCGATTTCGGAGGACAGTATAATCAGCTCATTGCGCGCCGTGTGCGCGAGTGCAATGTGTATTGCGAAGTCAAGCCGAACACAATGACCGTGGATGAGATCCGTGCCTTTGACCCCATCGGCATCATCTTCACCGGCGGCCCGCAGAGCGTGTACGCTGAAGGCTCGCCGCAGGTCGATCCGGAGATCTTCCGGCTCGGAATCCCAATCCTCGGCATCTGCTACGGCTGCCAGCTCATGGCGCAGTATCTCGGCGGGGAAGTGACCGCTGCCGGAAAGGGCACCGCACGCGAGTACGGCAAGACGCAGACCTGGTTCGATACTGACTGCCGTCTCTTCCGCGGCTTGCCGGAGCAGAGCATCACGTGGATGAGCCACGGTGACTATATGGCCAAGGTGCCGGAGTCGTTCCGGCTCGTGGCGCATTCGGATGCCTGCCCAACGGTCGGCATCTGCGACGAAGCGCGCGGGTTTTATGGCGTGCAGTTCCACCCAGAGGTCAATCATACCGAGTATGGTCGGGCCATGCTGCGCAACTTCCTCTATGAGGTCTGCGGCGCGACCGGCGAGTGGACGATGGGTGACTTCATGCGCAAGTCCATTGCGGACATCCGCGCCAAGGTCGGCGACGGCAAGGTGCTGCTGGCGCTTTCCGGCGGCGTGGACTCCTCCGTTGCGGCGGCGCTGCTGGCCGAGGCCGTCGGCAGCCAGCTCACGTGCATCTTTGTCGACCACGGTCTGCTGCGCAAGAACGAGGGCGACGAAGTCGAGGCCGCATTTAAAAACTGGGACATCAACCTCGTGCGTGTCAACGCCGAGGAGCGCTTCCTTACGCGCCTGAAGGACGTCTCCGACCCGGAGACCAAGCGCAAGATCATCGGCGAGGAGTTCATCCGCGTCTTTGAGGAAGAGGGCAAGAAGATCGGCTCCGTGGACTATCTGGCTCAGGGTACGATCTATCCCGACGTGATTGAATCCGGCACGAATGTCGCTGCCGTCATCAAGAGCCACCACAACGTCGGCGGCCTGCCGGACTTTGTGGATTTCAAGGAGATCATTGAGCCGCTGCGCCTGCTGTTCAAGGACGAGGTGCGTGCGCTTGGCCGCGAGCTCGGCCTGCCTGAGTATCTGGTCATGCGCCAGCCGTTCCCGGGGCCAGGTCTGGCCATCCGCTGCCTCGGTGCGGTGTCCAAGGATAAGCTGGACATCCTGCGCGACGCGGACTTCATCTTCCGCGATGAGATCGCCAAGGCACATCTCGAGCAGACGATGAATCAGTACTTCGCGGTGCTGACGAATATGCGCTCTGTTGGCGTCATGGGCGACGGACGTACCTATGACTATACGCTCGCGCTGCGCAGCGTTACAACGACGGACTTCATGACTGCCAACTGGACGCGTATTCCGTATGACGTGCTCGACCGCGTCTCCGTGCGTATTGTCAACGAGGTCAAGGGCATCAACCGCATCGTCTATGATATTACGTCTAAACCGCCCGCCACGATTGAGTGGGAATGATCCAATAAATATAAACGCATAAACAATATAAACGCAAAAGTGCAGCCGGATTTCCAGCGGAAATCCGGCTGCACTTTTTATTCTTGCCCCTCACAGCGCGTTGCGCTGCTCGGCCGGCATGCGATACTCCGGCTTGACGTGGTAGGCAATCTCGGCGTACTGCCGCGCGCGTGCGCGCAGCGAGAAGTTTCCTTTCTGGCTGGACCAGACGTACAGCTCGTGGCAGATCAGATCCGTTGCGATGCGCGACAGCAGATCCGGCGGCTCTTTGGAGTCGATAATGCCTGATTTGGCGCAGTTTGTGGCCAGTGTCGCAAACAGATCATCGAGCGCGTGCACAGCTGCGCGGATCCCCTCGGGGGATTCGAACTGCATGATGAACAGCGTGCTCGTGAGCTCGGGGCCGAAGTCGTAGGCGATGGCAATGAAGCGGTCAAACAGCTGCCAGATGCGCTCGAAGTCATTGTCTGCGTGCGCAAATTTCATAAAGCTCGCATCATCGTTGTGCTGCGGTTTTTCTACCATGTATTCCAGAATGCTGCGCTTGCCGTTGAACGAGGAGTAGAACACGGAGCGGGAGATGCCGCATTCCTTGCAGATCTCGTTTACGGTCACGTTGTTGTATCCGTTGCGCTTGAACAGGGAGATCGCGGCTTCCGCGACTTCCTCTTTGAACTTTCGGGCAGAATCTTGCATCCATAACACTCCAGACGAAAAATGTTCTTGTATTTCAAACATTATACGACGTTTGTCTCCTCGATTCAACACGCAAAAAAATCTATTCGCAATTTCTTTGCAGATTTTTTGTGACTTGTTTCAAAAATGCTCTGGACTCCTTGACATTGCAGGGTTAATTAATTAACATAGCTGCATCCGAATCCGTTCTTGTGTCGGAACGCGCGGATGTCGTTTGACTGCAATCTAAAGAAGAAGGAAGCGATAACATGACAAAAGACGAGAAAATTGCAAAGCTCGGCAAAGAAATCACGGATCGCGCAACAGTCTTGCTCGGCAAGGACAAGATCACGCCGGATGCCCCGGAGTATCTAGGCATCAACTCCGCCCTCAAGTTCACGGCGGTGAAGTACGATGAGAAGATGGCGGACGATATCCTCGATATCGCCCTGACGATGAAAAAGCGCGTGCCGCTCACGATCGAGCAGCTCGCGAAGAAGAACCCGCAGTTCGACAGAGCCTATCTGGAAAAAGCGATGCAGGCCATCAGCGAGAGCGGCCTGGTTGAGTTCCACTGGGAGAACCTCGACGGCAAGAACCCGAACCACGAAAAGCGATGGGTGCTGGATATGTTCGTTCCCGGCAGCGCCGAGATTATGATGATCAACCCCGAGCAGTCGGATATGTTCCCGGAGACGGCCGACTTCTTCGAGCGCATGGCGTATCTGCCGCTGGCGGGCATCACCGAGATGGTGCCTCCCGGAGGCGCCGGCATCGGCATGCATGTTATCCCGGTCGAAAAGGCCATTCCGGCCGAGAGCAAGTCTCTGCCGATCGAGCACCTGTCCCACTGGCTGAAGAAGTACGAGGGTCACATCGGCGTGTCCGTGTGCTCCTGCCGCAAGCAGCAGCGCATCCGCGGCGAGGGCTCCGGCGATGTAGAAGGCGAGTGGTGCATCGGCGTCGGTGACTTCGCTGACTACTGCCGCGAGACGAACCACGGCCGCGACATCACTTATGAAGAGGCCATGGAGATCCTCCAGAAGGCAGAGGATCGCGGCTATGTCCACCAGATCACGAACATCGACGGCGAGAACAAGATCTTCGGCATCTGCAACTGCGCTGTCGGCGTCTGCAATGCGCTGCGCACCTCGCAGCTGTTCAACACGCCGAACCTGTCCGCCTCCGCTTACGTGGCCGAGAGCGACCCCGAGAAGTGCGTGGCCTGCGGCAAGTGCGTCGAGACCTGCCCGGCTGGCGCTGTCCGCCTCGGTCAGAAGCTCTGCACCAAGGAAGGCCCCATCCAGTATCCGCACCACGAGCTGCCGGATGATACCAAGTGGGGCGAGGATCACTGGAACAAGAATTACCGCAACGAGAACGGCTGCATCCAGACCTGGCCGACCGGCACGGCGCCCTGCAAGGCTGCCTGCCCGGCGCACATCGCCATCCAGGGCTACATCAAGATGGCGGGCGACGGCCGCTATGCCGACGCGCTCAAGCTCATCAAGAAGGATAACCCGTTCCCGGCCGTCTGCGGCAGCATCTGCAGAAAGTACTGCGAGGACGCCTGCACCCGCGGCACCGTCGACGAGCCGCTGGCCATCGACGAGATCAAAAAGTTCATCGCCGAGCAGGACATGAAGGCCGAGCACCGCTACGTGCCGCCCATGAACTCCTGCACGCACGAGAAGTTCGACCAGAAGATCGCCATCATCGGCGGCGGCCCAGCCGGCATGTCCTGCGCCTACTTCCTGGCCATTGAGGGCTACAGCCCGGTCGTGTTCGAGAAGGAAGCCGTGCCCGGCGGCATGCTTGTCAACGGTATCCCGAGCTTCCGCATCGGCAAGGACGTTGTCAAGTCCGAGATCGATGTGCTGCGCGAGATGGGTGTGGAGTTCAAATGCGGCGTCGAAGTCGGCAAGGACATCACCATCCAGCAGCTGCGCGAAGAGGGCTACCAGGCGTTCTACGTCGCGGTCGGCCTGCAGCAGGCGGCGAAGCTCAACATCGCCGGCGAGGATCTCACCGGTGTCAAGAGCGGCCTTGACTTCCTGCGTGAAGTGAATGCCGGCAAGCTCAAGAAGCTCTCCGGTGATGTGGTCGTCATCGGCGGCGGCAACGCAGCCATCGACGTTGCGCGTGCGGCTCTGCGTCTGACCAAGGGCAGCGTGAATATGTACTGCCTCGAGAAGGACGAAGAGATGCCCACCGTTCCGGACGAAAAGAACGCAGGTATTGCCGACGGTGTCGTCATCAACAACTCCTGGGCCCCGAAGGCCATCCTTGGCGAAGGCGGCAAGGTCACCGGCATCGAGCTGATGCGCTGCGTGTCCGTCCGCGACGCGAGCGGCAAGTTCGCCCCGGTCTATGACGAGAATGAGACCATCACCGTCCCGTGCTCCAACGTTCTGGTCGCGATTGGCCAGCGCTCGGTCTACGGCGATGTTCTGACCGGTACGGCGGCTGAGACGGCCGACGGCCGCCTGATCGCACATGACGCCGTGACGTTCCAGTCCAACGAGCCAGACATCTTCGTCGGCGGCGACTGCGCCACCGGCCCGAAGTACACGATCGACGCGATTGCGACCGGCCGCGAGGGTGCGGTGTCCATCCACCGCTTTGTCAACAAGGGCCAGACCCTGACGATCCACCGCAACACCCGCGAGTTCAAGGAGCTCAACAAGGACGATATCGTTCTGCCGACCGAGAAGATCAAAAAGCCTGCACGCGCTGCCGTTGCCATCGACAGCAAGAAGGTGCGCACCATGCAGGACGACCGTGTGACGTTCACAGAAGAGCAGATCCGCTCCGAAGCGTCCCGCTGCCTGAGCTGCGGCCGTAGCGTTGTCGATCCGAACAAGTGCATCGGCTGCGGCATCTGCACGACCAAGTGCGAGTTTGATGCCATTCACCTCAAGCGCGTGCGTCCGCAAAACAGCAAGATGATCCCGGCTGAGGATAAGTTCAAGGCCATCGGCCCCTACGCCGCCAAGCGCCAGGTGAAGATCATCAAGAAGTCCCTGACGGAAAAGAAAAAGTAATCCATCATCATGAGGCGGGTACAGAACCCTTCCCGCTGTGCCCGCCCGTTTGAAAGGAGCCCCCATGCACGAGCTGAGTATCGTTACTTATGTCGTCAAGCAGGTGCAGGAGATTGCCAAGGAAAACAACCTCACCGAGATTGAGTCGGTCACGCTCGAATTCGGTGAGGTCTCCGGCATTGTGCCGGAATATCTCGAGGACTGCTGGAACTGGTACACCAAGAAAGAGCCGATCATTCAGGGCACGAAGTTCCTGTATGAGATCATTCCGGCCGTCACCTGGTGCGATGACTGCAAGAGCACTTACCCGACCGTACAATACGGCAAGACCTGCCCCCACTGCGGCAGCGGCAACACGTGGCTGCAGCAGGGTAACGAGATCAATATCAAGCAAATTGAGGCGCGCTGACAACAGCACGCCTCCCTGCCTATGGGCAGCAAAAGAGACAGAGGCGGTCGCGCAGCCGCTTTTGATAGAAAAACAAACGAAGAGGGAGTGAACCATGAAAGACCTGAAACATCTTTTGTACTTCGAAAACCTTTTGCAGGAAGCGCACAACGACCTGATCGCACAGGCGCAGAACGAGGGGAAAATCTGCGTCGCCTATGCCTGCGAAAACACGCCCGAGCCGCTGCTGAACCTGCCCGGAGCGTTCTCAACGCGCCTGCGCGCGCCGCGCACCGGCTCCATGGAAATGGCCACGTACTACATGACCAGCTTTCTGTGCGAGTATAGCCGCGCGCTGCTGGAGCGTGCCATCGAGGGCGGCTACAATTTTGCTGACTGCATGATCACGCCGGACGGCTGCACGATGATGAACCGCGCCGTCGAGAATATGGAGCTACTCAAGACGATGGGCAAGAGCAAGCCGAAGTTCTTCTACGAGTACATGGAGATCCCGATGAAGGCGGATGACAACGGCCTGAACCTGTACGTGCTCCAGTGCCGCAACCATATCCTCACGCCGCTGCACGAGCACTACGGCATCGACGTCTCGGACGAGGCCATCCGCAAGTCCGTTGCCGAGCACAACCGTGTGTGCGAGCTCATCCGCGCCATTGGCGAGTACCGCAAGGGCCCCAACCCGCGCATCACGGGCTATGAGTTCCACGTGATTACGCTTGCAACCTATGTTGCGCCGAAATATCTCATCATCGACAAGCTCGAAGAAACGCTCAAGGAGCTCAAAACCCGCAGACCGGATAAGAAAAATCCGTACCGCGCGCGCGTGGTGGTCGTCGGCTCTGAGGTCGATGATATCGACTTCATCAAGCTGGTGGAGGAGACCGGCGCTTACGTCTGCGCAGATCGGTTCTGCTATGGTTCGTTCCCGGGCCGCGATCCGATCGTGCTGACAGACGATGAGGACGCGCTGACCCAGGTCTGCCGCCAGTACATGAACCGCGCGCAGTGCCCGCGCTACATGAACACGGCAAAAATGGTCGGACGCCGTGAGTATGTCAATCAGCTTGCCAAGGAGTACGAAGCGGACGGAATTATCTACCAGCAGATCAAGTTCTGTGATCCGTGGGCGTATGAGCGTATGCTCGGCTCGCACATTCTCCATGATGACTATGGCTATCCCGTTCTGTCCGTTGATCGACCGTACAGCATTGCTTCCTCCGGCCAGATGCGCACCCGCGTGCAGGCGTTTGTGGAAAGCATGGAGATCAAGAAGATTCAAGGGGGGAAACAGTAATGTCCAACAAGAGAATCGGCTGTGAGAATTTCGGAAAATATTACCTTGAGGGCAAGCGCTACAGAAGCCGCCGTGAATGGCGTGGTGTTACCGATACCCTTTATGATTACTCCAGATGGCTGTATAACTGGGTCAATATGTTCCGCATCGTCCTGGTCAAGCCGCGCAATATCAAGGCGATGTTCCGCTACCGTTGGATGGCAAACTATCTGGCTGTGCCGATGATGATCGACCGCCACACGCAGGGGCTGCGCGGCGAACATCTGCGGATCTGTCATGCGGAGCAGGACATTATTGTTGAAGACGTTGCAAAGCTGTTGGATAAGCTCTTCCGCGGCGACCGCCGCATCGGCAACGACACGGAATTCTCCAAGAAGGTCGTGCTCGTTGACGAGAACGAGATGCAGTCGATCATGATGGGCTTCCCGACGGTGGTCCCCCTCAGCCGAGAGATTGCGTCTACCTATATTCCGGTGCTTCTCAATCAGCGTGCGGCAATTCATTACATTGATGTTGCGCAGGAATATGGCCTTGCGGGCGACGTCTGCCCGATGCCGGAGGCCGAGGCCGGCGTCTCCATTGATGACGATGCACCGATCCTCGGATGCTGTGCCGTTCAGTGCAACACCACCTGCGACGGATCGCTTCTCAGCAACGGCGTCATCTCCAAGCGTATGGAGTTTGAAGACGGTATTCCTGTATTCCAGCTTGCAGCTCCGCTGCGCCACACAAATGACGATGTTCAGGACTATGCAGCGCAGGAAATTCGAAATGCAATCGCCTTCATTGAGGAACATACCGGAGAAAAGTGGGACTGGAAGTATTACTTTGAGTGCGCAAAGCGCGTGAACTATGCCACCAAGTGCCGTCTGGAGTGGCTGGAAATGAGCAAGTCTCCCTATCCGCAGGTCTTTGGTTCCAACCTGGCGCTCTATACGGAGACCAACTACATGGCAATCAGCGGCAGACTTCCGGTATTCGAGGAGACGGACCGCAAGATCATGAAGCTCGCCGAGAAGGCATATAAGAAAAAGAAAATGGCCGCAAATGAATATCGCCACCGCGCTATTGTCTGGGGCGTGCAGTCACACTTTTATATGGACTTTCTGGTCTGGCTGCTCAACTGCTGGGGCATTGTTCCGCTGACAGATATGCTGTCCATGGACAATACGAAAATGATCGCCGAGGAGGATACGCCGGAGAACCGCGAGCAGGCGATTTACGACATTGCAATGCTCACCGAAAAGATGATCATGCGCAACCGCACACACGGCGGCTACAAGGTCCTGCTGGATGACCTTTGGGAGTTCGTGAACGAGTTCAACGCAGACATGGTCATTCTGTGGGAGCACATGAGCTGCAAGGCGCTCGACGGTATGCACGGATTGTTTGAGGAGCGTGCGCGTGAGCTTGGTATCCATCTTGTCTGGGTTTCCCATGACCTGTTTGACCCACGTGTTGTGAACCGTCAGGGTGTTCGTGACCAGATCAATAATTATATGCGAACGGTCATGGGCGAAGAGCCTGTGGACCCGAGTCTGGAAATTCTGAAGGACGATGAGTCCTGGTAATCGGAGAGGAGATCGAACATGAACAATCTCAAAAGCAAGCTGCTCAAGGCCCTGATGCGCGTGTCGCTCGGCGCGCTCGGCGCGTTTGTGGTCACGTTTGTCGTCTATTTTTGGAACCTAGACATGAAGCTGACCTCGGTCATGGAGGGCATCATGCTCAAGCACTACGACAAGATCGACCGCGATCAGCACCTGTGATTCCTACATTTTTCAGCGTCCGTCTGCCATGGCAGACGGGCGCTTTTTGCGGCCATTTTCGCGTGTAAACAATTTATGAAGTCTCTTGACGTTTCGCGTGAATGTCCTTATAATGCGTAGCGTGCTACACATTCGGAGGTGTATCATGGAGCAATTCCAAATCGGATGTCTATTAAAAATGATCACGGATAAGATCAAAATGCGGGCGGATGCGAATCTGGCGCAGCAGGGGCTGACGCTGACGCAAAGCCGTGTACTGGGCTATCTGAACCACAATGGCGGGCAGGCGACGCAAAAGGAGATCGAAGGATTCCTGCAGGTGTCGCACCCGACGGTGGCCGGCATCATCGGCCGCATGGAGCAAAACGGCTTTGTGTACTGCTGGCTTGACCCGGCAGATAAACGCAGCAAGATCGTCTGCCAGACGGAGCGTGCTGCCGCGATCGCGCAGGATATGCACGCCACGATCCAGGCTACGGAGCAGCAGATGCTGCGCTCGCTGACGCCGGAACAGATCACGGCGCTGGAATCGACCCTGCGCACGATCTATGCCGACCTTGGCTGACCGGCCCGTGATTCAGGAAGGAGGAAATCCATGCTTCATACCTTGTCCCGCAGCCTGCGGGAAAACAAAGGCCCCGCGCTCGTGACGGTGCTGCTCTCGGCGCTGGAGGTCGTGTTCGAGATCGTGATCCCGCTGTATATGTCCAACCTCATTGACTTCGGCATTGAGGGCGGCAGTATGGCGGCGGTCTGGAAGTTCGGTGCATTTTTGCTGCTGCTGGCGGCGTTCCAGCTCGCGACCGGCGTACTCGCTGCGCGCATCGCGGCGCGCGCGTCCGTCGGTTTCGGTGCAAACCTGCGCGAAGATATGTACAACAACGTGCAGACCTTCGCATTTTCCAACATCGACAAGTTTTCCACCGCGTCCATCGTCACGCGCCTGACGACGGACGTCACGAACGTGCAGAATGCCTTTCAGATGCTCATGCGCATGGCGATCCGCTCGCCGGTCATGCTGATTTTTTCCATGATCGTGTCGTTCCGCATCAGCCATGATATTTCCATGACATTTCTCATCATCCTGCCGATCCTCGCGGTGGCGCTGTTTTTCATTATCCGCAGCGTATTCCCGGTTTTCACGCGCGTGTTCCGCACGTATGATGAGCTCAACAACGTCGTGCAGGAAAATGTCCGCGGTATCCGCGTCGTCAAATCCTTTAATCAGGAGCAGCACGAGATCCGCAAGTTCGGCGCCATTTCCGAGCGCATCTATAAGGACTTTTCCAAGGGCGAGCGGCTCATCACGCTCAACGCGCCGCTGATGCAGTCGTGCATCTATGCGTGCATGATCATCATCTCCTGGCTCGGCGCCAAGGCCATCATCGCCAGCGGCAACGATCCGGCGCTTGGCCTGACGACCGGCAACCTCACTGCGCTCATCACCTACGCCATGCAGATCCTCTCGAGCCTGATGATGCTGTCCATGGTCTTTGCTATGCTGACGATCTCGCTTTCGTCCGCGCGCCGCATTGCCGAGGTGATTGAGGAAAAGACGGACATTCAAAATCCGAAGCACCCGGTCATGGCCGTGCGCGACGGCGCCATTGATTTTGACCATGTGAGCTTTGTTTACGCATCCAAGGCGGATAAAAAGGTGCTCGATGACATTGACCTGCACATCCGATCCGGCGAGACGATCGGTGTTATCGGCGGCACGGGCGCGTCCAAATCTTCGCTCGTGCAGCTCATCCCGCGCCTGTATGATGTCACTGCCGGAAAGCTGACGCTCGGCGGCGTGGGCGTGCGCGACTATGATCTTGAGACGCTGCGCAACGCCGTCGCCATGGTGCTGCAGAAAAACGAGCTGTTTTCCGGCACGATCAAGGAGAACCTCCGCTGGGGCAATGAGAATGCCACGGACGAGGAACTCCAGCACGCCTGCGTGCTCGCGTGTGCGGATGAGTTTATCTCCGCCATGCCGGACGGCTATGACACCTATATCGAGCAGGGCGGCACAAATGTCTCCGGCGGCCAGAAGCAGCGCCTGTGCATCGCCCGCGCGCTGCTGAAAAAGCCGAAGGTGCTCATCCTCGATGACTCGACAAGCGCTGTAGATACGCGCACGGACGCGCAGATCCAGCAGGCCCTTTCCGCCTATATCCCGGAGACGACGAAGATCATCATCGCGCAGCGCATCAGCTCCGTGCAGAACGCCGACCGCATCGTCGTGCTCGACGATGGGCATATTGCCGATGTCGGCAGCCATGAGGAGCTGCTGCACACGAGCGAAATTTACCGTGAGGTCTATGAGTCCCAGCAGAAGGGAGGCGAGGACGATGCCTGAACGCCCAAAGTTGGATTCCCAGACGCTCAAGCGCCTGCTGTCGTATATGCGCGCTTACAAGGGCACGCTCGTGCTCGTGACCATCTGCATTCTGCTCAGCGCGGTCGCCGGTGCGGCCTCGTCCATGTTCCTGCAGAAGCTGATCGACGGCTATATTGTCCCCATGCTCGGTACGGCGTCGCCGGACTTTTCCGGCCTGATCCGCGCGCTGGTGACGATCGGCTGCGTGTATCTCGGTGGCACACTGGCCACGTGGCTGTATAACCGCCGCATGGTCACGATCGCGCAGGGCACGCTCAAGCGTATCCGCGACGAGATGTTTGAGAAGATGCAGCGTCTGCCCATCCGCTATTTTGACACGCATACGCACGGCGATATCATGAGCCTGTATACGAATGATACCGACACGCTGCGCCAGATGATCGCGCAGTCCATGGCACAGCTCGTGTCGTCGGTGTTTACGCTGACGGTCGTGTTTTTCTGCATGCTGTATATCAGCGTCTGGCTGACGCTGATCGTGTGCGCTGTCATGGCACTCATCCTTGTGTTCGTGCGCAGGCTCACCGGCCGCATCGGCGGCTACTTCATGGCACAGCAGAGGGCACTGGCAGATCTCAACGGCTATGTCGAGGAGATGGTCAACGGCCAGAAGGTCGTCAAGGTGTTCTGCCACGAAGAGCAGAGCAAGGAGGAGCTGCACCGCCGCAACCGTGTCTGGGCGGAAAACGCCGCGCGCGCCAGCGGCATGGCCAACAGCATGATGCCGATGATGAATGCCGTCGGCTACCTGCAGTATGTCATCATCGCCGTCATCGGCGGCACGATGGCCATTGCAGGCACGCCGAACCTCGGCCTGACCGGCATGAACACGCTCACGCTCGGCATGATCGCATCGTTCCTGACGCTCTCACGCGGATTCACCAACCCCATCTCGCAGATCTCCAACCAGTTTAACTCTATTGTCACGGCGCTGGCCGGTGCGTCGCGTATCTTTGCATTCATGGATGCCGAGCCGGAAACGGACGACGGCTATGTTACGCTCGTCAACGCCAGAGAGGAAAGCGGCGCGCTCGTTGAGGCCGACCACCACACCGGCCTCTGGGCGTGGAAGCACCCGCACGGCGACGGTACGGTCACGTACACGAAGCTTGAGGGCCGCGTCGTGTTCGACCATGTGGACTTTGGCTACACACCGGATAAGGAAGTCCTGCACGACATCACGCTCTATGCCGAACCGGGCCAGAAGGTGGCCTTTGTCGGTGCGACCGGCGCCGGCAAGACAACGATCACGAACCTCATCAACCGCTTCTATGACATTGCCGACGGCAAGATCCGTTATGATGGCATCAATATCAATAAGATCTGCAAGGCCGATCTGCGCCGCAGCCTCGGCATCGTGCTTCAGGATGTGAACCTCTTCACCGGCACCGTCATGGAAAACATCCGCTACGGCAATCCGGACGCGACGGATGATGACTGCATCGCGGCGGCAAAGCTCGCCAACGCCGATCACTTCATCCGCATGCTGCCGGATGGCTACAACACCGTGCTCAAGGGCGACGGCAGCGGCCTGAGCCAGGGCCAGCGCCAGCTGCTGAGCATCGCGCGCGCGGCCGTGTCCGACCCGCCGGTCATGATCCTCGACGAGGCGACCAGCTCCATCGACACCCGCACCGAGGCGCTTGTACAGAGCGGCATGGATAAGCTTATGGAGGGCCGCACGGTGTTCGTCATTGCGCACCGGCTCTCGACGGTCAAAAATGCCGACGTCATCATGGTGCTCGACCACGGCCGCATCATCGAGCGCGGCAGCCACGAAAAGCTCATCGCCGAAAAGGGTGTGTATTACCAGCTCTATACCGGCGCGTTCGAGCTTGAATAATTTCCGCTGCGCACCTTGCATGCCGGCAGGGGGCGCGGTATAATCCAGATAATGAAGCCAAAGGAGGAGACCCATGGAGTATCAAAGATTTGGAAACACCATCGTCGCCCGCATCGACCGCGGCGAGGAGGTGCTCGAGCAGGTCAAGGCGATCGCACAGGCCGAGCAGATCAAGCTCGCAAGCGTGCAGGCGCTCGGCGCGGTCGGCGAATTCACGGTCGGCGTGTTCCACACGGCCGAAAAGCAATACCATGCCAATTCGTTTGCGGGCGATTTTGAGATCGTCTCGCTGACCGGCACCATCAATACGATGGACGGCGCGTTTTACACGCACCTGCACATGAGCGCCGGAAACGAGAAGGGCGAGGTGTTCGGCGGGCATCTGAACCGCGCCGTCATCAGCGCTACCTGCGAAATGGTCATCACGGTCATCGACGGGCGGGTGGATCGCTTCCACAGCGAGGAGATCGGTCTGAACCTGTTCCAATTCTAAAGATCTGTGTCAAAAGTGCGCACGGTTTTGCGGCCGTGCGCATTTTTTTGCTGCCGACGTTTCTTATTCCTATTGACATCGTGGGAATATAGGCATATAATTCATGCCATAGAGGTAGGGATTACGTGTCAACCCCTCCAGAGCCTCTCGAATTAGTGTACATTATGCAGCCGTGCCGCCCGGCGCGGTCTGCCATTGGGAACGGAGGACGCATATATGAACAAAAACCTTCTTGAAGTCAGCGGCCTGCACGTGAGCGCAGGCGAGAAGGAGATCCTGCACGGTGTGGATCTGACCATCGGCAAAGACGAGACACACGTGCTCATGGGACCGAACGGCACCGGTAAGTCCACGCTCGGCTACGCAATCACCGGCAATCCGGAGTATACGGTCACAGCCGGAAAGATCGTCTTTGACGGCGAGGACATCACGGAGCTGCCGGTCAATGAGCGCGCGAAAAAGGGCATTTTCCTGTCCTTCCAGAATCCGCTCGAGGTGCCCGGCGTAACGCTCAGCGCTTTCATCCGCAGCGCGCTGGAGCAGAAGACCGGAAAGCGCATCCGCCTCTGGGACTTCAAGAAGAAGCTCGCCGAAACGATGGAGCTGCTGGCGATGGACGCCTCCTACGCCGAGCGTGACCTGAACGTGGGCTTTTCCGGCGGCGAGAAAAAGAAGGCGGAGATCCTGCAGATGCTCATGCTCGAGCCGAAGCTCGCCATCCTCGACGAGACCGACTCCGGCCTGGACGTCGACGCGGTGCGCACGGTCTCCAAGGGCGTGCAGCTCTACCGTGAGCGTGTACACGGCTCGCTGCTCATTATCACACACAGCACCCGCATTCTCGAGTCGCTGACAGTGGAAGCGGCGCACATCATGGAAAAGGGCGTTATCGTGAAAAACGGCGATGCATCGCTCGTCGATACCATCAACGAAAACGGCTTTGGCGGCATCCAGGCTGACTGAAAGCGAGGCGATCCGAATGAAGGAAAAAAGTCAGGTTGCGGACATTGACCGCAGCGTCTATGACATCCGCGACAAAGAGGACGATGCCTATCGCATGCAGGAGGGCCTGACGCCGGAGATCATTGACACGCTCTCCAAGGAAAAGGGCGATCCGGTCTGGATGCAGCAGTTCCGTCTGCAGTCGCTGCAGATCTATAATGAGATGCCGATTCCGGACTGGGGCCCGTCAATTGAGGGGCTGGACATGGATCACATCGCAACATATGTCCGCCCCAAGACCGATATGAAAAACGACTGGAAGGACGTCCCGCAGGATATTAAGGATACCTTCGAACGGCTCGGCATCCCGCAGGCGGAGCGCAAATCGCTTGCCGGCGTCGGCGCGCAGTACGATTCCGAGCTCGTGTACCACAATGTCAAGGACGAGGTGGCCGCACAGGGTGTTGTCTATACCGATATGGAGAGCGCACTCAAGGGCGAGTACGCCGACATGGTGCACAAGTATTTCATGAAGCTCGTCACGCCGCGCGACCATAAGTTCGCGGCGCTGCACGGCGCGGTCTGGTCCGGCGGCTCGTTTGTGTACGTTCCGAAGGGCGTACAGGTGTCCATCCCGCTGCAGTCGTATTTCCGCCTGAACGCCAAGGGCGCGGGCCAGTTCGAGCACACACTCATCATCGTCGACGAGGGTGCGAGCCTGCACTTCATCGAGGGCTGCTCGGCACCAAAGTATAATGTCGCGAACCTCCACGCCGGCTGCGTGGAGCTGTACGTGAAGAAAAATGCCAAGCTGCGCTACTCGACCATCGAAAACTGGTCGAAGAACATGTACAACCTCAATACCAAGCGCGCGCTCGTGGAAGAGGGCGGCGTGATCGAGTGGGTATCCGGCTCGTTCGGGTCCCATGTCGGCTGCCTGTACCCCATGAGCGTACTCAAGGGCGATAACTCCAAGATGGAGTTCACCGGCGTCACGTTTGCCGGCGCGGGGCAGAACCTCGACACCGGTGCGAAGGTCGTGCACATCGGCAAGAACACGAGTTCGTACATGAACACGCGCTCCATCAGTAAGAGTGGCGGCATCAGCACGTTCCGCAGCAGCGTTGTGGTGCAAAAGGGCGCCAAACACGCGAAATCCTCCGTGTCCTGCCAGTCGTTGATGCTCGATTCCGAGTCCCGCTCCGATACCGTTCCGGCTATGGACATCCGCACGAAGGACGCTGCTGTCGGCCATGAGGCCAAGATCGGCAGCATCAGCAACGAAGCGGTGTTTTATCTCATGAGCCGCGGCATGAGCGAGGAGGACGCCCGCGCGCTGATTGTCAGCGGCTTTGCGGACAACGTCTCCAAGGAGCTGCCGCTGGAGTACGCGGTGGAAATGAACAATCTCATTCGTCTGGAGATGAAGGGCAGCATCGGCTGACCGCACATTCCGAAAGGAGGGAATATCGTGAATACGAGTGAACAGCTGGTCGTCAACAAACTGCCGACCAGAACGTGGAACCATCTCAATGTCAACGAAGCGACCATCCCGTGGAATGTGGCCGAAACTGCTGATCTCGGGACGGATGCATATGAAATTACAGCAGAAAATCAGGCGCAGCCGCTGCACATCCGCCTGACCGGCGCTGAGGGCTGCAGCCGCAAGCACATCGCGGTCGAAGTGGCTGCCGGCGTGCAGGCAAAGGTGTATATGGTGCTCGATGCGCAGGGCAGCTTCGCCGTGGAAACGGCGCTGACGCTCCATGACCGTGCGTCTCTGCGCCTTGTGCAAGTGCTCGGTGCGCAGGTCGGTGCGCTGCTTTATGCCAAAACGAACGCGGACTGCGCGCCCGATGCCGGCGTGGCCATGACGCAGATCCTTATGGGCAGGGGCGACCTATATTCGGACAACGACACGGAGCTTGTCGGCGACGGCAGCCGTTATTCGGCGCAGATCGGCTATCTCGGCCGCGGCAGTCAGACGATCGACGTCAACGTCGTCGTCAACCATTATGGCAAGAACACGGAGTGCGAGATCGACACGTCCGGCGCGCTCAAGGACGCGGCGAAGAAGGTTTTCCGCGGCACGATCGACTTTAAGACCGGCTCGTCGAACTCCGTCGGCAATGAGAAAGAGACCGTGCTCATGCTTGGCGACGATGTCGTCAACAAGACGGTGCCGCTTATCCTCTGCGCAGAAGAAAACGTTGTCGGCAACCATGGCGCGACCATCGGCGAACTCGATGATGAGACGCTGTTTTACTTTGAGAGCCGCGGCATCTCGCGCGAACAGGCCGAAAATATCCTGGCCCGTGCCGCGATCGAGCGCTTTGCGCGCACGGTGGACGACGAAGCGCTGCGTGCGCAGATTCTTCAGACGCTGGAGGAGGAACTCAACGATGGCGTATCATTATAAGCAGGATTTTCCGATCTTTCAGCATACGGACGTCGCCTATATCGACAACGCAGCCACGGCCCAGCGCCCGCAGTGTGTGCTCGATGCAGTGACGGATTTCTACCGCTGCCACAACGCAAACCCTCTGCGCGGCCTGTATCCGCTGAGTGTCGAGGCGACCGATATCTATGAGCAGGCGCGCGAGACGGTGCGCGGCTTCATCGGCGCAAAGTCGGCGCGCGAGATCATCTTTACCCGCAACACGACCGAGAGCCTGAATCTCGTCGCCTACAGCTACGGCCTGACGCACGTCAAGGTGGGCGATGAAGTGCTCGTGTCCATCATGGAGCACCACAGCGATCTGCTGCCGTGGCAGATGGTTTGCCGCCAGACCGGTGCGGAGCTGAAGTTTATCGAGTGCGCGCCCGACGGCAGTGTAGACCTGCAGCAGATCGAGTCGCTCATCACCGAACGCACGAAGATCGTCGCCATGACGCAAGTGTCGAACGTCCTCGGCCGGAAGTATCCGGTGCAGGAAGTTGCCGCCATGGCGCACAAAAAGGGCGCGGTCATGGTCGTGGACGGCGCGCAGAGCACGCCGCACATGCCGGTGAACGTGCAGGAGCTGGGCGCGGATTTCTTCGCCTTCTCCGGCCACAAGGTCTTTGGTCCCATGGGCATCGGCGGGCTGTACGGCAGGGAAGACCTGCTCGAGCAAATGCCGCCGTTTCTCTCCGGCGGCGAGATGATCGAATCCGTCACGCGCACGGGCGCCGTCTATGCCGAACTGCCGCATAAATTTGAGGCCGGCACGGTCAATGCCGCCGGTGCAGCCGGTCTGGCTGCTGCCATCCGATATGTGCAGAGCGTCGGCTTCGACACCATCCAGCAGCGCGAGCATGACCTGACGGTCAACGCCCTCGAGCGTGCACTGGCCGTGCCGCACGTGCACGTGCTCGGCACGGACAAGCCGGAGGATCACAACGGCATCATCACGTTCACGGTCGACGGCGTGCATCCGCACGACATCAGCGAGATCATGGCGTCCGACGGCGTGAACATCCGCGCCGGCCACCACTGCGCGCAGCCGCTGCTCACGCACCTCGGTCTGAACGCGACGGCCCGCGCCAGTTTTGCCTTCTATAACACGGACGAGGATGTCGACCGGTTCATTGAGAGCCTCTCGACCCTGAGGGAGCGTATGGGATATGGAAAATAGGAGCTTTTATAACGAGATCCTGACCGAGCACAACATCCATCCGGAGTTCAAGCATGACATTCCGGACGCGGACATTGCGCTCGCGGGCGTGAACCCGAGCTGCGGCGACAATATTGTCCTCAAGCTCAAGACCGACGGTGATGTCATCACCGACGGCGGCTTTGTCGGCGACGGCTGCGCCATCTCGCAGGCATCGGCGGACATCATGCTCGGCATGATCGTAGGGCAGAAGAAGGAAAAGGCGCTGGAAATGGGCCGCGCCTTCCTGCGCATGATCCACGGTGAGGCGACCGAGGAGGAGATCGAGAGCCTCGAAGAAGCCTCCGCCCTCAAGGATATCGCGCACATGCCCGCGCGTGTGAAATGTGCCATGCTCGGCTGGCGCACGCTCAGCGAGGCGCTGACCGGTAAGGTCGAAGAATAAGCCGTTCCCGCCGCCGGCGGATGCTGATGAGGCGTCTGCCGGCGGTTTTCTGCGCGCCGGAAAATCCCGGTTTGACAGCGCGCGTCTGCGGGATTATGATAAGACATCCTCATGACGGCAGGTGCTTTGTATGACTGATTTTGAAACCGTTCTCCTGCAGCGTATCCGCGCACTTGCAGCCACGCAGCCGCGCGTACTCGTTGCCATTGACGGCCGCTGTGCCGCCGGAAAGACCACGCTGGCCGCGTCCCTGCAGGCACAGCTGGAGTGCAATGTGTTCCACATCGATGACTTTTTCCTCCGCCCGGAGCAGCGCACGTCTGAGCGCCTGCACCAGCCGGGCGGCAATGTGGACTACGAGCGTTTCCTGACCGAGGTCCTCCGCCCGCTGCACGATGGTCAGGCGGTGACGTACCGCCCTTATGACTGCCACACGCAGTAGCTGCATGCACCGGTGCGCACAGAGGTAAGGGCAGTCAGTATCATTGAGGGCTCCTATTCCTGCCATCCGGCGCTTTGGGATCTTTATGACCTGCACGTGTTTCTCTCGGTTGGACTGGAGGAGCAGCGCCGCCGCATTGCCGCGCGCAGCGGCGAAAAGATGCTGCCGATGTTCACAAACGTCTGGATTCCGATGGAGGAGACATACTTTGCGCAGTTTCGGGTCGCAGAGCGAGCCGACCTTAGCCGGGAACATGGAATCGGACTAGTGAATTGTCAAACTAAGTGCAACAGGAAGCAAGTTCAAAATCCCACAAGTCCTGAGCAGAACGGAAATTAAGAACCTTACGAGGCCTGGCGTTAATAAGCGCCAGGTTTCGTTTTAGAGTGGCAGGAGCAACACG
>ENA-UACP01000123-UACP01000123.1-human-gut-metagenome-genome-assembly--contig:-NODE-123-length-16249-cov-5.388909_pt1 | contig 16249 bp, 27 predicted proteins | sample MGYA00243883_ERZ654233 | MGnify/ENA primary metagenome ERZ654233 (study PRJEB26926, sample SAMN06165248) | human gut metagenome | biome: ENVO:00009003; feature: ENVO:2100002; material: ENVO:00002003...
TACGAGATAGGCTCCGGTCTCGTGGGCTCGGAGATGTGTATAAGAGACAGCCCGTAAACACGGGCTTTTTAAGGTGAGTATCCATTTGGTATCACCAATATGGTTGCGGGAGCTGGATTTGAACCAACGACCTTCGGGTTATGAGAACTGACAAGCGTTGAACGGCATGAGTGAAGCCCCTCGCAAGAGCAACTATAAGCCCCGTGGAGAAGTGATAAGCAACGAGTGAAAACTACTCACGGAAGCAGTCACAAGCCCTCACATGGAGCGACAAACGACACAAGGCAAGCTCCACAAGAGCAAAAATAAAAAAACACGGAAAAAGAAAACAAAAACACAAACAAACAGCGGACAAAACCACAAAGAAAAAGCCTCGAGAAAAGCAACGCACATTCAAAGAAAAAGAGCTGAGCGATATATCTGTGAAATCTATCATGCGAGCGGCTAGGGGGTGAATTTTTGGGGTGTTGGAAGTGTTGGAAATGTTGGGAGTGTTGGAAAATCTATGATTTTTCAACACTCCCAATGTTTTCAATGCTTTCAATGCTCCAAAAAGAGGGGAACGCCGCTCAAGAATCCCCCTTTATTGCGAACGCAGTTCGCACCAAACACAGCGCAGGGAGCGCACAAGTTCCACAAGGGAGAAACAGCACGGCAGGGGCGACAGCACAGCACAGGGGGAGCGCACAAACTCCACAAGGGAGAAACAGCACGGCAGGTGCGACAGCACGGTGCAGGGGAGCGCACAAGCTCCGCAGGGCGGCAAGACACGGCAAGAGCGACAGCTCAGGAAAGCAGGAACGAGGGCGGCAGGCTCTCAGAAGTTGCGACTTTGGCGGTCATTGTTTTGGAAGCCTATGACTAAGTTGTCATTGAGCGTTGCAAGGTATGCGTTGACCTGCTCCAGCTCCTTGCGCATTTCACGGGCTTCAAACCATGTGCCTATGATCGCTACAATGATTAGAATAAATACGATTAATCCTATTATAAACCAAACTGTAAATGTTGCTAATGCTGCTTCCATTACTTTTCCTCCTTGATTTTGATAACAGCCTTAGGGCTGTTCTTTTGTGTTATGTTGTACTTGCTGTTGGTTTCGTCCTTATAACCTACACCCCGTTTGTCATTCGTCAAACCTGTGATGTAGTCTAAGCTTACTTTGTAATATCTCGCAAGTATAATTATCAGGTGTAAGGGTATCTCCCTTTTGCCCTTTTCGTACATACTGTATTGTTGCTGTGAAATTTGTAAAAGCTCTGCAATTTCTGATTGCTTGCACTCGTTGTCCTCTCGTAAATCTTTTAATCTTTGATAAATATACACAACATTCCTCCTCTTTGTTTGTTAATCTCTACAAATTATAACACACATTCGTTCAAATGTATTGACATACATTCAAAAGTATGTATAATATAATCATGGTACATACAAATGAATGTACACAACAAGTAAAGGTGAGCGGATAACCTCAACCGCAGAAAGGAAAAAACATGAGAGGAATACTTATAGGAGCAATCCACAAGAAAGGCACATTCACGGACGATAACGGAAAATCAATCGACTATGACAACTTGGTGCTACAGGTGCAAAAGCCTATAGAAAACAAGTTGGCAGATGATTCAAATTTCGTTCAGGGCGTGGGCTACACTATCGCCAATGATTGCAAGTGTGCTTGGAGCGAAAGAGGAAACGTGTTCGGCAAAGATGTGTCTATGAAAGATATCGGAGAACTTGTCGGAACGGAAATCCAGTATTTCTACAACGATAAGAAGAAGCTTGAAGCGGTCATTATCTAAGGGGGCTTGAACATGACAGTATACGCACTTTATTTCTGCTTGGTGGTGGCGCTTGCCCTGTTTTATTGCCTTACTCGTTGTTTCAAGGCTATTGATAAGAAGAATAAGGAAATATCTAAACTGCAGTTCCGTGTTAAAGAACTGGAGCGACAGGCTCAGGGAATTGAGGTTGTGGGCGTTGAATGATGTCACTTCTTCACAAATTGATGTATCGTCTGTTTCTACCTCTGAGCAGACTGATGAATATACTATTTCGGCTGTTATCGAAAATCAGCACACTATAATCAATAATCAAAATATTACAATTTCATATTTAGGCACTATATGCTTTTTGATAACAATATCTATCGGTATTTATCTTGTCATCAAGTTTGGCAAGTGGATATATAGCTTAATTAATTAAGAAAGGAGAATGTGTTAATGAATCCTGTTTCTACAACTGCAGAAGGTGGCAATACTCTCGTAAATGTCGGTGAACTTATGACACAGTTCGCTAATTCTGCTCTGCAGGGCGTTTCCGATTCTATCGTCGCTCTTATCCCTGTGATAACTCTGACAACTGTAATCGGCATTGCTATCAGAATGTTCAAAAAGTACGTAAAGGCGTAAACCTGACAGCAACGAGGGCAGTTCATTCAGTGAACTGCCCTTTTATTATGCCAATTTTTAAGGGGGAATTATGATAAATAGAAAACTTAAAGCAACGCTGTCATTAGTGCTTGCCCTTATCGTGATGTGTTCTGCTTGTGTGTTGCCTGTGTTTGCACTTGATGATGTTAGCGGTGGTGGTTCGTCTAGTAACGTTATTCGTGTGAAACGATTTTCACAAATGATTGATTATGCAAAAAATAACAATATTGATATTGAAAATTCTCATTATATTATGACATATTCTGAGGATAGTTCACAGTATTATTGGTGGTATTACATTTTCTTTATTCCTGATGATATTTTGGTTAATGATACATTAATTCTTACACATGGTCGCTATTCATCATCTTTTACTAATTCTTTTATTAAGGCTCGTGTTTCTGACTATGGTAACTCTGACATAGATGATTTAGAATATCGTGCTAATGTTGATGTATCTTCTTTTTCTTTATATGTTGATGATGATGAACAATCACATTCTAATCTTAATCACATTTATGCTACAAATGTTAACATTACCAATAATGGAGATAAACTTGATGTATCAAGTCCATTTGCGAAACCATATAAAGCTTCTATTACTTATGATGATGATAGCAAAAACTTTTTGTTTAATTTTGAACCGAAAAATGATAATGATGTATACAACGTAAACATTGCCGTGTCTAATCAATCAGAATGGGATTATCCTAACTCTGACGGCTGGTACTATCTCCCTATGGACACTTCGGGAGATTTCACGAAAGAAAACCCTTTGCATGGCTCAATCCCTCTGAATGTTATGCGTGACGGCATTATGCGGTATAACAGTAACAAAGATATTGAAAATACGGGCAAGCTTTATTTCTTCCTTATAGCTGCTAAAGGTAAAGGTGACGAGGCACTATATAAAGACCGATTCTGTGCAGCAAGCTATGAATATAGTCTTGTTGATACTGTAGATAGTCACAAGAAAGAGCCTTTCAGCGAAAAGAAAGACTATGAAGAATTTCCTTCATTGTCTGATTATATAGATACTGATTTTCCTGATATAAGGGATTACGTTAATTTTGATATGTTTCATGACTTGGACGGCATATCGGACTTTTTAAAGGCGGTTGTTGAATTTCTGTGGAACGCTTTCACAGGCTTCTTCCGTTGGCTGTGGGCGGCTTTGAAATTTATATTCTTCAACTTCTTAGGTATCTTTGAGTGGCTCGGCAAGTGTTTGTGGACTATCGTTAAAAATATCGGCATTGCACTGTATAATCTCGTGGTCGACTTGAAGAAGCTCGTGACCTATCTTTTTGTACCTAACTCAAAAGATTTGAATGTGGCTATAGAAAGCAAGTTTCCTGCTTATGCAAAGTTGAGAAAAGCTTTTCAGCAGGGTAAGCAATCATCATCAAATTCAGTTACGTTTACACTTTTCGGAAAGGACTTTGATTTTAATATGAACTCCGCTCCGAACGAGCTTAAGAGTGTTCTGTTCAATGCTTCAACTATAGCAATGTACGCTATCTGTATCTATGCGACAATTAAGGCTTTGTTCCGTTGCTTCGGAATACAGCTCCATGAATCTAGTGAAAGTGAGGGAGAATAATGATAACTGCGAAAATAGTAGAGCTGTTCTTTAGTCTGCCGTTCTTTAAGTCATTCTCAATAAGTGATGAAGCTTATTCAGCTCTTAGGGATATGATTTCTTTTCTGTATCAGCTTGACCAATTCTTAAATCTTGAATTGATGTTTGAGAGCATTTTCTTTGTTCTCGGACTTTTGCTTGTATCTGCACTAGTGAACTTTGTAAGGGGGCTTTTATAATGTGGTCGGCATTTGCTAATATCAATTGGAAAGCTATGCTTATACCTCTCGCCTTGGGAAGCGTTGTGGTGGGTGTTATCGTGCTTCTTATGCTGTTTGGTACTCCTGTGCTTCATGCGTTCCCTCTATCGGTAAAGGACACTTTCAAGACTATTAGAAAGCGGCTTAAAGGTGAAGAAGTTCCGTTCAATATGTATGGGCTATATCTCTATAACGGCTTAGGCGGTCGAGGTAAAACTATAAGCATGGTGAAACGTGCGCAAGAGGTCAAGAGTAGATTTCCAAAAGTGCTTATTTGTGCAAATTTTCACACGGAAGTGGCTGACAGATTTTTTGATTGTTGGGAAGATATCTTGAACGTTGAGAATATTGACGAAAACGGTGTTAATCAAGGCGTGCTGTTTCTGTTCGATGAAATGCACCTGACTCTTAATTCTCAATCATGGAAAGATGCTCCGGACGAGCTTCTCGAATATATCTCACTGCAACGGCATTTACACAAGTGTATATGGGGGTCGGCTCAGGAGTGGAAAAGGTGTACAAAAATAATTCGTGAGCAGGTCAATTATATCATAGATTGTAAGGCGTATTTTAATTCACGTCTTATCGTCAATAAGTGCTATACAAAAGAAAATTATCTCATTAATGGAGAGCAGGGCAGTGCAGGAACGAGGAAACGTCCGAAAGAATGGAAAGAAACATTCTGTGCTACTGATGAATTAAGGTCGCTTTATGACACAGAAGAAATTGTTAAGGGGCTGAAAATCGGTCGGACGAGTGAGCAAGAGAAAATAGCAAGCAGAATTTTAAAAGCTATGCAAGATTGATTCAGCCACGTGCGCACGCTTCTGCGTGCGCCGTGGCGAACAGCTTGCAAGCTTAGAAATTTGCGGTTATATACTTGATAATAACCGCAAATTTCCGTCAAAAACTAAAATGGCGGTGGGAAAATGGCGAATTTTTATGATTTACCCCCTGAGGTCGTTTTAAAAAATACTAAAACAAAAATCTATGCTGACGGCTCTTCGACAACAACTTATTGCAACAATTACATATTCGTTGATAAAAACCTTAAAGAGTATCAGCAAAATCAGAAAATATTACAGCTTAAACGAAAATGGGAGAAATTTGAGAAATCTCAGCAGGAAGAAGATACTCAAACAGATATGTTTGATATAATCAAAAAACCTGCAAAGGTTTCAAAAGAGGAAAGAGGGGAACGGACGGATATATTAAAGCGTGCAAAAGACAAGGTCTTTGATATAGCCTTTTCAAATGAGTGGGCGTATTTTCTCACTATTACTTTCAATGGTAGTGAATACGATTTTTCTAATGCTGATTTTGTTAAGAAAAAACTTAGGCGGTGGCTTGAAAATCAGGTCAAGCGGAAAGATATGAAATACTTGCTCATTCCTGAAAGGCATAAGAACGGCGGTATACATTGTCACGCTCTTATCAATGATTGCTTTGATATGGTCGATTCAGGCACAAGGCTTGTAACTGGATATAACAAGCCTGTTACATTAAAGACTATTGATGAAAAAAACTTGCACGTTAGAAACGTTGTGTATAATATACCTGAATGGAAATACGGCTTCTCCACGGCTATTCCTGTTGAAAATAATTCGGCGGCTCTTGCGTTCTATATCACAAAATATATTACAAAGGGCAACAATAAGATATTCGGCAAGTATTATTGGAGCAGTCGAAATTGTAATCGTGACCCTCAGATCATATACAGTAATACCGACTTTAACAGCGTTTCAAAATCGGCTATCACAAAACCTTATACCTCTAATCAGTATAAATACAACACAAATGTAAATATCATACCGAACTTTGAAGAAGTTTCATCTAGGTTTGATAATATAGCAGATTTCCTTGATTATATTTACTCTGACGAGTACCGCAAAGAATATGATGATTATTTTGAAAGGAGTGAACTAAATGAATGATGAAATGCTTATTGCTTTTCAACGTTTTCTATCTGATACTTGCAGGATTAGTTATAATCATTATTTGTCATTGTCTGAAAATGTTCAGCAACAAATACTTGAAAGCTTTTATAATAACGATTGCAATTCTGATATTGTTAGGGCTTTACGTAATACTTCGCCTGCAACTGAATCAAAAAGTTTCCTTGAATATCTCCGCAAGCACAGACTTTCAAGAGCCGTCTTTCATCAGCTTGATAACGTGACAAAGGTAAAAATCTATAACAACTATCATCAGGAAAGGACCTTGGCAAAATGATAATGAGCATTGAAAACATTGACACGGATAAAATATTATTCTGCGACTATATCATAGTATGGAACAATGAAACGTGTTACAGAAAATCTCCGTCAACCTATGACGGCTATGTAGGTATCATAACAAAATACCTTTACCCCTATTTCAAGAGCAAAGGACTTAGGCTTGCTGATGTCAAGCCTATGCACATAGAGGGCTATCAAAGACACATACTGCATGATACAAGGCTTTCTGTGAATACGCTCCGTAAACATCATGAAGTCATGCGTGCGTGTCTGAATTACGCATATAAGAACGATTTTATAAGCAAAAATCCTTACACGGCTTTTTCACTTCCTCGAAAGGTGGAAAATGAAATGTCATATTATACAGAAGAACAGCTCTTGAAGCTCCTGCGTGCGGCTTATGGTACTCAGATAGAAAGCTTTGTGTATCTCGCTGTGTGGTTTGGACTTCGCAAGTCCGAGATACTTGGTTTGCGTTGGGATAATGTTGACTTCCTCGGGCGTTGTCTTTATATCCGTGAAACAAGAACTAGGATAAAAGACTATAAGTCAGGGCATTGGGTCGAAAGTCAAAACAAGAGAATGAAAACTGTAAAATCTCGCCGTGAATTTCCTCTTAGTAATGAGCAGCTTGATTATTTGCAAAAGCTTTATGGCAGACAAGCTCCACTGTGCAAGGCAAGGAATTATGTTTGCGTTAACGCTGAGGGTGTACCGCTTCACTATGATTATGTACTGCACGCCTTTCAAGACTTGCTCCGCAAGAATGATTTACCGAAAATTCGTATACATGACCTTAGACATAGCAATGCAACGCTTATGCTTAATAGCGGTTTCAGTATGAAAGAGGTTTCGGAGTGGCTCGGTCACAGTACATACAAGCTTACGGCTGATACATATACTCATGTATCTGCTGAGAATAAAGCTCAGATGTCGAAAACGATAGGCTATAAGCTTTCACCTTATAAGGGTGATAACTTATGAGGGTAGCACTTACGGCTTATTCAGGGGTGTTTCTGCTTTATGTGAGCTATGTTCTTGAAATGATTATTGAGAATTTTGAAAGGAATGTTGAAAATGAAAGAGTTTAATTTTTGGTGCAAGGAAAATACTGATTTCGGTAAGTGTGATAATAAGAAATGCGGTTTTTTTGAGTGCGGCTGTTATGGTTATTGTGATGAATGTGTTTATCATTTTACGGATTCAACTGTTTGTGAAAATTGTTCCGCCCCTCAATTTATGAGAGATTATGCAAAACAGCAGGAAAATGATTAATAAAAAAATGCAGGGGCTTAATGCTCCTGCATATCTTTTTCGAGTAGTTCAATTATAAGGGCGTTCAGGCTCTTGCCTTGCCGTTCTGCATGGGCTTTGTATTCTTCTCGTTTGCCCTTTGGCATTCGTAAAGATACTTGGTCATATGCTTTTGAAATATATTTGCTTGTGGCTTTCTTTTGTGCTTCGCTTACCATGTTATCACCTCTTTGCTCTATTATATCATATAATTATAATGCTATCAATATACAATTTCAACATATAATGCTAGCAAATTTCATGCAAAATGCCTATTGATATATTGCTAGCAATATGCTATAATATATACAGAAAAGGGAAAGCGGATAACCCACAAACCGCAGAAAGGGTTGATTAAAATGAAAAAACTAAATTTATATCGTGTTGATTTTGATATTAAAAAATTCGGTGAACATCATTATTTTTACTATTGCTACGCTCATAATGCTAAAGAAGCTCGCTCTTTTGCTGAAAATGCTTGGTATTCTTATAATACGTCACATATGTTTCATATATCTGTTTCTCGTGAGCTTAACAGCTCTATTGTATATAATCTTTGTAACTTTTATCTTGTTCGTGATTATTAACAGTTCTAGGGGGTTGACTGTTTCAGCCCCACCCCATTAATTAAAATTGAAAGGGTGTTTAAAATGACTATTTCAAACTACTATGTTCGTGAGTATCTTCACCTTTATCGTGAATATCGGAAAGCTCTTAATTTATCTGACCTTTTTCTTTTGTATGGCAAAATAAAATATACTCTTGGCGAGTTGCGTAGAGATTCTTCTCTTGACATTCAATTTCACTGGGCTCTTGATGATAGGTTCTTTAAACTTTCCTGCCGTACTTGCGAAAAATTCGGTGAACTTTATTATCAGATTGGCTTCTGATTTTTTTATCTAAACTGAAAGGAGATTTTAATGATTTCTGATTATTATTCGTGTAAATAAAATAAAGAGAAGCCTTTTTTCAAGACTTCTCTTTGTTGGTTGCGGGAGCTGGATTTGAACCAACGACCTTCGGGTTATGAGCCCGACGAGCTACCGAACTGCTCCATCCCGCGATATTCTACTGTTTTTCACTGCTCTCTCCTGAGTGCTTATTTATTATATCACAAATGAATGTGAATGTCAATACCTTTTTTGCAATTTTTTTATTTTGACTGAAAACTCTTGACTATTGTATCCAAATCGGGTATAATATATACGATATCGGGGTGTGGCGCAGATTGGTAGCGCGCTACCTTGGGGTGGTAGAGGTCGTCGGTTCAAATCCGGTCACTCCGACCAAAAGCCCAAAGTGCGGTTGTTAAATTAATTATCTAATTGTATCTTATCGACCGCCTGACGGCGTAAATCATCATAACTATGCAGATAAATATTTGTGGTGTCAAGCTTTGTATGTCCGAGCAAGTCGGCAACTGTCTTGACATCAGCTCCGTTAGCAGTAAGCAGACTTGCGAACGTGTGACGGAACTTGTGCGGAGTGAGGTGTGGCAAGCCCTCTGAGTGTGTCTTTTTCCATTCCTCATTCTTGCGAATGAACATAGTGTTATATTCCTCATGATAGCGCCGAGGGGAAAGAAAATTTTTTGAGCGTGGATTGCCAAACACGAAATCACAGGTAATAGGCAGAGAAAGAAGAAGTTTATAAGCCGTTTCGTTAAGTTCAACATAGCGGAACTTGTGGTTTTTGGTATCGTCAACGAGCCTTGCACAGCCTTTAAGCACAACAACAGTTTGACAAACAAAGATACGGCGGTGAGGTAGGTCAACGTTTTCCCAACGCAAGGCGAGTATTTCTTCACGGCGTAAACCTGTCAAGCACTCAAAACGGAACATTTTAATAATAGTGCTATCGCCCGAAGTCAGAAAGGCGGCTTGCTCCGCCGTAAATGATAGCTGTTGCACTGTTTCAGGGCGTTTTCTGCAACGCCTAAGTTCAAAGGCTGAAAGGTCAATGGACGTGTAACGGCAGGCATAAGCATAACGCATGATACGTTTAAGGACACTGCGGAGCTTTTTAACTCGGTCAATGCAATATGTATCATCACATTGCTTGATAAGATTGTTGAGGTCAGAAAGACCGATTTCTGAAAGGTCCTTGCCGTTTATCGGCTTGCAATTCTGCTCTATCACATAATCAGTTTGCTCAGGATAGCGGACAACGCCCTCTAAATAAGAGGGGCGAAAGTCCTTGTAATAAAATTCTTTAAATTTCATGGTAATAACTCCTTTTGCGTGGGTGTTATTTGGGTGTAGTCATTCCATGTATTGGCGTACATGGGTTTATAATGGCTACACTCTTTTTGTTGTAATAATGCGTGTGGTAGGCTTAAACGCCTTTTTAAATGCACTATAGCGGTGCTGAGCGTTGTATTCTTCAAGAAACAGCCTGAGGAGCGTATCACGCTCAGCAGGGCAACACAGATACACAATCCTTTTATCCTCTCCTTTCTCCTTGCCTATCGTGCCACAGAGCCACAGATAGAAAAGGTTGATTTCTTCCTTGCAAATTTCTTTTTGCTTCATGGTGTACCTCCTGATTTATTTATACCATATTTTTACGGCTTTGTAAAATTGCCGTTTTCTTACGTTAAATATTTTTACTTTATTTTGTTTGGCTTGTTTTGCTTTTTCGGTTTTGGCGTTGGCTTTTACGTTGGTTTTTCTTTATCGTGTCACTTATGCCACGGCTGACGCTGTGGCGGAACGGCAAGCGACCTTGTTCACTGCGTTCACAAGTTCCATTGCCTAAATTTTTAACCTCTTACAGTCGCTTTGCTCCTTTCAGAGTTTAAAAATTTTCCTCGTGACACTAACTTTGCGATTTATTTTCAACAAATGTTGTTGAAAGCCCATTCATAATTGTAAACAAGCCGTCACAGGCAACTTGATTTTTAACGTGAGAACATTGTTCACGTATCATTTCACTATCTGAATGTAAATCAAAATCAACATCATATTTACAATAAAATATACCGCTGTTGTCGAATGCAGTGTATTTAAAACAATAAACTATATCATCAATTCGGCGGATAAACTGCTCTAACTTGTCAATATCGTCATTACGTTCAGAAACATTTTGATACAGTTCAAAAGGCGTATAAGGCGAAGTAATGTAAATATCAGACCACAAGCCGACTTTATCGTTATATCGCGCTCGAACCTGTCCTTGATACACATCAAGCAAGCCTAAAAGTGTACCATAGGGAAGATTACCACGAAACTCATCAAGAAAGAGAATTTTTTCGCCTTGATATGTATCAAAAGGGTTCGCATAATCATTAACACGATATACTTCACTAACACCATATTTTTCACAGAGTTCAACATAACTATAAGATTTACCGCAGGCTGTAGAACCAAAGAGCCAATGTACATTAACTTTACGGCAAATAGGCGTGGTATTTTTTCGGTGAATATAGAAGAGTGTTTCAACAACACCTTTTGACTTTAGCGTTTGAGGATATTCCCAAAATATTTCTTGTGGCTTTTTGCCTTCCAAGATAAATTCTTTAATCTGGTCAGGGCTTATAAGGTCAGTTCTTTTGCCTTGACAGCCTTTTATCTCACCGACCTGTGATTTTGCGATTATCTTTTCGCCCTTTTCCTCAAACTTGCCGACCTTGTTTATATAGTCCTCGACTTGCTTTTTGTTTCCTTTGGTTATCTCAATATGTACTTTAGGAAAAAGCTTTTTCAAGGCAGACAATGGGCGGAACGTCTTTTCACTTTCAAACACGCAATGCAAGTGTTCAAGACCGAGGGCAGACACGCAGAATAAAACCGCTCCTGTTCGCTTATCATCATCACCGACCCACTTATTAAGAACATCATCACATATCTGTTGTTCTGTCAATGAATGATACTCCGTAGGCTCTTGCTTTAATATAACAGCCTTGCCGTTCTCGTCTTTTACTATTTCACCCTCTTCATTGTGCTTGTATGTAATATCGTAGCGAGGGTTATTTATAACGCAGAAAGCGGAACGACAATTAAAATCCGCCATATATAGAAACACCACCTTATTTTGTATCAGAAGTTGTCACAAAATTTTGTGACATGGGAAAAAACGCATTTACGCTGTTTAAACTACTTTGTATCATGTATCAGAAGTCGGGGGTAATACTATACCCCGACTTCATGAGAGTACAGAAGAACGCCGAGAGGGAAGCGAAAAGGGGGGAATCTTGAACGGCGTTCCCCTCTTGTGAATCATTGAAATCATTGAAATGTTGAAAACCTGTAAGCTGTTGTTTCCAACATTCCAACAATTCCAACAATTCGCAATTCACCCCCAGCCGTTCGCTTGATAGATTTCACGGATAGAAAAAACAGAAATAATAAGGATCATTATTCATCACCATCATAAAAATGAAGATAAAGTATAACACCAATAATGAGGAAAGACAAAATAGTAAAAATAGTTATCACCTCCGAGGGTTAAAAAAACGTATCATAGCACGGATTGCCGACTACATTTTTTTATGCTTCTTCAAGCATTTGTTCAAGTTCGTTAATCAGCTTTGATAAAGCTTCATATTCGCAATCAGCATGAATGTTCAGAGCCTTGTCTATTATAATTCTAAGCTGTTCACGCTTTGCATACTTTATCGCAAGTTCTGTAGCTGTAGGCATGTTCTGCATTATCCTCACTCCTTTCAAATTTGATTAAAGATAGACAATAAGAAAAACAAATCCTTACCCGGTGGCTTCTTTAGTGCCGAAACTCTAAGAATAGAGTGCTACCTATTATGCTCACTTTCACGGCTACTACCTACCTTTCGAGACTTTTCCATTTCAGGCTGTCGTCATTCACCGATTTAATCGTAGTTATCTTTTTGTCTATATTAAGTATACACCCGATAGGGTACAAAGTCAAGTAAACAAAGTGTATTGCTTATATTAATATTTTATGTACTCGATACAGTACATATTGACAGCATTATGAAAGTGTTGTATAATTAAGTTAATGAAAGTAGGTGAGGAAATGCCAGTATCAGACGCACGAAAACGAGCGAATGCAAAGTGGGACGCTGAAAATTTGGAGAAAGTGCAGTTTGACGCACCAAAGGGCTTTAACCAAATGATAAAAGACCGAGCAAAAGAGTTAGGCTTGTCAAAAGCGGGATATCTCAAAAAGGTTATCACTGATGAGATAAAATCAGCAGAGGACAGCCACATTGTAATAAAGACACATACGGACGAGGGGTGAGAGTATGGAAGAAATATTCACAGCGTTGGAGGCTATGACGTCAATAAGCGTTGTTATACTTATCGTGAAAATAGTCATTGTGATACTGTTGATATGTGCTATATTTGAAACAGCAGGCAACAGCAAAGCGATAAGACGAGAAGAAGAGAAACAAACGGAATTATTAAGACAGATACAGCAGAACACAGTTAATAGCAATCTGCTGATGATTAACAACAAAGACAACAACAACTCGCAGTGAGCCTCACGGCAACCACTGCGAGTTGTTTCCTTTACCAAGCATTTTTCCGCTTGCGAATAGATTTCTTTTGCTTTCGGTCAAGTGGCTGTGTGTTAGGCTCTATGCCCTCACGATTGGCGAGTATTTCTTCATCACTGAGATACTCTTTTTGTAGCATATTCGTGACAAGCTGTGATGTATCGTAAAGCTGACGGCGTTTATTTGTCTGTAGATACGTTCTATTATACATCTGAGCAGGAGTATAAGCCTTATTTTCAGAATATAACTCATACTCCTCAATGTCATATGTGTAACCTGTCTGTATACGGCAGAATGGGTGTTTGAAATGAGTATGGCAAGCGGTCACGTCTGCGGTAATATCTCTAATTTGTTTGTCTAAGAGGTTAAATCTCTGCACTGTTGCATATATCATCATTCGCCGTTTACGGCATTGGCACAAATGCTGAAACCGCGGTTTAGGAACGGCACATTTACCGCCCGAGAAGTCACGGCTATTGAATATAGTGCCTATCTCGTCTATCAAAACAAGCGTGTTTTTAGGGGCATTGAGGATATCTTGTGCAGTGTTCAAGGGGAGTATCTCCGTATAGTCGGGGAAGTTTTTGATATTAATATTTGTCAAGATATGAAGCTGAGGATATTTGCGACAGAGTTCATAAGCTTCAGCGACCATAAGCGAAGTTTTTCCTGCACCGAATTTGCCGACAAAAAGGTGTATACCCCAACCGTTGAAGATCTGCGACCAATTAAAATATAAGGCAGTAGCCTTGTCATAAGCTACATATGCCGCCAAGGACGGCAGACGTACAAAGTAATCGAATAGAACCATTTAATCACCTTTCCGAAAGAATATTATAAGTATTATGCACTCAACAGCGAGTGCAATATAGAGCGGTAAAAAGAACATTGCTACCTCCGAGGATTGAAAAAGCGTATCATAGCATTGTAAAGCATTTTCCAAAGCAAGAAAAGCATTAAACAGGCAAACAAAAATTCAATGCAAAGCACACCGAATTGTTTCCAAGTCTTTATAACGTCAATGGCGGCTAAGTCACAGCCGAGAAGCTTTAGCAACTGATAACAGGCGTTTTGAACATCATATAACACATTTACCACCCCTCTTTCTCAGGCTCTTGCTTGTCGCTCTGTGGCGTGTTCTGCGGCTGTTCAGCCGATTGCTTTTTTAACTCCTGTTCCTCGTATAGTGCTTCTATAAGCCGTTTACGAGGGAGCGACAAGTCTTTATCAGATTTAAAGGCGTGCAAGTCCATAAAGAACGCCACCACGCCGAGAACTGCACTGATAGCAAGAATTACTATCAGTGACAGGACGAATAATTTTAATATTGCAACCATTTTAACAACTCCTTATGTTATGTATTGTGGAAAAGATATCGTAAAAGGGCAACGGAGCAGGATATAACAAACAATCCTATAATCATTGCACCTACTGTAAAGCTAAATTCACCGAAACGAATACGCAAGCACATCAAGTGTTGTATTGATACAAACAGCGACTTCATAAGTGAAAACCAATCCATTTTGCACCCCCTACTTCAAGACCCATTTAACAACGCATATTGCTAACATGACAACAAAGAAAGAGATAAGGATAGTTAAGAACGTTGTGGGCAAGATACCGATACTTGCAGTTAAGAACTTGAAGAAATCAGACGAGCCGTCAAACACTGATTTAATGCTGTCAAGTCCGAAGTCAACAGAACCGAAATTTTTATCAAGATTTTTTTGTTCCTCATACTTCTCGAAATCGTCAGGAGCAAGACCGCTTTCTCCGTTTTTATCCATATCATAATCATACATATAATCAGGGGTCAACTTCTTATCAAGATAATCAGTAAACGGCTTGTTTGTATCCATTTCAGCACCATTCTTGAAGATTTTCGGCTTATATTCAGGATAATCTTTATAATTAAATGCCGTTGACGTTACACAATAGTAATCAGGCATTACAACGTCTGTTCCCTCGCCTGTTTCGGGGTCAGCATTTACTGTTACAATCTGCTTTGTATTCAAAGAACCTTGATTGCACAAATAACCTTGATTGTCAAGGTCAAAGTAATCAGGAGTAGGAACTGAAAGAGAGGTCAAGCGACCATATACCACGATATAAAGCTTTGTATCGGCTGTGAACTGTGAACTATCAAGATTTTCAAGATTGATAGTAACATTCTTGACAGAGCCACCCTTACCAATAATGTAACCTGCATTTATGCCCTCTGCCTTTATCCATTCTGCAGGCTCTTTATTGTCGTCCGTAACATCATCAACAACGCCGCTTGTAGTATACATATATTTGCCATAGTCCAAAGAAGTATAAACAGCGTTTTTAACGCTTTCTTCATAAGACGACTTTTCAGGCGGGGAAGTAGTAATATAACATACAAATTCATATGTATAATCTTTAAGTTCATCATAGCTGTCACGGAGTTTTAAAAATTCGTCCGTTAGTGTGACACGGACGTTAAGACCATTGCTTTCAATTTCCTGTCCGTCATTACTTGCACCCGGAGCGACAAGAGTTCCCTTGCGGCTCATGCCCTCAGAGAGAGCAGGGGAATAATCGACAGTAAAGGGAGTTGGTGGAGCGTTAGGGTCTAATTCGTTTTCTAAATTGTCAAAATCATATATTTTTGTATGAAAATATACTTTAACAGACGTTTGAACATAGTCATTAAGATTAATTAATGCACGACATTCAGGTTTTTGGAAGCCACTAGGTTTAGTAACAGACCAACCACCATAACCAACAGATTCAGTTTTATTATCAGAAGAATCGAATTTAAATAATAAACGTTGTGAATCATACTCATAATTTGAACCAAACAAAAATTGATTATTTGTAAAGCTATAATATGCAATAGCGGTAGGGTCAAAATAAAGAATATTAGTTTCTGATGTGCCGTCAGATTTTTTACCATAAACAGCAATATAATTATCAGTTTTAGAGATAGTTGAAGAAAAATTATTATAAAC
>ENA-UACP01000156-UACP01000156.1-human-gut-metagenome-genome-assembly--contig:-NODE-156-length-15311-cov-8.307551_pt1 | contig 15311 bp, 10 predicted proteins | sample MGYA00243883_ERZ654233 | MGnify/ENA primary metagenome ERZ654233 (study PRJEB26926, sample SAMN06165248) | human gut metagenome | biome: ENVO:00009003; feature: ENVO:2100002; material: ENVO:00002003...
CCTTGGCATCCCTGCCACTATTTTTGAGTCAGATATATTTGATGCTGTATATGATATCGAAAAATCGCCATGCTATTTATGTGCGAGGATGAGAAGAGGACATCTGTATGCATTTGCAAAGGAGCTGGGCTGCAACAAAATTGCGCTCGGACATCACTATGATGATGTTATCGAGACGATACTCATGGGCATGCTCTACGGTGCACAGGTACAGACCATGATGCCTAAGCTTCACAGCACAAACTTTGAGGGCATGGAGCTTATCAGGCCTCTTTACCTGGTAAGGGAGGACGATATCAAGGCATGGCGTGATTACAACGGTCTGCATTTTATACAGTGTGCCTGCAAGTTTACAGATACCTGTACCACCTGCAATAATGAGGAAAACCGCTCAAAGCGTGTTGAGATAAAGCAGCTCATCGCTAATCTTAAAAAGGTGAATCCTTTTGTCGAGGCAAATATATTTAAGAGCGTGGAGAATGTAAATCTGGCTACGGTTGTAGCATATAAAAAGGATGGCATAAAGCACAGCTTCCTAGATCACTATGATGAATAAGACAGATATATTTCAGGAGGGCATTGTATGGCAGATATCATGGATTATATTGACTGGCGTGGAGACATAGGCTTTGATGAGGTGCAAGTAAATGAGGTGGACGGACTGATTTTTTCACAGCTTATTTATGTGCAGATGAAGCCATATATGCCGGATGCAAAGAAGTCATACCTTACGATAAAACAGCTTTCAAGCCTTTACTGCGCGGACCACAGTGATGATGAGATTGAGCAGATGCCTAATCTTTTTCGCCACTCCGCGAGGCTGCTTCAAAAGCTGGCGCACTCAAGGCGCTATGCTGACTGCATTTTGAGATATTATATATACGATATTAGTGAAAAAGAGGAGTCGCAGTTTTCTGCGGTTACGATAGAACTGCCTGACGGCACATATTTCATTTCCTACAGTGGTACAGACCATTCCGTGGTCGGTTGGAAGGAAAACTTTAATCTAAGCTATCTCGATGAGACACCGGGACAGAACAAGGCGAAAAAATATTTAAAGCAGGTGGCAGCATATATTTGTAATGATGAAAATATCAACAATAAAAGCATCAATACAAGAAAGCTGTGGATAGGCGGGCACTCAAAGGGTGGAAATCTGGCAGTGTTTGCCGCCATGCATGTGGATAAAGAGGTGCAGGATGTCATTATTAAGGTGTTTAATTTTGACGGGCCGGGCTTCAATCACAAGATGATATATACGGCAGGCTACAAAAGAATTTTTGACAGAATAGAGACATTTCTGCCGCAGTCGTCTATTGTTGGCTTATTGCTTGAGCATGTGGACGATTATGAGGTGGTAAGAAGCCGTAATTCGGGGCCGCTGCAGCATGATGCTTTTTCATGGGAGATAATGGGCGGAAGTATCATAAAGGCGGATGGGCTGGACAAAAACAGTGTGCGCCTTGACAAGACACTCAGAAACTGGATAGGCAGCATGGATGAGGCGCAGCGAAAGCAGTTTGTAAATGTGCTTTTTTCAATAGCATCGGACTCCAATTTTGAGAACCTTGACCAGATGTCATTTAAGCAGCTCATTGAGATGATAAAGGCTGCCGATGAGCTGTCAAAGGCTGACTGGAGCATGCTTAAGGATACAGTAAGACTCCTGATTTCTGCCGGTGTCGGCGTGGTCAGGGATGAAAAGGAGAAATAAATGTTAAATCAGTTTTCAAGAACACAGCTTTTGCTTGGAAAAGAGGCGATGGATAGGCTAAAGGGCGCAAGAGTCGCAGTATTTGGAATAGGAGGAGTGGGCGGATATGTCTGCGAGGCACTAGTCAGAAGCGGCGTGGGCGCGATTGACCTTATCGATGATGACAAGGTGTGTCTTACAAACCTAAACAGGCAGATAATTGCAACCCGAAAGACCATAGGAAAATACAAGACAGATGTGATGGAGGAGAGGATTCATGATATTAATCCTGATGTAAGTGTCGTGACGCACAGGTGCTTCTTTTTGCCGGAAAATGCTGATGAATTTCCGTTTGAAGAGTATGATTATATAGTTGACGCGGTTGATACGGTCACAGCAAAGATTGCGCTTGTCATGAAGGCACAGGAGAAAAATGTCCCTATCATAAGCAGTATGGGAGCGGGAAATAAGCTGGATGCAAGTGCATTTAAGGTGGCTGATATATATAAGACCAGCATGTGTCCTCTTGCAAAGGTCATGCGCCGTGAGCTTAAAAAACGTGGCGTGAAAAAGCTCAAGGTGGTATACTCTGAGGAGAAGCCTACAAGACCGATAGAGGATATGTCTATAAGCTGCAGAAGCAACTGCATCTGCCCGCCGGGTGCCGAACACAAGTGCACAGAGCGCAGGGATATTCCAGGAAGCCTTGCATTTGTACCATCAGTGGCAGGACTTATCATCGCGGGCGAGGTGGTACAGGATATAGCCTTTGACAGGGTATGATGAAGAATACAATTACGAAAAGAGAGGAATAAAAATGCCAGTATTTGATTTTAGCGATACACCGGTAGCAAACGAGCATCCGGAGTGTACATATGAGACATTTCATTCGACAGAGACAAAGGCATCGGCCGATAAACCGATTGTTGTGATAGACAATAAGCAAAAGGAGTGGGCGCATCATGCGCTCGGTATGTTTACAAATCCGATAAAGCGTACATCCTTTGAATTTGAGGATGGTGATGGGGTGACCAGTGCAGATATCCTGCGCATTGATTCCCGCTTCGTTAGCCTTTTTAAGTGGCTTGGCGAAAATCACATAAAGGTACAGCTTTCAGGAGCCAATACACCTGACGGATACGCAGTATACAGGGTGAGGGAGGTGTCTCTCGGCAGAGGCACAAAGCTGTCTGCAGAGGATGGATTCCTGCAGTATATGATGGAAAGGCTCTTTGCCAGCACCATGCCTGAGGATGAACCTGACCTCGATGATTACGAGGAAGAGGGCGACAGCATGAAGCTCACCAGTATACAGAGCATCACAGATTTCATGACCTGTGCAGGCCGTACACTGCCTGACAATATACTGCTGTGGGCCAGAAGAAATCTGGCAGTTGCGCGTTCAAGCGAGGTATCACCTGAGGAAAGACGCCATGCGCAGAGAGCACTTTCCATCATGATGAATATCCAGTGGAAGGGAAATTACTTTGAGGCAATTGACCCTGTGGAGGCAAGGCGCATACTCGATGAGGAGCTCTATGGCATGGAGAGCGTGAAGCAGAGAATCATTGAGACCATTATCCAGATAAACAGGACTCATACACTTCCTGCCTACGGACTGCTTCTCTGTGGACCGGCAGGAACCGGAAAGTCACAGATTGCATATGCTGTTGCACGTATTCTCAAGCTTCCATGGACCACACTCGATATGAGCTCCATAAATGATGCAGAGCAGCTCACAGGAAGCTCAAGAATCTATTCAAACGCAAAGCCGGGAATCATTATGGAGGCATTTTCACAGGCGGGAGAGTCAAATCTTGTATTTATCATCAATGAGCTCGACAAGGCCTCAAGCAAAAACGGCAACGGAAATCCGGCAGATGTGCTTTTGACACTGCTTGACAATCTGGGCTTTACAGACAACTATATGGAGTGTATGGTGCCGACCGTCGGAGTATATCCGATTGCAACAGCCAATGATAAATCACAGATTTCTGCACCGCTTATGTCACGTTTTGCGGTGATTGATATTCCGGACTATACCGATGAAGAGAAGAAGGTCATCTTCCAGAGATTTGCCCTGCGCAAGGTATTTGAGCGAATGGGAATGAAGGAGGAGGAGTGCGTTCTCACAGAGGATGGACTTGATGCAGTGATTAAGCTTCACGAGAACACATCGGGCATAAGAGATCTCGAGCAGGCTGCAGAGCATCTGGCAGCAAATGCACTTTATCAGATAGAGGTTGATAAGGTAAAGCAGGTGGTATTTGACGCTGAGGCTGTTTTTGAGCTTTTAGGCTAGCAGGATATGATTACGGTTACAGGAATTGTTACGAAAATAAAAGGAGATTGTCAGGATGAGAGAATTTGGAAAATCCAGAAAATTAGATAATGTGCTTTATGATGTTAGAGGACCGGTGGTGGATGAGGCGGCCCGCATGGAGGAAAACGGCACAAATGTGTTGAAACTCAATATAGGAAATCCTGCGCCGTTTGGCTTCAGGACACCTGATGAGGTGATATATGATATGTCTCGCCAGCTCACGGACTGTGAGGGGTATTCCAACTCCAAGGGACTTTTTTCTGCAAGAAAAGCAATCATGCAATATGCACAGCTCAAAAAGCTTCCTAATGTGACGGTTGAGGATATCTACACCGGAAACGGAGTCAGCGAGCTTATAAACTTAAGCATGTCAGCGCTTCTTGACAATGGTGATGAGGTGCTGGTGCCGGCACCGGATTATCCGCTATGGACAGCCTGCGTTACACTTGCGGGAGGCACGGCAGTGCACTATATCTGTGATGAGCAGTCAGAGTGGTATCCGGACATAGAGGATATCAAAAAGAAGATTACAGACAAGACAAAGGCAATCGTAATAATAAACCCTAATAACCCTACAGGAGCGCTCTATCCAAGGGAGGTGCTGCAGCAGATAGTTGATGTGGCAAGAGAGCATGAGCTCATGATTTTTTCGGATGAGATATATGACAGGCTGGTGATGGATGACTATGAGCATGTGTCTATTGCATCACTTGCACCGGACCTCTTCTGTGTGACCTTCAGCGGTCTTTCGAAGTCGCATATGATAGCAGGCTATCGTATCGGATGGATGGTTTTAAGCGGCAACAAGGCGCTCGGAAAGGACTATATCGAGGGTCTCAATATGCTCTCAAACATGCGTCTTTGCTCGAATGTTCCGGCGCAGTCGATAGTGCAGACAGCTTTAGGCGGATATCAGAGTGTAGGTGAGTATATTGTGCCGGGCGGACGAATCTATGAGCAGAGAGAGTACGTCTACAAGGCATTAAACGATATACCGGGAATTTCGGCAGTAAAGCCAAAGGCAGCATTTTACATATTTCCAAAGATTGATACTGCAAGGTTCAACATCACAAACGATGAACAGTTTGCACTCGATCTGCTTCGTGAGAAGAAGATACTCATCATCCACGGCGGCGGCTTCAACTGGGATAAGCCGGATCACTTCAGAGTGGTATATCTGCCTCGAACAGAGATATTAAAGGATGCCACAGGCAAACTTGCAGACTTTTTGGCTTCATATAAGCAGAAATAATTATTGGCATAGATAATTATAAAACAGATGATATAAAACATATAACATAAAACATATAACATATAAGCTCCGGCACAGAAAACTTTTGGTTCTGACCGGAGTTTTTATATTATGCTGTAATATTTTTTAAAAGTAACCTACCTGTAACTTTACATAATGTATTATACAATTGTATCGCGGGGCGGCTGCACTTTAAAGGACAGACCGCACAGCGCACAAAAATGCATAGAGAAGAAAAGGAGAATTAAATGGAACTGCTTAGAGTAGAACACTTATCAAAAATATACGGAGCCGGAGAAAATCAGGTCAAGGCTTTGGACGATGTGTCATTGAGCGTGGAAAAGGGAGAGTTTGTGGCAATTGTCGGGGCGAGCGGCTCCGGAAAATCCACACTGCTTCATCTGCTTGGAGGTGTTGACAGACCAACAAGCGGAAAGGTGTATATAAACGGCACTGATATTTTTGCAATGAATGATGATGAGCTTGCCATATTCAGAAGAAGACAGGTAGGCATAATTTATCAGTTTTATAATCTGATACCTATATTAAATGTGGAGGAAAACATGGCAATCCCGATGGAGCTTGATGGAAGAAAGGTGGAAAAAGCACAGATGGATGACATGCTTTTGCGCCTTGGACTTACAGAGAGACGCACTCATCTGCCAAATGAGCTTTCAGGAGGACAGCAGCAGCGCACATCTATAGGAAGAGCCCTTATTACGAGACCGTCTATAGTGCTAGCGGATGAGCCGACCGGAAACCTGGATACCAAGGCCAGCAACGAGATTATGCATCTCTTAAAGACCTCAAACCGTGAGCTCAACCAGACAATCATTATGATTACACACAATATGGAGCTTGCAAAGGCGGCTGACCGCACAATAATGATAGAGGATGGTAAAATCAGATGAATTTGATGAAGACACTCACATTAAAAAACTTAAGGCTCAACAGGAAAAGAACTATTGTCACGATAGTCGGAATAATTCTTGCAACAGCGCTTTTGTCGGCGCTTGTCACACTTGTGTCAAGCTTTCAGTACAGTATGATTGAATACCAGAAGCAAAAGGACGGCGACTTTCATGTGAAATTTTCGAATGTGAAAATGTCTGAGCTTTCGGAGTTTAAAAACAACAGAAATATTGAAAGCACATTTGAGACAATGGGAATGGGCTTTGCAAATCTGGACGGCTGCAAGAATGAGGATAAGCCGTATGCATATGTCATGGCAACAGATGAGGCCGGCTTTGAGAGAGGCTGCTTTAAACTGATAGAGGGGCGCATGGCAAAAAATGAGGATGAGATAGTCATTCCAAGGCACTTAAAGACAAACGGACGAATCGACATAAAGGTGGGAGATGAGATAACACTGGATGTCGGAAAGCGATATGATTCAAACACCGAAGGTGTCATATCGGAAAACAGCGCATATGAGAATGAGGCAGAGACACTTACCGATACTGTGACAAAGCACTACAAGGTGGTAGGCATCATGGAAAGACCGGGCTATGGAATGGAGGACTATAGTGCCGCCGGATATACATTTGTCACATACTCTGATGAACTGGCAGCAATTGATAACGGCACAAAGAGTGAGGCAAGCGAGGCTGACACTACACTCACAGTGTACAGCAGATACACTAAAAAGGCTTTAAGAAACAAGGATGCTGTGACTGCTGATATAATTGGTGTGGATGAAAAGCTGTTTGAGAAAGCGAATAATTCATCTGTTGAAATGTCTGCTGAGGAGAGTGACAGGTTTCTTAAAGAGATGGAAAATGCAAAATATGATATATATATGAATGGATACCTTATAAGCTATGAGTGCGTTTTCCCGATTGACGGTTCATTTAAAGCACTGTTTACAGTGGCCGCTGTTGTGGCTTTGATAATCATACTGACATCAGTGTACTGTATCAAAAACAGCTTCAACATATCAATCACTGAAAAAATCAGGCAGTATGGCATGCTTGCAAGCGTGGGTGCTACGAGGCGCCAGATAAAAAGCAGTGTAAAGACAGAGGCAGCAATGCTTGGAGTGGTTGGTATTCCGGTGGGTACCATGAGCGGTATTTTGGCATCGCTTATACTTGTCAAGGTGGTAAATGCGCTGTCAGCAGGCTGGCTTAACTTTGCTTTGAGCTTTCACACATCACTGCCTGCACTTATTTTTGCTGTGATACTGAGTATAGCAACCATTTATTTCTCTGCAACAGGCAGTGCAAGAAGGGCTGCAAAGGTTACACCGCTTGAAGCAATAAGAAACACAAAGGAGATTAAAATAAAGTCAGCAAAGCTTAAGACACCAGCGATTATAGGCAGAATCTGGGGTATCGGAGGCGTTATCTCATATAAGAATATAAAGAGGAACAATAAAAAGTACAGAACCACAGTGACGTCTATTGTCATCTGCTCAGTAACCTTTATTGTGATATCGTACTTTATGTCTATGGCCTTTAGCGTTGTTGGGATGTCATATGCATCAGCAGATTACAATATTGGAATAAATATGTCATGTAAAAAAGACATTGATATTGAAAAGTTCTCTAAGCTTTTGAGTGGCATTGAAGGAGCTGAGGATTATCTGGTTGGAGCAGGCTATGATTTCGATGTCAGTAAGCCGGAGTATACAAAGGAATATGGAGAGTATTGCGGGCAGCTTTATGATGACAGTGAGGATGTCTCACAAGAGTTTTTAATCACAGTTTTGGATGACAAATCGTATGATAAGTATGCGTCCGACGCAGGCATAAAAAATGCAGCTGCAGGAGCAATTCTTGTGAATAAAGGCACATTTGATGTGTATAATGAGAATAGCTCAAAATACGTCAAAAAAGAGATGGAGCTGTACAAATATAAAGCAGGAGATACAATCGAGTGTGGCTATAATGTTTATGATGATGCTTCTTCTGATGACAATGCAGCAGAAGGCGATACTGAAAGCAGCACAGATGATAATAATGCAGTGGAAGGTGATACTGAAAGCGGCACAGAGGATAACAGTGGATACGTTGACGAGGAAACAATAAATAACGGAGTCAGAAAGACTGTGGATGTAACTATTGCAGGTGTCACAGACAAGGTACCGATCGGTTATAATGGCAATAGCAATACCACGCTTTTGTTTATGAACCAAAAAGACTTTGAAAGCCTATGGGGTGACGGCAAGAACGGTAATGAGATTAAACCGGGACATGCGTCATATTCGGCATATGTGGTTGCAGAAAATGCAGATGAATATCAGGATACATTCGAAAAGGAGACGGAAGGAAATACGGAGTATTCGCAGATTAGTTTTTATGTCAGCAATCTGGATAAGGAGATGCGCGATGAAAAGTCTCTCTTTACACTGCTTGGAGTATTTGCATACGGACTTATTGTGGTTATTGCCTTAATAGGAATCACAAATATCATCAATACCTTAAGCACCGGAATGGAGCTTAGAAGCCGCGAGTTTGCAACACTAAGAAGCATTGGAATGACAGATAAGCAGTTTGCTGGAATGGTCAGGCTCGAGAGTGTATTTATATCTGTAAAGGCACTTGTAATAGGTGTACCGCTTGGTATTTTAATAAGCTATCTCTTATGTGTTATGATGAACAGGATGGATGACGCAATCATTTATGAGCCGCCGTATAAAGCAATTATATTGTGTATAGTGGTTGTAATAATGCTGATTTATGCTATCATGAAACTATCAATGACGAAGCTTAGACACAATAACATTATTGAGACAATCAAAAATGAAAATCTGTAGGAAATGCGGGAGCTGATATGAAAAAAATACTTCTCATAGAGGACAATAAAGGAATAACAGAGGGACTGTGTGATACCTTTACAGAACCTGAATATGAGCTTTTGACAGCAGGCAATTTAAAGGAGGCTGGGGCGCTTTTGAGTGAGCACCCCGGCCTTGTGCTGCTTGATGTGTCGCTTCCGGATGGGAACGGCTTTGATTTTTACAGCGAAAGGCTGGAAAAAGAAAAAACACCGGTGATTTTTCTTACCGCAAGGGATGAGGAAAATGATATAGTAAAGGGACTTGAGCTTGGAGCGGAGGATTACATCACAAAGCCTTTTTCAGTAAGAGAGCTTGTGGCGAGGGTAAACCGCGTATTTTTACGAAGGAAAAGTGATGACAGTTCATCTGTCATACACGCAGGAAGCATAAGCTATGATTTGGACAAAAAGGAAGCAAGAAGGGCTGGACAGGTGATTGCTCTTTCAAGTCTTGAAAACCGCATACTTGATCTGCTTTTTACAAATCACGACAAGGCTGTGTCCAGAAATGCCGTGCTTGACTGCATCTGGGAGGCAACAGGCAACGATGTGTACGACCATACAGTGACTGTCTATATGAAGCGCATCAGGGCAAAGCTTGGTGAGGATGTGATAAAGACTGTGAAGGGAATCGGGTATCGTGTTGATTCAGATGAAGCTCTTTAAACAGTATCGGCCGACAGAGACAGTTCCCGGGGGAAAGCATGAGAAAGAAGAAATATAATTTAGAGAACAGAAAACATTTTGTGTATTTTGCAATAATATATACATGTATATGTGTGACGGTTATGGCTTTTACCGTCTTTTTTCAGTACAGGGCGTATACAAAAAACTATAACGTCACAGTGGCTAAGCTATGTGCGCTTATTCATGAAAAATATCCCGATGTATCAGATGGCAGTATAGCTGCGATTCTAAATGACAGCAGCTCAGGCAGCGATTATACAAATTTAAAAAGCGCAGAGACGCTCTTAAAAAAATACGGCATTGATATGGAAAAGGATTCTGCGGTTTTGTCAAATGAAAAAGCGCTTAAAGGAGCGCTTTGGCTAGACATATTTCTTGTTGTGCTTTTTGCAGGGGGCTTTTGCCTTTACATTGTGCTTATAAGATTTAGCTTTAAAAGACAGGTCAGACAGGCTGCGGATTATCTGCGTCGCATAAATCAGGGAGACTACAGACTTGTTATGGCAGATAGCACAGAGGGGGAGATTTCTATACTAAAGGGAGAGCTTTACAAGACAGCAATCTATTTGAGGGAGTCTGCGGAAAATGCAAAGGCAGACAAGCTTTTGCTAAAGGATGCGCTTTCTGACATATCGCATCAGCTTAAGACACCGCTCACATCACTTTCGATAAATCTGGAAAATCTGGAAGGAAATCCTGATATGGCACCTGAAAACAGAAGCAGGATAATGCGCAGGGCAAAGCGTGATGTGGATAATATATCGCATATGGTGCAGGCTATCTTAAAGCTTTCAAGGCTTGAAGCGGATGTTGTGGAGTTTGATGAGAAGGATACGCTGCTGTCTGAAATTGTGTCTGAGGCAGCTGATAATGTTATGGCACTTTGCGATTTGAGAGACATAAGGCTGTCCATAGATGAAGGCTCTGATAAGGATGCCTGTATACATGCTGATGCATACTGGCAGTGTGAGGCCATTACAAACATAGTAAAAAATGCAGTGGAGCATGCAGAGAGTGAGGTAAAGATAGGCTTTTACAGGTATGAGATGTATGCAGAGATAACAGTGCAAAACGATGGAGAGACCATAAGTGATGAGGACAAAAAGCATATTTTTACGCGTTTTTACAGCGGCAGCGGACAGCCGGCAGACAGCATCGGCATAGGACTTTCGCTCGCGGAAGCAATTGTGCGTCATGACAATGGATATATCCTTGTGGAGGATTGTAAAAAAGATGTATTAAATGAAAAAAATGAATGCAGTGGCACACGCTTTGTGGTAAGATATTTGTGATAAGTTGAGAAAAATTATCAATAAATACACTAGGAAGCGATAAAATGACACTAAAAGAACTTGGCATAGGACAGAGTGCCAGAATACTTACAGTAGGCGGTGAGGGCGCACTGCGTCAGCATTTCCTGGATATGGGAGTAATCCCAAAGGCCGAAGTGACAGTAATCAAATTTGCACCGATGGGAGACCCGATGGAGCTTCAGGTGCACGGCTATGAGCTCACATTGAGGCTTGATGATGCGGCACAGATTGAGGTAGAATTAATTGACAGCCGTTCAAGAAAGCATGAGGGTCCTAAAAAGATAAGCAACACAGCCCATCCCGGACTTGGTGAGGAGGGCAAATACCATGTGAAGGGCAGTGGCAATCCCCTTCCGGATGGTGAGAAGCTCACATACGCACTTGTGGGAAACCAAAACTGCGGCAAGACAACACTTTTCAACCAGCTTACAGGCTCAAACCAGCATGTGGGCAATTTCCCGGGAGTGACGGTGGACAGAAAGGATGGCTCTATTAAAGAACATCCGGATACATCAATCACAGATTTACCGGGCATTTACTCAATGAGCCCATATACTAATGAGGAGATTGTGTCGAGAAACTTTGTGCTCGATAACAAGCCAAAGGCCATAATAAATATCGTAGATGCGACAAATATCGAGAGAAACCTGTATCTGACCATGCAGCTTCTTGAGATGGATATACCGATGGTTATCGCTCTAAATATGATGGATGAGGTGACGGCAAACTCAGGCTCAATCGATGTAAATAAAATCGAGGGACTGTTAGGAGTGCCTGTTGTACCGATTTCAGCCGCGAAGAATCAGGGTGTTGATGAGCTGGTGCGCCATGCAATACACATTGCAAAGTATCAGGAGCGCCCGGGCAGACAGGATTTCTGTGATGAGAATGATTTTGGCGGTGCCGTGCACAGATGTATACACGCGGTCAGTCACCTGATTGAGGATCATGCAAAGCTCGCCGGAGTTCCGATTCGCTTTGCTGCTACCAAAATTATCGAGGGGGATGCACTTATATTAGAGCAGCTTCATCTTGATGAGAATGAGAAAGAGGCAATAGAGCATCTGATTGTCCAGATGGAGAAGGAGCGAGGCCTTGACAGAAGCGCTGCAATTGCGGATATGCGCTTTACATTTATTGAGAAAATATGCGAGAGCACCGTGGTAAAACCAAAGGAGAGCAGGGAGCGTATCAGAAGTGAGCGCATCGACCGTGTTCTTACAGGCAAATACACGGCAATACCGTGCTTTATAGTGATAATGCTTGCTGTATTTTATCTCACCTTCAACGTAATCGGAGCAGGCCTTCAGTGGCTTTTGGAGCAGGGCATAGGAGCACTGACCGCGCTTACGGATAAGGCGCTCACAGCGGCAGGCGTGAATGAGGTGCTGCACGGACTGGTAATAGACGGCATCTTTCAGGGTGTCGGAAGCGTATTAAGCTTTTTGCCGATTATCGTGACACTGTTCTTTTTCTTATCCCTCATGGAGGACAGCGGATACATAGCGAGGGTTGCATTCTTCATGGACAAGCTCCTTCGTAAGATAGGACTTTCCGGACGAAGCATAGTACCAATGCTCATAGGCTTCGGCTGTACGGTGCCGGCTGTCATGGCGACACGTACACTGCCAAGTGAGAGAGACCGTAGAATGACTATACTCCTCACACCGTTTATGAGCTGTTCGGCAAAATTGCCAATTTATGCATTCTTTGTTAGTGCATTTTTCCCGAAGCATGGCGGACTTGTCATGGGAGGTCTGTACTTCCTTGGCATAATTGTCGGAATACTTTTCGCATTTATCTACAGAAAGACTTTGTTCAGGGGTGACGCAGTGCCGTTTGTCATGGAACTGCCAAACTACAGGATGCCGGGCGCCAAGAATGTGTGCCAGCTCCTCTGGGAGAAGGCAAAGGACTTTTTGCAGAAGGCATTTACGGTAATACTTATTGCCACAATGCTGATATGGTTCTTACAGAGCTTTGACATACACTTTAACATGGTAACAGACTCAAAGGACAGCATGCTTGCCGTTATTTCAAGTATTATCGTGCCTGTCTTTAAGCCTCTGGGACTCGGCGACTGGCGTATATGCACGTCACTTATCAGCGGACTCATGGCAAAGGAGAGCGTGGTATCAACACTTGAGATACTGTTTGGCGGAACGGTTACGACAGCACTCACAACACTTTCAGCCGCATCTCTTCTGGTGTTCTCGCTGCTCTACAGTCCTTGCGTGGCTGCTATAGCATCCATAAAGAGAGAGCTTGGTGCAAAGTGGGCAGTCAGTGTGGTGCTTTTGCAGTGTGCGATTGCATGGGTGGCAGCATTTATTGTCAGGGTAATTGGACTGCTTGTGATGTAATTAAAAACAGACTATTCAGAACCACTGAGAACCAAAAAGATGATGTGTTATGCTTGCATGTAAGCAACAGGTTTTCTTATTCTCAAGGTGGTTCTGAATAGTTGCAAAAAATATAAAAGGAGATATGTGATGGAGATTAAACTGGAAAATGAATCACTTGAGCTCACGATAAACAGCTTCGGAGCAGAGCTTAAAAGCATCACCGGTAAGGAAACAGGTACACAGTATCTGTGGGATGCCGATGAGAAATACTGGAAGAGAAGCGCACCGGTGCTTTTCCCGTTTGTCGGCAGCTTAAAGGACAAGAAGTTTACCGTTGATGGGACAGATTATCCGATGGGACAGCACGGCTTTGCAAGGGATATGGAGTTTGAGCTTGTGTCACAGACAAAGGATGAGGCATGGTTTTTACTTAAATCAAATGATGAGACTCTTGCAAAATATCCGTTTGAGTTTGTGCTCGAAATCGGCTATAAGCTCTCAGGCAGTGAGATAAAAGTGACCTGGAGGGTGACTAATCCTGCGAAAAAGGATTTACTTTTCTCAATAGGTGGTCATCCGGCATTTATGTGTCCGGTCGCAGAGCAGGGAAAGCAGTCAGACTATTATCTGAAGCTTGACACAGACAAAGCAATCACCTACGGACTTATCTGTGACGGAGGCCTTTTAGACAAGGATGACAATCTGCTTAAGGTGGATGCGGATGGATACTGTCAGATAGATGAGCATATGTTTGATAAGGATGCGCTCATAATAGAAAACAGACAGGCTTCAAAGGTGAGCCTGTGTACACCGGATAAGAAGCCATACCTTACGGTGTCCTTTGATGCGCCTTTATTTGGTCTGTGGTCACCGGCAGGAATGGGAGCACCGTTTATCTGTATTGAGCCGTGGTACGGCCGATGCGACAGAGCAGGCTTTGCCGGAGAATTAAAGGACAGGGAGTATGGTAATTCGCTGGCACATGGTGAGAAATTTGAGAAGTCATATACGATTGCAATTGAGCTGTAGATTTTCTTGTTCTCGGGTGGCTTAAATACTTATTAAAATAATAATATAAGACATAATTAGAATCATGGGGCTGCGGTATATTGCAGTCCCATGATTTTTAGATAGTAAGGATTTTTCACGAACTGGAAATAATGTAATGTAGGATAGCATAACGCTATATGTGCCTTGATGCACCTGCTTTCTTCAAGTTTGCCTGAAGCAGCCATTTCTGATCAATTTTCTTAAGATCTTCACCGAATCTGACATGCAGCCGAACTGAGCCTTCGAGCTGCTCGATATGTTCAATGGTGCCCTTGCCGAACTTTGGATGATTGACATCGTCATTGATATTAAATTTTACAGTACTGTTTTTATTTTTGCGGTATTCCTGCTCGCGTGAATATGTGTCGCGGATAGGAATACTCTTGTCAGTAATTTTCTTTTTGAGAACCTTATCATAATCGTGCTTAATAAGTCCTTCACCGGCTTTGTAGTAAGGAGTGGGAGGCTGCTCCGATAAGTGAGCAGCAGTATTTCCACGCACTTCCGTGGATGCCGGGCTGCCAGTTGTATTTGTCCGGGATGTCCATATTGTACTGCATATAGTGGGCATATTCGTGCTTATATAAATCCATCCTGTCATCCTTTGACAATGGCTTTGCCACACAGTAGCCGATGAACAGCAGTGAAAAATGAAATTCTTCTTCATCCTGCCCAAAGCCCGGAGTGTATGCGCCAAGCCTGTCCGTATCAAAGCCGAAGGTGATGGGAATCCTTGCACCGTTAAGCCCAAGCTGTCTGTCGAGCTTCTGGTAGAGAAAGCGGATTTCCGCAAGATGTATTTTGGTTTCGTTTTCGAGTAGTTGTCGTAAATTGTTGTCTAAGTTCATAAGTATATCTCCTGTCTCTT
>ENA-UACP01000171-UACP01000171.1-human-gut-metagenome-genome-assembly--contig:-NODE-171-length-14308-cov-6.583667_pt1 | contig 14308 bp, 18 predicted proteins | sample MGYA00243883_ERZ654233 | MGnify/ENA primary metagenome ERZ654233 (study PRJEB26926, sample SAMN06165248) | human gut metagenome | biome: ENVO:00009003; feature: ENVO:2100002; material: ENVO:00002003...
AAATGCTTATCTTTTGGTCTTTGGTTCGGAATAGTGTAGTGCTGGCGGTCTATCTCTTGTTTTCGGTTGCTTGCTTCCTTACCGTACATGAGCATTGGTGCTGGGAATGAGGCAATAGCCGATATACTCCTGAAAGGTTGGGATGTCCTCCGGGTAAAGTAGGTCGGAGAGAAAGCGCAGCCAGACAACCGGCTTCTCCGCCTGTGGATTGTAAGCAACGGGAAACCGGCTGCGCACGATCTCAGGTCGTCCTGCAAGAAAGCTGCCGTCGATGCGGAGCGTCCCGTTCTGCACATGAATCTCATCCGGCTTCGGCGGGAAGCTCTCTGCATGAGCTGCCAGCTTCATGATCTCCACGATGTTGGAAATGGTGCGTGGAATGTTCCTTGCGGCGCAGCACTCCAGCTCGGCGTAGATTTTCTCTTTCAGCAGCAGCGGGTCTGTCAGCCGTCCGTCCGATGTGAAAAATGCGTTGTCCGCATAGATGAGCTTGTTCTTTGATAGAAATTCCCGGCAAAAAGCAGCCTCATTGATGTCTTTGCCATCGACCCATGCTGGAAAATCCAGCCCGGCATACTTCTTGTTCACGCTGCATCCCTCCCATTGATTTTTTCCTTGAGCTTGTCCAACCGACCATCTGCAAGCAGATAACTGACCACTTCGGCGCGTTCATAGGAATCCCCGAAAGCAAGAATATCCAAGTAATATTCCGCCTCGTCCAGCTTGTGACAGGCTTCCTCAAATCGTTCATCCGGTGCTTCTGCTGGTGATTGCGGCGCATACTGTACCTTCCAGCTCCGCAGGACGCGGGCGTAATCGGACAAAACAGAAAAGCACAGCCGCTCGTTTTCTATGAGCTGCTGTGCTTCTGTTCGGATGCGCTTTGCGTGGAGCGCCGCTGCACTGGGCGGCTTCTCCGGTGTGAGGTGAAAGTCTGCGGCCAACTGCTGCGCCGCCTCATAGAGCGGCAAGCCGAACAGCTTTGCGGCAAAGTCAATCACATCTCCATGTTCCCCGCAGCCAAAGCAATGGTAGTGGTCGTCCGCCACATACAGGCTGGGATGCCGGTCATTGTGGAACGGGCAAAGCGCCATGCCGCAGTGGTTGACCTCCACGCCGTACTGCTCCGCTGCCTCCCGGCAGCTTACGCCATATTTGACGTTCTGAAAACAATTCATGCGTTATCCTCCGTAAAATAGATTTGAGCGGCGGCTTTCGCACCTCTCTGTCTGTTTTATGTTCGGATTCGTAAAAAACAGGCGGATGACATGACAAGTTCATTTCAAAAAACATGACAGGTCTTTTCATGTTCATATTTGCATGGTATAATTAAAAAAACGTGACAGGAGGAATCGCATGGCTACACCAATCATTGACCACAATCTGCTGACGCTGGACTACTGGCAGGACAGCGTGACCTACGAGGGCAAAACCGTACCCGGCGGCACCATTGGCTGTGAAGCTCTGAACATCCCGGATACGCTGAGGGAAAAGCTGGAACAGGCAAGTATTCCCTTGCAGAAGATTGTCGCGGCAATCAAAGAGAACAATCTGACTGCCGAGTTGCTTCGTCCTGCCAAGGGCAGTGTTCTGCATATGATACAGCTTGCGAAGGATACACTGCCGTTTTCCCGTGCCGACGCTGCTTATTACAACGGGCGTGTGGAGCATATCTTCTCGGAGGAAGGGATTCAGAATACCCTTGCCTATGTGCAGGCTGCCGCCGTGGTTGGGCTGCTGGCCACCTTCAACGAACAGTTCAGGCAGGGCGTTGGCATAACGAAGATCATCACCCTTGCGGAGGAGCTCCCCGCCACCATTCGCAACTACAAAAGCGGTATGACGGCGTTTGCAGACGAGCTGCATAAGGGGAAGCGGACTCCGGACGGCTATGCGCAGGTGTTTGGCAGGATATTCTCCGGACAGCCGAAGCTGTCGCTGGATGACAAGTCATGGCAGGCATTTTCCAACACAACAATTCAATAGGTATCTTCCGTCCGCTCCGCTCAAGACGCGCCGCAGCTCATGCGCCGGATGCACTATATGTCTTTTGTGTCTATGTTCCGCTCTGATCTGTACGAGGGTCTATGCGTTGGACACGCGCCGAGGAAATGCGCCGTCTGCGGAAAATGGTTTCTGACCACTGACGCAAGATATGCCAAGTACTGTGACGGTCTGGCTCCCGGAGACAAACGCGGGCGCACCTGCCGTCAAGTCGGGAATCTTCGTGAACGGGAGCAGCGGGAACTTGCCGTAGATCATCCCATCAAGAAAATCTATACGAAGCGGTTCAACACGATCACGCAGTATCTTGGGCGCGGCACACTGGACGAGCAGACCGCCGCTGTGATGAAAGCACTTGCAAAAAGCAAGCTGGAAAAGGCGCTGCAAGACAATGACTATGCGCAGGGCAGCTATGCCGCCGAGATGGAGCAGGCAGCTTTGTTGGCAGAAGCGAAAACGAATAGGAAGCAGTAATCAAAATCCACAGCGGAAGGAGGTGCGGATATGAAGGATAATCGTGACAAGCAGATGGCGCAGCTTGCAGGCTGGACATGGGATTTGAACGGCTATGCGGGAAAAGTGCCGTTCTATAACGCCGACGATCTGACCATGCGCGAAGTCCAGAGCGTCTTTCAGCTTGACCCGGAACCGCCGCAAATGGAGCTGAACGACTACATATGCGAAGCTGTCCGGAAACGAGATTTATCGTATTTTTCCTTCTTCCTGCACCACTTTGAAAAGCGTCTGAACAGCGTGATTTACCGGTTTCTCACCCGTAGCGGAATTGACCGCTACGACCCGGCGCGTTTTCTGGACTACAAGCTGGAAATCTTGCAAATGCTGCTGTTTTGCCTGCCGAGGTTCGACCCTGAACAGGAAACAGAATTCCTGAAATACGCGAGGCATTATATTCAGGACGGGCTGCTGTTCTGCCGTATGATAGGCGAAGCTGGTTCCTTTGCCAGCCTTGCGGAGTACCGGCGTGTGCGGCAGATTGGTGCAATCTATAACGGTTCAGGCAAGAGTCGCGCAGAGGTCGTTTCCGAGTTTGCCGCTCAAAGCGGGTACAAGGACGATAGCGTATCCGCAGATGAGCTGCTGACCATTGCCCAGCGCAACCGCAGCATTGTTTCCCTCTACCGCACGGAGCAGGACGAGGACGGCGAAGAAACCGGCGAGGATGTGACGCGCGACGATAGCTGGAACTACGCCGAAATCCTATGGAACGGAATACAGGCAAAGGCGGTCACGGCGGCGTTTGAGCAGCTTTCCTACAAAGAGCAATGGTATCTGGAAAAGCGGAACGCCATCTGCATGACCTGCGGGCGCGTCAGCCCCTTGTCCACGCAGTCCACCTTTGAAGATTTAGCGGTGGATTTTGAAGGAACGACAGCCAGCGGTGCGAAGCGATTCTATCGGCGCACATTGGATAAACTGCGTCTGAAGCTGCTGGAAAGCGGGCTGATCCATACCGTGACGCTGAAACAGACCGAGCGCCGCAAGAAGAACAAAAAAATAGCCGCCGCTGTCTACCAATATCAGGCGGACAACGACGGCGAATGGGGCGAAATTCGGTTCGATTTTGAAAACGACACAGCGGAGATCGTCAGGCTGGCAGATTGGGATACGGTAAAGTCCAACGTTTTTGCAAAAGCGGCGATACAGTTCGTTCAGGGCTTACCGGAAGCAAGACTGCTGAAATCCGTGGTTGTGCCGTTTGAGATGGAAAGGCTGGATCTGATTTGATCATGATGGAAGGCAAAACGACGCCGTTGACAACATCTTCGAATCGTGCTACAATTTGACTGAAATAATAAATATGGTCATAAATCCAAGGGGTGTGTGCAGTGGCTTTTACAGAAGAACAGAATGAAACGATTCGCAGGGATCTGATCCGGGAGGCGCGGTGTTGCGGCGTTACTGTCGGAATGCGGAAGACCTCTGTTGAGCAGCTGACGGAAGCCGTTGGAATCTCCAAGGGATCGTTTTATAAATTCTTTGATTCCAAAGAGCTGCTGTTTTTCGCTGTGCTGGAGGATATCCATACCGAGTGTTTTGCGGCGGCGCAGAAGTCCTTGCAGGAAAATGCGGCGATTGACCCGGCCAGCCGCACGGCAGCGGCGATCTTGGCGGCCTGCCGATGGCTCTCCGAGACGAAAGCCTTCGTTTTCATCGAAAACGACGCGGAGTTCCTCCTGCACCGGCTGCCAGAGGAAGTGAAGACTGCCCACTACCACGACGACGAGACGCATATTCGTCAGCTTCTGGAAAAATATGATTTGATGCCAAGGCGCGGCGCTTCTTTGGCTGCCGCGACGGTGCGGGGACTGATCCTCACAGTTTCCCATAAGGAGCAGATTGGGGAGCTGTATCCGCAGGTGCTGGAAGCCCTGGTGTACGGCGCTTGCAGGGAGCTATTTGAATAAGCGGAAGGCCGCAGAGATGCGGCTTTTCTGAAATACAGTGGTTAGCGCCATCTAACTGCGTGACTGTGCGTATCGGTTAGGTAAATCTAACCTTGAAAGGAATGATAGCGATGCAGGAACACAAGAATTTCTGGGACAAAAATGCCGGACGTTACGAACGCTTTATGCGAAAGGACCGGGCAGCATATGACGAGATGTATGAACTGATCCGACCGGAGGTGAAAGCCAAGACGGTGCTGGAGTTGGCCACCGGCACAGGGTTGATTGCAAAAAACATCGTGAACGCGGCGGCGCACATTGAGGCGACGGATGCCTCCCCGGAGATGATCGCCGAGGCAAAACGGGACAACCGATCGGCGAAGCTGCACTTTTCGGTGCAGGATATGTTCCGTCCGCCATATGTGGAGGAGTCCTTCGACGTGGTGATCGTGTCCAACGCACTGCACATCGTGCCGCAGCCGGAAAAAGCCCTGCAAGAGATAAAACGGGTACTGAAAGATGATGGCGTGTTGATCGCGCCGACCTTTACCCACGCGGGAAATTCGTTTCCCGGCAAGGTTAAGGCATTTTTCATGAAGCTGGCAGGCTTTCCCCTCCACAGCAGGTGGACGAGCGCGGAATACCTGCGCTTCCTAAGGCAGAACGGCTGGACGGTGCGGAAAAGCGTTGTTCTGAAAGCCTCATTCCCATTGACCTATGCCGAGTGTGTAAAAATGGAGGTGTGATATGTCATTCTTTGAAAATACCCGCAAGCCCGAAGGCTTTGGCGGGAAGCTCATGGTTGCCATGATGAATGTCGGGCACAGCGCCGTGGCACGGTGGGGGCTTCAATTTCTGAATGCTGCGCCGGACGCCAAGGTGCTGGACTGCGGCTGCGGTGGCGGGGCGAACATCAAGAGACTTCTGAAAAAATGCCCGGAAGGTATTGTCAAGGGCATTGACTATTCGCCCGTCAGCGTGGAGAAGGCTCGAAAGATCAATCGAACTGCAATTCAGGAGAGGCGCTGCGTGGTGTGGCAGGGCAGCGTGGAGTGTATCATTTTCGCAAAGGACTGGTTCGATGCGGTCACAGCCTTTGAAACCGTCTATTTCTGGCCCGATCTGCCGCAGTGCTTCCGGGAGGTTTACCGGGTGCTGAAGCCCGGCGGGACATTACTCATCTGCAACGAAAGCAACGGCGATACGGACAAGGACAAGAAGTGGACGGAGATCATCGGCGGCATGACCATCTACAAGGACGCCGAGCTGAAGACGTATCTGGAGCAGGCGGGCTTTCACGATGTGCAGATACACAAAAAGAAAAGCTGGCTCTGCGTCACGGCGCGGAAATGAAGAGGGCTAAAGCATGAGCATTTTTGCATCCATCCTGCGCACGGCGTATAAGCTCTCCGGCGCGAAAAAGGCGTTTGCCTTGCCGGAGGATGCGCTGCGAAAAGAAATTGAAAAGCAGAACCGGCATCGTGGCGTTTTTACGCCCACCGACCGCAAGGCATATTATGAATCGATCGCGGTAAACGGCTTTCCCTGCCTGATCGTGCGAGAGCATCCGAAGCCGTCCGAGCGCGCGATTCTCTATTTCTTTGGCGGCGGCATGGTGATCGGCCCCGATAAGGGCGACCTGCCTGTGATGCGCAAGCTCTGCCGCGAGACCGGCTGTGATGTGTGGTTTCCGTTTTACCCGCTCTGCATGGAACACTGCATTACTGAAACATACGCGATGGTGTACGAATGTTATCGAAAAATGATTGCACTGTATGGCGGCGGAAATGTCAGCACCTGTGGTTTTTCCTCCGGCGGTGCGCTGGCTTTGGGGATCGCGGCGCACAACAACGCGCAGCCCGAGCCGCTGCCACAGCCAAGGCACATCATCGCCGTATCCCCCGGCGAGGTGCCGTGGAACGACGCGGAAAAGGTACGGATGCAGGCGCTCAATGAAAGGGATGTTTCCATCGACTATGCCTTTATGGTGACGGTGGAGAAGTTCATGCGGCACGGCTGCGAGAATGTGCCGGACTATATGCTCTCTGGCTCTCGGGGAGATTTTACCGGCGTAGGCGATGTCCACTTCTTCTATTCTGCCGACGAAGTGCTTTACGGCGCTCTGCCGGATTTTGAGGAAGCCTGTAAACGGGCAAATGTCCCCTATACGGTGTCTGCCCGCCCGAAGATGGTGCATTGCTACTGTATGCTGCCGATCTTTAAGGAGGCAAAGGAGGACTTTGCGAAAATCGTGGAGATTTTGGAGAAATGAGGCCGGAAACGGTCGTGTGATGATTGAAACACGGAGGAAAAACCATGGAACGCAAAGAGGCCATTCGCAGCGCATACCGACTGACAGGAGGAAACAGCTTTTATGACGGCATGATCACCTGCACCACGCTGAGTGGAAAAGCGGTGTGCCGTTTGGTGTGGGCAATGAACAAGGCGGAAAACGACGACTATCTGGAAAAAGCGCTGTCCGGTATTCCGGAGCATTTCTCCGGCAAGCTGCTGGAAGTGCCGGTGGGAACAGGGATTCTGACCATGCCGGTTTATCAGACTATGCCGGAGGCGGACATCACTTGCCTCGATTACTCGGCGGATATGATGGGGCAGGCACAGGAAAAGGCGAACCGGCTGAAGCTGAACAACGTAGCCTTTCAGCAGGGCGATGTGGGTGCGCTTCCCTATGAGGACGACACCTTTGACATCGTTTTGTCGCTGAACGGCTTTCACGCTTTCCCGGACAAAAAGGCAGCTTATCGGGAGGTTTACCGGGTTTTGAAGCCCGGCGGGACATTCTGCGGCTGCTTTTATGTGATGGACGGGCACAAGCGGACGGATTGGTTTGTCCGGCACGTTTATGAAAAGGCGGGATTCTTCACGCCGCCCTATGAGACGGTTTCCAGTCTGAAAGCACGGCTGGATGGAATGTATGCGGATGTGGACATGGGAAACCTGAAAAGCATGGCGTGGTTTGTCTGCCGAAAAGCGGGTTAAATCTGATACTGATATTCAATTAAAAACTTTCATTCATGGAATGGAAGTTTTTAATATGAAGATCATTATGAGACGAGATTCCGTGATTTTATCAAAATCACGGAATCGGTTTCGCCAAAGGCGGAACCTTTCTGATTAAAGAATTTAATCAGAAAATAGTATGAGATGGTCTCATGCACGCAAGAAAGAACAAGGAGGGAGGCAATCAGATGAAGGACAACGAGCTTCTATTTGACCGCAAATGCCATGTGCTGTATTCCCGCCCCTGCAAGAAGGAGATACGGGCGAAGATCGTCCTGCACTACCCGGAAGCGGAGCGGGAGACGGTTTGGGAACAGGTACAGCGGCAGTATGCGGACTTCCTCTCCGATTGGCGCACCGATTTGGGCGGCAAACGGAACTTCCACAACGGCGTAGGCGGCACCTACGACTGCATCGCCATTATGAGCTACTATGTAGCCTGCAAAGCTGTTACATCCTTCCGCGAGATCGAGGAGATGGAGGAAAACCTGATCCTGCCGACCTTCCGCAGGCTGCGGTTTGTGAACTGCAACAAGCCGTTCTGGAGGAAGCTGATGTACCGGGCGTTTGTACGGGCGAAACGCGGCTGCGACAAATGGCACGATTACGAGATGGCGGTTGCGCCTTATGAAAACGACAAGCCCATCTATTATGAGTTTACATCGTGTCCGGCAGCGGAGTTTGCTATCCGGCACGGTCTTACGGACATCATGCCTGCCCTGTGCAATGTGGACTATGCTTCCATGGAGCTGCTCCACGCAAGGCTGGTGCGGACGACCACCTGTGTGGACGGCTGCAAATGCGACTATACCATCTGCGGTGACAAAGACCCATACCTAAAGGCACATCCCGAATACCGGGACGAGGCGGGATTCAGAAGAAACAAATAATACTGCAATGCAAAGGCGGTGAGATAAATGGAAACCTTTCTTGGAATCATGATCCCTTTCTTGGGCACAACACTGGGCGCGGCCTGCGTGTTCTTTATGAAAAAATCCCTTGGCGATCTGGTACAGCGCGCCCTTGCGGGCTTTGCCGCCGGAGTGATGGTGGCGGCGTCGATATGGAGCCTGCTGCTCCCTGCCATTGAGCAATCGGAGGGCATGGGGAAGCTGTCTTTTCTTCCCGCCTTTATCGGCTTTTGGAGCGGCGTGCTGTTTTTGCTCCTGCTTGACCGTTTGATTCCCCATCTTCATGTGGGAAGTGAACAGGCGGAGGGACCGAAAAGCAGGCTCGGGCGCACCACCATGATGGTGCTGGCTGTTACCTTACATAACATCCCGGAGGGAATGGCAGTCGGCGTGGTGTATGCAGGCTTCCTCGCGGGAAATACGCAGATCACGGCGGCCAGCGCGCTTGTCCTGTCCCTTGGCATCGCCATTCAGAACTTCCCCGAGGGGGCGATCATCTCCATGCCGCTCCGGGCGGAGGGCGAGAGCAAGGGCAGGGCGTTTCTCGGCGGCGTGCTCTCCGGCGTGGTGGAACCTATCGGCGCGGTGCTGACGCTTCTTGCGGCACAGCTGGTGATCCCGGCGCTGCCGTATTTTCTGAGCTTCGCCGCGGGTGCCATGCTCTATGTGGTGGTGGAGGAGCTGATTCCGGAAATGTCGCAGGGGCGGCACTCGAATCTTGGAACGGTGTTCTTTGCGGTAGGCTTCAGCGTGATGATGGTGCTGGATGTGGCGCTGGGATAAGGAAGTAAATGATGATTTTACAGGTGATTTGGGAAGGCATAGGGCTGGGCGTTCTGCTCATTCTGGTTTGCGCCATCGGTATCCGCAAGGGCGCGGTGGGCATGGTGCATCTTTACAGCCAGGAGGTGCAGGAGCGGTGCGTAACGCTGGGACTTACAACACACGCGAAAATCAAGCGAAATGCTTTGATTTTCAAAGCTGTCTGCATCCCCGGCTACATCGCCTATGTGCTGGTCTGCGTCTATGCGCTCAACGGCGCAAAGGGCTTCGTTCAGGGCTTTTGGCAGCTGCTGGTCATACTTTCGGTCATGAATCTGATCGACCGATTTTTGATCGACGGCTACTGGGTGGGTTGCACGAACGCGTGGACAATTCCCGGCACAGAGGACTTAAAGCCTTATATTACCGCCAAGGACAAGGCGAAAAAGTGGCTGTTCGGCACGGTGGGGATGGCGGTCATTTCGGCAGCACTGGCGGCGATTATGATGCTTTTTATGAAAATATGAGGTGATAGAAATGCTGTTTCAAACATATGGCGACAGGAGGAATCCTGCCGTGCTGTTCTTTCATGCAATGGGTGTGACAGGAGCGAGCAGCGAACCGGTTGCGAAATATTTACAGGATCGGTATTTTTGTATTTTGCCCACCGCCACCGTGTACTGCAAAGGGCAGAAATATGTCAGCAAGGCGGACGAAATACGGCGGGTGGAGGACTTTCTGCATCGACAGGGCGTGGAGCGGCTGGCGATGGTGGTCGCTTCTTCCATCGGTGCAGACCTTGCCATGGCGTTCCTGACGCAGACGAAGCTGCCCGTGGAGCACGCTTTCTTTGACGGCGGGCAGTTTGCGCAAATCGGAAAAGGTACGCGCCGCATTATGACACCGTTTCTGTATTTCGCTATCAGGAGCCTGTACTGGTCGAAGGGCGGCACACTGAAAAAGATTCTGTGGTGTGACGATGATTCCATAAAGCCGTATTTTATAGCCGCAGGGGAAAATCTGACCTATACAAATTTGCGCCGCCAGATGGCGGACAGTCTGGAGGACAAGCCCTTTCCGCCGCTTCCCGAGAAGCTGCAAAAGCAGACTTATTTCGAGTTCGGCAGCAAAGAGGAGCATTTCAAATACCGTCAAGCAGTGATGGAAGCCTACCCCTGCGGCCATTATCCCGTGTTTGAGGGATACGATCACATGCAATATCAGATTCGCGATCCAAAGGGGTTCGCCGGAATGCTGGCATATATCGCCGAGCGTGACTGTATGCCGGAACTGCCATTTATCAGAAAGTGAGATGTACCTATGAAATACAAAATTGAGAAAAACACCGTGCAGGAGACGCTGATCATTCCGCTGTATGCGCGGAAGGTCTGCTCAGAGTTGTATCCGAATCTTTATCGGGATGAAACGGCGGTGCAGCTGATCGGTGAGATCGACTATGACTTTTCAGATGCCGATAAGAACGCCCGCAGTTTGATGCAGCGCTTCGGCTCACTGGAAGTCGCCATGCGGCAGAACGATCTGGCGTGGGAAGTAAGGGACTATCTGAGGACTCATCCCAATGCGGCGGTGGTCAACCTCGGCTGCGGGCTGGACAGCACCGGGAGAAGCTGCGATAACGGCAGCTGCAAAATTTACAATCTGGACTTTCCCGATGTGATCGCCGTGCGCAATGAACTGCTGCCCGCCGGAAAGCGGGAGGAAAGCATCCCTTGTGATTTGAACAATACCGAGTGGTTTAAGGAAATTGATGCCTCCGGCGGCGCGGTGTTCTTTGCCTCCGGCGTGTTTTACTACTTTTTGACCGAACAGGTCAAGGCTTTGGTTCAAAAAATGGCAGACGCTTTTCCGGGCGGTGTGCTGGTGTTTGATGCGGCGAACCGAACGGCGGTGAAGATGATTGCAAAAACATGGCTCAAAAGCGCGAAAATCAAGGATGTCGGCGCATATTTTGCGGTTTCGGACGCTCCCCAAGAGATCAGTGCGTGGGATAGCCGCTTGCAGGTCACGAGTCGGGGCTATATGCTGGGCTACAACGATCTCCGCGACCCATCCGTCAGCTGCTTTTTCCGTTTTCTCGCCAAAATCGGCGACGGCATGATGAAAATGCAGATTATAAAGATCAACTTTTGAAAGAGGCGTTTTGAATGAAACACATCCACTTTGATGTTGGAAGCGATGGCTTTTACGGCGCGTATTGGGCGCGCAAGGACGGATTGGGCTGCACCGTCATCGCCATGCTCGGCGACGACCCCGAGGATTATATGGCGCGCTCGGCGGTGAAGTGGCTGATTCGCCTCGGTGTGAACGTATTGACTATGTCGCCTGCAAAAAAGGACTACGGTCATCACAACTATCCCCTTGAACGCATCGAAAAAGCAATGGCATGGCTCAAATTACACGGAAACGAAAAAATAGGCATTGCGGGAGCCTCAACGACAGGTACCCTCGCCCTGACGGCAGCATCGATATTCAGCGACATTTCTCTAACCATTGCAATGACACCCAGCGATTTTGTGTGGCAGGGCTTTATGCAGGGTAAAAGGGACGGCTGCAAGGAGTGGCCGGTCGAGGGCGAGTCGCTGTTCTCCTACCGGGGCAAGCCGCTGCCCTATATGCCGTTTTGCTATCAGCACCCGGACTATTGGCACTGTATCGCCGCCGAGAGCAAACGCACCGGTGACATGGTCAACTCCCGCAAGTTGTTTGACGATTCCGAGGCGGCGCACCCCATCTGGCCGGAGGAGTTTATTCCCATCGAAAACATCCGGGGAAAGCTGCTGCTGATCGGTGCGGAGGACGATGTGCTGTGGGACACGGCTAAATACATCCGCCGGATGGAAAAGCGCTTTGCGGAAAAGCCCCATGCATGCGAAGTTGAGACGGCGGTCTACGCCCACGGCACCCACTTTGTTTTCCCGGAGGGAATGCTGAAGATCATGCTGCCTGTGGGAGCAGGCCTCTTCGTCCGTCTGGCATTTCAGGCAGCAAAGCAGTTTCCGGAAGCGTGCAGACAGACACGCCAGGATATTGACCGCCGCGTGAGCGCAGCCATTCACACATGGACGAGCACGGAGTAAACGCCGGCATCGGCACAGGCGCATGGCATTCCATTGGAGAAAGGCGGTGTTGACCATCGTTCACATTACTTACCATGACGAAACCAATATCGGTTCCTGCCCGATCGGTCAGACAGGCGGCTTTGAAAACGCCGACGGGAACGGAGAAATTCACTGTTTTCGGATCTTTGACGGCGTGAGCGTGATGCTGATGCAGCTGGAAATGGGATCGTATACGGAGATCCGCACACAGGTCGGCGTGCTGGAAGTCAACTTCTGCATCAACGGACGCTTCGAAACCAGCTTTTCCATGCGCAGTCATGTTCTGCTGAAACCGGGAGACATGGCGATCAGCTGCTACGATGGGCTGCGCGGGACAAAGTCGGAGTCACACTTTCCGCTTGGCTATTACGAGGGCCTTTGTCTCGAAATCGACCCCGCAGCCGCAGGACACTGGATACGTCTGAATGCTCCGGCATTTCCCATAGACTTTACCGCGCTCAAGCAGAATCTTCTGGGCAGCAAGTGGTATATGGTCGGCCCCGCCGGTCCGCGCTGCGAGCATGCATTCCGTGAGCTTTATGAAAGCACCTCCTACGCAGAGCGCGGCTTTTTGCAGCTGAAGGTTCTGGAGCTGATGCTGCTGCTGGGCCGCATTCCGCAGGAACGTGCTGCGGATCCGTATTGCTCTGCCGAGCAGACAGCACTGGCACACCATCTCCGGGATCATCTGCTGACGAACCGGGAGGGATATGTGTCCCTTGCCCAGCTGGCGGCAGAGCACGCGATTTCCGTGTCGCACCTGCAAAAGCTGTTCAAGCAGACCTATGGTATGCCTGTCTACCATTACATCAAGGAATACCGTCTGGAGCAGGCGGCGGTGGAGCTGGTTCGGAGCACAAAATCCGTGACGCAGATCGCACAGCACGCCGGATATGACAACGCCAGCAAATTTTCGGAATGCTTTAAAAAGCGGTATGGCAAAACGCCCTCCCGATACCGTATGGATGCAAAGCATGCAGCAAAACAGAGCAGAGAAACCAAAACGGAGTAGTTTGCGCGGCAGGAACGTGTTAAAGTATCCATCTGTTAGAGGACATTAACTATATAGCAGGAGGTATTTTATGAGAAAGAAAATAACTGCCATTCTACTGTGCATCCTATGCCTGCTGTCCGTTGTCGGCTGCGGCCAGACAAAAACGGACACGCAAACGCAGCCTGCAGGGAATCAGAGCACAGCAGCGGACGACTATCTGACAACCATCAGCGGAACCTATGTAGAGCTGTTCCCGGAGCTGTCAAAGCCGGAATACCGGGACATCTGGATCAACGCCACAACCCCGCTGGTGGGCGAAGAAAACGCGGAGGCGGCCACCGACAAGCTGCTCGCGATGTGCACGGCAGAGCCTTACGGCCCGGAAGCTGCGGAAACATACGCGGCGGACCCGGACAGCATGGCATTTAACTGCTACTTCCTCGGCGGCGTTGCGAAGTTTGTGATGGACGGCCACACCATCACCGGTCTGGATGCGCAGGGGCGGGAGGTTTTCTCCCACACCTATCGGCTGCTGGATGAGGAAAACGAAAACGGCTTTATCTTCTATCAGAGCGAGGACGAAAACTCCGGCCGGTTTACCTACTTTGCGTTCTCCCCCGACACGATGGCGACCACCTATCACCTGGAATTCCGCTATGCGGAGGATCTGAAGGATCTGCAAAGCTGGTTCGAGGGTAATTATGCCTACTGGAACGCAGCGGCGATTGCAGAGGATTCTGATCAGGCGACCATGGAAAATGTCATTGCGCTTTTCGCCACAGAAAATCTGTCGGAAACCAAATAAACCGCATATGCGCATTCGTTTGAACAGAGCGGGTGCGCATACCGTTTTTCAAATGAGGATGTGATTTCTTTGAAAAAACAGTCTGATCTTTCCTGGCTGATGGATTACGCCGGGAACTATCGATATTTCACCTACGCTTCGTGGGTGCTGTCTGCGGCCAGTGCGCTGGTGGCGCTGGTGCCTTTTGTGTACATCTGGAAGATCCTGCGGGATGTGCTGAACGCCGCGCCAAACTATGCGCAGGCGGTGAACATCCCCCATTACGGCTGGATGGCAGTGTTGTTTGC
>ENA-UACP01000183-UACP01000183.1-human-gut-metagenome-genome-assembly--contig:-NODE-183-length-13614-cov-8.484328_pt1 | contig 13614 bp, 9 predicted proteins | sample MGYA00243883_ERZ654233 | MGnify/ENA primary metagenome ERZ654233 (study PRJEB26926, sample SAMN06165248) | human gut metagenome | biome: ENVO:00009003; feature: ENVO:2100002; material: ENVO:00002003...
TACATATACTATAACGGATGGAGCCGATTTCTCTGATGATTTCCACATATTTACCTGTGACTGGGAGCCGGGGAAAATCATATGGTATGTGGATGGAGTTAAATACCACGAGGAGAGCGAATGGCACTCAACAACAGTAGGACAGGGAACACTTGCATATCCGGCACCATTTGACCAGCCATTTTACATTATCTTAAATCTTGCTGTTGGTGGAAGCTGGGTTGGAAATCCAAACGATGAGACAAGCTTTGAGAATAATCCATATGTAATCGATTATGTCCGTGTATATCAGAAGGATGGCTACGATGAAGATGTTAAACGCCCCGGTAAAATAAGTTTAGTTATGTCATGAATCTGATATTTTAAGAAATAATTTTGTATAATACACTGCTGCAAAAATGTATATTATATTACGAAAATGGATTACTGCTGAATATACGTTGGAGGCAGTTATAACCGTAGATCACATAATTAAGTAGAGAATGGAGTAATGAATATGAAATACGGATATTTTGATGAATCAAAAAAAGAATATGTTATTACAAGACCTGATACACCGGCACCATGGGTAAACTATCTTGGATCGCCGGAGTATGGAGCAATTGTTTCCAATAATGCAGGTGGATACAGCTTTGCAAAGTCAGGTGCAAACGGAAGGCTTTTGAGATATGTGTTTAATCAGTTCGATGAGCCTGGCAGATATATTTATATCAGAGACAACGAGAGCAAGGATTACTGGTCAGCTTCGTGGCAGCCTGTAGGAAAGGATTTGAATGAATACAAGAGTGAGTGTCATCATGGAACAGCATACACAAAGATGATGGCTGATTACAGCGGTATTCATTCAGAAGTAAGATATTATGTTCCGCTGAACAAGACATACGAAGTGTGGAATTTGAGCGTGACAAATAATTCTGATAAGGCAAGAAGCCTTAATATTACAGGTTACGCTGAGTTTACAAACAACAGCAACTATGAGCAGGATCAGGTGAATCTGCAGTATTCACAGTATATTACAAAGACAGTATTTGTGGAGAACAGAGTGCGTCAGATGATCCATGCCAATCTTGACCGCATCGAGGATGGCAAGGAAATTGACAACAAGGATGTGGTAAACAGATTTATCGGACTTGCAGGAGCACCTGTTGACAGCTGGTGCGGTGACAGGGGAGAATTTCTCGGAGAATATCACAGATATGGCAATCCTGTCGGAGTAGAGAGCGGAAAGCTTAACAACCACGGCAACTACAACGAGAATAGCTGTGGAGCAATCACAACAGTATTGGAGCTGGCACCGGGCGAGACAAAGACAATAGCATTCTTAGTTGGAATGATAGATAATGAGACAGCAGGAAAGATTGTTGCTTCTTACACGGATACAAAAGCTGTCTGCGACAAAGAACTTGAGGAGCTTATCGCATACTGGCATGGAAAGTTATCACATTTCCAGGTTAATACACCAAGTGATGAGTTCAACACAATGATAAATACATGGAACGCATATAACTGTTTCATGACATTTATCTGGTCAAGGGCTGCATCATTTACATACTGTGGACTCAGAAACGGATACGGATACCGTGATACAGTCCAGGATATTCAGGGTGTTATACACCTTGCACCTGAGATGGCTGTTGAAAAGATCAGATTCATGCTCTCAGCACAGGTTGATAACGGTGGAGGACTTCCGCTTGTCAAGTTTACACACAATCCGGGACATGAGGATACTCCTGATGACGCTTCCTATGTACAGGAGACAGGACATCCGGCTTACAGAGCTGATGATGCATTATGGCTTTTCCCAACTGTATACAAATATGTATCAGAGACAGGAAATGTAGCATTTATAGATGAGGTCATTCCATTCGCCAACAAGGATGAGGGAACGGTTTACGAGCATTTAAAGAGAGCAATTGATTTTTCGATGAACCACCTCGGAAAACATGGAATGCCTGCAGGACTTTACGCAGACTGGAATGACTGCCTGAGACTTGGTGCAGATGGAGAGTCAACCTTCGTAGCACTTCAGTTCTACTATGCAATGACTATATTAAAAGAGTTTGCAGCCTATAAGAAAGATGATGAATATATCGCATATCTTGATGAGAGCCAGGAAAAACTCGGAAAGATCATTCAGGAGCTTTGCTGGAATGAGGACAGATTTATCCGTGGATTTACAGGGGATGGACAGGTTATCGGAAAGCGTGATGATCTTGAGGCAAATATGTGGCTCAATCCACAGAGCTGGGCTGTTATAAGTGGATTTGCAAGTGATGAGCAGGCTGATAAGGCTCTTGAAATGGTATATGAAAGACTCAATACCGAGTATGGCGCCATTCTTATGGATCCTCCATATCATGCACATGCATTCGACGGAGCACTCGCAGTGATATACAATGCGGGAACTAAAGAGAATGCAGGAATATTCTCACAGTCACAGGGCTGGATAATTCTTGCTGAGGCACTTAAAGGACATGGAGACAGAGCTTTTAAGTATTTTATTGAAAATGCTCCTGCCGCACAGAATGACAGAGCGGAGATAAGAAGACTTGAGCCGTACTGCTATGGACAGTTTACTGAAGGAAAAGCAAGTCCGAACTTTGGACGTTCACATGTACACTGGCTCACAGGAACTGCTTCAACAGTCATGGTTGGATGTGTAGAGGGAATACTTGGTATGCGTCCTGATTTCTATGGACTTCATATTGCTCCGTCTATTCCAAAAGCTTGGGATGGATTTGAGATAGAGAAGGATTTCAGGGGATGCCATCTTCATATAGTTGTAAAAAATCCTGATCATGTTGAGAGCGGATGCAAGAGCCTTCTTGTAAACGGACAGGCGGTTGAGGGAGACTATATTCCAAAAGAGCTTCTTAGCGAGCAGACAGAGATTGAGCTTACCATGTAAATTTTCCGTAGGTGGGATAATGACTGCTATAGGATTGTATATGGTGTGTGAAAATTTGATTTGTAATTGTATAGAGGATTGATTGAAAATATGAAAGATATAGATTTTATAGACAAATACGGAACCTTCAGGATCAAAAATCCCGAAAACTACAGTGGACTGTATCTGCCGCTTGCAGGGGAAAAAGGGCTTAAATCAAGCATTACACCAACTCTCGGCGGAGACAGTAAAACAAGCCAGAATACCTTTCTTCTGGAACCTGTTAGTATAGAAAATCTCCACAACAATAAAGGCACCAGAAATTTCTGGTGTCGGATTGTGGGGAAGGGCTTCTGGTCAGTATGCGGATCATCTGCACAGCAGGAGGCCGACAGATTTACAGGTAATCAGGATGAAAGTGAGCTTGAGGCAGGTTTAATGTGGCAGAAGCTGCACCGTGCTTCAAAGATATATGGGTTAGAGGCCGACACAACATCATTTGTCACACTTGATGGAAGCATGGAAGTCATGCTTGTGGAGATCACTAACAAGACAGATGAGGCTATGGAGATAGTCCCAATCGGGGCAATCCCAATCTATGGCAGAAGTGCTGACAATATCAGGGATCACAGACATGTGACATCACTTTTGCACAGAATAGAAACCACACAATACGGCATTGAGGTTACACCTGTCCTCTCATTTGATGAGCGTGGACACCGGAAAAATGATATAAGCTACTTCGTATATGGATCATCCGGAAACGGAGAAAGTCCTGAGAGTTTCTATCCTACCGTTGAGCAGTTTATAGGAGAGGGAGGTTCTTTCCTTATTCCTGAGGCGGTCAGAACTGAAAAAGCAGGTGCAAAGGCCGGAGAAAAATTTCAGGGAAAAGAAGCAGTCGGAGCAATAAAATTTGCAAACCGTATTATAAAACCGCTGGAGACGGTAAGCTATATCATGCTTGCAGGTCTTACGGAAAAAGAAAATGACGTAAATGCCATTACCGGACGGTACCGCAGTGTACTTGAAGTAAAAGAAGAACTAAACACCGTCAAGAAACACTGGATAGATAAGGTAAATATTGATTTTGAGACAGGAAATGCCAAGGAGGACAATTATCTTAAATGGATATGTTTTCAACCTATCTTGCGAAGAATATACGGCTGTTCATTCCTTCCACATCATGATTATGGAAAAGGTGGAAGAGGCTGGAGAGATCTATGGCAGGACTGTCTTGCACTTTTACTTATGGAACCTTCGGATGTCCGCAGTATGATTGTAAACAATTATGGCGGTGTGAGAATTGATGGAACCAATGCGACTATTATAGGAAACGAGCCTGGCGAGTTTATCGCTGACAGAAATAACATCACACGTGTATGGATGGATCACGCATTCTGGCCATTTGTAACCACAAAGCTTTATATTGACCAGACCGGTGATGCAGATGTACTTTTTGAGCGTACGACGTACTTTAAGGATTACCAGTCCATGAGAGGCACAAGCCATGATGAAGCATGGAATAATACATATGGTAACAAACAAAGGACGGCAGGCGGTCAGATATATTTTGGAACAGTTTTAGAGCATATTCTGATCCAAAATCTGTGCGCTTTCTATGATGTTGGGGAGCACAACGAGATGAAGCTGCACGGTGCAGACTGGAACGATGCGCTCGATATGGCATGGGACAAAGGCGAAAGTGTTGCATTTACATGTGCATATGCCGGAAATCTGCTTGATATAGCAAGGTGTTTAAGAAATGTGGAAAAAATAAGCGGAATAAACAGGATTGAGGTGTTAGATGAGCTTAAGCTGCTGCTTGCTGATGACGAAATACTTTACAACTGCCCTGACAAAAAGCAGGAGCTTCTCATGAGCTATGCAAAGGCATGTGAGAACTGCACAAGCGGAGGCACTGTTCTTGTCCCAATAGCTGCGATTTGCGAAAACCTGGAGCATAAGGCTGAGTGGATGATGAAAAACATCCGCGAAAACGAATGGATATCAGATGGCACGGATGGAGGCTGGTTCAACGGATATTATGACAATAACGGCAGACCGGTGGAACGATGTGAGAGTGGAGATGTACGCATGATGCTTACAGGACAGGTATTTGCCATCATGAGTGGAACCGCAAAAAAAGAACAGATCAAGGCAATCTGTAATAGCGCAGACAAATATCTGTTTGATCAAAAAGCCGGTGGCTACAGACTAAACACTGATTTTAAGGAAGAAAAGTTTGATCTTGGAAGAATGTTTGGATTTGCATATGGTGAAAAAGAAAATGGTGCTGTATTCTCACATATGGCTGTAATGTATGCCAATGCGCTCTATAAACAGGGCTTTATAAAAGAGGGCTACAAGGTATTAAAGACGCTTCTTGATACTGCGATGGACTTTGACAGAAGCAGGATGTATCCGGGAGTACCGGAGTATTTTGATAATGATGGAAGAGGTCTGTATTCATACCTTACAGGTGCCGCAAGCTGGTATATGCTTACTATGATAACATCTGTATACGGAGTCCATGGAGAGCTTGGAGATCTTGTTATTGAGCCTGCACTCATGCCACAGCAGTATAACGAAAAAGGTGATGCAAAAGTTTCATTAGAATTTGCAGGTCATAGATTTGATATTTCAGTTCACAATCCTGATAAGCTCGAACCTGGGGATGCGCAGGTCAAAAGAGCACTCTGTGATGATGTAAAAGTGGAAAATGTTACAGGAAACAGCGTGCGTATTCCAAAGCATGCTATTGAAATGCTTTCTACAGACAAATGTCATACGGTTGAGATATACATAGAGTGATAGTTTATAAAATTAACAGCGTTTGATATCGTATATTGGGTATCAGCTAAATAAAATTCCCACGCATGTTTGCGTGGGAATTTTTTGTGCGTAGTACAAGGCATGTGGTATCAGGCTACCACATGGATTTGTAGTACCTGTCGCGATATTTCTTTGGTGTAAGCCCCGTAAAACCCTCGAATATCTGGATAAAGTGGCTCTGTGATGAAAATGACAGGTAGTTGGCTATATCTATAATCGGCTTATCTGAGTATTTGAGCAGGTGAGTCGCTTTCTCTATTTTCTTTTCCCTTATATAATCACTTATCGAAACACCGAGATTCTGCTTGAATACCCTTGAAAGATAGCTCTCGGAAAGACCTGTGCATGCAGCCAGATCAGATATTGTGATACGCTCTTTTATGTGGCTGTATATATAGTCAACACACTGGGTAACAGGCTTTGAGAGGATAGACGATTTCTTCTGCAGCACCATCTTACCTGTGAAATCCTTTGCCATCTCGTGATGCAGGTCAGCAACCTGGCGTATGGTGGAGCAGCTGTCCATCTTAAGTATATAGAAGTCACTCAGACGGTATGCCTGCTCAGGCTCGAGTCCTCCATCAATACAGTATCTTGTGATCATGGCGGTTGTGACAACAAAGTGATATTTGATATTCTGTAAACTATTTCTGGACAATACACCTGTTCCTTCAAGATGTATAAATGCATCTTCTTTGCAGTTTTTTATTACATATTCCATATCCCCGGTTTTGACTGCGTTATAAAAACTATATTCAATACTTGGAGCACGATGCAGTGTTTCGCTCTCGCTGTCAACAAATTCTGCGTCATACCATTCTTTTGAAAGTGCCATAAAGGTTCTCCTTTGCAACAAAATATTAGATTTATGTCATCTTTCTATTATTATGACATGAATCTGATATTTTTACAATTGATTTAATATAAACGAAAACGGTTAAGGAGTAGTATTATAACTGTAAACGAGATATCAAAATAGTTTCTATGGAGGAAATGAAAAATGAAACAGAAAGTGATTAGCACAATGCTGTTACTGTCTATGGGGGCAACACTCCTTGCAGGATGTGGATCAACAGCAGGAAACGGAACAGAAGGCGGAGCAGGCGCTTCTAATGCAGAAGAGGGAAAGGTTATCAATATCTATTCATGGAACGACGAGTTTAGAACAAGAGTTGAAGCTGTTTACCCGGAGGTTAAAGAAACTTCTAAAGATGGTACAATTACATACCTTAAGGATGGCACAGAAATTCATTGGGTAGTAAATCCTAACCAGGATGGTGTTTACCAGCAGAAGCTTGATGAAGCTCTTTCAAAACAGGCGGATGCAGCAGCAGATGACAAGGTTGATCTCTTCTTATCAGAGACAGATTACGTATTCAAATATACAGATAAAGATGCAGACGTAGCAATGCCTCTTAAGGATCTTGGAATTGATTGTGACAAAGAGTTTGCTGATCAGTTCGATTTCACAAGAAAAACAGCTTCTGATTCAGACGGAGTACAGAGAGGTTCAACATGGCAGTGCTGTCCTGGACTTTTAGTTTACCGTCGCGATATTGCAAAGGATGTATTCGGAACAGATGATCCTGAAGCAATCGGTGAGAAGACAAAGGACTGGGATACATTAAAGGCTACAGCAGCGGAACTTAAGGCAAAGGGATACTACACATTATCTTCTTACGCTGATACATTCCGTTTATATGGAAACTCAATCGACAACTCATGGGTACAGCCTGGAGCAGATGAGGTTGTAGTGGATAAGAAGATTACAAACTGGGTAGATGATTCAAAAGAGTGGCTTGATGCAGGATATGTTGATGCTAAAATTAAAGGCCAGTTTAATGATGACTGGAACAAAGCAATGGGTTCTCAGTCAAAGGTATTTGCATTCCTTTTCCCGGCATGGGGAATCGATTTCACACTTGCACCAAACTGGGATGGAGCAAAAGGATCATGGGCTGTTACAACACCACCACAGAATTACAACTGGGGCGGATCTTACCTCCACGCAGCAACAGGAACAGATAACCCTAAGCATGTTAAGGATATCATCCTTGCTTTAACAGCAAATAAAGACAACTTACTCAAGATCTCTAAGGATTACTCTGATTTCACAAATACAAAATCAGGAATGCAGGAAGCAGCAAAAGATGATTCATTCGCATCAGACTTCCTTGGCGGACAGAACCCATTTGCTTACTTTGAACCGGTAGCTGAGAATATCAAGATTGCACCTCTTTCAGCATATGATCAGGGATGTGTAGAGCTCATCCAGAACTCATTCAGCGATTACTTACAGGGTAAGGTTGATTATGATAAGGCTAAGAAAAACTTTGAGACAGCAATTGAAGAGCGTTATCCTGATATCAAAAAGGTTACATGGCCGAAATAAGATAAATAAAACACCATGCGGAGCCTTTGGGCTTCGCAGAGGTGACTTTGGTAGAAAGGACTTTGGCTCATGAAGAAGAAAAGAAAGAGCGTAAGCTATGCAAAATGGGGATATATCTTTATTCTTCCGTTTTTCATAACATATTTAATTTTTTCTCTGATTCCGTTAGTAGATACGGTAAGGTTTAGTTTTTTTGAATACTATAGATCCGGAATCAAACAAATAGGACCGAATTTTGTGGGATGGGCTAACTATGCCGAGCTTCTTAAATCGGATATGATCACATATGGTAAGAATACTCTTATCCTCTGGGTTATCGGATTTATTCCACAGATTGTGGTTGCACTTGTTTTAGCAAACTGGTTCACTGATGCCAGATTAAAAATTCACAAATTACAGTTTTTTAAGGTAGTAATTTATCTGCCAAACCTGATCATGGCATCTGCATTTGCACTTTTGTTCTTTACACTGTTCTCGAACAGTGGTCCTGTGAACTCAATCCTGCAGTCTATGGGAGTAATCAGCAAGCCTATCGACTTTATGGGAAGTGTATTTGGAACCAGATCACTCATCGGCTTCATGAACTTCCTTATGTGGTTCGGTAATACGACTATTATGCTCATGGCAGCAGTCATGGGTATCAGTACAGAAGTATTTGAGGCGGCAGATCTGGATGGATGTAATGCATTGCAGAGATTCTTCTATATAACTTTACCGAGTATACGACCAATACTTGCATATACACTCATCACATCAATCATCGGTGGACTCCAGATGTTCGATGTACCTCAGATTCTGACAAACGGACAGGGAAATCCGGACAGAACGTCAATGACACTTATCATGTTCCTGAACAATCACTTAAAGAGTAAGAACTATGGTATGGCCGGAACATTGTCAGTATATCTGTTTATAGTCAGCGCAATTCTGTGCTTCATCGTATACAGAATGACAAATGACAGCGATCCTGACGGATCAAAGGCAGCAGCAAAGAGAGCTGCAAAAGAAGCTAGAAGAAAGAAAAAGGAGGCGGCTAAATAATGAAACCAAAACATAAAATTAATGTCCGCAGTGTTATAGCGCATATAGTTTTGATATTATTATCATTTTTATGCCTGTTCTTCTTTGTAATACTTATAATCAATGCGACAAGGTCGCATGCACAGCTGCAGAAGGGCTTCTCATTTATCCCGGGCGGGCATTTCCTGGATAATCTGAAATCTGTAGCTAATGACGGATCCTTCCCTATGTTTAGGGGAATAGTAAACAGCCTTATTATATCGGGCTCATGTGCAGTTTTATGTACATATTTTTCATCGCTTACAGCATATGGACTTTATGCTTACGATTTTAAATTAAAGAAAGCTGCATTTACATTTATCATGGCGATACTGGTTATGCCGACACAGGTTACTGCGATGGGCTTCCTGCGTTTAATAACAAATATGGGAATGTATGATTCGTGGGCTCCACTTATCATTCCATCAATAGCATCGCCGGCGGTATTCTATTTCATGTACAGCTATCTACAGTCATCACTTCCTCTATCACTTGTAGAAGCTGCACGAATTGATGGTTCGAATGAGTTTAAGACATTCAACCATATAGTATTGCCGATCATGAAACCTGCAATTGCAGTACAGGCAATTTTCACATTTGTAGGTTCATGGAACAACTACTTCACACCAGCCCTGGTCATCCAGTCAAAGAACAAGATGACAGTACCGATTTTGATTGCCACACTTCGAGGAGCGGACTATATGAATTTCGATATGGGAAAAATCTATATGATGATAACAGTAGCTATCGTGCCTATTATTGTTGTATATCTTCTCTTATCAAAATATATTATTGCCGGTGTCACACTTGGAGGCGTGAAGGAGTAAACAATTTAATTAGTTTTAGCATCAGAGCAGATGGCTTACATATATGTTATGTGGGTCATCTGTTTTTTAGTATATTGAAATATGAGGTACAGCATATTTTTTATTTAGGAAACATTGTGGCACCTATGCAGTATATCAGCAGAAAAATACAGGAAATAACTAAATGATTGCTGATTAAATAATTCTAAAATGATAGATTATAGAATTGACTCATGGTATAATATGATCAAAGAGTCAAAAGGTATCATCGATGCATGCTTGCATGCAATTCGATGTATACCTTATATAACGAACGTAAAGATATGTGCGTCGAAAGAGATATCATATAGATAAGATTGGAGAAAATACATGAACCCAGCAAGCATAATGAAAATGATGAAAGCAAAAAATACATTTACAGCAAACCACCCAAAGTTTGTATCCTTTTTACAGTATGCATTCGGCAGCGGCATCCCGGCAGACTCTGTTATTGAAATCACAGTTACAAAGCCGGGACAGGAGCCTGTGACCTCCAATATCAAGGTGCAGCAGTCGGATCTCGAGCTTTTGGAGAGTCTTAAGGATTTAAAATAGAGGTAAAATATGTTATACCAGATTAAGGATGGGACAGTTTCGGCAGGAGGACAGACGATTCTGTCCCATATTGATTTTTATATAAAGGAAAAAGAAAAAATAGCTGTAGTCGGCAAAAACGGCGCTGGAAAGACCACACTGCTTCGGCTTCTTGCTGGTGAGCTGACACCGGACAGGGATGACAGCAGGGGCAGCTATGGCAGAAGCAATGATATGGCCACGGGAGCTGTCACTGCAGGCAGTGATTTAGATGGTACGGCAAAAAGAACTCAAAGAGCAAAAAAGAAGAAACCATCGGGAAACCCGGAAACCGGAATCACCATGTCCAGAAATATCACAATTGATATGCTTAGACAGGCAGATAAATCAAATCAGGATTTGACAATCGAGGAAATACTTCTTGAGAGCTGCCCGGATAAAGATACCTTTTCAAAAGAGAGGTTTGACTACGAGATGGAGTACGACCGGCTTTTTACAGGCTTTGGCTTTGAAAAGAGTGACAAGACGAGGCTTTTTAGGAGCTTTTCAGGAGGAGAACAGACGAAGATTTCTCTGATAAATCTGCTTTTAAAGAAGCCTGATCTTTTGCTCTTGGATGAGCCGACTAACCATCTGGACATGAAAACGGTGGAGTGGCTGGAGGATTATCTGATTAACTATCCCAAGGCTGTAGTTATGGTGTCCCATGACAGGGCATTTCTTGATGCGGTTGCGACTGGCGTATATGAGCTTGAAAACGGAGCATTGCACAGATATGCCGGCAATTACACGCAGTACAGGCAGCAGAAGCTTAAAAATCTGCAGATACAGCGCAAAGCCTACGAGCGTCAGCAGGCGGAGATTGCGCACAATAATGAGCTTATCGACAAATTCAAGCATAAGCCTAAGAAAGCTGCGTTTGCACGCTCTAGAAAGACCATGCTGGCACGCATGAAGCTGATAGAAAAGCCGGTTGAAGACGAAGCTCATATTTTTACAGGCAATATCGAGCCACAGTTTCCGGGCGGTAAATGGGTTTACGAGGCGAAGGAATTAAAAATTGGATATGACGGCAGGGCACTGCTTGAGCTGTCGCTTCGTATAAGGCGTGGTCAGAAGATTGCCGTAATTGGTGACAACGGCATAGGAAAATCAACATTTCTAAAGACTGTGGCAGGACTTATTCCGCCAATAAAGGGCACAAGCCAGCTTGGCAGCAATCTGCTGGTGGGATATTTTGACCAGCAGTCGGCACTTATAGACAGCGATAAGACCGTGAGAGACCATTTTCACGAGCTTTTTCCGGCACTTGTGGAGAAGGACTTAAGAAAGACGCTTGGCATGTATCTGTTTGGAGGGGCAAATGCCTCGAAGCGTATCAGCTCACTCTCAGGCGGTGAGAAGTCCAGGCTTGTGCTCGCGGAGCTTCTGACAGGCCGTCCGAACCTTATGATACTCGATGAGCCGACCAATCACATGGATATTCCGGCGAAGGAGACACTCGAATCGGCATTTAAGGCATATACCGGCACCATGCTCTTTGTATCCCATGACAGGTATTTCATAAAGCAGGTGGCTGATGCCATACTGGTCTTTGAAAATGACAAAGTGATGTACTATCCGTTTGGCTATGACCATTATCTTTCAAGGCTTAAGGCATCACAGGACGGCAATCTGCCGGCGCTCATGCAGGCAAAGGATGCTGCGATGGTCGAGGCACTTGCGGCTGTCCCAAAGAGGGAGAGGCATGAGACTAGACAGCTTTCGACAGATGAGGCGTACCTCGAGTGGAAGCTTACGCTTGCGGCAGAGCCAATGATGAAAGCGGCTGATGAAGCAGAAAAGGTTTATGATAAGCTATGTGAAGCAGAAAGCGAGCTTAACGAAGAAAATGTCGATAAGCTGCGACTGCAATATGAAAAAGTTGCTGACTCATGGACAAATGAGTGTACAAAATGGTATGATATATACTTAGATGAGATGTATCCAGAGAGTGATTTTTAATTTGCAGACATAAGGGGATCAATGTCATTTGCTGTATATCATAAATTATTCGGGGAGAAAGGATTATATATGTGGTTATCAAGATATTTTGTGTATTTTATTATATTTAGCTGTATGGGCTGGATATATGAGAGCATTTACTGTACCATCAGGGCAAAAAAATGGGAGAACAGAGGATTTCTCTATGGTCCGCTCTGTCCTATTTACGGAGCCGGAGGTGTCGCGATCACTGCGATAGCAGATTTTATTTCTGCTCACACGGATGCTACATTTACATGGTGGCAGATATTTCTTGTGGCATTTTTTGGAAGCATTGTCTTAGAATATGGCACATCATGGGCGCTTGAGAAGCTGTTTCATGCATACTGGTGGGATTACAGCAGCATGCCGCTCAATATAAACGGCAGGGTGTGTTTTCCATATTCTGTAGGCTTTGGGGTGGCAGGACTTATTGTGGTATATTTTATTGCACCGTTTACGAAGCTCATCACAGGCTGGATGTCACCTATATGGTATGAGTTTTTCTCACTGTTTCTCATGGGCCTTTTAGCTGTAGACACTGCAATCACCGTGTCTGCGCTTACAGATTTCAGTAGAACGATCGTCAATCTGCAGAACAATTTCAATACCTATATGGATGAGGTTGTGGAAGAGGTTAAAGAGCGTAAGAAGGCGGCTGATGAAAGGGCAGAAGAACGGTCACAGGAGCTTGCGGAGGCTGTCGAGGAGCGCAGAAAGAGAAAACGTATCAGAGCCAGTGCAGACCGAGTTATCGATTCAATGGGTGCTTTAAAGAAATCTGCGCTTAACCGAGCACAGGGCTTTAGAAATCCAAAGGTGGAGAACAGGTATCTCGATACCTTTACAGAGAGTCTTAGGGAACGCTTTAAAGGTGAACGTATAAGGAAAGTAAAGAAGGAGAAAAAGGCAGATAAATAACAAATAAAAATTTTTTTGAAAAAATTTCAAAAAAAGCTTGCATTATCCGATTGACCATGGTATTATAATACATGGTTCGTTGGTCAAGCGGTTAAGACGCCGCCCTCTCACGGCGGAAA
>ENA-UACP01000192-UACP01000192.1-human-gut-metagenome-genome-assembly--contig:-NODE-192-length-13126-cov-7.906817_pt1 | contig 13126 bp, 8 predicted proteins | sample MGYA00243883_ERZ654233 | MGnify/ENA primary metagenome ERZ654233 (study PRJEB26926, sample SAMN06165248) | human gut metagenome | biome: ENVO:00009003; feature: ENVO:2100002; material: ENVO:00002003...
CTTATCAATCACCTCATTTATTGCTTCCATCGCAAGCTCATCTCTTTTTGCATCTGTCACGCTAAACCAGTCAGTGCTCTCCCTATCAAGCTTCTTACTGTATCTTTCCAGTGCTTCATGGTATATATTACCCATATCAAGGGATGTAAAGCCGCTCTCCTCACGCTCTGTAAGCCTCAATCCATAATTTAAAAAATGCGCATATGCACACCTTGCAAACTGTTCAAAACGCGTGATGCTGCCCTCCATATGCCTGCCGTATATGCTTCTTGCCACATTTCGGCTGATCGGATCCTTTGAATAATGCTCAAACCTTGCATTGATGAGCCGCTCCACGGAATTTTTTTGAGTAAATTCTTTATCGTCTACTTCATTACCGTCACCTGCATCACTGACTGATGCGTCATAGAGCATCACCGCTGCTGCAATCTCGCACCAGCTGTCATCCACCTCATTTGACAGCAGATAATCCAGAGCACTCTGCCTGCTTGATATATCCAAAAGCTGTTCTACATCCTCTGTCTCAGTCACGACAAGCTCCGGAAACATCCCCTTTAATATACCTATGAGGTACGATGGCTGGGCAGCCTTTTTTTCACTGTCAAGCCTCGTATAGCTGATATAAAGTTCCCTGGATGGCTTTGTCATGTTCAGATACAGATAAAACCTCTGTATAAATGCCTGCTCCCTTGCCCCAGGCGCAAGCTCCATATCCAGCTCCTTAAGTGCCTCTCTCTCATACTGGGATATAATGCCTCCTCTTCCTGCCGCCTTTGGAACAATCCCATCGTTTACGCCTGCAAAAAACATGACCTTTATGTTGGTAAGACGAGTTCTCTCAATATCTCCGATGGTCACAGTGTCGTATCCCGGCGGTATGACTGCTACATCTGCCGCATCCAGTCCTGCATCCAGTATCTGTGTAAATTCCTCTGCATCCATGCATTCATCACCCAGCACCGCCACATATTTTTCAAAGAGCTGCATGACTATTTTGTATATCTGTCCGTATTCCTTTGATGCGGTCTGGTCCCCTGCATCAAGCAGTGCCTGCTCCTTTTTTGCAAGCTTATCAGGTATATCAAGCAAAACTATCAGCTTATATATAGCGAGCACATAGTCCTTTACCGTTGACTTTTTATCGGAAAACACCTGATATACCGGCTTTAGCAGCTCCATTATATATTTCCTGCTTTGGTTTAAAAGCTCAATGTCATAGCCTGCCTTATGCTTTGGCAGCCTGACCCACTTTTTGTCCCATGCGCTTTTACCTCTTACTCCACAGGCGAGCACGTAGTTTTCAAGTACATCTATTTCACTGTCCAATAGCCCACTAAAGCCGCACCGCAAAAATCTGAACACCGCATCTGCCGAGAAATTTTGTGCCGCAATATCGGGTATTGACCTGATAAACTCAATAAACGGATGGAAAAGTATCTCCTGTGTGGCATCGATAAAGTAAGGAATATTGTATTTGTCAAATATTTCACGCACATAACCTGCATATATATTCACATCTCCTGTGACTATAGCAATATCGCGGTAACGTAGGTTTTCGTTCCTTACAAGCTCATTAATTCTTCTGGCTATCTTTGTCAGCTCCTGCTTTGGGTCACGCAGACAGTCTATATGAATGTGCTTTGGTGCTTTTTTAAAGGAGCATCTTCGTTTTCTGAAAAGCTGCTGTTCCATAAAGCTTAGCTCTTCGTTTTCTGCAAGCCTGTAGTTTTTATCAAGGATAATAGGTTCCTCGACTTCTATGCCATAAAACGCTGCCATTTCGGTGAGTGATTTCACTGTCCTTTTTGGCATGTCAAACAGCTCCTGCATGCCTCTGCTCTTAAAGATATCCTCACGACAGTCTATTGTGAGCGTTACATATATTTTCTTTGAAATGACAAAGAGCTTTTTGATGAGCTGGTTCTGTATAGGTGTAAATCCAGTAAATTCATCAAATGCAATGACTGAATTTCTAAGAATGGCAGACTCCTCCGCCACATTGCTAAGCACATTAAGTATTTCCTCTGCAGTGATATATTTGTCCTGCATAAACTTCTCAAATGCTTCGTAGAGCACGAGCACATCCTTGAGCTTATCTGAAAGTGTATCAGATAGCCTGCCTGAGGCAATATATCTTCCGAGCTCCTCAGGTGATATATTGTACTGCACAAGCTCCGAAAGCAGTGACTTTACCTCGCTTATATATCCGATGCGGTTTAAGTTTCTGCCTATTACGCCAAGCTTATCCGCCTCCTGTGCCGCAAGCTTTCTGAGTACAAGGTTCTTACCTGTCTCCTCAAGCACCGTGAGATTTGTGATTCCAAGCTCATCAAACACTCTGTAGGCTAAGCGCTTAAAGCTTAGCACATCTATATTCATGATAGCTTTATTCTCCGACAAATCTACAAGCTGTCTCTGCGTCTGCATTGTAAACTGCTCAGGCACTATTACAAGATAATTGTCCCTTGGGTTTGCCTTTGCCTCTTTCACTATCCTGTTAAAGAGATATTTTGTTTTTCCGTTTCCTGAATTACCTGTGATAAACTGTAATGACATAAAAAGACTCCATGATTAACTACTGTGTAAAATGTATACTGTAATTATATCATGAAGTCCCCTATTATTGAATTACTTATTGTGTTTCAATTCAGCTTAATAACCGCTATACCTTGTGATTAGTGATGGAAAAGTCTGATTCCTGTAAAGCTCATCACCATACCGTACTTATTACATGTATCAATAACATGGTCATCTCTCACAGATCCACCCGGCTGGGCTACATACTTCACGCCACTCTTGTGCGCACGCTCAATGTTGTCACCGAATGGGAAGAATGCATCAGATCCAAGTGCTACATCTGTATTCTTGTCAAGCCAAGCTCTCTTCTCCTCTGCTGTAAATACGTCCGGCTTTACCTTGAAGAACTTCTGCCACTCGCCCTCTGCAAGCACATCCATATAATCCTCACCGATATAAAGGTCAATAGTATTGTCGCGGTCTGCACGTCTGATACCATCCACGAACTGAAGTCCAAGCACCTGTGGAGACTGACGAAGCCACCAGTTATCTGCCTTTGAGCCTGCAAGTCTGGTACAGTGGATACGAGACTGCTGGCCTGCTCCGATACCGATTGCCTGGCCGCCCTTTACATAGCATACAGAGTTGGACTGTGTATACTTTAAAGTAATCATAGAGATTGCCAGATCGATCTTAGCCTGCTCTGTGAGCTCCTTGTTCTCTGTCACGATATTTGAGAAGAAATCATCATCAATATGAAGCTCGTTTCTGCCCTGCTCAAATGTGATGCCAAATACATCCTTTCTCTCGATAGGTGCCGGCTCATATGCCGGGTCAATCTCGATAACACAGTAGTTGCCTTTCTTCTTAGCTTTTAAAATCTCAAGAGCCTCGTCTGTGTAGCCCGGAGCGATAACACCGTCTGACACCTCTCTTTTGATTACAAGTGCAGTGCTCTTGTCACATACATCTGAAAGTGAAATAAAATCACCAAATGATGACATTCTGTCAGCTCCTCTTGCTCTGATATACGCATTTGCAAGTGGTGTAAACTCGATATCCATATCATCAACCCAGTAAATCTTTTTCTCCACATCTGAAAGCGGCTGTCCTACTGCTGCACCTGCAGGTGAAACATGCTTGAAGGATGTTGCGGCCGGAAGACCTGTAGCCTTCTTAAGCTCTCTTACAAGCTGCCATCCGTTAAAGGCATCAAGGAAGTTGATATATCCGGCTCTGCCGTTAAGCACTTTTATAGGAAGCTCTCCCTCCTTCATAAAAATTCTGGCTGGTTTCTGATTTGGATTACATCCGTATTTTAATTCGTATTCCTGCATTTTTCTGTTCTCCTGTTTTTATCTGCTTATCTTGTATATTTGACCGTTTATATAGTGTTTTATTTGTTTTTGTTTACGATTCTGCTCTCATACTCGCCTGTAGCGATATCAATATATCTGACAAAGAGGGATACCTTATTGTCCTCGTTAAGGTTCTCCCATACCATATCGGTAAACTCATCGATATCTCCGTCGATGTCTACCCATGTAGGCTCACCCTCAAAGCTTGGCAGCGGATTGCCATCACCCATATATGTATGGATGAAATGTCCCTCTCCCGCAACCGGTGCTGAGTATGCAAATGTATATCTGTTGCATGCATCAGGATTGCCGTTGTTGCTCTTTAAGATTGACATAGCGTAATTGAACTCGCCATTGTCAATATGCATGATTCCTGAAATTCTAGGTGTATAGTTAGGAGCGTCAGGCTCAAACTCTCTTGTCCTTAAGGCCTGCTCAAATGTCTGCTGCTTGTCCATCAGCTCATAGATAGTATCTGTCTGGTCACCGTTTGTGACAATTGTCTTGTTGCCGAGCACTCTTACAGGTGCGTAAATGATAAGACTTGGATCCTCAAGCTTTGAAGGGTCAAATGCCTGTGTTCTGATGCCCTCGCCATCCTCTACAAATACTCTGTTGCGGCTGTTTTCGCTTCTGCCCATGATAAAGTATGCTGTTACAGCCTTCTTACCATCCTTTGTGCGGCCGATTACGATACCTCTGCCAGGGTATGTTGTGCTTGATAATTCCTTTGCTAATGATACTCTTTCCATGTCATCCTCCATGTTTTCTGATAATGTGGTCTGCATCCCCAAATTACTCGGGCCTGCCGGAATAAAAAAGACCGTCTGAACACACATAATAATATAAAGCTCTGCAGGAAACTTATATAAATGTGCGCCCAGACGGTCGGCAATCAACTGTTATACTCCATGTGGTTATCCACTTCCGTCAGTCATATAACTGTCTTTATTTAATCATGTATTTTTGTCATTGTCAAGTACCACTTTAAAATAAGCATGCACTTATAAGTTATTCTTATAAGTACATGCTTGTAAACAATGCCATTATTTACTAATTTTTAAAGCTGTGAATAGGTGCCGGGATTCTTCCTCCACGGTTTACAAATGCATCACAAGAGAATCTGTTTACCGGCATAACCGGTGCACTTCCAAGGAGTCCTCCGATTTCTACCACATCACCTACATCCTTTCCGATTGCTGGAAGCAGTCTGCAGGCTGTTGTCTTTTGATTTATCATACCGATAGCCATCTCATCTGCGATAATTCCTGAAATTGTGGTGGCCTTTGTATCGCCCGGGATTGCAATCATGTCAAGTCCCACTGAGCACACACAGGTCATAGCCTCAAGTTTTTCGAGAGTGAGTGCACCATCATTTACGGCATCTATCATTCCCTGATCCTCTGATACAGGAATAAAGGCACCTGAGAGGCCGCCGACATATGAGGATGCCATGATACCGCCCTTTTTCACCTGATCGTTTAAGAGTGCAAGTGCTGCTGTTGTTCCCGGAGCTCCGGCTCTCTCTAAGCCTATCTCACAGAGAATATCGGCTACAGAGTCTCCGATAGCCGGTGTAGGTGCAAGTGAGAGGTCTATGATTCCAAATGGCACTCCAAGCTTCTTTGAAGCCTCCTTTGCCACAAGCTGTCCTACTCGTGTAACTTTGAAGGCTGTCTTCTTGATTGTCTCACAGAGCACCTCAAAGTTCTCGCCTCTTACCTTTTCAAGAGCAGTCTTTACTACTCCAGGACCGCTGACACCTACATTGATGATGGCATCTGCCTCTGTCACACCATGGAAAGCTCCTGCCATAAACGGATTGTCATCAGGAGCGTTGCAGAATACTACAAACTTGGCACAGCCCGATACAGGAAGGTGCTTTGTCACCTCTGCTGTCTCCTTTATCATCTCGCCAATCAGCTTTACTGCATCCATGTTGATTCCGGTTTTTGTAGAGCCAACATTTACAGAGCTGCATACCAGGTCTGTCTCAAGCATTGCCTGAGGGATGGATTTGATTAAAAGCTCATCCGCCTTTGTCATGCCCTTTGACACAAGTGCTGAGTATCCACCGATGAAGTTGACACCTACCTCTTTGGCTGCTCTGTCAAGAGTCTTTGCTATGGTAACAAAATCCTCTGAGCTCTTGCAGGCCGCACCGCCGACAAGGGCGATAGGTGTAACTGAAATACGTTTGTTTACGATAGGGATACAGTAGTTGTTCTCTATCTCTTTTCCTGTTGATACAAGATTCTTTGCAAGTGTTGTAATCTTGTTGTAGATATTCTCATTTACCTTTGCAAGGTCTGAGTCTATACAGTCGAGCAGGCTGATACCGAGTGTGATCGTACGCACGTCAAGATTTTCCTTCTCCACCATGTCATTGGTCTCAATTACTTCACCAATATTTATCATTTTGCTGTTCTCCTTTAACTGTGTATGACATTTTATGCTAAACTAGATTCGATGCATCATCTCAAAGATTTCTTCCTTCTGACACTTTATTGTTACACCAATTTCTTCTCCAAGTGCATCAAGCTGGTCAGAAATCTCTGCAAATGAAGCTGTAGCATTTGCCATATCCACAATCATCATCATGTTGAAATAACCTGAAACGATAGTCTGTGAGATATCAAGCACGTTTACACTGCCCTCTGACAGATATGTACATACCTTTGCGATGATTCCTACTGTGTCTTTTCCGACAACTGTGATGATTACTTTGTTCTTTGTGTTATCCATAACAACTTATTCTCCTGTTCTCTTATTCTACGGCTATGCGGTCTGATGCCCTGTCTCTCTTAGCCACATACATAGGGAAATCACTTGCCTTATATGGATTGTCTCCCATTGTGACCTCAAGCCTGACAGCTTCATACGCCAGCTTTTCGTAGTTGTTTTCTTTACTAAGGTGTCCCAGTATTACTGAGCCAAATTTATCATGAAGAAGCTCGCATAACAACTGCCCGCTTCTCTCATTCGACAAATGTCCGCTGTCACCCATGATTCTGCGCTTGAGTGGATACGGATATGCCCCTGTCTGGAGCATATTTATATCATGATTGGCTTCAAGCAGCAGCCCATCCAGGTTCTGAAGCTTTGAAACCAGCGCGTCATCATACGTGCCAAGGTCTGTCACGACCGCCATCGCATGATTTTCGTTTTTAAATCTGTACGCGACAGGATCAGCCGCATCGTGTGATATGTGAAGCGGCTCAAACTCTATATCGCCTATTGTAAAATCGACGCCTGCCTCAATAGGATGAAACAGCTCATCATCTATATTTCCAACGGATTTGGTACATTTTATGGCTCCGATCGTGGCCTTTGTTGCATAAATCGGAATATGATAGCGTCTTGCCATGACACCAAGCCCTGCGATATGGTCTATATGCTCATGTGTCACGAGAATCCCCTGCATATCTGTGGCCGTCATATCAAATTCATTCAGGCCGTTTTCTATTTTCTTACCGCTGATGCCCGCGTCTATGAGCACATGACAATCATCCGTACCCACACATATACAGTTTCCACTGCTGCCGCTGGCAATGCTGCATAATTCTAACATGTTAATTCTCTTTCCAGTATAATTCTATTTTGTCTCCCTCATGAAGCTCCTCGGAAAACTGGGCATCTCTGCCATTTATTACAGTGGCTATTGCCCTGCCCTTTCCTGCCTGTAAATCAAATGAGATATGGGTAAATATATCGACAAATATATATGTATCCTTGCCGGACAGCTCTACAGGCTCACCGTTTACAATTACTGTAACTGTATTTTCTGATGAGTCTTCTTCGTGTATTTCTTCCTGTATATCATTTTTTGGCAATTCATTTTCCGGCAATTCGTTTTCCGGCACAGCAGGTGCTTCAGCTTCTTTAGCAAACTCATCATGCAGCTCATCGAGCACCTGATTCATCATCTGCTCTGATGTTCTGGTCACTGTGTTGTCTGACTCTGTGCTGTTTGCATCCTGCTCAGCTAAGACCGAAGCATCATCTGAATCAGACTCTTGTGTGTCATTATAATTGTTATTGTCGATTCTTGCAACACCATATTCATCTGTTTTCCACTCAACAGAGAAATTTTCATATACAAGAGTGTCGAGATCAGCCTCTTCATTGTTTACAAATATCATTTGGTCTGTGTCAATAACGAGGTCCATAAACTGCGCAATCTGACGCACTGTATAGTAATTTCTTGTCTCAATCACATCGTTTTCCCTGATGCTGTAATCCTCCGGCTCAAGCCTTCCGTTTACCTGGACAAACCTTGGACATGATACCTTTCTGCCGTTTATGATAAAAGTAATGACGGAATGATTGTACTCATCAAGCTGCGATATCTTATACTCTGCTGCCTCTCCTGCTGTGGACGGCTCGATGATTATCTCACTGTTTGGCTCAAGCGGTGTATTGATGCTTGCAGGCTTTCCGTTCATGGTCACCACTGCGCCCTCTCCGGCCTCGCCTCTTACAAGCCTCGCCACACCGTTTACCGTAAAGTTTATCGGGGTGCCGCGCTTTGGAAACAGCTCATCGTTTGAAAATCCCGCCTGAAGCGCCGCATCGACTATTGTAAGCCTGTTATTGTCATAGAGCTTTATTCTCTCACCGTTGAATCTGACCATGATAAAATTGTTTCTCTGGTCATAATAATTCAGACATATACCAATTGGAGTGACAAGAAGCGGATCCTTCTTAATATCCTCCTGCTCAAAGGTCACATCGCCAAGTACTTCCTCACCTCTTAGAGCTACTCTTTCCTCCGGCAGGTCAAGGTCTTCCGCAAGCTTTTCCGTGAAGCCGTGTATCTTGCCTCCGCCTCCGACTACAAAGCAGGCACTCACTGTTTTGTCACCGTTTAGCTCTCTGATTTTAGCCGATACCTCTTGTGCAATATTATCAACAACAGGTGCTGCCACATCCCAGACATCCTGTGCAGGAATTGTGTGCTCGATGCTCATGATATCCTTGTATGTAACCGTATCACTTGTCGTAGACTGAAGCTTGATGCTCTCCGCCATATTGAAATCCACTAGGAAATGCTGCACAATAACTTCTGTCATCTCATCTCCTGCATGCGGTATCATGCCATAGGCTATGATACTTCCGTCTCTTGTTATTGAGATATCACTCGTTCCGGCTCCCACATCGACAAGTGCGATATTAAGCATACGATAGTTCTCCGGAATTGCCACATTGATAGCGGCGATAGGCTCCAATGTCATATTGGCTACACTAAGCCCTGCCTGTCCCACTGCGGCATAAAGTCCGTCCACCACATCCTCCGGCAGAAATGTAACTATGATATCCTCGCCTATTTTGTTTGCCTTATGACCCTCAAGGCTGATAAACACCTCATCATTCAAAAAGAATTTGACTGTAGAATATCCCACACAGTAAAACTTATAGCTTGTATCGTTAACCTCCTTGAGTGCCTCCTGTGCTTTTTCTATGCCAAGCAGGTTAAGCGTATGGACATCCTCGCCGGTCACCACAGACTCCTGCGCATACTCATACTCCACATGCGTCGTGACAGTCTTTAATACTCGTCCTGCGGCTGCTATACACACCTCTTCAAGTGGCTGTCCTGTCTGTTTTTCAAGCTCGTCCTTTACTTCCTTAATGGTTTTTGCCACCCTGCCTATATCATGTATCTGACCGTCAAGCATTGCTCTGGTCTCATGCTCCCTGACATACTGTGCTGTAACCACAAATTCCTTGTCATCAGTCTGATAGCCGACAGTTCCTACAACATTTCTTGTACCAATGTCCAAACCGAATACATTGTTCATTTCCACTACTCCTTGTATTTGCTAAGCGCTTTATTTATTGAAGCTATCGTGTTTTCGATATCTCCATCATTATCAATAACCTCCCTGCAGTGCCTTCTGTACTCAGCTTCTTTAAGCTGGCTTGCAAAGATACTGTCAATCTTCTCATCTGAATAGCCTCTTGATGACTTAAGTCTTTTTCTTCTGACTTCTTCACTTGCATAAATATACCACAGCTCGTCGCAGATTTCACCATATCCCTCCTCTATAAGGAGTGCTGCTTCAAGAACAAGCATGAACAGACCATCTTTTTTTGCCTCTTTAACTGCATTAAGCACATATTCCTTTACTGCAGGATGCACTACTTCGTTTAAAAGCTCTCTTTTTTTATCATCCGAAAAAATCACTCCGGCAAGTGCCGGTCTGTCAAAATGCCCGTCCTCAAGCCATATCGGTTCGCCCGCAAACAATTCCCTTAATCTGTTGTAGCAGTCGCTTCCCGGCTCCATCAGCTCATGTGCTATCTCATCGGAAAGCATGACCTTTACGCCATCAAGTTCCTTAAGATAGCTAAGCACTGCCGATTTTCCGGCACCTACACCACCTGTTATTCCTATAAAAATCATATTATTTCCTTTTCTGTCATCAATGCGCATCATACCAGTCATAGCCACACTCGGTGCCCACCTCCATGGATACCTTCATGTCCACCGCGCCACGCATTTCTTTCTCCAGAAGCTTAATCACTTTATCCTTCTCAGCTTCCTTTGTCTCAATTAAAAGCTCATCATGCACCTGAAGGATAAGTCTTGACTTTAAGCCCTCGTCAAGAAGCCTGTCATGCACACGTACCATGGCAATCTTTATGATATCGGCTGCTGTACCCTGAATAGGTGAGTTCATCGCAACTCTCTCTCCAAACTGTCTTTGCATGAAATTGCTCGAGTTCAGCTCGGGAATCGGTCTGATACGTCCAAACATGGTCTTTGTATAGCCATTTTTCTTGGCATCCAAAACCGTCTGATCCAAAAACTCCTTAATCTTTGGATATTTGACAAAATAGCTGTCTATATAGCCCTGTGCCTCTTTCCTTGAAATCCCCAGGTCATTAGACAGACCAAACGCGCTGATACCATATACGATACCAAAATTTACCGCCTTGGCATTTCGTCTTTGAAGGTCTGTGACCTCATCAAACGGTGTGTCAAACACAAGGGATGCTGTACTTCTGTGGATATCCTGACCATTCTTAAAGGCCTCTATCATCCTTTCATCCCCTGAAAGCGCCGCAAGCACCCGAAGCTCGATCTGCGAGTAGTCTGAGTCAACAAACAGATCTCCATCCTCAGGCAGAAATACCTTTCTGATAAGCTTGCCCAGCTCAATCCTTATCGGGATATTCTGCAGATTAGGCTCTGTGCTTGAAAGACGGCCTGTCGCAGTGATTGTCTGATTTAAGGTAGTATGGATTTTGCCATCGGATGCAATATATCCCGAAAGTCCGTCAGCATATGTGCTCTTTAGCTTTGTGAGCTGTCTGTATTCCAATATATCCGCGACAATCGGATACTCCGGTGCCAGCTTTTCAAGCACATCTGCCGCAGTAGAATAACCGGTCTTTGTCTTCTTTTCATTTGGCAGTCCAAGCTTTTCAAAGAGAATGACTCCAAGCTGCTTTGGCGAATTTATATTAAACTCTTCACCTGCTGCCTCATATATTTTCTTTTCAAGCTCAGTTATCGAAACAGCAAGCTTGTCTCCATACTCCTTAAGCTTCATTCCATCAGCCCTTATACCCTCATTTTCCATATCATACAGCACGAAAACGAGCGGGAGCTCGATATCTTTATAAAGCGTGAGCATATCCATTTCCTTTAGCTTCTGCAAAAGAACCGGCTTTGATTTCCAGGCAGTATACACCTCGTAGCAGGCACAGTCCACTGCCTTTTTCTCATCCTCCTTCATCATCCGCGTGAAATCAAGCTTTCCCAGATAATCCTTTTTAGATGAGAGCATAAGCCCCAGATAGTCCTTTGCAACCGCATCATAGGGATACTCCCCGACAAGCGGATTGATAAGGTATGCAGCCACCATCATGTCAAAATATCTGTCTCTGTCATCTGCCTTTATCTCTTTGCTCTTAAATCTGTGCAGATTGGTCTTTAAATCCGGTGATATCCATGACTTTACTTCCAGGGTATTTAATTTTTCATCTAGAAAGCTGCTTGAAATCTCATCACCTGTACAGATAAAATAAATGTCCTCCTCTGAAAAACAAATCGAAACAGCAAGATAATCGTTAGAAACCGGCTCCGAAAACAGACTTAGCTGTCCATCACTTTCGCTGTTTCCCAAAGACTCTCCCGGTACTACCGCAAAAGCGACCTCCCTGCCCTTTGCCTTCTCAAACACACTCTCTGCAGTCTTTAAGTCCCTTACTACCACAAAATGCTCCTCGGCATTGTTTTTAGGAGCCTCCACGTTAAACCGTGACAGCATGTTTTTGAATTCGTATCTTTTGCACAGTAAAAAGGCTTCCTCAGTGTAGAGTGACTCTACTCCGCCACTAAGCTTTGCATCAGAAAATTCATAGTCAACCGGTGCATCAAGTATGATTGTAGCAAGTTCCTTGCTCATAAGCGCCTGCTCCCAATACTCCACTATATTCTTTGAAGCCCTTGGTGGCTTTACATTCTCAGCGTCCTCATGTACTGCCTCTATACAGTGATATTTTGCTATAAGTGCGCCTGCTGTTTTTTCGCCGATACCGGGTACACCTGGGATATTATCAGATGTATCTCCCTGCAGAGCCTTTACATCGATAAATTCCTTTGGAGTGACGCCGTACTTTTCGATAACATCTGCTGTATTGTAGTTTTCTATCTCGGTTCCTGTTTTCTTTGTCTTTGGAATCCTTACCATGACATGGTCAGTCGCAAGCTGCAAAAGGTCTCTGTCTCCGGAAATGATGGCGACATCCATACCGGCCTTTTCTGCCCTGACAGATAAGGTTCCAAGTATATCGTCGGCCTCAAAGCCTTCCTTTTCCACGATTTTAATGCCCATGGCGGTAAGCATTTCCTTTATCATAGGCACCTGCTGCCTGAGCTCCTCGTCCATAGGCTTTCTCGTGCCCTTGTACGCATCAAACATCCTGTGGCGAAACGTCGGCGCATGCACATCAAATGCCACCGTCAGATAGTCTGGCTTTTCCTCGTCAAGAATCTTGAACATGATATTCAAAAAACCATATACTGCATTTGTGTGAAGCCCCTCTGAATTGGTCAGATCAGGCAGCCCGTGATATGCCCTGTTTAAAATACTGTGTCCGTCTATAAGTACAAGCTTTTCACTCATTTTGATACTTTCCTTACTGTCAATTATAATATGATATGAGGGTCAAAAGGTATTTTGCCCCTCATTTATGATTAATCAGATTACTACATGCTACGCATTCCCGTAATCTGACTC
>ENA-UACP01000214-UACP01000214.1-human-gut-metagenome-genome-assembly--contig:-NODE-214-length-12027-cov-8.651103_pt1 | contig 12027 bp, 8 predicted proteins | sample MGYA00243883_ERZ654233 | MGnify/ENA primary metagenome ERZ654233 (study PRJEB26926, sample SAMN06165248) | human gut metagenome | biome: ENVO:00009003; feature: ENVO:2100002; material: ENVO:00002003...
AACCTGCAACAATGCTATTCTTAGGATATGAATACACAGAATATATATAATAATAACAATAAAGATAAAGATATAAATATAAATTCCAGCACCAAAATAAAAATCTGCGGTCTGACTTCACCTGCTGAAGCACGGTATCTCAACGAAAATCACGTTGATTTTGCGGGTATGGTGTTATTTTTTCCAAAGAGTAAGAGAAATATATCCATCGAACAGGCAAAGGAGATTATGGCAGCCCTTGATGCTTCCATCAAAAGAGTCGCCGTTGTCGTTTCGCCATCCATAGAGCAGATAAGGCAGATTGAGGCTGCAGGCTTTGACTATGTCCAGATACATGGGGAAATTCCGGAGACAGAGGCGGAGGCAGCAATAGCTATCCCGATTCTTAAAGCCTTCAATGTCTCTGATATGGGCAGCTATGAAAAGTATCACAACGATTCACGCATCGCAGGCTATGTGTTTGATGCCATTGAGCCCGGCAGTGGAAAAACCTTTGACTGGAAGCTGGTTGACAATATCCCCCGCGATGAAAAGCTGCTGCTGCTCGCAGGTGGCTTAAATCCAGACAATGTGCGCATGGCAATTGAAGCCGTGCATCCTGACGGAGTCGATGTATCCTCAGGTGTAGAAAATGATGACGGAGCGGGTAAGAATGCGGAAAAGATACATGATTTTGTTGCGGCAGTTAAATCATAAAATATGACAACGGCACGATACTCGTACTTGTCCACACTCTATTCGAATCACCTTGAGAACAAAAAAATCCACATACATCTTTTTCAACATGATGTATGTGGATTTTTTTATAAAATTATGTAACAATTATTTTTCTTTGCCAATCTTAAAAAACAGATTTGCCTTGATGAGCACCGGTCTCAGTGCCATATACACGATTGTCGCAGCAATCACTGATATCACTGCATTGACTCCTGTTGTGGTCACGCTCCACGCGATTTTGAGCTGTGCTATCGGCTTTCCGAGGATAAGCATATCGTAGAAATAGCTTATTATCGGGTCAAAAATAAAGTTGAAGAGCATTCCTGCACATGCTGCAAGGACTGTCCATTTAAATACATGCTTCCTGTCGGTTGAATATGTAATCTTTCCAAGCTTGTGTGCTACAAGACCGGTGATAATACCAATCATAAGCTTGAGAAAAAATGTCTTTGGTGCTCCGGTGATGTATATCGGGTCAAGTAAATCGCCGATTGTCATTCCTATTGCTCCACCGATTCCTCCGTATACTCCGCCTAAGAGCAAAGCTGCAAGTACTACGACTGCGTTGCCAAGGTGAAAGGATGTGGCGCTGCCACCCGGTAATGTGACCTTAATCTGTAAAAATGTGAATATGACATATGATAAAGCTGCCATAAGTGCTGTAAGTGTGAGTTTTTGAACTTTTTCGTTTCTCATAAAATGCCTCCTAAATATTACAATTAAACTATATAATACTCTTATGTGGCATCAAGTATATATCCAATTTTATATAAATTTATATATCCAGTTTATCTAAAGTCCATTTACTCCTGTGGTTTAATGCTGTCATAGTGTTTTTTCAACATTTCTATTATCACCTGCTGGCTCTGCTTCGAGTGGGTGATAGCGTAATAGCTTCCACCAAATTTTGCCTTGCGCTCTTCCTCATCTATTCCTACGCTTCGTCCCTTTTCGGTGACACGCTTTGTCTTGTTCTCACCTTCTGTAACTTCCTCCAGATATCCCTCTGCAATAAGAAGCTCGTTTATAAATGACGCGGCAAGCTTTTTGTGCTCCTTATCCGCAGGGCACAGCTCATTTATTTTGTTTGTAAGCTCTGTAAGCCTGCATTTGTCGGTGAGCTCTACCTCATCAAGCCTCTGCGGCTCGATATAAAACGGAAGTTTCTTTTTTCTAGTGCTGCCGGTTTCAGCAGCCTCCTCATCGCTTAAAACAGTCTGTGGTCTTTCACCGGTCGTGCTGCCTGATGGATTTGGGTTATCTGCAACAAATGAATTTACCGCCGTCACAAACGCTTCACCATAATTTTGTATCTTCTGCTCACCCATGCCGTACACATCGGCAAGCTGTTCCTTATCCCGCGGCAGCTTCGCACATATATCCTTTAAAGTCTTGTCGGAACAGATGATATACGGAGGCACCGACTTTTCTGCAGCCAGCTCTGTACGCACGCTGCGCAGCTTTTCAAACAGCGCAGCACCAAGCTCGTTAAGCCCTGCAAGCTGTGCTGCCTTTTTACGCTTTTTGCCGGTTTCAACGTATGTCTCCTCCTCTTCATCCTCCACAACCACACAGTTGCTGCATTTGTTGCAGATGCATGGCGTTGTATCTCCGAAATATGAAAGTATAAACTCTCTCAGGCATTTGTCCGTCTCACAGTAATTTATCATCTGCTGCAGCTTTCTTTGGTCATTGGCTGTCTTTTGCATGTCGGATGCCACATCGCCTGCTGAAGCCTTATTCTGCAGAAGGAACTTGTTTATCATGATATCCTGCTTTGAGAAAAACAGCACACATTCCGCTTCCTCACCGTCTCGTCCCGCTCTTCCGGCCTCCTGATAGTAATACTCGAGGCTCTGTGGCATGTTGTAATGCAGCACATATCTCACATTTGACTTGTCAATTCCCATTCCAAATGCGTTTGTGGCAACCATCACACGGATTCTGTCGTATGTAAAATCCTCCTGATTCTGCTTACGTTCCTCATTGGAAAGCCCTGCGTGGTAACGTCCCGCCGAAATGCCCTGCTCATTTAAAAGAGTATACAGCTTATCCACATTCTTTTTCGTTGCGCAGTATATTATTCCACTTTCGTCCTCATGCTTTTTCACATAATTGATGATACTGTTGTCCTTCTGGCTGCCTCCCTTTCTTGTAACAACCCTGAAAAACAGGTTAGGTCTGTCAAACCCTGTCACCATAGTGACCGGATTGTTAAGTCCAAGCGAAGCCACTATATCATTTTTCACGCGCTCCGTGGCGGTCGCTGTAAACGCACTGACTATCGGTCGTCTTGGAAGTCTCGTTAAAAATCCGGCAATTTCCAGATAGCTCGGTCTGAAATCCTGCCCCCACTGCGATATACAGTGTGCCTCATCAACTGTCAGCATCGATATGTCCGCGTTGCAGGCAAAATCCAGAAAACGCGGCGTGTTGAGGCGCTCCGGAGCGACATAGATTATCTTGTAGCGCCCCTGTGAGGCATACGAAATTGCCATCCTTATCTGGTTTTCGGTCAGTGAGCTGTTGATATAGGCGGCATGCACTCCTGCCTGGTTTAAAGCCTTGACCTGATCTGACATGAGCGAGATAAGTGGCGAAATGACAAGCGTAATTCCTTTAAGCATAAGCGCCGGAAGCTGGTAGCACAGCGATTTTCCTGCGCCTGTCGGCATGATACCGAGCACATCGTGCCCTGCAAGTATGCCGTTTATGAGCTCCTCCTGCCCTGTTCTAAGACTGTCGTAGCCAAAGTATTGTTTGAGTGTCTGGTTTATGTTCATTTATGCTTGTTGTCCTCCCTTAGCTGCACGATAATCCTGTAGACCTCAGGCCTTCTCTCCTTCAGATGCTTATCAAGCAGGTGTCTCCTCTGTGCAAACCGCTCTGCAAGCTCCGGATGCTCTCTTGCTATACGCTCATGCACCTCGCGACGGTGCATCTCGATATCTGCCGCAAGCGTGTGCACATCCTTTCCTGATATGTTGACGATTTCTTTCAGATGCTCCTCCAGATGCTCCAGCCACTCATCCTGGTCAAACTCATCCATATGCGCCCAGCGGCCATGCATGATTTCCTCTATATCCTTTGTCTTTTTGAGCTGTTCTATCTGAAGCTTTATCTGCTTTTCAATCTGCTCCTCACTCTCGGCGCCAAACGCCCAGACAAACTCCTGCACTCTGTTGTCAGCACGCTTTCTTGAGGCACTGCGCTCCTCGTTATCTACGCCACCCTCAAGCGGATAAGGTCTGTTTATTCCCATATCCTTTAGCGCAATATGTATTGTCCTTCTGACACAGCCCTGCTCAATTAAATAACCTAAGCCCAGCTTCCTGAGTTGCTCGTTGAGCTCTGCAATGTGCTCTGTTATGTATAGCTTTACACCTTTTTGTTTCAGTGAGCGGTAAAGTGACTCTATGCTGTCAGCTCCTGTGATATCAATACTTCCGATAGCTCCGGCATCGATTATGACAGCTTTTGTATCATGCTTTAGGTGGTCCTCAATATCACGCACAAGTACCTTTGCATTTGCAAAAAACAGGCCGCTCGAAAATCTGTAAATAATCACACCGTCAATCTCGTGGATGTTTGTGCTCTCCCTGATATCGCGGAAATGACTGTGTCCCGGCTGCACACCGAGAAAGCAGGTGGCCGGCTTTGCGCTTCTGATTATCATCTCGGCAAAAGACAAAATGATTCCTATCAAAACTCCGTTTATCGTACCCAGAATAAGTACTCCGAAAAAAGCACCAACAAATATGAAAAATTCTGTCCTGCTGACCTTCCACAGTCTCTTTGCCAGATGAAACTCCGTGGCACCCATGAGCGCTGATATGACAATCGCCGTGAGCACCGGAACCGGCAGATATCCTATAAAGCCTGTGCAAAAAAGAAGCACTGCTATCATGGAAACGCCTGCAACAAGCCCTGTGAGCTGTGTCTTACCCTCGTACTGCTCGCTCATCGCAGTTCGTGACACTGAACCGTTTATCGGACAGCAGCCCGTAAAAGCCGCAGCCATATTTCCTATGGAAAATGCCAAAAGCTCCGTGTTATCATCTATTCTGTATCCGTTTTTCTGTGCGAAATTGTTTTCTGCCAGAAGTGTCTCTGCCATGATGACAACAGCAACCGAAAGACTTAAAACTATTACCTCTGAGGCCTTTTGAACTGAAAAAACTGCCTCGAAATCCGGTATATACCACCGCGGCATGCCGGGCTCAACTGCTGAAAGAGTCGGCACTCCCCACTCCTTTACCGGTCCAAAATATGTAAAAAGCGCGCCTGTTACCATGAGCACAACCGCCATAGGAAACTTTGGAACAAGCCTCTTACTCACAACCAAAATGGCAAGCGCTACAATCCCCATGACAAGTGCGGCTGCATTTATGTGGTGTAAGGCCTCCCATATATGCTCAGACAGTTCAAAAAGCTCTCCGGTTCCTGCCGCAGAGCCCATGAGCTTTGGCGCCTGCATCAGTATGATTGTAGTACATATGCCTGTGATAAATCCGCCCATAACCGGCGCAGATATGTAGTTCACCAGCTTTCCGGCATTCATGAAGTAAAATGCCAAAAGCCACAGTGCCACAAAAAATGTAAACACCGGTACAACCGTCATGGCCTCTTTGCTTCCTGCCTCTATTCCCATGCCAAGCACTGCTGCTCCGACAAGCGCCGCCGGAGCAGCATCCACACCGAATATAAACTGCGGTGATGTGGAAAACAGAGCAAACAATATGATTGGGAATACCGAGCCATACAAGCCATATACCGCCGGTAGCCCGGATATCTGCGCATAGCCCATCGATATAGGAATCGAAACCGCCATGATGATGATTCCCGCAAGAATGTCCTTTGGGAGATTTTTCTTGTCGTAGTTTTTGAGTGTTGGTGCAACTGATAATTTTTGTTTCATTTAGATTTATGCCTTCTTTATCAATACTTTCTTTCCTTCAAATGCGAAACCATAATGTTGAATTGCTTCTCTTTTATATCCTCGTTCCAAAAGCTTTGCATCATAATTTTTCTCTTCAATCTGCTTCAAAGCACTATCCGCAGTCATATCCAGTGATGTCTCCTCTTGCGAATCAATAACCTTAAATTCTATTATTACAGCCTGCGAATTTTTATCACGTGGAATGATCATCACATCATATCTGCCATAGCCACTTTCACGGTTTGACTGCACTTCATATTTATCTCTAAGCTCGACCAGCAGGCCTAAGACAAAACCATGATAAAATCTCTCCGGTTCAGATTTTCCCGAAGGATGCTTTCCGCTGTCAAAGCTGCTGAAGGTAGATAAAGCGACCTCATTCATGTATATGTTCATTTCCTTTACATTGCCTCTAAGCAATGCCCTTATGAATCCATTATAATTCGAAACAGAGGCATTAAACCATCCTCTGAACATATTTGAAAACATACTTACGGTTTCAAGATTTGTAATGCTCAGATGATACCACGGTTCAAGCGTAAGACCTCTTTTTTCTAAGGAATCAACCTTTAAATAACCGCTGGCAAGCAAAAGACTCCAAATGGCATTTTCATCGTTATCGAGCTGTTCAAACACCAGTTGTTCGTCAATGCTAACCTCCACAGAATCGCCTTCCAGAAGTGTTTCCATCATAGATTTTATTTCTGCAGATGCTGTTCTGATCAAACGATTTACCAGACCGTTTGAGCTGGTAGATGCCCAGTATGGACTTATCTGTTTTTCCTTTAGAAAATTCGTTATAGACCATGGATTATAAATATCACTGTGATTTCCAAATTTAAAACCGTCATACCATTTTTTTACAGTATCTTTTTCACCGGACAGACCATACTCTTCCATTGCATCAAAAACTTCATTCTCTGTAAATCCAAAGCTCGTTGCATAACTGCTTGAGGTCGTGGTTATTACATTCAGATTATTGAGGTCTGAAAAAATTGATTCCTTTGATACACGCGTGATTCCTGTCATAATAGCACGCTCCATATACGGATTTGTCTTGAACGTTGCATTAAACAGGCTTCTTATATATGCAGTAAACTCATTCCAATATCCATGAATATATGCCTCCTGTATAGGAGTATCATACTCATCAAGGATAATTATCGTCTTCTTTCCCCAGTAACGATGAAAATACTCACACAAAATATTTAATTTTAATCCACTCTCAGCATCACCCATCCTGGTATTTGTTCCTTCAAAATCAGCTATTTCGTCTGCTGTCAGAGTATCCCCCTCAAGCAGATATCTGTGCCTTTTGTAAACAGCCTCTATCTGTGCTTTTATCTGGATTTTTGCATCTCCCAGATTGTCGGCCTTAACCGAAGCAAAGCTCATAAAAATCACAGGATAAGTACCCTGAATTTTTCGATAGTCCTCATCCTCCCATATAGACAATGAATCAAACAAATCGCTCCTGTCCTTATACTGATTTGAAAAAAAGCAGTTAAGCATGCTCATATTAAGTGTTTTTCCAAAACGCCTCGGACGCGTGATGAGAGTCACATCATCCTTTGAATCCCACCATTCCTTTATAAAGCTCGTTTTGTCCACAAAAAAGCAATTATCTTCTATAACAGAAGCAAAATCCTGTTTCCCAATACCAATCGTTTTTACCATATCTGACTCCCTGTATAGTCTCAAATCATTGTTTTATATATGATATTATAGCCAATACAATTATGCACTGCAAGAAACAAATATACTCTTCTTAATCACGTTTTTAAACATAGATTAAGAAGAGTATAATCTCTTTTATCGTATTAAATTATAACTACTTAATCGCAGCCTCAACTTCACCCTTCTCAGGCATCACGCGAAGTGCGCCCTTTCTCGTGGTAATAAGCGAAGCTGCTGCGTTTGCGAATGTGAGCATCTTTTTCACATCGTCATCCTTCCGGTCATTGATACCATGCTCCAGCACATCGTGAAGCAGGCATGCACAGAAGGTATCTCCTGCACCTGTAGTCTCGACAGTGTCATCTCGCAGGAACGGAGCTGCCTCCACGATATGTCCGTCAAAAAATGCCATACTTCCGTTTTTGCCCATGGTGGCACAGATAAACGGAATGTGATACTCATCTATGAGCTTCTTCACACCTGTCTTTATGTCCTTTTCGCCTGTCATGAATTCAATCTCATCATCAGATATTTTTAAGATGTCACACTGACTCAGGCCCCAGCTTATCTTCTCTTTTGCATCTTCCATGCTCTTCCAGAGCGGTTTGCGCAGATTAGGGTCAAAGGAAATCAGTGCGCCTACCTCTTTTGCGGCAGCTATTGCATGCTTTGTCGCATTCTCACAGATCTTATCTGTCATTGAAAGACTTCCGAAGTGGAAAATTTTTGCGTTTCTCACAAGGGATAAATCCACCTCATCCGCTGTCAGCATCATATCTGCTCCCGGATTTCTGTAAAATGAGAAATCTCTGTCTCCGTCTGCTGCGGTCTGGACAAATGCAAGAGTGGTATGTACATTGTCATCATAGCGCACGCCTGTTGTGTCGATTCCCTGCTCCTTTACGGCATCAACAAGCAGCCTTCCGAACGCATCCTGCCCCACTTTTCCGATGAAAGCAGTCTGATGACCGAGCTTTTGAAGCATGGCAAGCACGTTACATGGAGCTCCACCCGGATTAGCCTCAAAAAGCTTATTGTCCTGCGCACTTGTACCGTTTTCTGTAAAATCTATAAGTAATTCACCTAATGCAACTACATCCATATTGTACCTCTTTCTTTCCTGTCAAAATATCCTGTATATCATTCTGCAAATAACCGGACTAATAATTTGTCCGGTTATTATTTGTATGCTCTACTGATATGCGGTCATATTACAAAATTATATCATATTTTTCAATATCCACAACAGCACTTCCGTCACAATTAAAGCAGATTCCGTCTGCCTGAAGAGGTGTACAGATAGCTGTGGTTGCGACCTGCTGTCCGTCATTGATAAAGAGCTCTATAGACTGTCTGTCCATGATGAAACGAAGCTTTAGCTTTCTGTCTGTATCTGCGATCTTAATTTTTCTGACACAGACGACATCCTTTGTGACGCCACAGCAGGTACGATCAATCTCGAGCACGCCTGCGACTCTGTTGTAGGTAAACGCTGTGCTATACTCATCATCGCATGCCATTTCAACAGTGAAGTCATGGTACTCCTCGCCTGAAAGCTCCACTGTCATGTCGAGAGTACGGCCTTTTATGCCATCAAAGGTCGTGTAGCAGTCTATTTTTTTATCTGTATAATGACACTTGTTTGCGCGATAATTTTCTATTTCCTTAACCGGCTTCTGCCAGATGCGGCCGTCCTTTATTTCAAGCTCACGAGGCAGTGTCATCATGCCCTGCCAATCCTGTGAATCAGGAACGACACATGCATCCCACGACTTCATCCAGGCAATCATCACGCGGCGTCCGTCCGGAAGCAGTGTAGTCTGTGGCGCATAAAAGTCCATGCCATAGTCAAGTGTGTGCGGCTCTTCCTTGATAAATACATGATTTTCTTTATCATAATCCCCCAGAAAATATACAGAGTTGTGTCCGTTATGAAACTCATATTTGTCTGCCTTCATACTCTGCGGTGAACAGATGAGCACATGCTTATCCTCCAGCCCAAAGAAGTCCGGGCACTCCCACATGGTACCTATTTTGCCTGTGCTGTTTGCCGCAAGGATTGTCTCAAACTGCCAATCGGTCAGGTTTTTTGAAGAGCAGAGCACTACCTGTCCCACATTGTTTAAGTCCTTGCTTCCAACTATAAGATAATATGTGTCATCCTCTTTCCATATTTTAGGGTCACGGAAATCGATTCTGCTACAGTTTTCAGGAAGCATATCGCCTGTCACAACAGGATTATTCTCATGCTTCACATAATTAAGTCCGTCTCCAAATGCGATGCACTGGTTCTGTCTCTCCTGCTCACTGCCGTCAGGAAGTTTAATCCTTGTGACACCTGTGTATACAAGCACATGCTTACCATCTGCCTCAATGGCACTTCCTGAGAAACATCCTTTTTTATCGTATTCCTCGTCAGGTGCCAGAGCACACGGAAGCTGTTCCCATTTAATCATATCGCTTGTCGTACTATGCCCCCAATGCATAGGTCCCCACTCACGCAGATATGGATAGTACTGATAAAACAGATGAATTTTTCCGTTATAGACAGAAAATCCATTCGGATCATTAATCCATCCTGCCGGTGCACTGATATGAAACAAAGGTTTACTCTCTTTATCTGTAGCAGCTATTTTTTTTGCCTCGTAGCTTCTTGCTTTTTCCAATAATTCGCTCATGCAAATCCTCCCATTCTGTTTGCTTTGCCGGTAATACAGAATTATGAACAGTAACCTATTTGCCCTCTGACGTACTCTCAAGGGATTTCTGATAGCTGTCAAAATATTTCTGCTTTATCTTCAAATAATCCTGTAAACCATATTTATCAAGTTTCTTAAGGTATGAATCCCATTCCTTATCAATGCCGCCGTTTAATATCCAGTCGGCCTTTTTCTGCTCAGCATATTTCTTGATGTCTGTGTCGTACTGTGACACCTTGTTGGTGTCATCTATGCTCATGAACACGTTTGGATAGACATACTTACTGTTCATGTCCTTCAGATAAGCCTCATGCATGTTGTCAAGACGCCACTTGGCATCTGCAGGCTCTGTCACATAAACATCATAGTACTCGTTTAAAACAGCAAGCGGTCCGTTTACTGACTGTGCCTCACGCACTTCAACCGGTGACTGATCGCCCAGATCCATATGCTTTAACATCTGTCCACCCTCATCGTTTGTGCTCATCTCAAAGATGTTGAACGAATCTTTCTCGCCGTATGTTCCCCAGTTATTTTGTGGAGACTGGATTGGAGCATACATCTGATCAATCCACGCGGCTGCCAAAGCCGTATCCCTGCAGCTTGATGTCAGTACGCATCGTCCTCTGTCGAAACCACTCGTCTCACTGTTATTCTGTCTGGTGATATTTCTGACTCCGTCAGGTCCTGTGAGAGCAGGAAGCATGACGTAATCTGTGTTATTGTCAATGTTTGCAATGTCCCATGTAAAGCAAAGCCCGTATCTGTGGTTTTTACCCTTTGCTACGTAGGTTGACCACTCCTGTGTAAATGCCTCAGGGTCAATCAAATCCTCTGTGACAAGCTTGTGAAGCCACTCGATACCCTCCTTGTAGCCCTCCTGTGTCGGAGCATAGATGACTTTTCCCTCATCTGTTACTGCAAAGTGGTCACCTGTATCACCATAACCCTCACCAAAGCCGTTCATGAGGATGGCTGGATCCTGGTCACCGTTGTTTATAATAAATGACATAGGAATAACCCCGCCCTCGATATCAAACTCTTTCTCAAGCTCGTCTGCATGATCTCTGAATGCAATAAGCACCTGCTCGAGCTCATCTGTAGTGGTCGGCACCTCAAGTCCCAGATAATCAAGCCATTTCTTGTTGATATAAGGTATATCTCCGATTGCCTGAATTGCCTCTTTTCCTGCACCAAGCTGCTCTATCCATGGAAATGAATAGATATGTCCGTCAGGTGCGGTACACATTGTCCTATATTCAGGATATTTCTCAAAAACTGCCTGAAGATTAGGCATATATTTGTCAATCAGATTCTCAACCGGAATGATAATACCCTGCTTTGCATATCTGAGCAGGTCGTAATCACTCATACCTGCATTAAACAGTCCATCCGGCAGATTACCAAACTGCGCCAATGCCAGATTCTTCTTGTCAGAGAACTGGTCTGAAACGAAGCATGTCCAGTCGATATGCACGTTGGTCTGCTTCTCCATTCTCTTGAAGATAGTCCTCTCATTAGGATCCTGTGTGGATGTGGCCGGTGCACTTGTGATAAATGACAGCTCAGCCTTCTCCTTCAGAGGGAACTGCACATCTGATACCGGTGTGTCCGGATTTGTCTCAGCATTTAAGCTCTGCTGCTTTCCACAGCCTGCCACACCTGTCAGCATTGCAAGTGTAAGCGAAAGTGTAATTAATTTTTTGAAGCTTCTTTTTTTCATATCCATACTCATCCTTTCTGTTAGCCCTTAACAGATCCAACCATGATTCCTTTATCAAAATATTTCTGGAAAAATGGATACATAATCAAAAGTGGTAAACTTGATACAACAATTGTAGCGTACTTGAGCTGCTCTGCAACCTTTGCCATCTCAGCTGTGCTCTGGATATCTGCAATCATGCCCGGCTGAGGTGTATTCTGCACGAGAATTGAACGCAGTACAAGCTGTAATGGCTGGAGATTTGCGTCATTCAGGTAAATCATTGCATCAAA
>ENA-UACP01000222-UACP01000222.1-human-gut-metagenome-genome-assembly--contig:-NODE-222-length-11826-cov-3.923031_pt1 | contig 11826 bp, 10 predicted proteins | sample MGYA00243883_ERZ654233 | MGnify/ENA primary metagenome ERZ654233 (study PRJEB26926, sample SAMN06165248) | human gut metagenome | biome: ENVO:00009003; feature: ENVO:2100002; material: ENVO:00002003...
ACTCAGGCTGATCTGCGTTTTTCTTCTTTACTACTTCGAGTACTTCATCAACATAACCCATTTCTCTATCTCCTTAATATTAATTTTTAACGTCCGGAACCAGTAAAATCCCGAATCGTCATGTTCTGTTCATAATCTGTTGCCTGTTTCTACAACAACCTTTTTTATTGTAACGAAAAATGCAGGATTTTGCAATAGAAAATTCTTTATTATTGTAATTTTCTACCACTACGGCGTAATAAAGCAGCTTTTTGAGTACAAAATGAAACAGAGCGATTCAAAACTTGCATTCTGAACCGCCCGGTTATAACACTAAATAAGTATATATTTTATTTATCCCTGCTTATTTTCGACCAGTCAACGAATTCGGATTCCTCGTCCGTATCATAGTAGGTCAGTTTAAAGTAATCCACCAGTTTTGCCAGGGCAAAGACAAGTATCTCTTTTTCAGAATCGTTCATCTCATCCGCAACATTTTTAATCATCTGGCGGTGAAACTGTTCGTGATGATAATAGGCAGCTTTCCCTTTATCTGTCAGGCGCAGCTTTATTACTCTTTTATCCCGCGTACTCCGTTCCCGGACAACATATCCTTTCTCACATAAGGCATCCATTGCTTTCGTGAGTGTGCCTGTTGTAACGGACATCAGTTTTGCAACGGTTTTCATATTTCGCGGCTCATCAATTCCCACTGCCTCGATAATATGCATATCATTATAACTGATATCTTTAAACTCTTCTGTGATCAAGCTTTTCGCCTCAATCTCCAGAATATCCTTGAATAATTTTACAAGAAGATCATTTAAGGTCTCTTCCAGCGTCATGTTAAACTCCTTCATGATCTGGTGTGATCTACCACTCGACTGCACATGCCCCCCAGGTAAGTCCGGCACCAAATCCAGCTAATACGATTTTATCGCCCCCGCTTATCATACCATGTTTGTGGACATTATCAAGTAAAATAGGTACGCTTGCGGCCGAAACATTTCCACACTTCTGTAAATTACATGGGAATTTTTCCATTGGCTGATGCAGACGCTTTGCCACTGACTCAATAATCCGGATATTTGCCTGGTGAAGCAGAAAATATTTTACATCTTCAATTGGAAGTTCTGCCTGTTCAAGTGCTTCACTGACCGCCTTTGGAACCGTGCGCACGGCAAACTTATAAACCTCTCTCCCATCCATCTGGGTGAACGCATAATGCTGTGCACCAAGCTGGCGGTAAAGATTATTCACCGGACGGTTCTCACAATGCAATGCCATGCCACCGGCGCCATCTGATCCCTGCACCATGGAAAGCAGCTGGCTTCCTTCTGCACTAACTACAGCAGCTCCGGCTCCATCCCCGAAAAGCACACAGGTACTGCGGTCTGCCCAGTTCATCATTTTTGACAGGGTTTCCGCCCCGATAACCAGTGCATGTTTGTAACGTCCGGTACGGAAATAGGCATCCGCAGTAGCCAATGCAAATAAAAATCCGGAACATCCCGCACTCAGATCAAATGCCGTTGCACTTTTTGCTCCAATTGCAGCCTGTACTTCACATGCCAGCGATGGAAATATGTAATCCGGGGAAATGGTTCCCGCGATGATCAGATCAATTTCACATCCGGATATTTTTGCATCTGCAAGCGCCTTCTCTGCCGCCTCTACCGCCATGGAAGTCGTTGTCTCTTCCACCGCAATATGACGCATGCCGATCCCGGTACGGGAACGAATCCACTCATCTGAAGTGTCCATAACCTGAGCCAGGTCATCATTGCTTACAACTTTTTTCGGAAGCGCACTTCCGGTTCCTAAAAATTTCATTTTATGCTTCTCCTCTATGGAACAATTAGAACTTTCTGAAGCGATCATACCGCTCCTGTGCAAGCTGCTTCCCACTCTTGTCATTCTGTGCACGTAAAAATTCTTTCATATTTCCTTTCATCCATGCCGCAATCGAAGTCAGCGCATCGTCATCCGCTCCGCCATACTCCGGAATCACCTTATCCACAACAGACAGTTCTTTCAGATCCTGTGCCGTGATCTTCATAACCGTTGCCGCTTCTTTTGCGCGTTTCCCATCCTTCCAGAGAATGGAAGCAAATCCTTCCGGAGAAAGAATCGAATAGGTGGCATTTTCCATCATCCATACTTCATTACCAACCGCAAGAGCAAGAGCTCCGCCACTGCCGCCTTCGCCAATCATCAGGCAAAGGATTGGCACCTGAATACCGGACATTTCATAAAGGTTTCTTGCAATTGCCTCACCCTGTCCGTTCTCCTCGGCTTCTTTTCCCGGATATGCACCGGATGTATTTACAAAAGTAATGATTGGCCGATTGAATTTTTCTGCCTGCTTCATCAGACGGATTGCCTTACGGTATCCTTCCGGCGAAGGCATACCAAAGTTGCGTTCCTTGCAGTCCTTTAAATCTTTTCCCTTATGCACCCCGATCACGGTTACCGGCTGTCCATCCAGATAGGCAATACCACCGACAATTGCCGGATCATCACGGAAATAACGGTCTCCGTGCAGTTCCATGAATTCATCAAAAATCTGTCCCATATAGTCGACAGATGCCAGACGCTTCATCTGACGTGCCGCCATTACTTTATCCCACGGTTCCAACGGTCTGGAAAACGTATTTCTCTCGCGCATCAGTTCGGTCGGCTCATAACGGTCATCGTCATGTGCTGGATCAAAGTTTGCATAGCCTTCGGTCGGACGATGCAGACGAAGAATTTTCCCCAGCGTATCTTTTAACTCGTCACGCTCTACAATTGCATCCACAAATCCGTGTTTCAGCTGAAACTCAGCTCTCTGGAATCCATCCGGAAGCTTCTCCCCGATGGTCTGCTCAATCACACGCGGACCGGCAAAACCAATCAGCGCTCCCGGCTCTGCAAGGATAATATCTCCAAGCATTGCAAAACTTGCGGTCACACCACCGGTTGTCGGATCGGTCAGAACCGGAATATAAAGAAGACCTGCATCTGAATGACGTTTTACAGCTGCAGAAGTCTTTGCCATCTGCATCAAGGAAATAATTCCCTCCTGCATACGTGCACCACCGGAACAGCAGAATAAGATCACCGGAAGTTTCTGTTCCGTTGCCTTTTCCATTGCACGTGTAATTCGCTCACCGACAACGTGCCCCATACTTCCCATCATGAAACGGGCATCAATCACACCGAGAACTGTCTTCTCTCCGTTGATTGTACAACTTCCCATGGTTACGCCTTCGTTTAATCCGGTTTTTTCCTGTGTTGCGGCAACTTTTTCTTCGTATTCCGGGAAATTCAGCGGATTTCCGGTCTTCAGATCGTTGTCCCAGGTTTCAAAAGTTCCTGCATCCGCCACCATACGAATACGGTTTTTGGTGCGGACACGGAAATAATATCCACACTCGTAGCAGACATATTTATTTTTGATGATACGCTGTTTATCCAGTTCTTTTTTGCAGATTTTACAGGTAACGGTCTCTACAACAGGTGCTGTTTCCTTTGCCTCTTCCTGCTTTGGCTCTTCTGCCTGTGTTTTTTCTGGTTCTTCGTTGTGATTTACTTTGATATATTTTTTATTAAAAAACATTGCCTTTCCCCTATCCGATTGCAAATGTCAGTTCTGCGGAACATGCCAGTTTTCCATTTACTTTTGCTGTTGCCTGCCCCACACCGATCGGTCCCTTCACCTTGATAATTTCGGTTTCAAGCACCAGAGTATCCCCTGGAACAACTTTCTGCTTGAATTTTGCTTTATTGATTCCTGCAAAATATGCCGTCTTTCCTTTCCATTCCGGCTGCGAAAGAATCGCAACCGCACCGGTCTGTGCCAGTGCTTCCACGATCAACACACCCGGCATAACCGGATTTCCCGGAAAATGACCGGCAAAAAACGGTTCATTGAAGGTTACATTTTTCTTTGCCACTGCGCGCACGCCCGGCTCTACTTCTTCCACTGTGTCAATCAGCAAAAACGGATGTCTGTGCGGCAGGATTTCCATAATTTCCTGTGTTGTCATACTCATAGCTTCTACTCCTCGTATTTGCGAACCAGAAGACTTGCGTTATGTCCGCCAAATCCAAGAGAGTTTGACAGTGCATAGGTAAATGACTCGTGGGATTCTTCTTTACAGTAGTTCAGATCCATCTCGTCATCCGGTGTCTCATAACCAACTGTACGGTGAATGTATCCTTCTTCCAGCTCTTTGACACAGGTGATAAATTCAACCGCACCTGCGGCACCAAGAAGATGACCGATCATGGACTTTGTAGAATTGATCTTAATGTCCTTTGCATGATCCCCAAACAGTAACTTAATGGCACGGGTCTCAAAAAGATCGTTGTGATGCGTTGCAGTACCATGCGCATTGATGTACGTGATCTCGTTTTTGTCTACCCCCGCATCCTCGATGGCATTCTGCATAGCGCGTGCTGCGCCTGCACCGTCTTCGAGTGGGGAAGTAATATGGTAAGCATCTGCAGAACATCCATATCCCACAACTTCTGCATAGATTTTTGCGCCTCTTGCCTTCGCATGCTCAAGTTCCTCAAGAACAACAATGCCGGCACCTTCACCCAATACAAAACCGCTGCGGTTTTTATCGAAAGGAAGGGAACATTTTTCCGGATCATCGGATGGAGAAAGCGCCGTCAGTGCACCGAATCCGGCAATCGCACATGGACATACGGCTGCCTCGGTTCCTCCGGCTACCATGACATCTGCCTCTCCGTACTGAATGCTGCGGAACGCATCACCGATATTATTCGTACCGGTCGCACAGGCAGTTACATCATTGGTACATTTTCCCTGCAATCCCAGCTGGATGGAGACATTTCCTGCTGCCATGTTTGAGATCATCAATGGAACGAAAATCGGATTGACTCTGCCCGGTCCTTTTTCCACAATCTTTGTATACTCGCGCTCGATTGCCTGAAGACTTCCAACACCGCATCCAACGGCTGTACCGCAACGGTAAGCGTCCTCTTTTTCCATATCAAGCCCTGCATCCGCAACGGCTTCTTTGGCTGCTGCTACTGCGTACTGTGCAAACAGTTCCATACGCTTTGCTGCCTTAAAATCCATATGCTCTTTTCCGACAAAACCTTTGACTTCTGCCGCAAGATGTGCTTTATATTCACTTGCATCAAACTTCGTGATAGGACCAAATCCAATCTGTCCGGCATGGATTCCTTTCCAGAATTCTTCCACATTCAGGCCGATCGGCGTGATTGCTCCCATTCCCGTCACAACGACTCTTCTCATTTTCCTTTTCCTTTCTTTCTATCAGGTTCCCTAAATTGCCATACCACCATCTACAGAAAGTATCTGCCCGGTAATATAATCCGACTCCGGTGATGCAAGAAATGCGACTGCATTCGCAATATCCTGTACCTGTCCGGCTCTGCCAAGCGGGATCTGCTTTTTTAATTCTTCCTGGGTCTTTTCCGGCAATACTGCGGTCATCTCTGTCTCTACAAATCCGGGAGCAACCGCATTGACGCAGATTCCCCTGGATGCAAGCTCCCTTGCAACAGATTTTGTCAGACCGATCACGCCCGCCTTGCTTGCTGCATAGTTTGACTGTCCCGCATTTCCAAGGATTCCGGATACCGAAGAAATATTGATAATTTTTCCGGCACGCTGTTTTAACAGATAGCGTGACAGATGACGAATTGTATTGAAAGTTCCCTTCAGGTTGGTATTGATCACAGCATCAAAATCGCTTTCCTTCATGCGCATCAGCAGATCATCCCTTGTAATTCCGGCATTGTTCACCAGAATATCCATATGCTTATATTCTTTGATAAGAGATTCAATCATCTCCTGACATGCTGTAAAATCAGAGACATTGCAGCGAACACTCACGGCATCTCCTCCGGCCGCTTTGATCGCTGCAACCGTTTCATTTGCAGCATCTTCGGAACCATTGTAGTTCACCACAACAAATGCTCCGCGTTTTGCCAGCTCCAGCGCAATGGCTCTTCCGATTCCCCTGGAAGCACCTGTAACAAGTGCATTTTTACCGGTTAACATATTTATTGAAATCCTCCATTTTGTCGATGTTGCATGTGGTAACATCGCGATTGATCTTTCTCATAAATCCGGAAAGGCTGCGTCCCGGTCCGATCTCCACAAATTCCTCTGCTCCGTCTGCAATCAGGCGCTCAATTGTCTGCTGCCAGCGCACGGAAGAAGAAACCTGACGTACCAGATAATCCTTGACGTCTGCCGGATCTTTGACATAATCTGCAGTCACATTGGTCAGATACGGAATCGTGATCGGCTGAATCGTTACATCTTCGAGTGCCTCCCCGAGTTTCTTTCCTGCTTCTGCTAAAAGTGCAGAATGGAACGGGCCACTGACTTTAAGCGGAACCACGCGCTTTGCTCCGGCTTCCTTGCAGGCATCTCCTACCTCACCTACAGCATCTGCTGCTCCGGTGATAACGATCTGTCCCGGACAGTTGTAATTTGCAATGGAAACAACTTTGTTTGTTTTTGCAGCGGTTTCCTCACAGATTGCTGCGATCTTTTCCGCATCCAGTCCAAGAATTGCAGACATACCGCCGCCTACCGGATATGCCTGTTCCATATAAATACCGCGCTTGCGGACAACCGCAAATGCATCCCGCATTGTCATCGCTCCGGATGCAATCAGCGCACCATATTCGCCAAGGCTTAAGCCTGCCGTAACGTCGCAGCCAATTCCCGCTGCTTGTAATGCTGTATAAATAGCCGCCTCGGTTGTGAGCATACAGATCTGTGTGTACTCTGTAATGTTCAGCTTATCATTTTCTTCAAAGCAAAGAGCTGCCACATCCAGACCTGTCACTTCATTTGCCAGATCATAAACCGCTTTTGCTTCCGGCATGGCGTCGTAAAACTCTTTTCCCATACCAATATACTGAGATCCCTGTCCAGGGAACATAAATACTCTCTTCACTGTCTTCTCCTATTTCTGTCCCAATAACTTTTCGGCACCACTCATAACATCCCGGATAATTTCCGCACAGGTCTCTTCTTTTTTTACCAGAGCCGCAGACTGGCCTGCCATAACGCTGCCGTACATGACATCGCCCTCGACAACTGCTTTGCGCAGTGCTCCGAGTGTCATCTGCTCAAGTTCTTCGAACGGTGCACCTTCTTTTTCTTTCTTTAAGTACTCGCGGGTCATTTTGTTACGAATAACGCGAATCGGATGGCCTGTGGACATGCCGGTCACTTCACTGTCAATATCTTTTGCTTTGACCACGCGCTGCTTGTAATTTTCATGAACCGTGGATTCTTTTGCAACAACAAAACGGGTTCCCATCTGTACTGCCTCTGCGCCAAGCATCATAGCTGCCGCAAATCCACGTCCATCTGCAATTCCACCGGCTGCAATGACCGGAATGGATACCGCATCTACTACCTGTGGTACGAGTGTCATCGTCGTCTGGGCACCGATGTGTCCACCGGACTCCATTCCCTCAGCGACCAGTGCATCCGCACCGCCACGCTCCATCAGCTTTGCCAATGCCACGCTTGCCACAACCGGGATTACTTTGATTTTGGCTTCTTTCCACATGCTCATATATTTGGCCGGATTGCCGGCGCCGGTTGTTACTACCTTAACGCCTTCCTCCACAATTACTTTTGCAATCTCATCCGCTTCCGGATTCATCAGCATGAGATTTACTCCAAACGGCTTGTCGGTTTCTTTTTTTGCTGCCTGAATCTGCTCACGCACCCAGGAAGCCGGTGCTCCACCTGCTCCGATGATGCCAAGTCCGCCGGCATTGGATACCGCACTGGCCAGTTCATGTGTTGCGACCCATGCCATACCGCCCTGAATGATCGGATATTCGATTCCCAGAAGCTCTGTCACTCTTGTTTTCATAGCTTATGCCTCAACACCCTTATTTTTCATATAATCAATGACATCCTGAACTGTAAGGATCTTCTCTAAATCCTCAGAAGGAATCTCTACACCGTACTCTTCTTCCAAAGCCATAACCAGCTCAAACAGATCTAAGGAATCTGCCTCAAGATCCTCTTTGAAACGGGACTCTGCGGTGATAGAATCTGCGTCTACGTTTAACTGGTCTGCAATGATTTCTTTTAACTTTTCTAACATAATGGGTTCTCCTTTTACTGTCTTCAATTTTGTTTGATTGCGAAATAGTTTGATTGTCAAACAGTTTCTTAGTCAAAGTATATGCAAAGATAGTTTGATTGTCAAGATATTTTTTCAACAGGGTAATGATAAAAGAGTACAAAAAAGCACAGCAAACACTTTCTTCCTACACGAAAATGTTTGCTGTGCATATGGTTCTGTTTTTTGAACTTATCCGATAATGAGTTGCATTGCCCCGTATATTCCGGCATCATTGCCAAGCTGTGCCAGTTCAAAGCGGGTATCACGACATGCATGGAAGCAGCTTTCCTTAAAGTGCTTCTGGATCGTATCGATTAAAATCTGTCCGGCTTTGGACACACCACCACCGATCACGATAACTTCCGGATTGGTCACGCATGCAATATTCGAAAGGGTTGACCCTAAAATTTCTCCCACTTCATCTACCAGTCCAAGAGCTACTTCATCGCCTTCTTTTGCCACATCAAAAATGTCTTTTGCAGTAATATCTTTATAATCACGAAGCTTTGTCGCATCCTGTGTTTTGGCAAGTTTACGTTTTGCCATGCGTACAATACCAGTCGCAGAAGTATACTGTTCCAGACATCCATACTGCCCACAGTTACAAGGCTCGATCTCATCATGATTTACGGTAATGTGTCCGATTTCTCCGCCTGCACCGTTATATCCGGCAACCACATGTCCGTCCACGATAATTCCACCGCCGACACCGGTACCAAGCGTTACCATGATGACATCTTTACTTCCTTTTCCACCGCCCTGCCACATTTCGCCAAGACCTGCAACGTTCGCATCATTTCCGACTTTTACTTTCAGACCTGTCTGTGCACCGAGTTCCTCCGCAACATTGATCACTCCCCAGCCGAGATTGACACACCCGTTAACAACGCCATCACTCCGCACAGGACCCGGAACACCGATTCCCACACCCTCTACATCACTCTTACTGATTCCTTCCTGCGCCAGTTTGTTATCAATCGCCTGTGCAATATCCGGCAGTACTGCCTTTCCGTTATCGCTGGTATCTGTCTTGATTTCCCATTTGTCAAGAAGCTCTCCGCTTGTCTCAAAAAATCCCATTTTTACGGTGGTTCCTCCCACGTCTACGCCAAATCCATATTTCTTCAATTCCTGATTCCTCCTTGATCTATGTGATATGTATTTTTCTTCTACCCCATGTATCTATATTCTACCATATTCCGGAATTTCTGCCTAGTATCGATAAAAAAATCAACCGATGTATCCATAAATACACCGGTTGCACTGTTTTATATATGTTTATTGTACGTTTCCACCACCGGTATCTCCACTCTCTCCGGTATCACCGCTATTATCCGTGGTTTCGCTATTGTCCGGTTTATTGGTATTTTCTCCATTTTCCGGCGTATCAGTGTTTCCTCCGCTTTCTCCGGAATCGTTGTCCCCACTATGTTCCGGTTTGGAATTGTTATTCTGATCACCGGCATTGCTGTCGTTATTGTCCGGCTGGTTATCATTTTCGGAGCTTCCGTCCGTTGTATTATCTTTCTGCTGGCTCTCGGAAGTCTGCTGGTCATCCGTCTGGTTTTCTTCCATCTGGTTTTCTTCGCGCATCTTGTCGTGTTCTTCCTCTTCCTGCTTCTGCTGATTTTTAAAATCATCCGAAAGCTGAGCATAAGGAAGGAAATCAAGCGAAGATAATCCCTCGTGGGCCGCAGACATATATGCTTTCCAGATCTGTGCCGGATATGTGCTTCCACTCAGATTGGAAATGGCTTTTGGATAATCACATCCCACCCAGACTGCGGTTGTATAATATCTGGTAAATCCGCAGAACCATCCATCTTTGTGATCGTTTGTTGTACCCGTCTTTCCGGCACACGGCATATCGGCAAGCTTTGCAGAACGTCCGGTTCCACTGTCCATAACGGAGGTCATGATATCCGTCATCATCCGCGCCGCATCCTGCTTATAAACCGTTTTTTCCGTCAGGCTGGACGTATAGACTACATTTTCGTCAGAATCCACAATTGATTTTACACAGGTCGGTTCCCTGTAAAGTCCGTCATTTTCAACCGCTGCATACCCGGATGCCATCTCAAGTGGAGAAACACCTTTGGTAAATCCACCAAGAGATGTGGCGAGGGTATAATCTCCGTCCTTGATCTGTGCAAAATTCATATTTTTTAAATACTGCAGGCCTGCTTTTGGTGTCAGTTCATCATACAGCTGCCAGGCAATCGTATTAATGGAATGTGCAACCGCATATCTGAGCGGAATCTTTCCGGCATATGTATTGTTTGCATTCGACGGTCCGTCTTTTAGTTTATGGTCATCCACAACGGTATCCGGAGTATACCCGCGCTCCAGTTGCGGAGTATATACCAGCAATGGCTTAATCGAACTTCCCGGCTGACGGTAACTCTGGTATGCACGGTTTAACGTATAATTATCCGAATCCTGCTTACGGCCGCCCACGATTGCCACAACATATCCGCTGTTGTTATCAATTGATACTGCTGCCGCCTGCATCTTGTAAGTTCCGTCTTTGGATTTGTCTTTAAATCCTTTCAGGGTATCATCAATGGCAGACTGCAGTTCCTTTTGTTTTTCCATATCAATCGTCGTATAGATTTTGTATCCTCCGGAAAACAGTTTCTTCTGACACGCACTGTAAAGTTCGTCATATGCTTCCCCATAAGACTTCTTTTCCTTATCCGAATCAAAATAATATTTAAACTGGAAACCTTCCTGTTCCATCAGTGCACGGGTTGCGCAGTCATACGTGTAAGTGTCAATCGAACTGTTAATTTTCTCCGTGTCACTCTTTTTAGGCCGGTTCAGTGCAATCTCTTCTTTGGTTGCCTCATAATACTCTTCCTGGGAGATTTTCCCGTCATCCCGCATATTCTTTAAGATCAGATTCCGCCGGGTAATGGTATTGTCCGGGTGTGTCACCGGATCATAATTGGACGGGCGGTTCGGGATCGCACACAGATACGCGGTCTGCGATACATCAAGATCTTTCAGTTCACAGTTAAAATATCCATGACAGGCAGCGTCAATTCCGTAATAGCCGTTTGCAAAATACACGTTATTCAGATAAAATTCCATAATTTTATCCTTACTGTAACGTTTTTCGAGTTCCCACGCAAGAAACATCTGCTTCACCTTGTACTGCCACGTCTGTTTCGGCTGCATATAAATCAGCTTGGCAAGCTGCATGGTAATCGTACTTCCACCCTGCGTACCACCCTGCGATTTTTTCAGTTTCGACATGACTGTGGCTTTGACCGCGCGCACAAGTCCTTTCAGATCCACACCGTTATGCTGGTAAAACTTCTTGTCCTCAATACTGATAATCGCTGCGACAAAATTCTTTGGAATATCCTCGTATTTGACATACTGCGCATTCTTGTCTCCCCTTCGTTCAGAGATCAGTTTTCCGTCTTTATCAAAAACGGAGCAGGTCTGTGAAGGGATAAACGTAGAATCGTCGGAAGCAGATACTTCCTGCACTGCCTCACGGCGCATCTGCTGTATCTGATCCGCATATCCGCCAAAATAGTAGTATCCAAAACCTGCCAGCACAACAAGCATCAGCACGATCTGCAGCTTTATGACAAACCAGAAAAAGCGATGCTGCTTTTTCTTTCTTTTCTTTTTCTTCTTGGTTGACATATACTCTCCTCCATATTTATTTTGGAAACATACATCA
>ENA-UACP01000223-UACP01000223.1-human-gut-metagenome-genome-assembly--contig:-NODE-223-length-11807-cov-5.987151_pt1 | contig 11807 bp, 9 predicted proteins | sample MGYA00243883_ERZ654233 | MGnify/ENA primary metagenome ERZ654233 (study PRJEB26926, sample SAMN06165248) | human gut metagenome | biome: ENVO:00009003; feature: ENVO:2100002; material: ENVO:00002003...
TTATTATTGTTATATAACCTATACTCAAAACTATAACATATTTCACAAATAACGTCAATAGATTTTGTGAAATATTTTTCTCTTTTCGTATCGAACCACAAATCAGCAAAGCTAAGAATGAATGATTTAGGTATTTATAATCAAACATATTTGTGGTATAATGTGAATAGTAAGAATAAAAGGAGCGAATTATGAGATACGATAATATACATAAAGGCAAATTTCTATCAAGACCGAACAGGTTTATCGCCAACGTTGAGATAGACGGCAAAGCCGAGGTCTGCCATGTGAAAAATACGGGCAGATGCAAAGAACTTTTGATCGAGGGGTGTACTGTTTGGCTTGAACATTCAGACAGTGCATCGAGAAAGACCGCTTTTGACCTTGTTGCAGTGGAAAAAGGTGACAGACTTATAAACATGGACAGCCAAGCCCCGAATAAGGCGGTAGGGGAGTGGCTGAGAGAAAAAATGCCTTTTGGCGAGGGCTTCTCGGTCTATCCCGAAAAGAAATACGGCAATTCACGCTTTGATTTTTACTTAGAGTCGCAGGATAGGAAGATCTTCATGGAAGTCAAGGGCTGTACGCTGGAGAAAGACGGCGTTGTGCTTTTCCCTGACGCTCCTACCCTCCGTGGGGTGAAGCATATAGAGGAGCTTTCTCACTGCCTCGATGAGGGGTATGAGTCTTATATAATGATACTCGTTCAGATGAGCGATGTGAAATATTTCACTCCAAATTATGACACTCACCCTGAGTTTGGAGAGGCTTTGGAGAAAGCTTCCCGAAAGGGCGTGAAGATACTATGCTATGACTGCAACGTGACCCATGACTCTATGACAGTGGGCAAGCCTGTTAAGGTGAAGCTGGGCAGGTAATATGACGGCTCGTCCTGCATATACATTATAATACTAAGATGTATATGGGAGTGACAGCATTGGATATAAAGAAAGTCTGCCTGCGTTGTGTTGCAGTTATAATTGTGGCGTTCGTTATGCCCACGGGGATATGGCTTTATGCAAGATCTGCAAGCAGGTTTGGCAGGGTGGCGGCTGTGGCGGCAGGGGTGGCTATGGGAGAATACAAGCCTTATTTTTCCGCTGATGATGATAGCAAAGCAGCTGTGCAGACCGCATATCCAAGTAAACTTGAAGCGGCAGTGGTGTCAAAGCACAGTATATGGGATATGGATATGGCGCCACAGGAGAAGCAAACGCCCTCTGTAAGCGCAGAAGTGCCAAGTCCTTTGCCTGCTCAGGACGTGACGGACAAGATACCATATCCTGCAAGCATGGAGGGGAATGACGGTGTTATAGAAAAATACACCTATGGCAGATATGACGGCGAGCAGTATTTCGACCTTGACGGCGGCGGTCAGGTGAGAAACTGCACTGAGCTTTCAAATGATGAGCTTTATGAGGAAAGCTCAAAGCCTTATGATTTTCAAATAGACGGAAATTCCTCTGAGCCGCAGATACTTATTTATCACACCCACGCCACGGAAAGCTTTGAGCCCACAGACAAAGACCACTATGACAGCTCCTTTTCCTGCAAGACCACCGACCCTGAAATGAATATGTTGTCGGTAGGGGACAAGATATGCGAACAGCTTGACAAAGCAGGCGTTGCATATATCCACGATACACTTGTGCATGATTATCCCAGCTATGACGGCTCTTACGATTCAAGCCGAATGGCGGTAAAGCAGATATTGGAGGAGTACCCCTCTATAAAGGTATGCCTTGACGTTCACCGTGACGGCATAGAGCGTGAGGACGGCACAAGGCTCGCACCTGTGGCGGAGATAGATGGCAGGGAAGCGGCTCAGCTTATGATAATATCAGGGTGTGATGACGGCACTATGGGTATGCCTGACTATATGAAGAATTTTCACTTCGCCTGTGCCTTGCAGTCGGCTTTGGAGAGCGATTGGCAGGGGCTTACACGGCCTGTACTTTTCGACTATCGCCACTATAATCAGGACTTGACCACCGGCTCGCTTCTTATAGAGGTGGGAAGTCATGGAAATTCTATCGCTCAGGCTCAGTATACAGGCGAGCTTATAGGAAAGACCTTGGGTGAGATGTTCGGGGAAGAATAGGTGCAATAACGCACAAAATATGTGTAGCGAATTGTCTTAAAATGCCGAAAATACGGCTTTTAGCGGTTGGTTTCTTGACAAGGACGGGGTTTTGCGTTATAATAAAAGGGACTACATAAACGTTACAGCGTGAGAAATATATAATACGCTTATATTTTGGAGAACTGATATTATGAAAAAAATTTACCCCATGAAAAGAATAGCCGCAGGCTGTATGGCTCTGTGCATAGCTTTTGCCGCCTTTGGTTTTTCTGACGGAAGCGTAAGTGATATCGCTTTGGCGGATAACGATACATACAGCAGTCAGCTTGAAGAGCTAAAAAAGCAACAGCAGGAGCTTGATAAGCAGATAGCTGACGCTGACAAAAAGCTTGCCGACGAGCAGGACAACCTTGAGGCTATAAAGAAAAAATATAAGTCCATACAGAAAAAGATAGCAAATTCAGAGAAATATTCCTCTGAGCTTGAAGATCAAATGGCAGAGCTTGACGGCAAACAGCTTGACACTCAGCACAGCCTTGACTTGCAGGAAACTGCAATAAACGAGGGCAAGGACGATTTTATGGAGCGTATTCGTGCAATGTATGTTGCAGGCGGAGCAGATTCGTACACGAACGTGCTGATAAATTCATCTGATTTTTATGATATTCTTATGAGGATAGAGCTTGTGACGAGAGTTGCAAAGCACGATAATGACGAGCTTAACGAGCTTTTGGATCAGTATAAAAAGCTTGAAAAGACCAAGGCGGAGCTTGATGAGCAGATAAAACAGCTCAAAGCAAAGGCTGAGGAATATGCCAAGGAGCAGAAAACTTTGGCGGGCGAGCAGGCGGAGCTTCTGAAAATGGAGCAGGAGTCGGGCAAGCTTATCGAGCAGATAAAGAACGATAAGAGCGACCTTGAAAATAAATCACAGCAGGTGGACAATAAGTATGCGGAGGTGTCCTCAAAGGCGAATACCACCACGACTACGACCACCACCAAGAAAAAGATTACCACCACCAAAAAGAGTGGCAACAGCGGTGAAAAGACCACTACCACGAAGAAGCCGGCTCAGACGGAAAAGCCTGACGAAACTACGGTTCAGACTACCACAACTCCGCAGGAAACAGCTAAGCCAAAGCCTGAAACAAGCAAAAAGACCACTACCACAACAACAGCAGCACCTGCACCTAAGCCTGATAATTCAAACAGTTCTAAAATAGATACTGTTGTTTCGTATGCCAAAAGCATGGTGGGTGGAGCGTATGTATGGGGCGGTTCACAGTTTGGTGCAACGGATTGTTCGGGTCTTGTGATGCTCTCGTTCGCACAGGTGGGAATAAATCTTCCGCACTATGCGGCTTCGCAGGCTTTATATGGCACTACAGTTTCATATAACAACATGAAGAAGGGCGATGTTATCTTCTTTGGCGGAGCGTCGATCTCGAGCATTTACCACGTTGCTATCTATATCGGCGACGGCAAAATGGTACACGCCCAGAACACTGACACTGGTATCGTTATTTCAAATGTTGAGTATTTTTCAAGATACAACAACATCACTATAATAAAAAGACTTATATAACGTAAAAACGCAGTCTGCAAGGGCTGCGTTTTTTTATATCTATAATTATTCAACATAAAACGCCACGAAAATTCATATAAAATTACTTAAATGTGAACATTCATTTTCAAACCTATTGACAAAGCTAAGTATTTGTGATATAATTAAATCAAATAAAGATTGTAGGCTTTGATAACAATTGCTGTACAAAACAGCAGTAAGGCAGGGGGAAGAAAAATGGATAGTCTGAAAACGTGTTTTTTTGGCGGCTATGATAAGCTTGATACATTAAAATATATCGACACCATAACCAGCGAGATCTATATGCTGGAGTCGGCTATCGAAAAGAAAAAGAACGGTGATAACTTTGTTATCCCCGGAGAAACAGGTCAGCGAAAGCTTAAAGGTTCAGCGCTTGGTGGATTTGCAAAGCCTGATGTGGACAGCTACATCTGTGCGCTTCTTGGAAAGGCGGCTGAGCTTCGTGAAAAGCTTTGCAGCTAACGGCTAATAAAGGTAAAAAAATATCCGCAGAGGTCATTTTATATGGCTTCTGCGGTTTTTTGTCGCATCTAAAAGAGCAAAAAAAAAAATTAATACCCACTTCCATCGGCTGAAATGAGCATTAATTTTTTATAGAATTATGAAAGGGATTCTTTGGTATTTGGTAAAACCTAAAGACGAGGAAATGTATCAGCGACTTGGGGAATCGCAGAGGGAAAGAAGACAAAAACCTGACTTTAAGTTTTACCAATTACCAAAGCTTTTTTTGTTTCTTCTGCTGTGATTATATAATACCAGTTCTGTGTGAACCGAATATGAATTTTCAGGGGATTTCGGAGAGTTTTTTGAAAAAAATAAATGTTAATCACCAGTTCACAATTATAAGCTATAATGTCATTATTGGGGAATTTTTTTTACGAGGGAGGATATTTTATGTTTCAGATACTTGTGGTGGAGGACGACGCAAGCCTTAGAAAGCTCATGTCTGCCGCACTTAAACAGCATGGCTATGTGACTTTTCTTGCAAATGACGGTCTGGAGGCTTTGGACGTTCTTGAAAAAACGAATATAGACCTTATAATTTCAGATATAATGATGCCGAATATGGACGGCTACGAGCTTACAAGACAGCTCAGAAAGGCTGATTTCAACCTGCCTATACTTATGGTCACCGCAAAGGAGACCTTCGAGGACAAGCAGGAGGGCTTTTCTGCCGGCACAGACGATTATATGGTAAAGCCTATTGATATAAATGAGATGATACTTCGTGTGGGTGCGCTTTTAAGGCGTTCAAAAATGGCATCGGAACATTCTCTTACTGTGGGAAACTGCGTGCTTGATTATGACGCTATGAGCGTGGCGGTTGACGGCGGAGCGGCGGAAACTATACCGCAAATGGAGTTCAAGCTGCTATTTAAACTGCTCAGCTACCCTGACAAGATATTCACACGCCGCCAGCTCCTTGACGAGCTTTGGGGCATGGACAAGGACGTTGACGAGCGTACTGTTGACGTTCACGTTAAAAGGCTGAGAGAGCGTTACGGAAGCTGTGAGTCATTTGATATTGTCACGGTTCGTGGACTTGGCTATAAGGCTGTGAAAAAGCAGTGAGGGATAAGCTTGAGGGGTGAGGGGTTTGGATAAGAAAAAGACCAAAAATAAAACAAGTTTGCAATTCAAGCTGACTCTTATGTTTTTCTTTGTGATGCTGGTGTCGGCTTCTATATCGGTGTCAGTGCTTGTAATGGTGTGCAGCCCTGTAATGAAAAGCAATGCCGAACAGCAGTTGGTGGAGCTTTCCATGGCAATGGATCAGCTTGAAGAAAAGGGCGGCTTCACTGTGGACGAGATAGTTTCCATTGTGAACAATTCAGCCTATAGTTTGTCAGTGGTGGATAAAAACGATTCAAGAGTACACGACCATTTTGCAGATATCGTGCATAAGGGATATTATGTGTCCTCAGAGGGTGTTGTGCCTAACGCAACTATAATCTCCCAGGTCTATGATAAGTTCGTTATCATAGACAGCTTTTCAAGTGACAGCGTTTACTGGGTAGTAAACCTTGTTGTCATCATAGCTTTTATGGTCTGTATCGTTATCGGTACTATTATAACAGCATTCATGAGCCGAAGCATTATACAGCCTATACGAGATCTTAGTGCGGCGGCGGCTGAGATAGCAAAGGGCAATTTTAAGGTAAGAGTAAGAGAGCCGTCTGATCCTGAATACAGCATACTTGCGCAGAACTTTAACAAAATGGCTGAGGAGCTTGCAGGTACGGAAACGCTGAGAGGTGACTTTATCTCAAACGTTTCCCACGAGTTCAAAACGCCTCTGGCTTCCATACAGGGCTTTGCAAAGCTTCTGCAATCTGACGATATAACCGAGCAGGAGCGTGAGGAATACACGCAGATAATAATCGACGAAACATCACGGCTTTCAAAGCTTTCGTCAAATATTTTGAGGCTCACAAAGCTTGAAAATCAGAAAACAGTGGGCAAAAAGACAAGATTTTCTCTTGACGAGCAGATAAGAAAAATACTTCTTGTGCTTGAACCTGAGTGGTCGAAGAAAAAAATCGACCTTGATATCGACCTTGAGGATATCATGTATGTGGGCAGTGAGGAGCTTATGGCGCAGATATGGCAGAATATCATCAACAACGCTATCAAGTTCACCCCGGAGGGCGGAAAGATAAGCGTGAAGCTTTTCCGCAACGAGAAGAATATTTCGGCGGAGATATGGGACAACGGTCCGTCTATAGCCCCTGACGTAAAGGCGAAGATATTTGATAAGTTCTATCAGGGCGACCGCTCCCGTGCAACAGAGGGCAACGGCCTTGGACTTGCACTTGTAAAAAGGATAATCGAGCTTTCTGAGGGCAGCATAGAGGTAGAAAACGATATGAAAAAAGGCGGCGTTTGCTTCCGCATAAGCCTGCCTTATCTTATTGAGGATATGATGTAGTGTAGGGGCAACCTTGGGTCGCCCGCCTATCACAGACCATTATACATACGAAGAATTTTTGCAAACAAAAAGGAGCAGTTCATTGCGAATTGCTCCTTTTATCTGTCTATCATATTTTAGAACAGACTTGCCACAAAGCCTGCTGCCACACCGAAAACATAAAGTATTCCCATTATGGCGAAATTCTCTTTCATGTTGTGCTTGTTGGTCTTGAAAAGCACCAGAAGTCCCACTCCTGCTCCTGTGCAAAGTCCTGCGATAAGCGAGCCGAAGCTCACAACGCCCTCGATATAAAGCTGAGTGAGAACAACAGAAGCTGCACAGTTTGGGATAAAGCCTATTATGCCTGCTATGAACGGCTGAACTATGCTGTCAGACATAAGCAGGGTCTTTACTGTGTCCTCTCCTGCAAACTCCATTACCGCACCGAGAATAAGGTTTACCGCAAATATAAAAAGTATTATGCTTACAGTGTGGTGAAGTGCCGAGTGCAAAATACTGTGGTGTTCGCAGTCGCAGTCCTCACAAATCTCCTTGAAAGGCTCTTCGTCCTGTTTTTTGCCCATAAGCTTTAAGATAAGGTCAACAAGCACACCTGCTATTATAGCCACAGCTACCTTTATAAGAATAAGCTGCCAAAGCTTGCCGGCAAATGCAGGGTTTGCTATCATCATTGGTATTGCCTCGTCGCTTGTGGCAAGGTATACCGAAATGAGAGTTCCCATTGTGATGAGCCTGCCTGAGTAAAGGTTGGAAGCCACAACGGAAAATCCGCACTGCGGCACTGCTCCAAGTATGCTTCCTCCTATCGCACCAAAAGGTCCCATTTTTCTAAGAGCCTTTCCAAGCTTGTCGGCAGAACGATGCTCTATATACTCTATAAGCAGATACACTCCGAACAGAAAAGGCAGGATCTTAAGGCTGTCTATTAATGCGTCAAGAAAAACGTCAACTAAAGTTTCAAACATATAACTATCTCCTGTAAAATATCCATTAAAACGATCTCTGTATCAACTCGACTATTATACAATATTTATTCACCCTTGTCAATCTTATGTTTATATGATAATCTGTTCATTTGTTTACCCTTTTCAGCGACAAAAAACGAGCGAAATTTCTCCGCCCGTTTGATGTTTTTATTCTGTTTTATACAGAACGCTTTGTAAAGCCGTCCCATGCGGTGAGTAGGAACACCACCATGTGTGCTATAAGAACGCCTACGGCAAATGTCAGGCTGTGCTGAGCAAATATTGAGTAGCCCTTTGAGATAGAAGCAAGGTCTGTGTTTGCGAACACAAGGAATCTTGCCCAATCCTGTCCAAGCTGACCCAAAAGCTGTGTGACCGTTGAGCCTATGCACATTGTGAATACGCTGACGCCGATAGCAAGGGCTGTGCTTCTTACAAGTGACGAGATAGCAAACGCCAGTGTTGACATTACCACCATTTCAACGCTTTTCATCAGATATTGCTCTGCCGCATAAAGCAGTGTAGGCATTTCCTTTACATCGCCGCCGCTTACATAGATATAAGGCGTTGAGAAGCCGTCAAAGCCGAGCATAAGCCCTGTAATAGGTATCATCACAACGAAAAGTATGCAAAGCATTATGTAACCCACTGTGATGACAGTGAAGTATTTTGACATCAGTATCTTCCAGCGTTTAACAGGGTTTATAAGCAGGAACTTGACAGTTCCCTGTGAAAATTCAGAGGATACAATGCCGCCTGCGATAACGATAGCAAGCAGTGCGACTACCGTTACAAGGGAGGTGCTTGTGAGAAACACTGTCCAGAATGTTATCTGCTCAGGCTCGTCTGTTTCAAACAGCGTCATTTGGTTTGCTGTGTTGTCGAGCTTATCATTGTCAAGCTGATAGAGTGCAAGTTTTATATTATCCTCCAGCTTTGCTCTGCTGTTCTGTCCGTCGGATTTTGCGTCGCCCATAGTCGCAATGGTGTTTTTTGCATTTGCAACTGTCATGATAAGATCGTTTTTCTTCTCGTTTGACTTGTCAAAGGAAATATCCTTGTCCAATCTGTATTGATATTCCCACTTCTCGCCCTCTGTGAGTATGTCATTATCCAGCCTGTATTGACAGAAGCCACGCCAATCGTTGTCGTCAAGATACTTCTTTATCCCTGACATATCACCAGTGCCGTTTGCAAACACGGCTGACAGTACATCATATCTCCAATCATCGCTGTCGATATCGTTGTCTATAAGATACTGCCACATTGCGATCTCGTTAGGGTCGCCGTTTGTGTTTTTTAGCCAATCTATGGTTTGCTGATAATCACCAGTTGCGTCATAGCTTGAATAGTTATTGCTCTCCATATTGTGCTTTGCAAAAAGTGCAATGCCTGAAAGTCCAAGCGCACATATTATTATAAGCACGATCATTATTTTTGTTGATAGCTTTTTGAAAACCTTTATGTACTCGTTTTTCACAAGTCTGAAAAATCTAGCCAATCTGTACGCCCCCTTCCTTTCCTCCTGTAAGCTCGATGAATACGTCCTCAAGCTTCTTGTTCTCTCTGCGGTGAACAGTGTAAAGTGAAACTCCGCCCTCGATAAGCGTCTTATTCACCGAGGCTATCTTTTTCTTCTCTATTTCCGCAGGGATAGAAAGGACAACTGCACCTGTTTCCTTGTCGATACGCTTGCCCTCGTCTGCGATCATTATAAGACCCATAGCCTTTTGCGGGTCGTCAACTTCAAGTACATATTCAGCAATTGAGCTGTCAGACTGTGAGATAAGCTCCGCCATTGTGTATGAGCCTATCATTTTTCCGTTTGCGATAATGCCAACTCTGTCGCACATCATTTCCATTTCGCTCATGAGATGTGACGATACCACAACGCAAGTGCCTTCCTTGTGAGCAAGCTCTTTGAGTATATCACGAAGCTCCTTTATGCCCTGCGGGTCAAGACCGTTTGTAGGCTCGTCAAGGATAAGAAGCTTTGGTCTGTGGAGTATAGCCTGCGCAACGCCAAGACGCTGACGCATACCCAGAGAGTATTTCGACACCTTGTCATTAATGCGGTTTGAAAGCCTTACAAGCTCCACCACCTCTTTGATACGCTCCTCAGTTACTCCCTCTCTCATTCTTGCATACTGACGTAGGTTTTCAATTCCCGAGAGATATTTATACATCTCAGGGTTTTCAACAATGCCTCCAACGTTCGCCATTGCGCCCTCGAAGTCTTTTCTGATATCATTTCCGTTAATGGATATCTCCCCCTCGTCAAGCTGTAAAAGTCCCACTGCTATCTTTATAGTTGTGGTCTTTCCTGCACCATTAGGACCGAGAAAGCCGTAGACCTCGCCACTGTAACACTCCATATCTATGCTGTGAAGTATCTGCTTTTTGCCAAGGGTCTTGTTAAGCCCCTTTATCTTTAGAATAGTATCACTCAACGCTGTCTGCCCCCTCGCTGTCGGTATTTTCTGCACTGCTGTCCGGAACTATCTCAGACTCAGCCTTGCTTTCATCAGCCACGCTGTCACTGTTGTTATCATCAAAGCTGTAATCCTCGCCATATCCATAGTCGCTGGACGTTGCTATCTTCCAGCCGTCAGAGGTACGCAAAAGATAAAATTCAGCATTTTCATAACTGAAAATCGCCTTGTATGAAGATGTGCTGGGTTCATAGTTGTCGGAATTTGTGTAGTTACCGCTTGTCATGGTGTTTATGCCGTTGGTTGTGAGAAAAGTTGGGTCGCCCTTTGATACGTCATAGCACACATTGTATATCATAGTGACCTTTGCTCCGTCAGCTCCACTCTTGTTTATTGACATCTCTTTTATGTCATACTCAGCCGAGGTGATATCTCCTCCTTGCGCTGCAACTTCAGCTTGGTTTATTTCGTCCAGAAGTCCAGACTTTGACGAAGCGTACTCATTGTCAGATGTGGTGTAGTCAGCATAATGCTTATTTACGAAATCTGTCAGCTGACTTTTTAACTTATCACTGCTTCCAACGTTTGCACTTGTCAAGTCTGCGATATAATCCCTCATGGTCTGTTCTATCTCAGGCTTGGAAGTCTTGAACTGGTTGTTATCATACGCTGTGTAGCATACAACGCCCAGCGCAAGCACACCGCCAAGAACCAGACCTCTGTTTAAGTTTCTTAGTTTCACTGTTTCTCCTCCTTGTGTTTTACCTTTTTCAGACGTATTATTGGTGTCGTATATAAGTTTATCATAGCCCTTTCCAACTGTCAACCGCTTTAAGAAACGCTTAAGATTTTCATAAGACAACCATACAGACCATAAGATAAAATACGTTCTTTGTTTAAATATCTGTAGTGGCGAACAGTTTGCTCTCCTTATCAGCGTATTTGCAAGCAAAACAAAAAGGCGGTGGAACACGCACGATAACGTATCCCACCGCCTATATGGAATGAGGAAAATTATTCTTTTTATAAAAACAGCTTCAGGTCATTCTCTGCCTTTTTCGGGTCTTTAAGACTTATGCTCCTTACCGCCTTTCTCAGTGGCAGTACCCTTGACGGAACTACCGACAGCATATCCACATCAAGCTCCAAAAATATCTCCGTGAGAGTTGGGTCGCCTGCTATCTCACCGCAGATCCCTGCTTTTATGCCGTTTGCATGGGCGTTGTCGCACACCATTTTTATCATTCTCAGCAGTGCCCTGTGATTTTTAGGTGATACCCTGTCATAACATGGATTTTGCCTGTCAAGACCGAAAGCGAACTGTTCAAGGTCGTTGGTGCCGATGTTGAAAAAGTCCACCTCTTTGGCTATGATATCGCTTGTCATCACCGCCGCAGGGGTCTCTATCATTGCCCCGAGCTTAACATTGTCGGCAAATTTCCTGCCCTCTTTTATAAGCTCTGCCTTGACCTGCACGATAAGCTCTTTCACCCTCAGTATCTCGCTCACGTCTATGACCATTGGCAGAAGTATTGAAAGCTGTCCGTAAACAGACGCTCTGTATAACGCCCTTAGCTGTGTTTTGAATATGCTTTCTCTTTCAAGACAAAACCGTATGCCTCTACAGCCCATAGAGGGATTTCTCTCAGCACTCATGTCTGCACAATCAGGTATCTTGTCTGCACCAATATCATAAGTGCCTATTATGACCTCTTTACCCTCCATTGCCTCCAATGCCTGTCTCTTATACACATCTGACGCTGCCGACGACTCCTTACGTGTAGATCTC
>ENA-UACP01000276-UACP01000276.1-human-gut-metagenome-genome-assembly--contig:-NODE-276-length-10518-cov-3.693491_pt1 | contig 10518 bp, 6 predicted proteins | sample MGYA00243883_ERZ654233 | MGnify/ENA primary metagenome ERZ654233 (study PRJEB26926, sample SAMN06165248) | human gut metagenome | biome: ENVO:00009003; feature: ENVO:2100002; material: ENVO:00002003...
GTCTCGTGGGCTCGGAGATGTGTATAAGAGACAGCCTGTTCCCAGTCGATCAGCACTTTTAATCCCTGAATAATAAAAGGCTCATCATCTACAAGCAAAACCTTTAACATATTTCTTTCCCCCTTTTGCACACCGGTCCATTAACACAGCCTTCAGCAAATGATAAATACTCCATCGGAATGCAGATCGTAATCCATGTTCCCACACCCTCTTCGCCTTCAATTTCAAAGCACACATGATCTTCTGTGTACATTTTAAGCCGCAGGCATGCATTGAGCATTCCCACGCTTTTCTTGTTTTTCAGCATCTCAATATCCGCATTCTGCATATCATGCTGCATCTGATACAACTTCTGCTCCTCAATTCCGCTTCCCGTATCTTCAATCTCGATGTATAATTGTTCTTCCCTTTTATAAGCTCTTACGAAAATCCATCCCGGTGATGCCTTACTTTCGATTCCATGTACACAGGCGTTCTCCACAAAAGTTACAATTGTAAGTTTCGGTATCCGGATCTGCGCACATTCCGGATCAATCTCGAGATTGTAATTCAGCCGGTCACCAAAACGATATTTCTGCAAGGACAGATACGCTTTTACAAATTCAAGTTCCTGTTCAATCTCTACCGAATCATTTCCCCAGTCCACATATTGTCTTTGCATGATCGCCAGTTTTTCGACCATATCTGCCGTCTCGTTTTCTTCCTTCAAAAGGCTTCTCATGCGGATACTTTCCAGGGCATTAAACAGAAAATGCGGATTGATCTGGCTTTGCACTGCCAATAGTTCTGCATTTTTCCTGCCGACAAGGATTTCCTGTTCTTTGATCTTGTTCTTGTATACGGTCTGGATTAGTTCATTGGTCCGTTTGACCATCCGATTGTAATTCCGGATCATGCTTCCAATCTCATCCCTACCGTCTTCGTGTGCCATCTGAACAAGATGCTCACCGTTGACAGACTGGAACACTTTGCTCAGCCCACGGATTCTCTTTGTAAACGAATGATTGAGAAGCAGCACAAATCCCATCGGGAGAACCACATTGATGATCACCAGAAAACCAAGAATCGGAAGAAAACGCACAATCTTACTCCGCACTCTATTATCCGCTTTTAAAACATAAATATCAAGTTTAGCTCCGTGAAGTGTAATGGTCTGTTTGTATCCCATCTTCTGCTGTACACTGATCATGTCAAATTTTTTACCGACACCACTGAAAGGTCCGTTACTCAGTACGATCGCATCCCCTTGACAAATAAGAACTTCATTGTCAAACTTCATTCGTCTCAGCATCCGCATCATACTGTTATAATCAAATTCGATTTGCAGCATCTTTTCCTTATTCTTGGAAAAAAAATCAAGATTCTGCAATAGGATGATCTTACGATGATAGGAATTGGCATATCTCTTACGCTCATATACAAAAAAAAGTCCTTCATTTTCGCCTCGTTCCTTCCACGCTTCATACGCTGCCGTTTCCTTCAGATTGGACATATTATCAATCTTTCCACCCTTTACCACGGTAGGATTATCCGTATACAGGGTAAAGACGATCTGATTCATGCCGAGTACGTTTTCCAACGTCGAATCCTGAAAGAAATTCTGATATTCCGCATAATAATCCGAAGTGCTCTCATATTGCTTCTCCAAAAAGGTATTCATCCTTCTATCGGTGTACATACTTTTGGCAATTTCTCCCGCATTCTCCACCAGTGCACTGATATTATAGCTGACTGCATTCGCAACGTTTGCCATCTCATGATACTGCCGCTGCGATTCCATGCTGTCTTCAATATATAAGACGACACTGTCCGTAATGATCAGCGGTAATAAAACACAGAAAATGTATAACTGTATAAATTTTTTCTTAATAGAAAGATTATCCATATATCTTTCCAATACCTTGATGAACTTTTCGATGATATTCATACCAACCCCTCTAAATTCACACACAACAAAGCGATAAAGGAGCAGATTTTTCGACCTGCTCCTCATTCGTACAACCGATTAAATTCATTATAACATATACGAGACTATATTTAAAATTGTTTCTTGATATTTCTGCACGCTAATACTCAACCGGTGTCTGCGCACCCTCTCTGCGGACCACCAGCGCAGCCACGTCACTTCCGGTAAGTTTTGCACTTCTTGCATCCGGCTGCTGACCTCCGATTGCGATGCGGTAAGATCCCGGTCTTACAACGCATTCTCCCTCCTGCGTGATAATCGCAAAGTCACGTGCCTTAAGAGATATGGTCACACGCTTCGTCTCTTTCGGCTGTAATGTAACCGTCTGTATTCCTTTCAACTGATATCCCGGTTCATACGCATCCGCTTCCTCATGCTGAATGTACGCCTGAACACTCTCATGGATCGTGTAGGAACTCTCATTTATGACATCCACACTCACATCGACGGCATCTCTCACACTGCACTGCGCACAGGAAATCTGTGCATTCTCGTAACGGATCGTTCCATAATGCAATCCGTAACCGAACGGATAGAGCACATTCTTGTCCGTATAACGATATGTGCGATCGGACATATCATAATCTGTAAACTCCGGAAGATTTTCCGTTCCCTGATAAAAGGTGACAGGCAGCTTTCCGGATGGTGAAAAATCACCGAAGATTGCTTCTGCGACTGCCTTTCCGCCACGGGCTCCCGGATAAAAACTGTCAATAATCGCAGCAACATGCGCATCCGCCCATGAGAGATCGAGTGCACTTCCCGCCGAAATCACGAGCACAACCGGCTTTCCGACAGCCGTAACCGTCTCGAGCAGTTCTTCCTGAAGTCCCGGAAGATTGAGTCCCAGTTTATCCCCGCTGGCATATTCGTTACCGGCATCGCCTTCCTCGCCTTCGATCGTTGCGTCAAGACCAAGGCACATAACTACAACATCTGCCTGCTCCGCCGCAATGACCGCTTCCTTGAATCGATCCTTCGTCTCTGCCAGAAATTCCACTTTGTCTTTGTACAGATGACAGCCTTCTGCATATAATACACGCACATCATCCCCCACATACTGCTGAATTCCCTCCAGTGGAGTAATGTAACGGGAAGAGGTTCCGACATAGTTTCCGACCAGCGCATCTCTTGAATTCGCATTCGGACCGATGACTGCGACGGTCTGTATCTTATTTTTATCCAACGGCAGGAACGCATTCTCGTTTTTCAACAGAACAAGACTTCTTCTTGCCGCTTCAACAGACAACTTCACATGTTCCGGACATTCTACCTTATCATAGGTAATGTCTTCATACGGGGACGGATAATCCTTCATCATACCCAGACGAATACGAACTTCCATCAGGCGCTCCACCGCTTCTGTGATCGCCTCCTCTGAAACAAGTCCCTTCTCGTAAGCTTCCTGCAAATGTAAAAAGGCGCTTCCGCAGTTCAGGTCGCAGCCGTTGTTTACTGCCATAGCCGCAGATTCCTCGACGCTCTCTGTCACATGATGGTGCTCGTGGAAATCAAGAATCGCCCAGCAGTCCGATACCACATGACCTTCAAAACCAAATTCATCTCTTAAAATATCCTTCAGGAGAGTTTTGCTTCCACACGCCGGCTCTCCGTTCACGCGATTGTAAGCGCCCATGACGGCCTCAACCTTGGCATCCTTGACACATCTCTTAAACGCATACAGATAAGTGTCATACATATCATGCTTAGACGCTTTTGCATCGAATTCATGGCGGATCGCTTCCGGACCGCTGTGTACCGCAAAATGCTTTGCGCACGCTGCAGATTTCAGATGATCCGGATCCGGTCCCTGCAATCCCTTGATGTACGCGCATCCGAGTTCCGCCGTAAGATACGGATCCTCGCCATATGTCTCATGGCCTCTTCCCCATCTCGGATCGCGGAAAATATTGACATTCGGTGCCCAGAACGTCAACCCTTTGTAGATTCCGTGATCTCCTCTCCGTGAAAACTCGTTAAATTTTGCGCGGCCTTCCGTCGATACCACATCCCCGATCTGTCCGACAAGCTCCGGATCAAATGTCGCCGCAAGTCCGATCGACTGCGGAAATACCGTAGCAACTCCGGCTCTTGCAACACCATGCAAAGCCTCATTCCACCAGTTATATGCCGGAATATTAAGTCGCTCGATCGCCGGTGACTCATAGAGCATCTGGCTCATTTTTTCCTCAACCGTCATCTGTGCAACCAGTTTCTTTGCATATTCTTTTGTCTGTCTACTCATTATTTCATTTTCTCATCTTAAACACTTTCTATCAATCCATCGACTGGCATGTCAGCCATTCAAAATCAGCATAATTTGTACTGTCACTGCCGTTGGAAGACGCATATACACCGACTGTGCATCCTACAAAGCCTCCGGCTTCCTCTGTCGTGTAAGCAAGAAGATCCAGATTTTCCGCAACGGATACATATCCTTTGCCTTCCGAAATCCAGACACGGGCACACTGATTGCGGCACTGCAGGCGGATCTTTAATTTTCCTTTCTTCTCCAGCCGTGTTGTTGCCAGCGTCTGCTCATCTCCGTGAATACAGCTGGTAACCACAAAACAAACTTCTCCATCCACGCGCACCACTTCAAACCGGAGATGATTTTCATTATTCTGGTAAAGCACAAGTCCCGCCGTCTCCGACTCATTTTCCGGATAGAATTCCATTCCAGTCTCTGCGACAAAGCGGTAACTCTTCTGTCTTACACCAAGATATGCACAGTTTGCTCTCTCGGAAATCTTTTCTTTGCGAAGGTACATCCGAAGTGCACCCTCACGTTCGGTCAGCGAATAAATTCCGGATGTCCAGTCCTCGATCGCCACCAGCCGCTGATCCAGCTGTTCTCCCCAGAAATGAATGACATCGGAATTCGTAATTTCTTCCGCAAAGCGATGCTCAGGCATATCGATCGTAAATTCGTCCTCCAGATGTCCGACTCCCGGAGCGATCACCGGCCAGCCGTTCTCCCAGATTACCCTGGCAAGGAAAGTCTCACGCCCCATGCTGCTATGCTTTTTGCAAGGTCTTGATGCAAGCATTACAACATACCAGTTTCCCTTGCCGTCATCAACCAGATCTCCATGTCCCGCATAGATGACCGGATAATCCATACCAAGATTGCGGTGTGTGAAAATCGGATTGCGCGGACAGCCTTCAAACCACTGGAACAGCTTCTTACTGCGTGCCACCGTAATACTATGTTCCGGACCGGTTCCGCCTTCTGCGTGGAGTAGATAATAATAACCATCGATCTTGTAAATATGCGGACCTTCCGGCCAGATACATCCCTTTACCGCACCTTTCCAGATTGCCATGCTCTCACCGACCAGCTTCATGGTCTTAAGATCCAATTCCTGAATCCAAATCTCCCAGTCCCCGTTATAGCGAACGCCCTCCGGATTCGGACGGGTTCCGCAATAATAACATTTGCCGTCATCGTCGAAAAAAAGGCTCGGATCGATGCCCGGGGCATCGTCGCCGAGATAATACGGCTCGGACCACGGTCCTTCCGGATTCTCCGCTGTGACGATAAAATTGTTGCCGTGCGTCACATTGGTCGTGATCATATAAAACAAACCATCATGATAGCGGATCGTCGGCGCATAAATACCATCTGAGATATCCGCTCCCGCCACAGGAAGCTGCGACGGACGGTCTAAAATATTACCGATCTGCTCCCAATGTGCGAGATCTCTGCTGTGAAAGATCGGCACTCCCGGTGCATACACAAAACTTGAATTGACGATATAATAATCCTCTCCCTTTCTGCAAATGGAAGGGTCCGGATAAAATCCCATTAAAATCGGATTCTTAACTGTAACCATTTTACTCCTCCTTATAACACGTAACCAAATCCTAAAATTGTAAACTTCTTGTCTCTGTCTTCTTCTGCGACTTCAATGCGTACCGTATGGTCGGCGCTTTCATCCTCATTGAACACGATCATCGCGTTGCAGTGCTGCCAGTTGTTAATATGCGGATCCGCCGTCATGCGACGCTCACCGTCCACATCGACATACGCCTTTCCAACGTCCACTTCTCCGGAATCCTTAAAGATCAACACAAGCGCTTTGCAATGGATGCGGATTGTAAAGACAGCATTCTCCGTCATCGTTGCATCGTACATCCAATTGTACGGAAACTCCGGTGTCAATTCTAACCGGTCATCCATCTCCACACTCTGGAGCTGATCATCCGTTGCACAGAAGCCACCGGCGTCGATTTGGGCCCCGGCATAGACATCTTTCTTATCCAGAAGCCGTACATGCTCAAAGCTTTTGCCGATTGCCGGCTTCATCTGCAGCTGCTGTGCAAGCATTCCCTCCTCGGTCAGGCCGCTCTCAAAAGCGTCAAGTCTTGCATGTTCGCTCAAATCACAGCGCTCAAACAGATACTGTAAACAGTCTGCCATAATGGTATGGCCGAGGTTGCTCGGATGAAACATATCGTAAAAGAACTGATTTTTTGTCAGAACCCTTCCCTCGTTCGGTTTCTTTGTAAACTGCTCCACCACGGTATCCTTGATACTGACCATCGGCAGATCATACAGTCTGCCGACCGGACTTAAGCGATCCTGCAGATTCCAGTCATTGGCAAATACGGAAAAAAGCAGAACGACCGCCGGATTCCAATCCAGCTTTAAGATCTTGCGCACAAGGCTTTCGTAGCAATCGCCCTTCGTCTCGTCGCCCTCATCGTTGACCGCAAATTCTACGACTACGATATCCGGCTTCTCGCCGTCTCTTAACACATCTCTGTCAAAGCGGAGCATTCCAAGCTCCGACGGGGTTCCTCCAACGCCCGCTTTCACAAATTTAACGTTATCTCTCATCGCAAATCTGCTTTTGAAAAGCTGATAGGACTTATAGGCATAACACGCGGTATTGATCGGTGTTGCTCCCGCCCCCTGCGTGATCGAACCTCCGATATAGGCAAGCGTTACTTCTTTTCCGGCTCTCGCCTTCTCGATCGCTTTGCGGATACGGTAGGTGTTGCCCAGATTCATGAGAGAACGCTCGATCATCGTGCAGTACAGTTCCGATTTCGTATCCACCGCTTCTTCTTCCACCTCTTCCGGAGCCGTATATCCGTCGTTCAGATAAAACCGAACGCTGGCTTTTCCTATCTTTTCCGGTACGCTCATGATGAACTTGATCTGTCCCGGAATATAATCATCCTCTGTCCAGGTATAATCCGACAGATAAATGCGCCGTTCCATTCCGTCTCCGGTCAGGCTGCATCGCAGATTGGTTCCACCTCCGTAGAGATCTTTTTTCCCGTACATCTGGAAGATGAACTCCATCTCCTCCTTTGGATTGTCGGTCTCAACAGACACCCCGATGCTGTGTACAAGCTTGCCGAATCCCTCCACCGTCTCCAATAACCGAAGCATGTTCTCATCCGTAATATTTCCGACGATCTGTGCGCTGTTGATCAGTCTTCCGTCACTTTCATAGATAAAGTGGATCGCACTTCCGTCTTCCTGTTTTGCTCCGAAGATTTCTTTATCCTTCATAATGTAAAAATATGGTCTTTTCTTCTCCGGATCCTTTGGTGCTGCCGGTCCATTCATAATCATTACCTCCTTGCCTTCTTGACCTTCTTTTCTTTATACATTTACGCTTTTTTCCTGATTTTCCTGATTCAGATGGATCGGTGCAAAATCAACAACGTTCTTATTACTGCTTGATTTCTTTTGGGATTATGCTTTTCTTGTGATTTGATTATAAAAAAAGCCCCCGCTTGCGTCACGAGGGCTTTTTATGGAATAATTACCGACAAACTATAGTAATTGTATTCCTGTCAATATTTTCTATCGAACGACTATCTTCATGGATACCGTTTTTGTTTTTCCATTCTTTAAAGTCACGGTCGCCTTGATCGTTACCGTTCCTTTCCTGCTTGCTTTGATCTTACCGTTCTTGTTTACGGTAGCAATCGACTTCTTGGAAGTTTTGTAAGTTACCTTCTTTACATTGTTCTGATTCAGCTTGCTGTCAAGCTTAAACTCCGTTGTTTTTCCTTTTTTAACCGTTGCCTTTGCTTTCTTCGGAGCGATGGTCTTAAGGATTTCTTTTTCAATTCTGGCTGCTTCCTTTGTCGTCAGAAGTACATAATCGCCCTTCTTTCCAAAACTTGCATTCAGATTTCCATCCTTAGCCTTATAGGTCTTGCTGTTGATCAGTTCATATTCACCCGTCTTACGGTTGACAACAAATGCCTTCAGTGATTTATTATTTTTCACATTCTTTGCGGAAACGGAAACCGTGTATTTCACATCACCATTCGCATTCTTAACCTGCAGGATGATCGTAAGATCTTCGGTTCCTGCCGCTTCGGTAAGCTGCTTTACCACATCTGCGGTAAGTGTTCCCTTTGATCCCGATACCGTTGCATTTGCGCTGGTCACATTTCCCTGCGCATCCTTTGTTATGGTTACCGATGCCTCAGCCTTCTTATCGCCGGAAACTGTAATTTCCACTTTGGATGTCTCAATGGTCGTATCCTGTTTTCCGTCCGGTTTCACATCCGGCTTCGTATCCTGTTTTCCGTTCGGTTTCACATCCGGCTTCGTATCCGAAGTTCCCGGATTTACAGACGAGCCTCCGCCATTGCTGCCGGTCTTTCCGGTTAATTCGACCGTACCATATACGTTTGAGCCTGACCAGCCCATTCCGGTCTCATCATACCAGCTTAACGTACCGATACGCTTGCCGTCTTTTGCATCGTTGATCTGGAATTCCAGCCCAATCTTGGTTCCGTTTGCCGGCTTGATATCCGTCCACTTGAAAGCAGCCTCAACCACGTATCCGCCATCGATTGTTTTTGTTGCAGACTTGACATTCTCTGCCAGACATTTTTTACCATTGAAGGACTGCTCATTTTCATAATTGATACGATACTGCTTATCGTCCTCCCCATAGGAAGCGGTCTTGCCGTTGTCCTCGTCGATGAACACTTCAAGAGAATCCTGCTCATGCGTCTGAGCGCCTGTTTTATCCAATGCCGCGTCTTTTACGGTTGCATATACATAGAGATTGTCATCATCCCAGAGAACCTTTGCATTGGCAGAAGCCTCATCCGGGTACCACTGGATGAGGAAGAAGTTTTCCGCTTCCACCCCGTAGTACAGCCAGAAGCCGTCTGCCCGCAACAGATCGTCCAGATGATCCACCTCTTCGCCGTCCGGCAGGCCAAGACCTTCCTCTGCATAGAGGTTTTCCGGCTCTACCTGCAGCATCTCGATGACCTGAATGGAACTTTGCAGGTACTCGTCCTGCGAGGTGCTCTTATCGGAGCGCTCCCAGCCGGTGAGAAATGCCTGCATAAGCAGGTCACGCACCTTGATGCGCGGCAGTGTGGGATCCATAACCATTTTTGTTTCCTTCTTTCGTGGTTTTATCCCCGTTGGACAGTATACGGCATACGCCTGTGCAAGTCAACGGTTTATTTGTGAATTTTTTGTAGGTACGGCCAAAATTTACAAACGCTTTTCCTGTTTCAGTCGGTTATCTCAGGCGTGAAAGGAAAAGGTATCGTTCAGCCACTCCACCGCAAGCTTGACCCAGCGGTGACGGTGGGTGCTGTCGGCATCCACCTCCGGGGTGGAGATGCTGGTGCCGTGGCAGCCCTTTTCAAACAGGTGCGCTTCGCATGGCACGCCTGCCTTGTGCAGGGCGCTGAGCAGCAGCAAGGTGTTTTCCACCGGGACAGTTTCGTCCTCCATGGTATGCCAGACGAACACCGGTGGTGTGGCCGGGGTGATCTTATCCTCCAGCGTAAAGCGCTGGTGGGCGGCAACATCCTGCGTGCCTGTCAGCTGCACAAAGCTGTCCCTGTGGGCGTATTCTCCGGCGGTGACCACCGGGTATGCCAGCAGCAGGGCGTTGGGCCGCGGCTGGTCTGCCATGCCGGGGATCTCCCACACCGCACCGGACAGTGCCAGATGCCCGCCGGCAGAAAAGCCGCACAAAGCGATCTGATCCGGCAAAATATTCCACTGTTCTGCGTGCTGCCGCACAAGGCCAATGGCCTGTGCCAGCTGCCGCATGGGCAGCGCATCCCGGGCGCTCTCCCTTACTGCGTAGTGCAGTACCGCCGTGTGGTAGCCAGCTGCCGCAAATTGCAGCGCTACGGGGTCGCCCTCCCGGGGGCTGACGTGGGTATAGCCGCCGCCGGGCACCACCAGCACCAGCGGACGCTGCCGGAAGTGCAGCATGGCCTCCACGCTCTCCCGCAGGTAGAGCGTCAGCGTACCGCCGCCGGTCAATTCCAGTTGTTCAAGTTGCATTTACACTTCCTCCTTATAAAAGCCGTGCCGCCCCTCCGGGTGCGCCGCAATAAATTCTGTGCACAGGTCTGCGCACAGGCGGCACAACTCCGGGCAGGGGCGCTTTTTATAGTAATCTGCGGTGCGGTCCTCTGCCGCTGTGCCCCCGGTAGGAGCAGCGCCCGCCTTTGCCAGCAGTTCCCGGCAAATAATGCTACCGCCGCCGTTGCGGGTGCGGTACTGCTCTGCCGCCTGTTGCACCAGTGCGTAC
>ENA-UACP01000284-UACP01000284.1-human-gut-metagenome-genome-assembly--contig:-NODE-284-length-10420-cov-7.948577_pt1 | contig 10420 bp, 9 predicted proteins | sample MGYA00243883_ERZ654233 | MGnify/ENA primary metagenome ERZ654233 (study PRJEB26926, sample SAMN06165248) | human gut metagenome | biome: ENVO:00009003; feature: ENVO:2100002; material: ENVO:00002003...
CCGGGCGGATTCGGGACTTTAACCCGTTAGAAACGTGCGCCGCTAGGCGCACAAGACAAAAAATACCGTCAGGGAACATCGCCCTGACGGTATTTTTATTTAACCTGATTTATTTTTACAGTGCCTTGATTCTCTCAAGTGCCTTTACTGTGTTCTCATAGTTTCCGAAAGCAGTCAATCTGAAGTAGCCCTCTCCGCTTGGTCCAAAGCCTGAGCCAGGTGTACCTACCACGTTGGCATTCTCAAGCAGATAATCGAAGAACTCCCATGATGTCATGTGATCCGGTGTCTTGAGCCAGATGTATGGTGCATTTACTCCGCCGTATACTGTAAAGCCTGCCTCTGCAAGACCTGTCTTTATTGTCTTTGCATTGTTCATGTAGTATGCTACCTGATCCTTAAGCTGTGCTTTTCCGGCATCTGAGTAAACTGCCTCGCCTGCTCTCTGCACGATGTATGGTGCACCATTGAACTTGGTTCCGTGACGGCGTGCCCACATAGCATGAAGTGATACATCACCACACTTAAGCTCCTTAGGTACTACTGTAAAGCCAAGACGCACACCTGTAAAGCCTGCATTCTTTGAGAAGCTTCTAAGCTCGATGGCACATGTCTTTGCACCATTACACTCATAGATTGAGTGTGGCACATCAGCTTCGCTGATATATGCCTCGTAGGCTGCATCAAAGATGATGACTGAACCATTCTTGTTTGCATAATCAACCCATACCTGTAACTGCTCCTTTTTGAGAGTTGTTCCTGTTGGGTTGTTTGGCAGACACAGATAAATCATATCCGGTACTTCCTTTGGAAGCTCCGGAACAAAACCGTTATCTGCTGTTGACGGCATATAGATTACATTGCTCCAGGTCTCTTTCTGAGCATCGTATGTGCCTGTTCTTCCTGCCATGACATTGGAATCAACATATACAGGGTAAACAGGGTCTGTAACAGCGATACGGCTGTTTGCTGAGAAAAGCTCCTGGATGTTGGCTGAATCACTCTTTGCTCCGTCTGAAACAAAAATCTCATCTGCTGAGATATCGCATCCTCTTGCCTTGTAGTCGTTGTCTGAAATTGCTTTTCTGAGGAACTCATATCCGAGGTCAGGTGCGTATCCGTGGAATGTAGCTGCATTTCCCATCTCATCAACTGCCTTGTGCAGTGCATCGATGATAGCAGGTGCAAGCGGCTGTGTTACATCGCCGATTCCAAGCCTTATTATCTCTTTATCCGGATTTGCCTCCTGATAAGCTGCAACCTTTTTAGCTATTGTGCTGAAAAGGTAGCTTCCCGGTAATTTCTGAAAGTTATCATTAATCTGAAACATGTTTATCTCTCCTTTGTTACTTTACAATAAGTCTAATTTATCACTTTACCATGCAAGTGTAAATATATTTTTTTATCATTATTTTTTATAGTAACTGTTCAAGCCTTTGCAGCTACTATCATACGCTCTTCTGTCTGGCTTCATAAAGCGCACACTACACATCAGTCATAAGGCTTAGTATCATCTGTGCTGTTTCCACAAGACCGGTGCCGTTATCCATGCTTCGCTTCTGGATATACCGGTGTGCTTCCTCCTCTGAGAATCCATTTCGTTCCATCAGTACAGCCTTTGCACTGCTTAGCATCTCCTGATCCTCCTTTGAACGTACCTTAGGCCTTTGCCTGAGCTTTTTCCTGCGGCGCGTTATCGTGTAATCCATCATCTCAACAGTCTGCAAAAGCTCATGCACTTTTAGTGGCATGGATAATGACATCAGATTATCCACATTTTTTTCCATGATACCCGCTGCCGACGCTATGAGAAGCATCTGAAACTCCTTAGGCATATACTCGTATATCTCACTGTACATCATGTCTGAAAATCTGTATCCGCATATGATGATTCCCATATTCAGTCCATTCATGCTCGAAAGTGCTGAAGCTCCTGTATTTGCAACCGCCGTGACTGTATAACCGCTCTGCGCTAATATTTTTTTGATTGAATTGGCTACTTCCTTTTTAGGAAATGCTATAACAATATTATTCACGGTTCGTTACATCCTTTAAAACTTGTACAGATATTCATCTATTTCCCATTGGGTAACCGCAGCTCTGTAATCGTTCCACTCTGCCTCTTTTGCCTCTATATACTTGTTGTAGATATGCTCTCCGAGTACCTCGCGGATAAAATCATCTGACTTAAGGCACTCAACCGCCTCATGTAAATCCGCAGGAAGTGATTCAATTCCGAGTCTCTTTTTATCCTGTTCTGTGAGCTCAAATACATTCTCACGAAGCTCTGCATCCGGCTGTATCTTGTTCTTTATGCCGTCAAGTCCTGCTGCCAGGCACAGTGCCAGAACCAGATACGGATTTGCTGAAGGATCAGGGTTTCTAAGCTCCACTCTCCTTCCCTCACCTCTTGCTGCAGGGATTCTGATAAGCGGACTTCTGTTTGTAGCTGACCAGGTGATATAAATCGGTGCCTCATAGCCCGGCACAAAGCGCTTATATGAATTGACAATCGGATTGGTGATGACTGTCATGCCCTTCATATGCTTCATGATACCGCCTATGAAGTAGTATGCCTCCTCGCTGAGTCCAAGCTTATCCTCCTTATTGTCAAATATATTGACACCATCCTTTGAAAGTGACATATTGATATGCATTCCCGAGCCGCTCACACCATGCTTTGGCTTTGGCATGAAGCTGGCAAAAAGTCCGTGCCGCTTTGCGATTGTCTTTATAGCAAGCTTAAAGGTCATGATATTATCGGCGGTATGAAGTGCCTCCTCATACTTGAAATCAATCTCATGCTGTGCAGGTGCCACCTCATGATGTGATGCCTCTATCTCAAAATCCATATCCTCAAGAGTTAAAACCATGTCTCTTCTTGCGTTTTCTCCCAAATCATTTGGTCCCAAATCAAAGTACCCTGCTCTCTCATGCGAGATGGTGGTAGGCTGTCCGTTCTCGTCCAGGTGGAAAAGGAAAAACTCACACTCCGGACCTACATTAAATACATAGCCCATCTGCTTTGCCTTTTCAATCTGTTTCTTTAATATATAGCGCGGGTCTCCCTCAAACGGTGTACCATCCGCCATATAGACATCACAGATGATTCGTGCGACCTTGCCCTGCTGTGGTCTCCATGGAAAAATCATAAAAGTGTCAAGATCCGGGTGCAGATACATATCTGACTCCTCTATCCTCACAAAGCCCTCTATTGACGATCCGTCGAACATACACTTGTTGTCGAGTGCCTTCTCAAGCTGGCTGGCTGTAATTGCCACATTTTTTAATGTTCCAAAGATATCCGTAAACTGTAAACGGATAAACTCAATATCCTCCTCATCCACTATGCGGATAATATCATTCTTACTGTATTTTGCCATTTTAAATCTCCTTATTATTGCAAAAAGCTATGACCTTATCGTACTCCATCTCACCGCCAAACAAATCAAGAGCACTGCCTATTGTCACATTCAGATGGTTCTGTCCAAGCTGCCTGATGCATTTTAAATCGTCAAAGGATGACACACCGCCTGCATATGTGACCGGTATTCTTCCCCAGCTGCCAAGCATGGCGACAAGCTCCTTTTCAATGCCGTTCACCCTGCCCTCAACATCCACTGCATGTACCAGAAACTCGCAGCAATATGAGGATAGCTTATCCAAAAGCTCTATGGTCACTGCCTCATCCGTGAAGTTTTGCCAGCGGTCAGTTACTATATAATACTGTCCATCCTTTTTGCGACATGACAGATCAAGCACCAGCTTGTCACTGCCCACAGTATCTTTAAGCCTGTTTAGATTTGCATAGTTTATCCTGCCATCTTTAAATACGTAGGATGTCACTATAACTGCTGCTGCACCGGCATCTATAAACTCCATCGCATTGTCTGCGGTGATACCGCCACCTACCTGTAAGCCCTGCGGATACGCTTCAAGCGCCATAACAGCCTGCTCCTTTGTATCCTCATAATACTCACTGTCCACAGAATTGAGCAGAATGATATGACCGCCCTTTATGCCCGATTTCCTATACATATCTGCATAAAACCGGCTGTCCTGCTCTGAGACGAAGTTCTCACTGGCAAAATCGCCCCTGTCTTTTAATGAACCACCGACAATCTGCTTTACTTTTCCATTATGAATGTCGATGCATGGTCGAAATTCCATATTTTTCTCCCCGGTTTAGTTTATTGTGGCTCAAAAATCGTTACTGTCCACGCCTTAGTGTGACATGCAAACATTGCCTTAAAGCCACTTAATATAAAATATAACATAATTTTTACTTTATTTGCAAAAGACTTACATTAGTTTTACTAATAAATAATATAATAATTTCATATCGGGCTTATAACTGCTTGACACCCACTCTTTAATTTGCTATCATCATACAAATTACATTAGTATATAAAGTATACCAGTATAATAACATAAGAAAGAGAGGAATTTAAAAATGGGTACTATTATCGGCGAAGGAATTACATTTGATGACGTTCTCTTAGTTCCACAATATTCTGAGGTAACACCAAATATGATTGAGCTTCAGACACATCTTACTAAGAAGATTGTCCTTAACATTCCTATGATGAGTGCTGCAATGGATACAGTCACAGAATCAAAAATGGCTATCGCAATGGCCAGACAAGGTGGTATCGGAATCATCCACAAAAATATGTCTATTGAGGCACAGGCAGACGAAGTCGATAAGGTAAAGCGTTCAGAAAACGGCGTTATTACCGATCCGTTCTATCTTTCTCCAGACCATACATTACAGGATGCAGATAACCTTATGGCTAAGTTCAAGATATCAGGTGTGCCAATCACAAAGGACGGCAAGCTCGTAGGCATCATCACAAACCGTGATCTGAAGTTTGAGACAGACTTCACAAAGAAGATTTCAGAGTCTATGACTTCTGAGAATCTCATTACAGCTCCTGAGGGCATCACCCTCGATGAAGCAAAGAAGATTCTTGCAAAGGCAAGAAAGGAAAAGCTCCCTATCGTAGACAAGGATTACAACCTCAAGGGACTTATCACTATAAAGGATATCGAGAAGCAGATTAAGTATCCTCTTTCAGCAAAGGATGATCAGGGCCGTCTCCTCTGCGGTGCCGGAGTAGGTATCACAGGCAACATGATGGAGCGTGTTGATGCTCTTGTTAAGTCTCATGTTGATGTCATCGTTGTTGACTCAGCTCACGGACATTCAAAGAACATACTTGAGGCTGTTAAGAAGATCAAGGCTGCTTATCCTGACCTTCAGATTATCGCCGGAAATATCGCAACCGGTGCTGCTGCCAAGGCTCTTATTGAGGCTGGTGCAGATGCTGTAAAGGTTGGTATCGGACCTGGTTCTATCTGTACCACACGTGTCGTTGCCGGTATCGGTGTACCACAGATTACAGCTATCATGGACTGTTACAAGGTTGCTAAGGAGTATGGAGTTCCTGTTATCGCAGATGGTGGTATCAAGTACTCAGGTGATATGACAAAGGCTCTCGCAGCCGGTGCCAACGTATGTATGATGGGCTCAATGTTCGCAGGCTGTGATGAGGCTCCGGGAACCTTCGAGCTTTATCAGGGAAGAAAATACAAGGTATATCGTGGCATGGGTTCTATCGCTGCTATGGAAAACGGAAGCAAGGACCGTTACTTCCAGGAGGGCGCTAAGAAGCTCGTTCCTGAAGGAGTTGAGGGTCGTGTAGCTTACAAGGGAACTCTTGAGGATACAGTATTCCAGCTTGTTGGTGGTATCCGCTCAGGAATGGGCTACTGTGGTTGCAAGACAATCGAAGATCTTAAGGAGAACGGACAGTTTGTCAAGATTACTGCTGCTTCTCTCAAGGAGAGCCACCCTCATGATATCCATATCACAAAAGAGGCTCCTAACTACAGCACAGACGATAAATAAACACATTTATTAATTCATATCACGAGGTAAAATATTTGGACGCTGACGACATATCGCAGATTATATTCTTATTAATACTATTAGCACTCTCCGCATTTTTTTCATCTTCGGAGACCGCTCTTACTACCGTAAACAAAATACGTATGAGAACCCTGGCTGAGGCTGGCAACACAAAAGCCAAAAAGGTGCTCAAGGTGACTGAGAACTCTCCAAAGATGCTCTCAGCCATCCTTATCGGCAACAACATCGTAAATCTTTCAGCATCATCGCTCACCACCTCGCTTGCCATCAAGCTGTTTGGCAGCGTCGGAGCAGGTGTCGCAACCGGAATACTTACATTCCTCATACTGATCTTCGGAGAGGTCTCTCCGAAGACACTTGCCACCATAAAGGCTGACAAGATTTCTCTCTCAATTGCAGGCTTTATATCAGTGCTCATGGTAGTGCTGACACCTGTAATATTTATCATCAACAAGCTTTCACTCGGAGTCATTTTCCTCTTTGGAATAAGACAGAGCGATGCCAAGCGCGTCATGACCGAGGAGGAGCTTCGTACAATCGTTGATGTAGGACAGGAGGACGGCATCATCGAGGATGAAGAGCGTGATATGATTCACAATGTATTCGATTTTGGCGATGCCGAGGCCAAGGAGGTCATGGTTCCGCGTATTGATATGACGTTTGTCCATGTTGATTCTACTTATGATGATTTGATTTCCATATTCAGAGAGGATAAATTCACTAGACTCCCTGTGTATGACGAAAGCACTGACAACGTAATCGGTATCGTAAATATGAAGGATCTGCTGCTCCTTAAGGATGAGGATAAAGAGCATTTTTCCATCAGAAATATCATGCGTGAGCCTTACTTTACATATGAGCACAAGAATACAGCGAATCTGTTTCTCGAGATGCGCGAATCATCTATATCGCTTGCCATTGTCTTAGATGAATACGGTGTCACAGCCGGACTCATCACACTTGAGGATCTCTTAGAGGAGATAGTCGGTGAGATTCGTGATGAATACGACTCTGACGAGCAGGATGATATCACAAGAATAAATGACTACGAATACATAGTTCTTGGCTCTGCAAATCTCGAGGATGTAAGCGATGAGCTTGGTCTGCACCTCGAATCAGACGACTATGACACAATCGGTGGCTACTGCCTTGAAAAGCTTGACCACCTGCCTGAAAAAAATGAAATAATCATCACTGATGACAATATTCTTCTCCGCATAGAGGCTGTTGATAAAAACCGAATCGAAAAGGTCTATATCAAATTGCCAAAGCCTGCCGAAGAAGAGAATTAAATTCAGGATCGTTTAACCAGCGGGAGTTCTCCATGAGACCTCCTGCTTTATTTTTGCTGTAATACAAATACCATTCTTCATACGCTAGTTATCCTCCATTGGCTGATCTGCTACAATAGTCTTTTTGCAGCTTATTTTCTTTGTCACACCTGTAGGAAGCTTGAACTCTTCCTCTATTCCTGCTGAAATAATGCCCTTTTCCATATCACATACATAGACTGTGGCAATTGCAGTACCGCCTGCTGTAAGCCTCTCATTAATGTCCTCTATGAGAGCTTTTTCCACATCATAGCTGCTGACGGGCTTTTTATCCACGATATACATATTCGGCTCGTAATATCTGTTCATAGCACCCGAAAGTGCTAATGACAGACTCTTTTCCATCTGGTTTTCCCTGACTGTCATATTGTATACACTAAGCCCAAGCATCGCTGTATACACTACAATAAGACAGCCTATTATTCCAAGTACTACATTTTTCATTCTATACGCCTGCTACCTTTCTATTAATTGGAACGCTTATCCTCACATGATCCTTTGTGCCATCATAGAGGCTGTTGATAAAAACCGAATCTGAAAGGTCTATATCAAATTGCCAAGGCCTGCCGAAGAAGAGAATTAAATTCAGGATCGTTTAACCAGCGGGAGTTCTCCATGAGGCCTCCTGCTTTATTTTTGCCATAATACTTTTCGCTTATGAATCTAATCTTTCCAAAGGCTTTGGTTCTCTCCTTGACCTGAGTATCTGTAAATGTGATAGATATAGTCTTTTGCGTGATATTTCCATAGCTGTCCTTAGCCTCAAGCACTATCTCTATGATATCCTTGTCACGTGCACTTTCTATTTTACGGTCATCAAAATTTTTCACTTTCAGATAATTTATCTCGTTATCGCCAAATGCAATATCACCATCCTCCACATCCGTTGCAGATACAAGGCTTCCTATCAGCTGCTCTGTTATACCGCCATTCCTTGCCTGCTTTATCGAAAAGAACATATCATCCGCCTCTATGGTAGGCTCATGCTCCCAAAGTGCATACATACGTATTACCGCCTTATCTGTATACTCTATCCCCAGTATCCTGCATAAATCAGCTACCTGTACACTCTCTCCCGGCGCATATTTTATATCAGGATACTCTTCTCCTAAAAGCCAGCCTATACACATATGCTGGCTTGGCAATGTCACCGTATCACTATACTTCACAGTGGCAGATACACCGGTATCATATTCTATGGTATACTCGTTTTCCTGCCATACTGCGTATATATTTTTCGACGGTCTGTTTGACTCAATCCAGCTGTTTGCCACACCACACAATAACGGATATCCGGCAGTCGTATCATACGAATTATTTCCCCAGCCATTCATATGATAACCGGCCATCTGCCAGCTCACAGCCGGAAAAGCCTGATTGATGCCTCCATATGTGTAGCTCTTTGAGGTCTTTTCTGAATCAGACGCACTCGTATTCCGCCAGAATGTCACAGCTATAGTACCTGCCTTTGCGTATGCCGTATAAGTACCACCCGAATTCACATAAAAACCATATGATGATGAGCTCATTGACGAATCATTGTTCCAATTCGTGAAATCATATCCGGCAGAACTGCTTGCACTGATTGTCACATATGTACCATAGCAGTATGTACCTCCCCCTGATACACTGCTTATGCCTGTAGACTTCCTGACATCAATTGTATGAAACAGTCCTCTCACCGTCTTGCCATAATACGAATACAGTGCTGAGAGTGCGCTGTCCGTCCAGTTTGCCGCTTTGGATATACCTGCATATGTAGTATAAACCTTTCCCCAGGAAGGACCATTATCATTCATGCCACCCTTGTTCTTGCCATTTACCCGAAGCACCATGCAGGCATCGAGGATGATGGTGCATGAGCCGGAGCTAAGGGCATTGAGGGCCTGCGTATTAAATCGATTTTTCATATTCTTTAAAGTAATCACATAAAGCATATACTCCTTGCCTGATTGCTTTTTGCTGTTTAAGAGTGTCAGATATTGTCCACCAAGCTGGAAATAAATTTTCTGTATCTCATTTCCAGCTATCCCTTTAATTGTCATTTTGTATCCTATTGTCCTATACTTGGTTCCCGACGTAGATGTATTTCCTGCTGAACAAAAATAAATATTGCCATTTGTTCTATCTGTAGCCTTAAAAACAGCGGCGTTACCATAATTAGAATAGTACTTCACAGCATCATCCCATTCATCAGCCTTCACTATATTGCAATCAAACGAGAACATATAAGTAATAATAACTGTAGCCACAAACATCATGCAAACACATTTCCTAAAGAACACCCGCTTCCCAATAATAACATTTAAGATATCCATTTTCATCATATTCTCCATTTGTATACAAACCAACAAAATTATAAGCTCCGTTCATATCGGCCAAATTTAAACTATAATCCGGAACTTCTGCTCTTGAAGGAAACAGACATAGCAAATTACTTGTCACGCCAGCCGTTATCATCGGAAGCTGCCACTCCTGTGCTATTTTTTCAATAAACATATCTCCGATTGCATCATCTGACAAACCTCCATTTGTCCACTGCTGTATCACTGAATCAATATACGCCTTCTGCTCCCCACTCATGCCATTTCCAGCCTTACTGCCATAAAATATCCATCCCGGTGCAACATACTCATTTTTTGGTGCTTCCGGCTGCGCGGGCTCACTTTGAGCCGGCTCAGGTGTGACTGTCTGATTTGATGCTGCCGGTTTTGAATCGTTACCTGCAGGTTGTTTTGTGTTATTGCTACCTGTCGATGTCTTTTTATCTGCTGCTGTTTTGTCTTCTGATGATTTGTCAGAAGATTTATCTGACGCTGTATTTGCATTATCTGAATTACCGGCTGCCGGTGCTGAATTATCATTTATATCTGATTGCGTACCGTTATTTTGCTTATTATCTTTATCAACTACATTTGTTTCCTTCAATGCATCCTTTTTCACAAGCTCAAGCGTCTCGCTTTCTGCTACAATATCCTGTGTATTTTCAGTCACCCTAACAGACCGGGAATCCTTTTTCTTCCCCTTTTCTCCTGATTTTGAGCTTACTGCCACTGCTATACATATGATAAGAATTATTGCTATTGTCACTGCCGGTATAATGAATAAAAGTTTGTGTTGTTTTTCATTTTTCATTTTATATATCCGCTACCTTTCT
>ENA-UACP01000286-UACP01000286.1-human-gut-metagenome-genome-assembly--contig:-NODE-286-length-10401-cov-5.928668_pt1 | contig 10401 bp, 6 predicted proteins | sample MGYA00243883_ERZ654233 | MGnify/ENA primary metagenome ERZ654233 (study PRJEB26926, sample SAMN06165248) | human gut metagenome | biome: ENVO:00009003; feature: ENVO:2100002; material: ENVO:00002003...
CGAGATAGGCTCCGGTCTCGTGGGCTCGGAGATGTGTATAAGAGACAGGTGCGGGCATAATCGGAAACGGTGCTGTAGTCCGGATAGCCGGTCAGATCAGCAGTGTCGAACACATCCAGATCCAGCACGTTCTTGGCATAGTTATAGAGAATGGTAGCCATGTCCTGACGCGTAATCACATCGTTCGGAGAGAACGTGGTCGCACTCGTGCCGCTCACAACGCCCTTCTCAGCTGCCCAGTTGACCGCATCGACATACCAGCTGTCGGTCAGATCGGTGAAGGGGCTGGTCTTCGTGGCCTTCGGGGAACCGGCCTGGCAGTAGAGCATCTCGACGAGCTGTGCGCGCGTGGTCACGCCGTTCGGGGCGATGGTGGTGGCGCTCGTGCCGCTCATGATGCCGTTCTGGATGCAGTAGTCAAGACCTTCGTGCGACCAGTCGGTATAAGCCGGCATATCCGTGAAGCGCGCGCCCGGGCAGATGTGCGCATCGGACGAGCTGCTCACCGGGATGCTGTTGAGCATCTTGGCCAGCTCAAAGAACTTGGCCTGCAGCATGGCGTGGGTGGACTTCTGCGTCTGGCCGACCATGTTGATGTGGTCCGTCCCGTCGATCTTCTCAATGTAGTTCCAGACGCCCATCTTGGTGCCGGCCTTGAAGGTCATCTTGCCATCGGCGCCGACGCCGTAGTTTTCATTGTACTTATCCGTGGAGTTCTCGTGCGGGCGGATGGCGGAGCGGACGGAAACGATGCCGTCATTCTCCCACCACTCCGGCGTGATGTTCACATGGCCGACCGCGTAGTTGACGTGTCTGCCCATGTAGGTGCCGCTCTTGATCATCATCGGGTTCATGCTGGCATTCGGCAGGTAGTGGCCGGTCAGCGGATCGCGATGGGTATTCGAGCAGGCGACGGAGAAGTAATAGATATCATCCTGGGCCTTGGCATAGCCGTTGAGCACGGCCGCACCGTCGACGTCGAGGTCATAGACGCTCAGGTCGTCGGTGTGCTGGGTCCAGATCTTGCTGTTGATCACGCGATTGAAGTAGCTGGAGTAAGACTCGTTGGGCTGGCGCACCAGACCCCACTGATCGAGCTTGAAGTCCAGACCGAAGTTGTTCTCGTTGACATTGGCACCGGCAACGGAGCCGATAATGCCCATGGCATACTGCGCCAGATCGCCGATGTTCTGATAGACCTTCGTGTCATACTGGCTGCCGTCGTGCGGCGTGCAGAGCGTCGTGATGCTCTCGATCCAGTGACGGCACTCGCCGGTGAACAGCGGGCTGATAGAGCCATCGCGGCTGGCGTTGCGCTCGTCGGCATCACCATTTTCCAGCAGCTGTGCGAGCATACGGATCGTCTCGCCGCCCATGCTGTGGCCGACCAGATGGATCTTGAGCTCACTGTCGGGGTTGTTCAGCTCCGGCAGGACGCCCGGGAACGTGCGGCCGTAGCGGGCATGGCCGTTGGTGGCGGAGTGATATGCGCCGTAGTCGACCGTGCCGCCGACGAGGTAGGCATACAGCTCGCAGGCGCGGTCCCAGTTGCTGGCAACGGGGCCGATGGACGGGGTATAGACCTCATAGCCGGCGTCATTGAGAATGTCGCGCAGGCTACTGAAGCCGCCCCAGTAGTTCAGGCCGAGCACTTCCGTGCCGCCCCAACCGAACAGGCCGTGCACCAGCACGATCGGATAGTGGTTGCCGTCCGAGGACAGCAGCTCCGGCAGATCCGCGTCCGTCAGTTCCTCAGCGGAGGTCGCATGATCGGCGTCATAATCCACCGTGTCAGCAGCGCTCGCTGCGAAACCGGGCATGCAAAGCACCATTGCCAGAACCAGAACGGTGGCGAGCACTCTGCTCCACGTTTTCTTCATGAAAAATCCCTCCAATAGATTTGGGGCAGCATCGAAATCTGTCCCCTTTTTATGGTTACACTATAGTCCGGCTGCGAGGAAAGAACAATCCCCACAGCGGTACAAATGTAACGCTTTTGCGCACTTCTGATTCCTTGATGAAACACGCGTCACCATTGTGTGCGTCCGGATACAGAACGCGCGAGATGAAAAAAGCCTGCCGTCCGTGGGATACGGACAGCAGGCTTTGTACTGCGGAATCAAATCATAATGCCGCGCTTTTTGGCCTCAAAGGTCAGCTCATCGCGGAAGTCGGGATGCGCAATGGCAATCAGCTGGCGGGCACGCTCGCCGAGGCTGCGGCCGCGCAGATGCGCCACGCCGTATTCGGTGACGATGTAGTCCACATCGTTCTTGCTCGTCGTAACGACGGCGCCCGGCGTGAGGATGGGCTTGATCTTGCTGATCGTGCCGCCCTTGGCCGTGGACGTGAAGGCGATGAAGCTCTTGCCGCCGCGAGACTGGCAGGCGCCGCGGACATAGTCGATCTGGCCGCCGGAGCCGGACATATGCTTCGTGCCGACCGACTCGGCGCAGACCTGACCGAAGAGGTCGACCTCGACCGCCGCGTTGATGGAGATCATGTTGTCGTTCTGGCAGATAACATCCGGGTCGTTGACGTATTCGACCGGCAGGATCTCCACGGCCGGGTTATCGTCGATATAGTCATAAATGCGCTGTGAACCGAAGGCAAACGTCGTGACGGTCTTGCCGCGGTGGATCTGCTTTTTGCTGTTGTTGACCGCGCCGCACTCGATGAGTTCGACCATGGAGTCGGTGAACATCTCGGTGTGGATGCCGAGGTCGTGCTTGGCCTTGAGCGCCATGCCGGTCGCGTCCGGGATCGCGCCGATGCCGAGCTGCAGGCACGCGCCGTCCGGAATGCGCTCGGCGATGAGCCCGCCGATCGTCTTGCTCACCTCGTCGAGCTGCACCGGCGGCAGGACCGGCAGATCGTGGTTGTACTCCACGATGGCGTCGACCTGCGAAATGTGGATCAGCGAGCCGCACAGGCCGCGGGGCTGGCGGTCATTGACCTCGAGGAAGATCCGCTTGGTCTTGTCGAGCATGGCGTCGATATACGAGCCGTTGAGCGCCAGGCTGAAGTAGCCGTGGCGATCCATCGGCGCGACCTCGACGCACACGGCGTCATAGTCGTACTCCGCGCGGATGCGGGTCGGGAAGTCGCGGTAATACGCCGGGATAATGTCGGCATAGCCGGCATTGACGGCCTTGCGCGCCGCACTGCTGGAAAACCAGCTGTAGCCGGTCATCTTACCGGCCAGCGTGGGGTCGGTATAAAACTCGAACGGATACGCATCGAGCAGGGCCTGCACCTTCACGCCCGTAATATCGCTGTTGCGGATGTGCTCCGCGATCGCGGTCATGATGGCCGGCGTCTGCGAGGTCGCCGTGTCCATGCCGAGCAGCCATCCGGACTGCACCTGCTGGGCAAGCCGATCCGGCGTCGTCAGTTTTTCCTGATACATCTTCTGATAGTCTGTCATAATTTGCTCTCCTAAAACAAAAAATATGAACACATGGGTACAAATAATATACACGATTCGAAAACGTAATTCAAGAGGGCGCAGGGCCGTTTTGCGTTCACAGCAATAATTCGGTCACATTTTCGGGAAAATGAGAGGTTTTCTCACGCAGGAAAGTATGATATGATAGGATGAGATTTGTTTGAATTCTTGAAAGAATCTTTTTCATGCGGCTCTCATTTTTTCCGGTTACAATGACGAACGTCGCATCATGCGGCAGCGGGTCTCCCCCTGCCAATTCTGAAAACAAGGAATGATACGACAACATGACGATCACGATTGTCTGTGACATTTTGGGCGAAGAGAACAACGGCACCACCATCGCCTGCATGAATCTCATCCGCTTCCTGCGCGCACAGGGGCACACCGTGCGTGTGGTCTGCGCCGATCAGGACAAGGCCGGCAACGAGTGCTTTTACGTCGTGCCGGAGCTGAACCTCTATCTGCTCAACCCGATCGTGGAGCGCAATGGCGTGACGCTGCCGCGCGTAGACCGCTCCCTGCTTGAGGACGCGATCCGCGACTGCGATGTCGTGCACACGACGTTCGTGCTGCAGCTGTCGCACACGGCGGTGAAGATCGCCAAGGCGTACAACAAGCCCATCACCTCCAGCTTCCACTGCCAGGCCGAAAACGTCACGGCGCACTTTCTGTGCAAGGATCTCGATGCGATCAACCGCGGCGTCTACCGCGCCTGCTACCAGATGGTGTATCAGTATTCCGACATCATCCATTACCCCACGCAGTTCATCCGCGATACGTTTGAGGCCGTCGTCGGCCCGACGAACGGCCGCGTGATCTCCAACGGCGTCAACAGCATGTTCACGCCCGGCCCTGCCAAGCGCCCGGATGGGCTTGAGGGGAAGTTTCTCATCGTCTCGACCGGCCGCCTGTCGAGCGAAAAGAATCAGGAAATCCTCATCGATGCCATCGGCCGCTCGGCCCACCGCGAGCAGATCCACCTCATCCTCGCCGGTGAAGGCCCCCGCGAGGAGCATTACTGTCATCTGGCGGAAAAATACGGCGTTGACATGGAGATCGCGTTTTTCACGCGGCAGGACCTGCTGAATCTGCTGCGCTGCGCCGACCTCTACTGCCACCCCGCCGAGGTGGAGATCGAGTCCATCGCCTGCCTGGAGGCCATTGCCTGCGGACTGGTGCCGCTCATCGCCAACTCCCCGAAGAGCGCGGCCAAAGCGTTCGCGCTTGACGAGAAGTCCTTATTTAAAAATAAGGATCCCGAGGACATGGCCGCCAAGATCGACTATTGGGTCGAGCACCCGGAAGAGCGCGCAGACTACAGCCGGAAATATCTTGAGAGCGGCACACAGTTTGAGCAGCAGAGCTGTATGCGGCAGATGGAGCAAATGCTCTTTGATGCCGTTGCCCTGTGCGGCGAACCGACATGAGCCACAAAACCGTTTATTATCACGACCCGCTGCACGACGACTTTGCGCCGACGCACGGGCATATCCAGCCAAAACCGATCGGCGCCGACTTCCCTTATGAGCACTCCAGCCCGCTCTGGAAGGCGCTCGCATTCGTCGTCTACCGGATGGTCATGACGCCGTTCCTGTTTTTGTACTGCAAGCTCGTTTTCGGCCTGCGGATCGAAAACCGCAGGGCGATGCGCGGTCTGCCCGGCGGCTGCTTTCTCTACGGCAACCACACGAACACCCTGGCGGACGCGTTTATTCCGACGCTGCTGGCATTTCCGCGCCGGGCAAGCATTGTCACCGCGGCGGACACGGTCTCCATTCCGTGTCTGCGCAACATCGTGCAGATGCTCGGTGCCATCCCGCTGGCGGACACGATCGACGGCACGCGGCAGTTTCTGGCCGCACTGCACCGGAGGCTGGAGCGCCGTCAGGCAGTGATGATCTACCCGGAGGCGCACATCTGGCCATATTATAATGGTATCCGTCCGTTCCCGGACACGGCATTTGCCTATCCGGTGCGCGAACAAGTGCCCGCCGTCGGCGCAGTGGTCGTTTACCAGCAGCGGAAGCTGCTGCGGTTTCTGCCGCCGTGCATCACCGTTGTCGTCAGCGATCCGTTCTATCCCGACCCTGCCCTGCCGCCGCGCAGCGCCCGCCGGGACCTGCACCGGAAAGTCTACACATTTATGTGCGACACCGTCGCTCAGCGCAGCAGCTATGCGCACATCGAATATCTCCCCGCACAGGACACACAACCGGCCGCGCAATAACCGCGCCGCACGACCAGAAAGGTGGGATCCCGCTTGGCACATTTGACCGAAGCCGCCATCCAGGACACATTCCTGAAGCTGCTGTCCGAACAGCCGTTCGACAAGATCACCGTAACGCAGCTCGTGGACGAATGTCAGATCACCCGCCGGACGTTTTATTATCATTACTCCGACCTGTATGAACTGCTCGATACCATCCTGCGCCGCGAGACCGAGTGCGCGCTCGACGAATTCGAAGCAACCGGCAGCTGGGAGGAATGCATGATCTCCGCCACCCGCTTTGCGCGGGAGCACAAACGCGCGATCTATCACATCTACACCTCCTCGCACCGGCTGGAGCTGGAGAAGCACGTGGACCGCATTTCCGGGGAAATGATGCACAGCTATGTGGAGGAACAGGCCCGCGGTCTGCGCGTGAGCGCGCAGGACAAAAAGCTCGTGTGCGACCTCTACCGTTTCGGCATCACGGACATTTTCTATGAATGGCTCGAAAACGGCATGAAAGAGGATCTCGAGGCGCAGATCCGCCGCCTGAGCCTGCTGTTCACCGGCAACATCCGTGCCTCCCTGTCCCGGGTACAGATCCCGGTCGAAGTCTAACCATCCCCCGGCGGGCACGGTCGTGTGTCCGCCGGGTTCATTTCACCAGTAAAGGAGCTTTGTCATGCCCATTCTCGATCATCTGGAGCCGCAAGCCGTGTTTTCCTATTTTGAGCAGCTGTGCGCCATCCCGCATGGCTCCGGCAACACGAAAGCCATCAGTGATTATCTTGTACGCTTCGCCGCGGCGCACAATCTGCGCTGCATTCAGGACGCGCACAACAACATCGTCATCTTCTCTCCCGGCACGCCGGGGTATGAATCCGCCGCCCCGGTCATCCTGCAGGGGCATATGGACATGGTCTGCGAGACCGCGCCGGACTGCACGAAGGACATGGCCTGCGAGGGGCTGGACCTCTTCGTGGACGGCGACACGATCGGCGCGCGCGGCACAACGCTCGGTGGAGACGACGGCATCGCCGTAGCCATGGCGCTGGCAATCCTTGCAGCGAATGACATCCCGCATCCCCCGCTCGAGGTCGTCATCACCGTCGACGAGGAGACCGGCATGCTCGGCGCGGCCGCGCTGGACGCTTCCGTGCTCAAGGGCCGCACGATGCTCAACCTCGACTCCGAGGACGAGGGCGTGCTCACCGTCAGCTGCGCCGGCGGCAACGTGTCCGTGTGCACGCTGCCGGTCACGCACGCGCCGTTTTCCGGCACGGCGCTGACCGTCACGGTCGGCGGCCTGCTCGGCGGTCACTCCGGCACGGAGATTGACAAGGGCCGCGGCAACGCGAATCTGCTCATGGGCCGCGTACTGTACGCCGTCAGCGAGCGCACGCCGCTGCGGCTCGTCTCCGTCGCCGGCGGTCTGAAGGACAACGCCATCCCGCGCGAGAGCCGGGCCGTCATTATAGTGACTGATGCTGCCGCCGCGCAGGCGGCCATCTCGGACATGGACGCTGCGCTCCGGCACGAATACGCGGCCGCCGACCCGGATGTGTTTGTGCGCTCTGACGCAGCCCGGCCGCAGCAGCTGCCGATGGACGAAGCATCCACGCAGCGCGCGGCATGCATGCTCTGCTGCCTGCCGAACGGCGTCCAGGCCATAAGCCGGGACATTCCGGGCCTTGTGCAGACATCGCTGAATCTCGGCATCCTGACAACGGATGCAAACACCGTGCAGGCGTCGTTCTGCGTGCGCAGCAGCGTGGCCACGCAAAAGGAGATGCTCGTCGCGCGTCTGCGCTGCCTGATGGCGCAGCTCGGCGGCACGGTGACCGTCTCGGGCGACTATCCCGCATGGGAATACCGCAAGGACTCGCCCCTGCGCGAGCGCATGGTCGCCGTCTTTCGCGAGCAATATGGCCGCGAGCCAAAGGTGGAAGCCATCCACGCAGGTGTCGAGTGCGGACTGTTCGCCGGAAAGCTGCCGGGGCTCGACTGCGTGTCCTTCGGCCCCGACCTGACGGAGATCCACACCTGCCGTGAGCGGATGCACATCGCCTCCGTGCAGCGTGTCTGGCGCTACACGCTCGAGGTGCTGCGCCGCTGCAAATAAGCAAAACAAAAAAACTGCCCTGCACCGATCGGTGCAGGGCAGTTTGCTGTATGCGAAATTACTTGCGCAGCTCGTGCTCGTCATTGTACTTGCGCGCGGCCACGGCTACGATGCCGGAGAGCGCAACGAGCGCGATCATGTTCGGCAGCACCATGAGCTGGTTGAACATGTCCGTCAGCTCCCAGACAAGATCGTTGGACAGGCAGGAGCCGAGGAAGATGAAGATGATGGCGATGATGGAATAAGCAAGGTTCGCCTTCTTGCCGAAGAGATAGTTAACATTGATGCGGCCGAAGAGGTTCCAGCCGACGATCGTCGAGAACGCAAAAAACAGCAGGCAGATGGCCACGAACGCATTGCCGAGCGTCTCGCCGAACACGCTCGAGAACGCGAGCTGCGCCATGTTCGTCTTGGAGATGCCGTCGACCGCGCCGTGGGCCAGCGGGCCGTTGCCGGCGTAGAGCGTGCAGATGACGACCAGCGCCGTCATGGTCAGGACGACGAACGTGTCGATAAACACGCCGATCATCGCGACCGTGCCCTGCTCGTGCGGGCACTTGACATTGGCCAGCGCGTGCGCATGCGGCGTGGAGCCCATGCCGGCCTCGTTCGAGAACAGGCCGCGCTTGGCGCCCTGGCTGATGGCCGTCTTGAGCGCGTAGCCGATGCCGCCGCCGATGATGGACTGCGGCGCGAATGCGTACTTGAAGATCATGCCGAAGGTCTCCGGCACGTAGCGGATGCGGGCGATGAGCACGATCAGGCCGCCGAGCAGATACAGGCAGGCCATGATCGGCACGATCTTTTCCGTGACGGAGGCGATGCGCTGCACGCCGCCGATGAAGATGAACGCCGCGATGGCGGAAACGATCAGGCCCATGACCCAGCTCGGGATGTGGAACGCGTTCTGGCACGCCTCACCGATGGAGTTGGACTGCACCATGGAGCCCATGAAGCCGAGCGCCAAAATGATCGCGACCGCGAAGAAGCCGGCCAGGAACTTGCCGAAGCCGTTCGGGAACGCGCGCTTGATGTAATACACCGGACCGCCGAGGACCGTGCCGTCGGGCTCGACCACGCGTGTCTCCTGCGCGAGCACCGCCTCGGCATAGATCGTCGCCATGCCGAAGAACGCGATGATCCACATCCAGAAGATTGCGCCGGGGCCGCCGATGAGGATCGCGCCGCAGGCGCCGACGATGTTGCCGGTGCCGACCTGCGCCGCGACGGCCGTCGCCAGCGCCTGGAACGAACTCATGCCGGATTTGTGCTTCTCGCCGTTGAGGCTGAACTCACCGAAGAAGCGCCGCCAGCCCTCGCCGAAGCAGCGCACCTGCACGAACTTCGTGCGGATGGTGAAATACAGACCCGCGCCGAGGAGCAGGATGATCAGCACATAGTCTGACAGGTACATGTTGATGGTCTGCACGATTTTGAGTAAGGTATCCATGTTGTTTCTCCCTCTGCATTGAATTTTTGCAAAGCAAAAAGCTGCCGGTCGTTTTGACCAGCAGCTCCAGAGAACAAACAGCGCCTGAACGCCCGCACATGTCGGGCACTCGCTCTGTCCTTTTGCCTGAGAGATTCGGCTTTCGCCTTGCACCTTCGGCACCCGCTTTCATGCGGGATTCTCCAGAGTTCCTCCGCCTCCAGTCTCGGCCGGGCCGATCCTTGAGGTTTCGACGGATATTTATTTGATTGCGTGGAGTATTATTGCATACGCAGATAGGGCTTGTCAACCCCCTGCTTCAAAAAAAGTTCACAAATTGCCGGTGCCGTACATCAGCGCCGTGAGCGCGACGACCGGTGCCGTCTCGCACCGCAGGATCCGCTCGCCCATGGAGCAGATGTGCATGCCGAGCTTGCGGGCCATGTCGGCCTCGAACTCGGCAAAGCCACCCTCCGGTCCCGTGATGATGGCCGCCGATGCGATGGGCTGCGCAGTGTGCTCGATCGCGTCGCGGATTGTCTCACGCTCGCCGGTCTCGTACATGAACAGCGGCAGATCCGTGTGCAGCGCGCCGTTGAGCACGGCGACGAAGTCTGCCTCATAGCGCACCTGCGGGATGATGCCGCGGCCGGACTGCTTGGCCGCCTCCTCGGCAATGCGCTGCCAGCGCTCGAGTTTCTTTTCCATGTTCACCGCCTTGGCCACACAGCGTGTGCAGGAGAAAAACACGATCTCGGCAGCGCCGGCCTCCGTGCACTTCTGCACGAGAAAGTCGCTGCGTTCGCCCTTCGGCAGGCCGGCAAACACCGTCGTGCGCACGGTGGGCTCTGCCTTGCACGGCACGACCTCGATGACCTCGGCCTCGGCCTCGTGCTCCAGCGTCTGCACCAGGCGGCACTTATAGTCGCGCCCCGCCCCGTCGCAGATGACAATGTCGTCCCCCGCGCGCAGACGCAGCACGCGGATATGGTCGGCGTCGCGGCCGCGGATGATCGCCCGGCCGTTCGGGAAGTTGGTGCCTGCTATGAAAAATCGAGCCATGATGGTCGCCTCCGATGGAAAAGTCTCTGCCGTGATTATGGCACACTTCGCACGTTTTTGCAAGCCGGGCCATAGCATGGTGCTGTCTCTTATACACATCTCCGAGCCCACGAGACCGGAGCCTATCTCGT
>ENA-UACP01000299-UACP01000299.1-human-gut-metagenome-genome-assembly--contig:-NODE-299-length-10170-cov-6.020761_pt1 | contig 10170 bp, 9 predicted proteins | sample MGYA00243883_ERZ654233 | MGnify/ENA primary metagenome ERZ654233 (study PRJEB26926, sample SAMN06165248) | human gut metagenome | biome: ENVO:00009003; feature: ENVO:2100002; material: ENVO:00002003...
CGTCACGATCGTGCGGTTGACGTTGATGCCCACGAGCGTGGACGCCTCCTTATTCTCGGACACGGCGCGCATGGCGCGGCCGAGCTTCGTCTTCTGCACGAAGATCTGCAGCGCCGCCATGACAACGGCTGCGATGACGATCGTGATCACGGCCGCCATGTTCACGGACACGCCGCCGAGGGACATCGGCGCCGTGCTGAAGATCTCATCGGAGATCACGCGCGGGTTCGGGCCCATGGCCGGAATGGCCTGCGCGAGGTTTTCCAGCAGCAGGCTCATGGCGATGGCCGTGATGAGGGCCGACATACTCGTGCCCTTGCGGCGCACGGGCCGGTAGGCCACCAGCTCGACCAGAACACCCACGAGCGCGCAGATCACAATGGCCGCGATCACGCCCGTCCACGCCGGCAGACCCATGCTGTGCAGCAGGATCGGCACGGTGAAATACAGCGTATAGCCGCCGACCATGATGAAGTCGCCGTGTGCAAAATTGATAAGTCGGATGATACCGTAAACCATCGTGTAGCCCAGCGCCACAAGCGCATAGACGCTGCCGAGGCGGAGCCCGATGATCAGTTGCTGTAAAAAGTCAGTCATATTCTCTCCCTGCCTTTCCGGTTTTTGCGCAGGTCAGCCGCGCCGGAATATTTGTGCGCGAAAGCGCCGGCCGGCACTTTCGCGCAAAGGTCATTGCTCTGGAGCGCGTCCGGTTCCGGCTGTATCGCCGGGGACGTGTCAGCTCTGCGTCTTGACGAACTTCTGCACGAGCTTGCCGTCGGAGGGCGTAAAGGTCAGGATGGCCACGCTCTTTTCCGGGGTGCCGGTCTCGTCGAGGGTCATGTCGCCGGTGACGCCGACATAGTGCATACCGCTCATCGCGTCACGGATGGCATCGTGGTCGATGCTGCCGGCCTTCTCAATGGCCTGCTTGACCATGTACATGGCGTCATAGGCCAGCGCGCCGAGGGCGTTCATGGATTCGGAGCCGTACTTGGCGGTATAGTTTTTAACGTAGTTCTGGACGATCTCGGAGCTGTCCTCCGGGGAGTAGTGGTTGGTGAAGTAGACGTTCTCGTAAGCGCTCAGGTCGCCGGTGGTGTAGTCCTGCGTACCGTCAAAGCCGTCGCAGCCCATGATCGCGCCCTTGAAGCCGGCCTCACGTGCCTGCGGGATGATTTTCGGGCCGACTGCATCGTAGTAGTACGGAGCGAAGAGCATGTCCGCGCCGGAGGCGGCAATGGTCGCCAGCTGCGAGGAGAAGTCCACGGCACCGGTATCGGACGAGGACTGCTCGCAGACGATCTCGATGCCGTATTTCTCGGCCGCCTTCACAAACGAATCGTGCAGGCCGGAGGAGTAGGTGTCGCCGGTCGCATACAGCACAGCGGCTTTCGTCCAGCCCTGATCTTTGGCGTAGGCCGCAACCATCTCGCCCTGGAAGCTATCCTTGAAGCAGGAACGGAAAACGTAGTCGTCCTTGGTGGTGATGGAGTCCGCCGTGGAGCTCGGCGTCACGAGCACGATGCCCTCATCGTCGGCCAGGCTCGTGATCGCAGACGTGCAGCTCGAGAGCGTTGCGCCGATAATGGCCGACGCGCCCTCACTGAGCAGCGAGTTGAAGCCGGAAACCGCTTCTGCCGGCGTGCCCTGATCGTCCTTGGTGGAGAGCTTCACGGTCGCGCCGAGGATACCGCCGGCGGCGTTGATCTCATCGATCGCCAGCTGGATGGAGTTCGTGATAGCCAGGCCGTAGGCCGCCTGCGCGCCGGTCACCGGGGTAATGTTGCCGATAATGATCGTCTTGCCCGACAGGTCGCCGGACGCCGAATCATCTTTTGTATCACCGCCGCCTCCGCACGCGGCCAGAGAAAGCACCATCATCACAGAAAGCAGCAGTGCCGTCAGTCGTTTCAGTTTCATGTTCATATCCTCCTGTTCTTGATTTTTTCGCCCGCCCGGTGGGTCCGTTTCCGTTTTTTGTGTATTTTCCGTTTTTTACAGGCGAAAGGTAATAAAAAAGAGACAAGGGAGCGCACCTCCGCTGATCGAAGATGTGCTCCCTTGCACGCTTTTATTATAGTCGAAATCCCGAAAGGAAATCAACGGCGATAACCGCCAAACTATTTGTTTTTTTAATCGATATATTTAGCGAAATTCATAAATCATCTGTTTTCGACTCCGGCTCCGGCTCGAAGGCGTCTGCCTGTCCCGCTTCCGCCAGACTGTGCCGCAGGCACGTCCGGCAGGGCTCGGCGTCCCAGTCGCAGTACATATACTTGCAGGCAAAGCACAGCGTTTTGGCCGACGGATGTGCCCGGCGCGTCTCCGGGACAGGCGCCCCGGTCTTCGGCTCCGCCACCTTCTGATACCGGTCGACGCCCCGCTGCACCAGCTGCGTGGCTCGCAGGCAGTCCGCGCACGGCTGCAGATCCCGGTCGTGGAATTTATACTTGCAGGCAATGCATAATGTCTTGTTTTCCGCCACAGAAATCACTCCCATTCTCAGTTGCCGGTTTCGGACCCAATTCCGGTAAATTCAGTATAAGCCGCCGCTTTGCGAATGTAAAGTGTGAGAAGCACCCGAATTTTTCGGTTTCTTTTCGTCTTTTTGTGTTTAAATGGCGAAATATTCTTGCGTGTGGCCGCCCGCGTTTGTGGAAAGCGGAAAAAGTGCATCTGACCGCTTGACAAACGTCCTGTCCGAGGCGTATGCTTGCGCCAAGTTCAAAGCAGCAAACCACAGATGCAGAGGAGTAAGCGAGGGTTTGCGTCTTTCCCAGAGAGCTGCCGGTTGGTGTGATGGCAGCAGAGACGGTCTCGCTGAATGGACTGCGGAGGGCGGACGAGACGCCGTGAGGCGGTAAAGTCCGACGGGCTTTTCCCCCGTTACCAGGGAAAGACGTGTGATGGCACGTCGCCGAGCGGGCGCACTTGCGCCAATTTGGGTGGCACCGCAGAAGTTTTTCCGGCTTTTGTCCCAAGGATCAATTCCGTATTGGTCTTTCCGTGGACAAGAGTCGTTTTTTCTTGCCCGGAAAGGCCCCGGTCGAAAGGAGCTAACACCATGGCAAACGAAAACATTCCCTACAAGATCTACCTGACCGAAGACGAAATGCCGCGCACGTGGTACAATGTCCGCGCCGACATGAAGGTTAAGCCCGCCCCGCTGCGCAATCCTGCCACCGGCGCGCCGATGTCGTTCGACGATCTGCGCCCCGTGTTCTGCGACGAGCTGATCCGTCAGGAGCTCGACAACGATGACCGCGAGATCCCCATCCCGGACGAGATCCGCGATTTTTACAAAATGTACCGTCCGTCGCCGCTCGTGCGCGCCTACTGCCTGGAAAAGCAGCTGCAGACCCCGGCGAAGATCTATTACAAGTTTGAGGGCAACAACACCTCCGGCTCGCACAAGCTCAACAGTGCCATCGCGCAGGCGTACTACGCCAAGCAGCAGGGACTGCGCGGCGTCACGACCGAGACCGGCGCCGGCCAGTGGGGCACGGCCCTGTCGATGGCCTGCGCCTACCTCGGGCTCGACTGCAAGGTCTACATGGTCAAGTGCTCGTATGAGCAAAAGCCCTTCCGCTGCGAGGTCATGCGCACCTACGGCGCATCCGTGACGCCGAGCCCGTCCACGGAGACGGAGATCGGCCGTCGCATCCTCGCCGAGCACCCCGGCACGACCGGCTCGCTCGGCTGCGCGATCAGCGAGGCCGTCGAGGTCGCCACCTCGACCCCCGGCTACCGCTACGTGCTCGGCAGCGTGCTCAATCAGGTGCTGCTGCACCAGTCGGTCATCGGTCTGGAGACGAAAACGGCACTTGACAAATACGGCGTTGTGCCGGATATTATTATCGGCTGTGCCGGCGGCGGCAGCAATCTCGGCGGTCTCATCTCCCCGTTCATGGGCGAGAAGCTGCGCGGCGAGCGTGACTATCGGTTCATCGCCGTCGAGCCCGCCTCCTGCCCGAGCCTCACGCGCGGCAGGTTCGCCTACGACTTCTGCGACACCGGCAAAGTCTGCCCGCTGGCCAAGATGTACACGCTCGGCAGCGGCTTCATCCCCTCGCCGAACCACGCCGGCGGCCTGCGCTACCACGGCATGAGCTCCATCGTCTCGCAGCTGTATCACGATGGCTACATGGAGGCCCGCTCCGTCGAGCAGACGAAGGTGTTCGAGGCGGCCGAGCAGTTCGCGCGCATCGAGGGCATCCTGCCCGCGCCGGAGTCCAGCCACGCCATCCGCGTCGCCATCGACGAGGCTATCAAGTGCCGCGAAACCGGCGAGGGCAAGACCATCGTCTTCGGTCTGACCGGCACCGGCTACTTCGACATGGTCGCCTACGAGAAGTTCCACAACGGCGAGATGCGTGACTTCATCCCCACCGACGCACAGCTCGCCGAGAGCTTTGCGACCCTGCCGCAGGTGCCGGGTCTCGACGACTGAACGAACGTATACGACCGCCGCACGGCGGGTAAAATTTCAACAGTCAAGAACAAAGGAGATCGGATCATGGGTCTGAAAAACATCGAAAAAGCACAGGTGCTGCGCCTCGGCGACGAGGTCGAATACCAGCAGGGGCAGATCGTGAGCAAGACGCTCGCGCAAAACCGCGCCCTGAGCATGACGCTCTTCGCCTTCGAGCAGGACGAGGAGATCAGCACGCACACTGCCGACGGCGACGCGCTCGTCACCGTGCTCGACGGCACGGGCCGCTTCACCATCGACGGCGAGGCGCACCTCGTCTCCGCCGGGGAGAGCATCGTCATGCCGGCGCACGTGCCGCACGCGGTCTATGGGCAGACGCGCTTCAAGATGCTGCTGACCGTGATCGTATAACGCGAAATATTCCCAAACAGGAACTCCCACGCACCGTTCGGAAGCCCGAACGGCGCGTGGGGGTTTTGTTAATCGAGATAAAAGTCAAAGCTGACCGTTGCTCCCACGGACGCCCAAAATGCGACGCTGCTGTCTGGGAGGACCAGCTCCGGTAAATTGTTGGGCGCCGCAAACACCCGCACGCTCAGATCAGCATATAGATTGTATTCCTCACATAAGCGGCGAACTTCCGCCTCTTTCCCGTGCAGCATCTGCTCAAACTACTGCAGCGGCTCATCCAAGGCCCGGCAGTCCATTTTCGGCAGTTCCGCGCTCCAGTATGCGTGCCGCAGCGTCGGGTAAGGCGGCGCTTCCGCCGGGAGGACCGTAAAACCGGGCAGCACCTGCTCATCCGGCTCATGGATCTCCCTGCCGCAGTGCTGCACCTTCCCTTTTCCGGGCGTCGGCGGGCATGACCTCGTGGGCAAAATGCCAAGGCCGCGCGTGACCGCATCCCGGTCAAAATCTGCACGGTCGCGCCTTGTGAGCGTAAAAACCAGCCGGATCTGTGGTGTTTGTTTCATGTCAACCTCTCAGCCGCTTCAGAAATACGCTGCTATCGTTGGAAGTCTTTTGAGATCCGCTCATATGATTTTCCCAATGCAGGACTTCTGTTCAGCAGCCGCGCCAGGGATTACAGCGTCTCCTTTGTATAAGGCCCAGCAGGCGCCGTCTACGGCAGCTGTTATCTGCGCCGCTCGTAATCCTCCTCGATCTTCTCCTTCCAGTCTGCCGACAAGGGGGCACAGGCGCGGACGGTGCAGATGGCGTCACTGACGACTTCGTAATTCAGCCGGGTGCCGCGCTTGTCGGAGCGATAGTTCACCGCACGGTCTTTCCCGATTCCGAAATGCCGCGCCGTTTCCACCGCGTCAATATTGGCCCCCAGGAACAGGAACTCCCAGCCATATTGTTTCTGCTGCCGCCGGATCATGCGCTTGACCGTCTCGCTGTCATACCGATGACTGGCATTTTCCATACCGTCGGTAGTAATGACGAACAGCGTGTGCTCCGGCCGGTCCTCGTCCCGGGCGTACTTGTGAACATTCCCGATGTGGTGAATGGCTCCGCCAATGGCATCCAGCAGTGCCGTGCTGCCGCGCACCGTATAATCTCGGGCTGTCATGGGCCGGACTCTGCTGACCGGCGTCCGGTCATGCAGCACCTCGCTCCGGTCGTCAAAGAGAATGGTGGAGATCAGCGCCTCACCCGGTTCCTGCCGCTGCTTTGCGATCATGGCGTTGAAGCCGCCGATGGTGTCCGCCTCCAGCCCGGCCATGGAGCCGCTGCGATCCAGGATGAATACGATTTCCGTCAGATTCTTTTTCATAGTAATAACCTCCTGTAAATTCCGGTTTTGGCTTATGTCCGGATTATAGGCGGTTATGGCTCCTGTTTGGTCGCCCTGCAGGCGACAATTACGTCCCGATCAGGCTCTGGTCAAATGCGAACAACGCCTCGTTGATCTCAAATACGTTGTAATTGCCGTGCTCCACGAAATATTCCACGATAATATCGAACTTGCTGGCATGAGACAGCGCAAAGCCCGCCTTTTCCAGCAGATTTTTCATCTCCGGCAGAGGCAGCTCCAGCGCCAGCGCAAAAGCCAGCACCGTGGGCTTGGAGGGCCTGTAGTTCTTATCCGAGCGGATTTTGGAAAACAGCTTGCGATCAATGTTGGCCTTCTTATAGCACTGGGCGTCGGTCATGCCGGATTCATCGATCTTCCGCAGCAGCATCTCCGAAAAACTCTCATCCAGATCCTCCAGGACATCCTCCAGCGTTGCTGCTTTCCTGGGTACGGAGGGCAGTTTTTCGATATGCTCCGTGTCTTGCAGCGGAAACGGCAGACCGTACTCCGGTGCGCGCCGGGAGCGCGCATCGCTGTGCTGCGCCGCATAGCGGTCGTCGATATAGCTGGCGATGTCCGCAAACAGGCGGCTGCCGATCTGATAGGCCTTCCGATCAAAAATGACCAGATACACCGTCATATCATTTTTGAGCAGAAAATCCCCGATAGTATCCACCGCCGCCCGGAGCGCCCGGTCTTTGGGCCAGCCATAGGCCCCGGCAGAGATCAACGGAAACGCGACCGTCTCACAGTTATGGGCCCTGGCCAGTTCCAGAGACGTCCGGTAGCAGGAAGTAAGCTTTTCCGGTTCCCCGGCGCGGCCGCCCTGCCACTGGGGCCCCACCGTATGGATCACATATTTACAGGGCAGACGGTATCCCTTCGTAATCTTTGCGCTGCCGGTCTCGCAGCCGTGAAGTGTCCGGCATTCCGCCAGCAGCTCCGGCCCCGCCGCCCGGTGGATGCAGCCGTCCACACCGCCGCCTCCCAGCAGCGAGTTGTTGGCCGCGTTCACAATGGCATCCACCTTCATTTTTGTGATGTCGTTTCGGACAATTTGTAAGGGCATATTCTCTCACCGACTTTCCAATCATTTTTACGCCGGCATGCACAGCAATGTGTACGGATTCAGTCCCGTCCATCGCCGTGATTCCCGCCGAGCTCACAACCGTAGGTATGACTATGGCCGTAATACCAGCGCCCGTAGCGATAGCCGTAGTGCAGCGGACAGTGGGCACAGTCGCCGCTGCAGCAGCCGTTATGCCGGTCTTTCTTTTCCGCGAACAGTCCGCCCAAGCCCAGCGCCGCCCAGAAGCCAAGCTTCGGCTCCGGGATCGGTTCCGGTTCCCAAGGCTCATCGTCCCATTCCGGGTCCTCGTCTTCAAACAGTGTCACACCATTCCGCCGCGCGGTCTTTTCCAGCACCGCGTCATCCACGCTGCCCCAGAAGTCCTCCAACTGTTCTTGCGTGAAGCGGCATTTTACGGCAGCCAGCAGCAGATTCATGGTCGCCGTGTCGCAGCAGTCCATCAAATCATAGATATTCTCCGCCGAAAAGGTGACTCCGGCCGCCAGCGCCTTGCGGATCAAGCGGGAAGCTGCCTTTTCATTCAGCAATTCCTGTGCCACCTCGGTCACTTCATCGGCAGGGCCAAAGAAGGTCAGTTGGCTGAGCCGATTGATCTGAGTGCTGTTCGCCCAGTCATAAAACTTTTCATAATATGTGTTCCAGTCCATGTTTCCGCTCCTCCGCTGCCGGTACAGCAGGCGCCTATTTCAGATCATATCTCTATAAATACCCGCAATTTTACAAAAGGGATTCTATCATAAAGCCGATGAGATTACAATCGGCTTCCATCAAATTCTTCCATCTGCGCAGCCCTGCTGTCAAATCGGGCCGCCGCCCGAAAACGACCGCCCGAACTATGCGCCAGTGCGCAGAAGTTCGGGCGTTTGCAGACGTAAGTTTCCTTGTTCAAACAGCGTTCATGGTATTTCTCCGATCCTCTCCGCCTCTCTTCTATGGCAGCATACCGCCGAAGCGCCCCCTGCCGCCTGCTCACGCTCTTTCCAGCACGATGATCTTGTTGGAGATATTCCGCACAGCGGAGATCTTGCCCAGCACCTTGTAGACCGGGGCAAACACCGCCATGCCTTCGATCAGGCTGTGCTGCTCGACAAACCGAAAGTCCGGCAGCAGCGCGGCCAGGGCCGCGCCGCCCTTTACGCCCCAGGTGAATTTCGCATGGCTGCCCTCGATGGACTTTTCCCGGAAACGCCTGACGACCATGGGACTCATGGTCTCGACGAACACCGCCGCCTCCGGGAATCGCCCGGCGATCACCGCGAAGATGCGCTGCACATCCGCCTGCGACAGGTACATGGTCAGGCCCTCGATGGTAACGAGCACCGAAGCGCCCTGCTCCGTGATCTCGCCGCCCCAGTCGTCCACGTCGGACATGGCGAGCTGCGAGATCGCGCCGTGCTCCGGCAGGAGCCGCTCGCGCACGGCGATGGTCTCCGGCAGGTCGAGATCATACCAGTGCGCGTACCCGTCTACCCGGCAGCACCGGGTGTCCAGGCCGCAGGCGAGGTTGACAACGACGGCGCCCGGATGCTGCGCAAGCCAACTGCGCGCCAGCCGGTCGAGCACAAGCGTGCGGGCGATGACGCCACTGCGCATCGCGGTGTCGCTGTCCGCGAGGGAAAAATCGTAGTCCAGCCTGCGGATGATCTCCTCCGCTTTCGGGTCATGGATCGTACCGCGCCCTTCGCTCTCCCTGGCGCAGGCATAAACGATCTGCGGCATCGTCTCCGGCACGCCGGAGAGCGTGATCTTTTCGGTCATGAAATATGTCTCTCTTTTCTGCGCCTAAAGGCACCAATGAAACGGAGCCCAGCACACTTCTGTGCTGGGCTCCGCCCGGTACTATCGGTTGCCACTTGTCCGGCGCACGTCCCAATATTTTGTAGGTCTTCCGACGGTCAGACTTTGGCAAGAAAGCACGCCTGACTCCCGACCTCGGAGTAGAGGATCGCCTGATCCCGCCCGAGATCATAGACGCGGATGACATCCGCCATCCCGTCCTCCGTGTCGGATGGCATGAGCTGCGCGTACACATTCTCGCAGTCTGCAAACAGCGCATCCTGAAATACGCAGCCGTCCTCACCCGGGTAGAGCGCGACATAAAATGACCCGGCCTCCACGAGATCCTGGAAGAAGTGACTGCCATAGCTCAGCTCCGGGCGCAGGCCGTGTGAGCTGTAGGCAAGCTCGGCAATACAGTCAAAGCGGTTGATCTCCATAAAATGCACCGGCACGCCGAGACTGGGAATGGTCGTCCCCCAGCGCCCCGGACCGAGCAGGATCGTGCCCTCATCGCGCAGGAGGTTGTTGAGTTCCCCGAGCTTACGCGCGACCTGATACTTGCGCTGCTCCGGCAGATCCAGATACGGCTCGACCTGAACCATGACGGCATAGCGGATGGGCAGGCAGACGTTCCCGCCCATGAAGTTGCCACTCGTGCGGAAATAGAATTCCTTTACATTCGGCATGACGCCCGCCGCGCCGACGCCGCGCGTCTGAAGCGGCCGGCACTGCAGAAGATTGACGCGGTAATTGCCGTCCTGGTCGAAGTTGCAGGCATACTCAATATCGACCGGGTAGCTGTACTTCTCCTCGAGCACGCGCATGACTTCCGTCATAACATCGGTGAAATCCGTGCTGCGCAGGAGCTTTCGGAAATTCAGAATATTGGGAGCGTCCGCCGTACTCAGCCCCATTTCACGCAGGCGTGAGACGGTGGGATAGTCCGGCTCCATGAACAGCGATGGGTCGGCCTTGAGGTCACGCTTGTCAATGCCGTCCACGCGGATCGTTTCAAATTCGTTATCCTTCAGGCCGATTGCATCCATTTTGTGCTGAGAATACTTATAC
>ENA-UACP01000315-UACP01000315.1-human-gut-metagenome-genome-assembly--contig:-NODE-315-length-9872-cov-5.013242_pt1 | contig 9872 bp, 6 predicted proteins | sample MGYA00243883_ERZ654233 | MGnify/ENA primary metagenome ERZ654233 (study PRJEB26926, sample SAMN06165248) | human gut metagenome | biome: ENVO:00009003; feature: ENVO:2100002; material: ENVO:00002003...
ACGAGATAGGCTCCGGTCTCGTGGGCTCGGAGATGTGTATAAGAGACAGGCAGCAACGTTCCGACCTTCCTGGTTCCGATCGCATTCAGTCTGGTCGGCGCAATCATGAGCTTCTTCAGCTCTACCACCGGTGTTGTCTGCCCGGCTCTGTTCCCGCTGATCCCCGGTCTGTCCGCAACGACGGGTCTGGGCGCGGCCAATCTGTTCACCTGCACGGTTCTCGGCGCGCAGAGCAGTGCAATCAGCCCCTTCTCTTCCGGCGGTTCCCTGATTCTGGGTTCCTGTGGCAATGAGGAAGAGCGCAGCAGCCTGTTCAACCGTCTGCTGTTCGTCGCAACGCCTATCAGCATCGGTGTTGCAGCTATATTCAACCTCATCGTTTCTATGGTTCTGTAAAAGTCTGATTCACTCCGGGGAGGGGAGGCTCCCCTTTTCCGGAGTGCCTTTTTGAGAGAGTATAAGAACGCAAATGTGTGAAAAATGGAGAGTACCATGCTGAAATTATACGATAACGGGATCTACCTTGTAAACGGCGAGACCATCTGCTCCTGTCCTGAGGAAGTGGCCCAGAAGACCGGCCGCACCGTGGACGCAAAGGAAGCTGAGAAAGGCACTATGGCCTACGGTATCCTGCAGGCCCACAACAAGAGCGGTGATCCTGACCAGCTGCAACTGAAGTTCGACTCGATGACCAGCCACGACATCACCTATGTCGGCATCATCCAGACGGCCCGCGCTTCCGGCATGAAGCAGTTCCCGCTGCCCTACGTCCTGACCAACTGCCACAACAGCCTCTGCGCTGTTGGCGGCACCATCAACGAGGACGACCACAAATTCGCCCTGTCCGCCGCTCATAAATACGGCGGCATCTACGTCCCTACCAACATGGCCAACATCCACAGCTACAACCGTGAGACCATGGCCGGCGGCGGCAAGATGATCCTCGGCTCCGACTCCCACACCCGCTACGGTGCACTGGGCACCATGGCGGTCGGCGAGGGCGGCGGCGAGCTGGCCAAGCAGCTTCTGGGCCGCACCTATGACTTCGCTCGTCCGCAGGTCATCGCCATCTACCTGACCGGCAAGCCCCGCCCGGGAATCGGTCCCCACGACGTGGCTCTGAGCATCTGCGGTGCCGTCTATAAGAAGGGCTATGTCAAGAACAAGGTCATGGAGTTCGTCGGCCCCGGCATTGCTGGCCTGCCCATCGAGTATCGCAACGCCATCGACGTCATGACCACCGAGACCACCTGCTGGTCCTCCATCTGGGTCACCGATGAGGAGACCCAGCGTTACTACACTATCCACGGCCGTCCGCAGGACTTCAAGAAGCTGCAGCCTGCGGAGGTGGCTTACTACGATGGCTGCGTCTACATCGACCTGAGCACCATTGAATCCACCATCGCTATGCCGATGCACCCCTCCAACACCTACACCATCCACGAGCTGCAGGCCAACGCTGCCGACATCCTGCACGCTGTACAGGAAGAGGCCAACAAGCAGATCAAGGGTGCCAAGATGAATCTGGACAGCAAGTTCCACGATGGTGCCATCTGGGTCGATCAGGGCGAGATCGCAGGCTGCGCCGGCGGCACCTTCGACAACATCTGCGCCGCTGCCGACATCCTGCGGGGTCAGAGCTGCGGCAACGGTGCCTTCACCCTGAGCATCTATCCGGGTTCTATGCCCGCCCTGGCCGAGCTGTACAAGAATGGCCGCGCAAGCGACCTTGTCAACGCCGGTGCCATCATGCGCGAGTGCTTCTGCGGCCCCTGCTTCGGTGCAGGCGACTGCCCGGCCAACGGCGAGTTCTCCATCCGCCACACCACCCGCAACTTCCCGAACCGCGAGGGTTCCAAGCCGGGCGAGGGTCAGATGTCCAGCGTGGCACTGATGGACGCACGTTCCATCGCCGCCACCGCAGCCAACGGCGGCAAGCTGACCGCTGCCACCGATCTGGACGTGGAGTATACGAACCCCGAGTACCACTACAACGCCTCCCTGTACGAAAAGCGCGTCTACAACGGCTGGGGCAAGGCTGAGCCGGACGCAGAGCTGCGCTTCGGCCCCAACATCAAGGACTGGCCCGAGATGCCTGCCCTGACCGACGATCTGCTGGTCAAGGTCTGCTCCTACATCACCGACCCCGTCACCACCACCGACGAGCTGATCCCCTCCGGTGAGACTTCTTCCTATCGCTCCAACCCCGAACGTCTGTCGGAGTTCGCTCTGAGCCGCCGCGATCCTCAGTACGTCTCCCGTAGCAAGGTCATGCGCCAGATCGAGCGCGACCGCGAGGCGGGCAAGGCCCTGCCCGAGGAAGTCCTGAACGTCTATGCTGCCCTGACTAAGGCTGGTGTGAAGAACGATCCCGCCCACACCGACATCGGCTCCACCATCTTCGCCAATATGCCCGGCGACGGTTCCGCCCGTGAGCAGGCCGCTTCCTGCCAGCGTGTCATGGGTGCATCTGCGAACTTTGCCAAGCAGTACGCCACCAAGCGTTATCGCTCCAACTGCATCAACTGGGGCATGACGCCCTTCCTCGTAGAGAACCCCGAGGTGTTTGAACTGGGCGATTACATCTTTGTGCCCGGCATCCGCGAGGCCGTTCTCGAGAACAAGGCCAGCTTTACTGCTTACGCCGTCAAACCGGACGGCACCGTGACCGCCTTCCCGGTCTCCACCGGTGCCCTCACCGAGCCGGAGCGTCAGATCATCGCCGACGGCTGCCTCATCAACTACTATCGGAACAACCAGTAAGCAACCATTCTCCCAGAGAATGGTTCAAGATTGGATCTGACGATTTTACAAACGTCCGGTCTTAAGGTATCATAGTTTCAGAGTCGGTCTGCTGCTCTCCGAAACCGGGGAACGGTGGATCGGCATTGTGGTGGCTCGGAAACTATGCCAAAATGGAATATGTCTTGTGTACAAGAGAAATTTTTGGCGATTCTTAACGAATATTAAGACTGGCGCTATGCCTTTTGTAAGATTGTCCGATTATGATAGAACCATCAGGAGCGGCGCAGTGAGGCGCTGCTCCGCAAGTACGGTATAACGATTGAAGAAACCACCTGTCAAGGAGGAAAAAAGCATGGAGATCAAGAAAGCAGCCACGGCTGGCACTCTGGAATCCAGCGACTGCATGGTGACCGTCGAGCCGGGTGAGGGCAAGATCGATTTCTCCCTCGAAAGCTCCGTCATCCATCAGTACGGCAACCAGCTGCGCAAGGTCGCACTGGAGACCCTGAAGAATCTGGACATCGACAACGTCCGCATCACCATCGTGGACAAGGGCGCACTGGACTGCACCCTGAAGGCCCGCATCGAGGGCGCGGTGTTCCGCTCTGTTGACCAGTATGAGAATCTGCCTTGGGGAGGTGCCATTCGATGAATAATCCGAACAAGAAGCGCCTGCGCCGCACGATGATGTTCCTGAATGCGCAGAAGCCCGGCCTCATCAAAGACCCTTACATCTATAAGGCCGACTCCCTGATGCTGGACCTCGAGGACGCTGTGGCCGAGAACCAGAAGGATGTCGCCCGTTTCAGCCTGTATCACGCCCTGAAGACCGTGGATTACCGCGGTGCAGAGCGGGTCGTCCGTATCAACGGTCTGGACACTCCCTACTGGCGTGAAGACATCCGTGCCTGTGTGGCCGGCGGCTGCGACTCCATCCGCATCCCCAAGACCGAGCACGCTGAGGATGTCCACCGCGTGGCTGCTGCCATCGCCGAGGACGAGAAGACCTACGGCCGCCCCGAGGGCGAGGTGCTGATCATCGCCGCTCTGGAGTCTGCCCGCGGCGTGATGAACGCTCTGGAGATCTGCGAGAGCGATGAGCGTCTGTTCGGCATCGCACTGTCCGGCGGCGACTACACCAAGGACCTGCAGACCCACATCACCGGCACCGGCATTGAGCTGATGGGCGCCCGCCAGCAGATGATCATTGCCGCCCGCGCCGCAGGTGTGCAGTGCTTCGACACCGTCTACACCGACCTGAAGGACATGGACGGCTTCCGCAAGGACGTCGAGAACATCCACCTGATGGGCTTCGACGGCAAGTCCATCATCAACCCCCGTCAGATCCCCATCGTCCACGAGATCTTTACTCCCACCCAGAAGGACATCATCTTCGCTGAGAAGGTCGTCAAGGAGATCGACTCCAAGAAGGCTCTGGGCATCGGCGTCTTCACTGTGGACGGCAAGATGATCGACATCGCCTTCTACGACGGTGCAAAGCGCACCATCGATCTGGCAAAGGCATCCGGCGTGTATAAGGGGGATTTGTAATTATGTTGAACGCAGTCGGCAGAGAAATTCCCGAAGAGATCCTCGAGCGCACCGGCAAAGAGGTCTTCCAGGGCAACAATTATAAAGACGGCAAGGCTTTCCAGAAGGCCAGCCCGAAGGTCACCCCCGTGATGCGCAATGACCACGACAAGATGGTCAAGGACATCCACGAGGCTCTGGTCAAGTGCAATGCCCACGACGGCATGACCGTCTCCTTCCACCACCACTTCCGCGAGGGCGACCTCGTGGTCTGCATGGTCATGGAAGAGATCCACAAGATGGGCTTCAAGAACATCACCCTGAGCGCCAGCTCTCTGGGCAAGGCTCATGACGCCCTCGTCCCCATGATCGAGGACGGCACCATCGTCAACATCGAGTCTTCCGGTGTCCGCGGCAAGATCGGCGATGCCATCTCCCATGGCAAGCTGAAGGGCCTGGCTACCATGCGCAGCCACGGCGGCCGTGTCCGCGCCATTGAGACCGGCGAGACCCATGTGGACATCGCCTTCATCGGCGCACCCTCCTGCGACGAGTACGGCAACTGCTCCGGTATGGGCGGCAAGACCAACTGCGGCGTCCTGAGCTATGCTTACGTGGACGCTGAGATGGCTGACTATGTCGTCGCTGTCACCGATTGCCTCGTGGACTACCCCAACTACCCCGCAGAGATCAACCAGACCAAGGTGGACTATGTCTGCGTCGTGGACCAGATCGGCATCCCCGAGAAGATCGCTACCGGCGCTGCAAAGCCCACCACCGACCAGCGCAAGATCCTGATGGCCGAGTACTGCACTCAGGTCGTTGCAAACACCCCGTACTTCAAGGACGGCTTCTCTTATCAGACCGGTGTCGGCGGCGCATCCATCGCCTCCACCATCTCTCTGTCCAAGATCATGGAAGAGAAGAATATCCACATGGGTCTGGGCGTCGGCGGTCTGACCAAGCCCATGTGCGAGCTGCTGGACCGCGGTCTGGCCCGCAAGCTGGTCGATACGCAGGACTTCGACCTGGACGCTGTCAACAACGTCCGCACCAACCCCAACCATTTCCCCATCTCTGCTGGCGAGTATGCAAGCCCGATGAACAAGGGCGCTTTCGTCAACAAGCTGGATTACGTCATCCTGGCCTCTCTGGAAGTGGATACCCACTTCAACTGCAACGTCGTCGTTGGTTCCGATGGCATCATCACCGGCGCACAGGGCGGCCATCCCGATACCGCACAGGGTGCAAAGTGCACCATCGTCATCGCACCCCTGCTGCAGGGCCGCATCCCCGCCATCTGCACCGACGTGACCACCGTCACCACCCCGGGCGAGAGCGTGGACATCGTCGTTACCGATTACGGCGTGGCCGTCAACCCCCGCCGTCCTGACCTGCTGGAAGCTCTGAAGGCCGCTGACTGCGTGCCTCTGAAGACCATCGAGGAGCTGCGCGACATCGCCTACTCCATCGTCGGCGAGCCTGAGAAGGTCCAGTTCGGCGACCGCATCGTGGGCATCATCGAGGCCCGCGACGGCACTGTCATGGACGTCGTCCGCGAAGTCAAGCCTTTCTCCTTCCGCGAAGATTGAGTGATATAGCGTAAAAACGGGTTTGTGGCTTGCCAACCACGCTTCGGAATGGATTCACGGAGATTCCTTCGCTCTTCTCACCCCCGTTTTTGCGGCTAAATATGCACACAAACTTCATGCGATTCTCCTTTTTCAAGGTTTTGTGTTTTATACCGGCATAAAACCAGAGAGCAGTCAACTGCACCGCGCGCAGTTGACTGCTCTTCTTTGTTTCTATGAAAAAATAAATGACGCTCTTACGGCACGAAACGATAGCCGACGCCGCGGATGGTGATGATGTGCTGGGGTGTGCGGGCGTTGTCCTCGATCTTGCTGCGCAGGCGGTTGATGTAGACCATGATGGCGTTGTCGTCCACAGCGATGAGGTTGCCCCATATCTGCTCGTAGATCATATCCTTGGTGAACACCTGCTGCGGGTGGCGGACAAAGAGCAGCAGCAGGCTGCGCTCTTTCTCGGAGAGGTTCAGCTCTACATTGTTTTTATAAAAGCGCATGGTGGTGGTGTCGCAGAGGAAGGGGCCACAGCTGATCTGCTGGTTGTTCTCCTGCGAGAAGCTCTTGCTGCGGCGGATAAGGGCCTTGACCTTTGCGCCCAAAATCTGGGGACGGAAGGGCTTGGTGACATAGTCGTCGGCGCCCAGCGAGAGGCCGTACATGAAATCATAGTCCTCGTTGCGGCCGCTGATGATGATGACCGGCGTGGTGACGCCGTTGCGCCGGATGGTCTGGATGACATCGAATCCCTCCATGTCGCCCAGCGTGATGTCCATCAGGATCATATCCAGCGTGCTGCTCTGCCGCGCGATGAGGTCCAGCGCCGCCGCGCCGCTGTTGACGACGAGAGGGTCCATCTCATTGCTTATCATAACTTTCGATAAAAGTTTGCAAATTGCTGGATCGTCGTCTACAATAAGAACATGATACGACATGATAACTCCCTGCACTTTTCTGACCGGAAAAATTTGTTTCACTTGCGATAAATAAAATTATAACATTTTTAGACAGGAAGAGCAAGACCGCCCCAAAGGAGGACTCGATATGAAGGAGACCGCCCCGAAAAAGACATGGTTCCAGACGCTGCGCACCCTGTGGGTGCCGCTGGCCATCGGCGTCGTCACGGTAGCCGCACTGGCTGTCGTGGTGGGTATGGTGTGGAAGGACTACCGCACCGCCATGATGGACAGCCAGACGAGGCAGATGGAGCTGGTGGTGCAGAGCACCGCCGACAGCATCCGCGTCCTGCTGGAAGAATACGCCGACCGGCTGGACTCCATCGCCGGAAAAGCGGAGGCCAGCAAAGCGTTCCGCCCCACGGTGGCCCGGAGCGATACCATCCGGGACGTCTGGCTGGAAAACAGCAACGGCGAGGTTATCTACAGCTGCTACGGCATCAGCGCCGTCTGCGATGTCCTCATCACCCGGACGGAGGACATCTCCTACTGGCAGTACCACAGCGGCGACGAGCACTATCTTGTGATGAAGAAGAAGGCCGGGGATGAGACAGCCTGCCTCGTGGTAGACTCCACGGTCATGTATCAGCAGCTCATCTCGGAGATCCATGTCGGCAGGAACGGCTACATCATGATAAAGAATGACGATAACCTTGTGGTCATGCACCCCGAAGCCGTTCAGTGGGGCATCAAGGTCGTGGAGGGCCGCCAGCGCATCTATCAGGGGAAGGAACTGGACATGAGCAGTCTGAGTGAGCTGCTGCGCGCTCAGCAGGAAGAGGAATCCGGCACACTGGACTACTACTCCTACTGGTGGGCCGACCCGGATCTGCCCCGGGTGCATAAGATAAGCGCCTTTCGTCATCTGGACGTGGGGGGCAGCTTCTGGATCGTCAGCGCCGTGGTGGACTACGACGATTTCTACGAGCCGGTACAGCAGAGCTTCGTGAAGGTGGTCCTCATCTTCGGCGGCGTGGCGCTGGTGCTGGTGCTCTTCATGTTCCAGATGTTCCGGCTGCAGGAGCGCGACCGCCGCAGCGCGACCGAGATCAGCGATCTGAAGACCCTGAACCAGACCCTCGAAGAGCTCCACCGCAGCGAAGAGTCGCTGGCCCACGGCCAGCGGCTGCAGATGATGGGGACCCTCACCGGCGGCATCGCCCATGAGTTCAATAACTTCCTGACCCCCATCACCGGCTATGCCGACCTCATCATGGCCGACGCCGACCCGGGCAGCGAGATCTATGACAACGCGATGGAGATCAGCGAGGCGGCGCAGAAGGCACAGGAGGTCGTGAAACAGATCTCCTCCATGAGCCGGAAAAACGTGGAGACGGTCTACGACGCCGTGTCGGTGGAGGGACTGCTCCATCGAACCCGGAAGCTGGTGGAGACGAACTGCCCGAAGAACGTGGAGCTGAAGGAAGAAAATGAGCTGAGCGGCGAATGCGTTCTGGGCAATGCGACCCAGCTGCAGCAGGTGCTGCTGAACATCAGCATCAACGCCATCCACGCCATCGGCGCCGAGGGCGGAAAGCTGACCATCCGGGGCAGTGTCGTGCCGCGCAGTGAGCTGGCGGCGCTCTTCCCGGAAGAGAAGATTTCCGAGGAATGGTCGAGCTACGTCTGCCTGAGCGTCACCGACACCGGCTGCGGCATGGACAAGGAGACGATGCAGCACATCTTCGAGCCCTTCTTCACCACAAAAAAGACCGGCGAAGGCACCGGCCTCGGCCTTGCTCTGGCGGACCAGATCATCCGCACCCACCGGGGCCGTATCCGGGCGGAGAGCACCATCGGCAGAGGCACGACCTTCTATGTCTATCTGCCGGTGCTGGAGCAACAGCAGGAGCGGGAACAGCTGCAGTGGGGCGTGGACAGCAAGCTGCGCATCCTTGCGGCGGACGACAACAACAAGGTCCTCGACCTGCTGGACAAAGACCTCAGCGCGCTGGGCCTGAGCGTGTCCACCTGCTCCCGCCGGGGCGAGCTGCGCCAGCTGCTGGAGCAGCAGCCCTTCGACGTCCTTGCCATCGACGAGAGCCTGATGAGCAGCAGCGGCGTGGATTTCTGCATGGCCATCCGGGGCCGCTACCCGGGCATGACCCGCATCGTGATGACCAATGCCCCTACAAGGGAGATCGTGGACGCCCGCAGCCACGGCGTCATCGACGGCTATGTGGTAAAACCTGTGTCGGCGTCTACGCTGCTGGCCCAGATACGGAGCAGCCGGAAAGAATAAACAACGCAAAAGGCGTCCGAAAGGACGCCTTTTGTGTTGCACTCTATTGTATCCAACCTTCCATACGGAATCTTACAGGATATTAAGGAATTTCTTAACAAACCGTAACGAGAAGGGCTTTGGGCTGTAAGTTTGAGTCTGTATACTTGAACCATAACGAACGGGAATGATTCTGGAGGATAAAACGGAATGCATCCCCGGCAAATGAAAAAAGGAAAGGAAGTACAAACCCATGAGTGATACGATCCTCGCTCTGCTCGGCTTTGCAACGGTGATTGCGGTCATCGTCCTGCTGCTGCGCAATGTCACGGTCCCTGCACTGGCATTCGTCAGCGTCTCGACCATCACCGCAGCCATTCTGGTGGCTACCGGTGCTTTCACCCTGGATGAAATGGCTGGCTTTATCAAGGAGGGCGTCAAGGGCGTCCACGGTACGGCTGTCCTGTTCATCTTCTCCGTCCTGTTCTTCGGCGTCATGACCGATGCAGGTATGTTCGACAAGATCATCGGTGCGCTGATGAAGAAGGTCGGCAACAACGTCGTCGGCGTTGCTCTGATGACCTGCCTCATCGCCATCATCGGCCATCTGGACGGCGGCGGCGCTTCCACCTTCCTCATCACCATCCCCGCCATGCTGCCCGTCTACAAGCGCCTGCACATGCGCCGTGAGACCCTGCTGCTCATCTGCGTCACCGCAATGGGCGTCATGAACCTGATGCCCTGGGGCGGCCCCACCATGCGTGCTGCAAGCGTCATCGAGATGCTGTCTCTTATACACATCTCCGAGCCCACGAGACCGGAGCCTATCTCGTA
>ENA-UACP01000322-UACP01000322.1-human-gut-metagenome-genome-assembly--contig:-NODE-322-length-9697-cov-4.538063_pt1 | contig 9697 bp, 6 predicted proteins | sample MGYA00243883_ERZ654233 | MGnify/ENA primary metagenome ERZ654233 (study PRJEB26926, sample SAMN06165248) | human gut metagenome | biome: ENVO:00009003; feature: ENVO:2100002; material: ENVO:00002003...
AGGATTCCATTCGAGGCGGGCCTTGCCCCCTCGGGCTCCCCTGCGGCGCAAATACCTTTCCATCACATGCCATTCGGTTGATTCTATGTATTATGTAAACTTTTCGCCAAGGCAAAAGCACAAAAACCAGGCCGTTCCGGGTGCGGAACGGCCTGGTTTGATTTCGTTATGTCAACCTGTATCGCTTATGTTAACCGATTTCGCTGCCGAGCGCGTCGCTCAAAGCGGCGAACTGGGCGAGGCTGAGCGTCTCGCCGCGCACGCGCGCATCGAGCCCGCAGGCGGCGACAGCCGCCGCGGCGCGCGCCTTGTCGCAGCCGGGCACGCCGGCCGAGAGCGCGTTGATGAGCGTCTTGCGCCGCTGATTGAACGCCGCGCGCACGACGGTGAACAGCAGCTTTTCATCCTGCACCGCGACGGGCGGGGCTTCACGCACGCGCAGGCGCACGACGGTGCTCGTGACCTTCGGCGCGGGGACAAAGCAGTGCGGCGGCACGTCGAACAGCAGCTCCGGCTCCGCGTGCCACTGCACAAACACGGTCAGCGCACCGTAATCCGCCGTGCCGGGGCGGGCGCACAGGCGGCGCGCGACCTCGCGCTGGATCATGACGGTGACGGTGTCGAAGCAGCCGGCGGTGAGAAACGCCGTGAGCAGCGGCGACGTAACGTTATACGGCAGGTTGGCGCACACGACGGGGCGCAGACCAGGGAAACGCTCGGCCACCAGCTGCGGCAGGTCGAGCGCGAGCACATCGCCAAAGACGAGCTCCACGTTTTCATAGCCTGCAAGCGTCTCGGCCAGCACGGGGCGCAGGCGCTCGTCGAGCTCGACGGAGACGACCTTCCCGGCGCGCTGCGCGAGCTGCTCGGTCAGGCAGCCGATGCCGGGGCCGACCTCGAGCACGCCGGTGCCCGCGTCCGCGCCGGAGGCGTCGGCAATGTCGGCCGGCACCCACGCGGCGGTGAGAAAGTTCTGCCCCATGGACTTGGAAAAGCGGAAATCGTGCCGCGCGAGCAGCGCGCGGATGTCCGCAAGATTCGTCAGATTCATACAGGTGCCCTCATTTCAGCAGCTTTTCAAACGCCTGACGGCGCGGGTCATGTCCCGGCTCATCGCAGAGGATGTTGCCGCAGAAGCGGTAGCCGTGGCGCTCGAGGAGCTTTTTCTGCGCGCCGTTGTGCCGGTGAGTATCGACACGGACGGCGTGCGCGCCGTGCTCCAGCGCGAGCCGCTCGACCTCCTGCATGAGCAGGTCGGCCATGCCGGTGCCGCGAAAATCGGCGCTGACGGCGTTGCGGTGCAGCACGGCGGCGTGGTCACGGTCCGAGCGCCAGCGCCCGTCCGTGAGCGCGTCATAGGCCGGCTCCGGCGTGAAGGCAAGCGTGAACATGGCGGCAACGGCGCCCTGATACGTGAGCACATGGCACGTGCCGGCCGCGATGTCGGCACGGAACGTCTCCTCGTTCGGGTACACGCCCTGCCACTGGTCGACGCGGTGGCGGCGCAGGTAGTTGCGCGCCTGCTGCGCGATGGCAAGGATGGCGGGCAGGTCGTCCTCCGTCGCTGCACGGCAGATGGGCGGCTCTGTCAGCTGCGGGCGGCTGCGGTCGCGCCGGATCTTATCGAGCAGGCGCTGCTCGTCCGGCGTCGGCGGTGTTTCCTGAAAGAGGTCGGGGCGCTTTGTGAGTGTGCGCTCCAGACTCTGGCGCGTGCGCCAGGCTTCAATCTCGGCGTGGTTGCCGCCGCGCAGCACCTCCGGCACCGTGCGGCCCTCCCACGTCTCGGGGCGGGTATACTGCGGGTACTCGAGCCGGCCGGCCCAATGGCTCTCGCCGGTGTAGCACTCGGTGTCCGAGAGCACCCCCGGCACCATACGGCAGACGCAGTCCGTGACGACCATGGCGCCGAGCTCGCCGCCGGTGAGCACAAAGTCGCCGATGGAGAGCTCCTCGTCCACGCACGCCTCGATGAAGCGCTCATCCACGCCTTCATAATGGCCGCAGACGAGCACGAGCTGGTCATAGTCGGCCTTGAGCTGGCGGGCCTTCGCCTGCGTGAACGTCGGCCCCTGCGGGGAGAGGTAGATCACGCGGCGGCGCTCGGCGGGCACGGTGCTGTCCGCGAGCGCGGCGTCGAGGCAGCTTTTGAGCGGCTGCGCCATCATGACCTGACCCCAACCGCCGCCGTAGGGATAGTCATCGACCTGCTTCTGGCGGTTTTCGGTATAGTCGCGGATCTGGTGGCAGCGGATGTCGAGCAGGCCGCGCGCCTGCGCCCGGCCGAGGATGCTCTCGCCAAGCATGGCGCGCATCGTGTCGGGAAAGAGGGTGAGAATGTCGATGCGCACGCGCTCACATCCCTTCGATCAGGTGCACGACCATGCGCCCGGCATCCGGGTCGATGCTGCGCACGAACTCCGGCCGGTCGGGGATGAGCACCTCGCGCGCGCCCTGCACGACGTAGACGCTGCCGCGCGGCAGGTCGAGGATCTCGCGCAGGGTGCCGACGGGCTCGCCCGTGTCGGTCTCGACGGCGATGCCGAGCAGATCCTGCTGGAAATACTGCCCGGCCGGCAGCGTGACGTCCGCGCGCGCGATGGACACAACGCGGTTTTTGAGCGTCATGGCGGCGTTGACATCGTCCACGCCCTGAAACTTCACGACGAGCATGCCCTTGTGCACGCGGCTGTGCGCGACGTGCACGGGCGCGCCGTCGATATAAAACGTCCGGAAGCCGAGCAGGAACGCCGCGTCATCCGCCCACGGCTGGATGCGCACCTCGCCGCGCACGCCGTGCGTGTTGACGATCTTTCCTGCTTCCAGATACGGTTTTTGCATAGTTGGGTCCCCCTTTTTGGGTGTTGGGTGCAAAAAACGCACTGCACGGGTGCAGCGCGTTTCCTGCGTCAATCCATGATCTCCACGGAGACTTTCTTGCCCTTTCTCTGGGCGACGGCCTTCATCAGGATGCGGATCTCTTTGACGATCCGGCCCTGACGGCCGATGACCTTGCCCATATCGCCGTCGGCGACGCGCACTTCAAACACGGTCTCGCCGTTGGCCTCGCGCTCGGTCACAGAGACCTCGTCCGGTTTTTCCACGAGGTTCTGCACAATATAGGTCAGAAGCTCTTTCATCTTTGGGGTCTCTCCTTATTCCGCTGCGATGGCTTTCTTGAGCAGCACACGAACGGTATCCGTCGGCTGTGCACCGTTGGCGAGCCAGTAGTTGGCGCGCTCGGCGTCGACGACGATCTTCTTGTCCGCGCTCAGCGGATCGTACGTGCCGATCTCCTCAATGCATCTGCCGTCGCGTGCGAAACGGGAGTCCGCCACCACGATGCGGTAGTAGGGGGCCTTCTTGGCGCCCATTCTGCGAAGTCTGATCTTGACCATGTATCTTCACCTCCATCAATGTTCTCTGTATCTCCAGCTCCCGGCGGGAGCTTGGAACCGATTTAGAATCCGTACGGCCGGCCACCGCCGCCGCCGAACAGATTGCCCAGCCCGCCGAAACCGCCGCGGCCGCCGCGCTTCATGCGCTTCATGGCCTTGCTGTTTCCGGACATCTGGCGCACGAGCTGCTGCATGAGCTCGAACTGCTTGAGCAGCTTGTTGATCTCGACCACGCTCGTGCCCGCGCCCGCCGCGATGCGCTTTTTGCGGCTGGAATTCAGGATGGCAGGGTTGTCGCGCTCGCCGGGGGTCATGGACTGGATGATCGCCTCGATGCGGCCCATGGCCTTCTCGTCGACGTTCGCGCCCGAGAGGGCCTTCGCGTCCATGCCGGGGATCATGCCGGCAATGTCCTGCAGGGAGCCCATGCCCTTGAGCTGCTGGAGCTGGTCGTAATAATCCGTGAGCGTGAAGCGGTTCTGCCGCAGACGCTCGGCCATTTCCTCGGCCTTTTTCTGGTCGAGGTTCTGCTCGGCCTTTTCGATGAGCGTGAGCACATCGCCCATGCCGAGGATGCGGCTGGCCATGCGGTCGGGGTGGAAGGGCTCGATCTGGTCGAGCTTCTCGCCGATGCCGGCAAACTTGATGGGCTTGCCGGTCAGCGCCTTGATCGACAGCGCGGCGCCGCCGCGGGCGTCGCCGTCGAGCTTTGTGAGCATGACGCCGGTGATGTCGAGCGCGTCGTCAAAGGCCTGCGCGGTCGCGACCGCGTCCTGGCCGATCATCGCGTCGATGACGAGCAGGATCTCCGCGGGGTTCACGGCGGCCTTGATGTTCTGCAGCTCGGTCATGAGCGCCTCGTCGATGTGCAGGCGGCCGGCCGTGTCGAGAAACACCAAGTCGTTGCCGTGCTTTTTCGCGTGCTCGATGCCGGCCTTCGCGATCTCGACCGGGTCGCCCTGCCCCATCTGGAACACGGGAATGTCGAGCTGGCGGCCGACGGTCTCGAGCTGCTGGATGGCCGCGGGACGGTACACGTCACACGCGACGAGCAACGGGCGCTTGCCCTGCTTGCGCATGAGGCCGGCGAGCTTGGCGCCGTTGGTGGTCTTGCCCGCGCCCTGCAGGCCGACGAGCATGACGACGCTCGGCGACTGGGAGCTGATGTTCAGCTTCTGGTTCTCGCTGCCCATGAGGGCGGTGAGTTCTTCGTTGACGATCTTGATGACCATCTGCGCGGGCGAGAGGCTCTCGAGCACATCCGCGCCCGTGGCGCGCTCGGTCACCTTGCGCACAAAGTCCTTGACGACCTTGAAGTTCACGTCCGCCTCGAGCAGCGCGAGCTTGACCTCACGCATGGCCTCCTTCACATCGGCCTCCGTGAGCCGGCCCTTGCCGCGCAGGCGTTTGAACGCCTCGGTCAGCTTGTCCGACAGGGATTCAAATGCCATGGTATCTATCCTTTCAGATCCTGAAGCTGCCGCAGCGCCTGCTCGGCCAGGGGCCGGGCGTCGCCGCCAACGGTATCGCGCAGCTTCGTGAGCGTGTCCTCCAGCGCAGCCGCGGCCGTGCGCTGCGCAGCGAAGCGCTGCACCAGACCGAGCCGGGCCTCCGTATCGCGCAGCGCGGCGTCCGCGCGGCGGATGTTGTCCCACACGCCCTGACGCGAAATGCCGCTGCTGGCGGCGATCTCCGCCAGAGAGAGGTCCTGATTATAATGGAGGTCGTAATATTCCCGCTGCTTGTCCGTGAGCAGATCGCCGTAAAAATCGAACAGCATCGTGCGCCACACGGTCTCATCCGGCATGGTGGGGTCCCTCCTCGCTGTAAACCATTTTTCCTTTACAGCACGAGTAGTATACGCCACCGTCGCGCGGGTGTCAAGTATTTTTTCTTGTCACCGCATAGTTTTCCCGCCGGATGGGAAAAATTCCGGTATTGCAATCCGTTTCTGGAGGGATCTTCATGGCCGAAATCAACACCGCCGCCCTGCGCGCACGCGGCGGGAGCGACGCCCGCGTCCTGTCCGTGACCGGCCGGGGCCGTGCGGACACCGGGCGCATCCGGCGGGCGGCAAAAGCGCTCGCGCGCATGAGCCGCGCCGTCACGCCCGAAACGCCGAACGGCCAGTGGCTGCGTGACAACCGGAGCTTTGCCGCCGCCGCGGCCGGGGATGCTGCGGCCGCGCTGCGGCATGCACGCACGCTGCGCACGGCGGGCGGACAAACCGTGCTGCACGCGTGCTGCGCGGGGCTGCTGCGCGCGTGTGACGGCGCGCTTACGGTCAAGGCGGCGGAGGCGTATCTGGAGGGGGTTCAGGACGTGCTGCCGCTCGAGACGGCGGAGCTTGGCCTGCTCGTGCCGGGGCTGCAGGCGGCCGTGGTATGCGCGCTGGCGGACACCTATGCCCACAACGGCGCGGCCGCGCCCGCGCTCTTCACCTCTCTGCGCGCACTGGGCACGGCGGCGTGGGGCGCGCTCGCCGAGCGGTGCGACCGCGTGGGGCGCATCCTCGCGCGCGACCCGGTAGGCGTCTACCCCGCGATGGACGAGGCCACACGTGCTTACTACCGGCAGACCGTGGCGCGGCTGGCGCGGCGGACAGGCCGGGCGGAGATCGACATCGCCGAGGACGTGCTCGCGCGCGCGCAAAGCAGCGATGGTGCGCGGCGGCACGTGGGCTGGTTTCTGCTGCGCGAGGTGCTCGGTGCGCCGGAACGTCGCCGCGACGGCGGGTGGTACATCGCGGCGGTCGTGGTGGGGACGCTGTTTTTGTCGCTGCTGCTGGGCTTTGCGACCAAAAGCGTGTCGGGCGCGGTGCTGCTGCTCATCCCGGTGTCGGAGGTGGTCAAGGGCCTGCTCGACGCGGTGCTGCTGCGCGTGACGAAGCCGCGCTTCGTGCCGCGGCTGGCGCTGCGCCGGGGCATCCCGCCGGAGGGCAGGACGCTGTGCGTCATCGCGGCGCTGCTCACCTCCCCAGACGACGCGCACGCGCTCGGCGCACGGCTCGAGGAGTATTACCTCTGCAACCGCGACGCGGGCGAGAACCTGACGTTCGGCCTGCTGGCCGACCTGCCGGAAGCGGATCACGCGCACGCGCCGGTCGACCCCGCGATCCTGCGCGCGGCGCGCGCGGAGATCGAGGCGCTCAACGCGCGCTGGGGCAGCCGGTTTTATCTCTTCACGCGCAAGCGGGTGCAGACACCCGACGGGAAATGGAGCGCGTGGGAGCGCAAGCGCGGCGCACTGCTGGAGCTGGCGCGGCTGGTGCTCGACCGGCCGGGCGCGCTGCACTGCGCCGCCGGGGACGCGGCGGGCCTGAGCGGCACGGTGTACCTGCTGACGCTCGACGCCGACACACGCCTGACGCCCGGCGCGGCGCGCGCGCTCGTGGGCGCGATGCTGCACCCGCTCAACCGCGCCGTGGTGGACGCGCAGCGCGGCGTGGTCACGCGCGGCTACGGCCTGCTGCACCCGCGCATGGCGACCGAACTGGAAAGCGCGAACGCCACCGACTGGGCGCGCGTGTTCGCCGGGCCCGGCGGCGCCGACCCCTACGGCGGCGCGTGCGGGGAATTATATATGGACTGCTTTGACCGCGGCGGCTTCACGGGCAAAGGCATCATCGACGCGCGTGCGCTGCTCGACTGCTGCGGCGGCGGGGTCATCCCGGAAGGGCGCGTGCTGAGCCACGACGCGCTTGAGGGCGCATACCTGCACGGCGGCTTTCTCGGCGACGTGGAGCTGACGGACACCTTCCCCGCAGCCCCGCTGGCCTGGGGCGCGCGGGCGCACCGCTGGATCCGCGGCGACTGGCAGAACGCACCGTGGATCTTCTCGCGGCGCGCTCGGGTGCTGCACCCGATCGACCGGTTCCGGCTGGCGGACAATCTGCGGCGGTCGCTCGTCGCCCCGGCGACGTGGATTTCCATCTTCCTCGGCTGCGTGCTGCGCTGGCCGGGGCTGCGGCTGGCGGCGTATGCGGCGCTGCTGGCGCTGGCGCAGGGGCTGATCCGCGCGCTCGGCCAGCCGATCGTGCACCCGGCGGACACGCGCGTGCGCTATCACAGCGACGTGCTGCACGGCCTTGCCAGCGCCGTGGCGCAGACGGTGCTGCGGCTGATCCTGCTGCCGTGGGAGGCGGTGCTCAACACCTCCGCCATCGTGACGGCGCTGTGGCGCATGCTGGTGTCGCGCCAAAACCTGCTGCAGTGGCAGACGGCGGCGCAGCGCTCCGGCAAACACGACGGGCTGGGCGCGTATCTGCGCGCGCTTTGGCCGGCGAGCGCGCTGGGCCTGCTCACGGCCATCCTGACTCCGAGCCCGACGGGGCTGGCCGCCGGCATCGTGTGGGTGCTCAGTCCCTTCGTGCTGGCAGCGCTCGGCGCGCCGAATACAGTTGGTGCCGCGCCCCTGCCGCGCGCGGCGCAGCGCGAGCTGCTGGGCTGGGCGAAGGCGACGTGGCAGTATTTTGAGACGTTCTGTACCGCCGAGGATCACTACCTGCCGCCGGACAACGTGCAGCTCCAGCCGCCGGCCGGCACGGCGCACCGCACGTCGCCGACAAACATGGGGCTCGCGCTCGTGTCCGTCCTCGGCGCACACGCGCTGGGCATCGACAACGGACGCGGGCTGGAGCTGGCGGAGCGGATGCTCACGACCATGGAGCAATTGCCCCGCTGGAACGGGCATTTTTACAACTGGTACCACACGTGCACGCTGCGGCCGATGCCGCCGCTGTATGTGTCCACGGTGGACAGCGGCAACTGCGCCGCCGCCCTGCTCACGGCGGCAAACGCCCTGCGCGGCTGGGGACGGGACGAGCTGGCGGCGCGGGCGCAGATACTCTGCGACGGCATGGACTTTGGCCCGCTCTACGACCCGCAGCGGCGGCTGATGCACATCGGCATCGACACCGGCAGCGGCAAGTGGTCGGAGAGTTACTACGACCTGCTGGCAAGCGAGGCACGGCTGACGTCGTACTTCGCCGTGGCGCGGGGCGACGTGCCGCGCGAGCACTGGCGCGCCCTGTCGCGCGCGCAGGTGCAAAAAGATCATTACCGCGGCTGCGTGTCGTGGTCGGGGTCGATGTTCGAGTACCTGATGCCGGAGCTGTTTCTGCCGCCGGTGCGCGACTCCCTGCTGTGGGAGAGCGCGAAGTTCTGCCTCTACGTGCAGCGGCGGCGCGTGCGCCCGGGGCAGGTGTGGGGCGTGTCGGAGAGCGCGTACTTCGCGCTCGACAGCGCGCTGAGCTACCGCTACAAGGCGCACGGCTGTGCGGCGCTGGCCCTGCAGCCGGGCATGGACAAAGAGCTCGTGCTCTCGCCGTACAGCAGCTTTCTCGCGCTGGCGGTGGAGCCGCGCGCGGCGATGCGCAACCTGCGCAAACTCGCGGCGCTCGGGCTGCTGGGGCAGCACGGATTTTTTGACGCGCTCGACTGCACCCGCGCGCGCACGGGCGGCGGCGGGCAGATCGTGCGCTGCGTGATGGCGCACCACCAGGGCATGAGTCTGCTGGCGGCGTGCAACGCGCTGTGCAGCGACCAGGTGCGGCGGTGGTTCTTCGCCGACCCCGCCATGCGCGCGCACGCGACCTTGCTGTCCGAGCGGCTGCCGCTGGGCGCGCCGGCGCTGCGGCGGCGGGCAGAGGAGCCGGCCGAAAAGACGCGCCGCCGCGCCCTGCCGGACTATGCGGCCGAGGGCACGGGCATCGACGCCGAGGCCCCGCGCTGCGCGCTGCTCTCGAACGGCACGTACTGCCTCGCCGTATCGGAGGCCGGGCAGAGCTTCGCGCGCTGGCACGCACTGAGCGTCTGCCGCCGCGCCCCGCGCTCGGACCCCACCGCCGGACCCGCCGTGCGGCTGGAGACGGACGGCTTTACCGGGCCGCTGCTGCCGGGCACGGCCGACGGCGCGCAGTGGCGCTTTACGGTGCGCGCAGTGCAGTTCACTACCCGGCACGGGGACGTGACCGCCGTGCAGACGCTGACCGTCCCCGGCCGTGCCAACGGCGAGGTGCGCGCGCTCACGCTCTCGTCCCCAAGTGGGATCGAGGGCACGGTGCGGTTCGTGTTTGAGGCCGTGCTCGCGCCGTGGGAGGATTATGTCAGCCACCCGGCGTTCGCGCGGCTGGGCTTTCAGAGCGTGCTGCGGCGGGATGCGCTGCTGCTGCGCCACCTCGGCCGCGGCGAAAAACCGGAGGCGTGGCTGTGCGCGGCGTGCGACCGGCCGGGCACGTGGCGGGCCGAGGGGCCGGTGCCGGGGCTGTCTCTTATACACATCTCCGAGCCCACGAGACCGGA
>ENA-UACP01000324-UACP01000324.1-human-gut-metagenome-genome-assembly--contig:-NODE-324-length-9654-cov-8.814564_pt1 | contig 9654 bp, 10 predicted proteins | sample MGYA00243883_ERZ654233 | MGnify/ENA primary metagenome ERZ654233 (study PRJEB26926, sample SAMN06165248) | human gut metagenome | biome: ENVO:00009003; feature: ENVO:2100002; material: ENVO:00002003...
ACGAGATAGGCTCCGGTCTCGTGGGCTCGGAGATGTGTATAAGAGACAGGTATAAAGTCGATTGTGGATTCTGACAACAATATCATATATACATCATCGCAGAAGGACACAGTCATATATACAGAGACAGCATCACGTATGATGACAGATGTCATGACAGATGTTATGAAATCAGGAACCGGACGTAGCGCTAATCTGGACAATGGCATGCCTTGCGCCGGCAAAACCGGAACCACAAACGATAAGAAGGATGGCTGGTTCTGTGGCTTTACCAGATACTACACCACATGTGTATGGGTAGGCTGCGATATGCCTGAGACAGTCAAAAAACTGACAGGAAGCTCTTACCCGGCAGAAATATGGAAGAACTACATGGATCAGATACATGCTGACCTTACACCAATAGATTTCCTGCCATATGCCCAAATATCGGATGATTATCAGGACAGCCAGGAGACACAGGATACACCTGCCGATGACCAGACGCAGAATAATCCTACAGATCAGACAGTGACCACACCTGATGCAGGAACCACAACACCGGATAAGACCACAACAAACCCGAATAAGACAGATGCTGCTGGTGGCAACACAGGTGGAAATACCGGAGACAATACAGACGGAACAACAGGCGGAAATACCGGAGAAAACAACGGTGGTAACACAGGCGGAAATGGTGGACAAAACACCGGTGGCAACACAGGCGGAAATACCGGAGAAAACAATGGTGGCAACACAGGCGGAAATACCGGAGAAAATAATGGTGGCAACACAGGTGGGAATACCGGGGACAACACAGGTGGAGCTACCGGTGGTACCACCGGAGGCGGAGCAGCCCAGTAGATTTTTCTTTGCAGTGCTGTCGGGAGTTGTGTTCTTTGCAGCATACGCACCTGTCACGATAGGAAACAAGACGATAGATGCGCTCATATATTCAGTGACCTACAATGGTTCATACCTTGCTGCAGAGGGAATTATCACAATCATAGTGATATCAATCCCACCGGTTAAGAAGGCACTCGACTATGTGAAGCAGATGGCGAACAGCCGGTAGATAATCTATATCTAAACAATTAAATTATGTAAAAATGAGCAGAATAGGTAGAAATACTTGTTCTGCTTTTTTTATTGTATATCATTGTCCCGTATCATATAAAAAATGAAAAATAAAAATACTTTGACTTGACAACTATTTAAAATGTGATATACTTTCACTGTCAAATGATTTGATGATGAAAATATTTGACATGCAAACTAGTGCAAATATACCAGCACACAAAACTGAAAATAAACACAGAAAAAGGAGAACAGAAATATGTTGGAGAAAATCAAGGAAATCGTAGCAGATCAGTTAGGAATCGACGAGGATGATATCAAATTAGAGTCAAACTTCAAGGAGGATCTTGAGGCAGATTCATTAGATCTTTTCGAGCTTGTAATGGCACTCGAGGAGGAGTACGGAGTAGAAATCCCTTCAGAGGATTTAGAGAAAATCGCAACAGTAAACGACATCATTGAGTATCTTAAGAACAAAGGTGTAGAGGCTTAAAAGACATGGAGACAAGAATAACAAAGCTTCTTGGAATCAAATATCCGGTCATTCAGGGTGGCATGGCATGGGTAGCAACCCATGAGCTTGCCAGCGCTGTGTCCAATGCAGGCGGACTTGGCATCATCGGAGCAGGCGGAGCCCCGGCTTCATGGGTAAAGGAGCAGATAGTCGCTGCAAAGAAGGAGACAGATAAGCCGTTCGGAGTCAACCTCATGCTTATGAATCCGGAGGCCGATGAGATAGCAAAAATCATCGCCGAGGAAAAGGTAAAGGTAGTCACCACCGGCGCAGGAAATCCTGCAAAGTACATGGATATGTGGAAAGAAGCAGGCGTCATCGTAATCCCTGTAGTTGCAAGCGTAGCACTCGCAAAGCTCATGGAGAGAGGCGGGGCAAGTGCAGTAATCGCCGAGGGAATGGAGTCAGGCGGACATATCGGAGCACAGACTACCATGACACTTGTGCCACAGGTTGTTGATGCAGTGAGCATCCCTGTTATCGCAGCAGGCGGAATTGCAGACAACAGAGGCTTTAATGCGGCATTTGCACTCGGTGCGGAGGCAGTCCAGATGGGGACACGCTTTGTCACCGCAAAAGAATCGATAGTACATGAAAACTATAAGCAGAAGGTCATTAAGGCCAAGGATATAGATTCTGAGGTTACAGGAATGAGCACAGGTCATCCGATCAGAGTACTCAGAAACAAGATGACCAGACAATATCTCAAGCTGGAAAAGGAAGGAGCTCCATTTGAAGAGCTCGAAAAAATGACACTTGGCGCACTCAGAAAAGCCGTTGTAGACGGAGATACCGTATATGGCAGCGTCATGGCAGGTCAGAGCGCAGGCCTCGTAAAGAAAGAGGAAACCTGCAAAGAAATCATTGAGGATGTAGTGGGACTGAACAAATAGACAGTATTCACTTTTACATGTAAATTTAAGGATACCGGGGCGCCTGAAAAGAGTGGCTTACGGTATCCTGTCAGAAATAAGGAGAAACCGAAAATGGGTAAGAGAGTATTTATGTTTCCCGGACAGGGCTCACAGTATATAGGAATGGGTAAGGAGTTTTACGATACAATGCCAAATGCAAAGGCAGTAATCGACCTTGCCAGTGAACAGACAGGCTTGGATATTCCGGCATTATGCTTTGAGGAAAATGACAAGCTGAATATTACAGAGTACACACAGATATGTATGCTTGCAGTTGAGGCAGCTATATATCAGGCAATCATTGACAAAGGTATCACACCTGATGTCACAGCAGGCTTAAGCCTTGGGGAATATGGTGCTCTCATCGCATCTGGAGCCATGACTATGGCAGATGCATTTGCAGTTGTCAGAAAAAGAGGAATCTACATGCAGGAGGCAGTTCCTACAGGTGGAGCCATGACAGCGGTTTTAGGACTTGATCCGCAGGTCATTGAGGATATCTGCAAAAAGACAGCAGATGAGACAAATTCAGTGGTATCGGTAGCCAACTATAACTGCCCTGGACAGATTGTTATCACAGGAGAAAAGGCAGCAGTAGATGCCGCCGCAGCAGCATGCAGCGAGGCAGGCGCCAAGAGATGTGTACCGCTCAAGGTAAGCGGACCTTTCCACTCAGCAATGCTTAAGGGCGCAGGCGAAAAGCTCGCAGATGCACTTGAGAGTGTAGAAATCCACGATATCAAGGTGCCATATATCACAAACGTCACAGCAGACTATGTGAAGTCACCGGCCGATGTCAAGGATTATCTGACACAGCAGGTTTCATCGTCAGTGCGCTGGCAGCAGACCATCGAGCGCCTTATCGCAGACGGTGCAGATGAGTTTGTGGAAATCGGACCGGGACGCTCACTCAGCGGATTTATGAGAAAGATAAATAGGGACGTAAAAGTCGTAAACATAGACAAACTGGAGGATTTTGAAAAGTATGTTAACAGGTAAAAATGCCCTGGTTACAGGCGCAAGCCGCGGAATTGGAAGACAGATAGCTCTTACACTTGCCGCAGCACATGCCTTTGTAATAGTAAATTATAATGGTTCAAAGGAAAAGGCAGATGCCGTTGTTGCAGAGATAAAGGCAGCAGGCGGTGATGCAGTTTCTTATCAGTGCAATGTATCTGATTTTGACGAGTGCCAGAATATGATAACAGCGCTCATCAAGGAGTACAAGCACATAGATATCCTCGTAAACAACGCGGGAATCACAAGAGACGGTCTCATCATGAAGATGAGCGAGGCAGACTATGACGCAGTGCTCGACACAAACCTTAAGGGTGCGTTCAACACAATCCGTCACATGTCACGCTATTTCTTGAAGCAGAAATCAGGAAGAATTATCAATATTTCATCAGTTTCCGGAATACTCGGAAATGCAGGACAGGCCAACTACAGCGCAAGCAAGGCAGGAGTTATAGGACTCACAAAGGCTGTAGCCAGAGAGCTTGCCAGCCGGGGAATCACAGCAAACGCAGTGGCACCGGGCTTTGTAGAGACAGAGATGACAGATGTGCTTGCCGATGCGGCAAAGGAGAATCTTTTATCACAGATTCCGCTTGGCAGACCGGGAAACACAAAGGATATCGCAAACGCAGTATTATTTTTAGCATCAGATGCAGCAGGCTACATCACAGGCCAGGTGCTGTCTGTTGACGGAGGAATGGCAATATGAGTAGAAGAGTAGTTGTAACAGGACTTGGAGCAGTAACACCAATCGGAAATAATGTGGACGATTTCTGGGCATCGGTAAAGGCCGGAAAAATCGGATTTGACCACATCACAAAATTTGACACAACAGATTATAAATGTCACATTGCAGCAGAGCTTAAGGATTTTAACCCACAGGATTTTATGGACAGAAAGGCAGCAAAGAGAATGGAGCCATTCTCACAGTACGCTGTAGCTGCAGCAAAGCAGGCAATTGATGACAGCGGACTTGATATCGAAAAGGAAGATCCATACATGGTTGGATGTGCCATCGGTTCAGGTGTCGGAAGTCTTCAGGCTATGGAGCGCGAGACACAAAAGCTTTATGAAAAGGGACCAAACAGAGTCAATCCTCTGCTTGTTCCGCTTATGATCTGTAACATGGCAGCAGGAAATGTTTCTATCCAGTTCGGTCTCAAGGGAAAGAGTATCAATGATGTAACAGCCTGCGCTACAGGAACAAACACAATCGGTGAGGCATACAGAAGCATCCAGTACGGTGAGGCTGACGTGATGGTAGCCGGTGGTACAGAGGGCAGTGTATGTCCTATCGGAATCGCAGGATTTACAGCACTTACAGCGCTTTCTACAGTAGATGATCCGACAAAGTGTTCACTTCCGTTTGACAAAAACAGAAGCGGCTTTGTAATGGGTGAGGGCGCAGGAGTAGTTATCCTTGAAGAGCTTGAGCATGCAAAGGCAAGAGGTGCAAAGATTTATGCAGAGGTAGTCGGATACGGCTGCTCATCGGATGCATACCATATCACATCTCCGCAGGAGGATGGCGCAGGCGCAGCAAGAGCCATGACCAATGCCATGAGCGATGCAGGTGTCACACCGGCAGATGTAAAATACATTAATGCTCACGGAACAGGCACACATCACAATGATCTCTTTGAGACAAGAGCAATCAAGCTTGCGTTCGGTGATGAGGCTGCAAATCTTAAAATCAATTCAACAAAGTCTATGATAGGACATCTGCTCGGAGCAGCGGGAGCTGTTGAGTTTATAACATGTGTGAAGGAAATCCAGGATGGATTTATACATAAGACTGTTGGCTATGAGACTCCTGATGAGGAGATTGACCTCAATTACTGCAAGGACAGCTATGAGGAGCCTGTTGAGTATGCACTGAGCAATTCACTGGGATTTGGTGGACATAATGCAAGTATTCTGCTCAAGGCTTATAAATAAATAGCTTCTGCTTTTTTAGGGGCTTCGCGAATGTAGGCTGTGAGGTCCGGTGGAGCACACAGTATATTCCTTATAAAAAATATGAAGTCAGTCACGGCATTTTGCACGGACAGGCTGTGATATGGTGTTAGTGCTTCATGCTATTGGAGTGGATGGAACGCCGTGACAGTTCATATTTTTTATTCAGAACACACTGTGTGCTTCCCGGCTCCACGTTATTGAGCGCGAAGCATGTGCGCAGTTTAGGTTTATGGAATACTTTGTGCTTCATTGCTCCACTTTGTGGAGCTCGAAGAATGTAAATAGTTTACAGTAAGTTGAGAAAGGATATATGCAATATGTCAATTATGAATACGCAGCAGATTATGGATATTCTGCCGCACCGCAGTCCGTTTCTTCTCATTGATACGGTTGAGGAGCTGCAGCCGGGCGTAAAGTGTGTGGCTAAGAAGAATGTGACTATGAATGAGCCACATTTTATGGGACATTTTCCGGGAAATCCGGTGATGCCGGGAGTGCTTATTATTGAGGCTTTGGCGCAGACCGGTGCAGTTGCCATTCTTTGTCAGGATGAGTGGAAGGGCAAGACTGCATATTTTGCAGGCATCAATAATGCCAAGTTCAAGCAGAAGGTGGTTCCGGGAGATACGCTGGAGCTGACCACTGAGATTATAAAGGTTAAGGGTCCTATCGGTGTGGGCAAGGCTGTTGCCAGGGTAAACGGCAAGGTCGCCTGTATGGCGGAGCTTACATTTGCAATAGGTTAATTGCATAAGGAGACATGATGAAGTTATTCAAGAAGAAAGATAAAAATATAGAGGCTGAAGAGACTTTAGCCAAGAACGCTGAGAGCGCAAAAACAGCCGCAGATGGCAAAAATGCCGGTGCAGCACAGGAAACAAAAGAGGATGTCCCTGAGACAATCGTTTGTCCCAAGTGTGGCAAGACTGTGCTCAAATCAGTTGTAAAACAGCACAAATACGTCTGCTATGAGTGTAATTATTATTTCCGTGTGCGTGCTAAAAACAGAATCAGAATGGTTTCCGACAAGGAAGCATTTGAGCCATGGTTTACAGAGCTTACAACAGGAAATCCTCTTAATTTCCCTGAGTATGAGGAGAAAATTGCAAAGACTCAGGAGAAAACAGGACTTTCTGAGGGCATTGTCATCGGTAAGACAAAGATTTACGGCGAGGAGACAGTGCTTGGTGTAATTGATTCAAGATTTATGATGGGAAGCATGGGTCATGTGGTTGGTGAGAAAATCACAAGCGCATTTGAGCGTGCCACAGAGGAAAGACTTCCGGTTATATTATTCTGCTGTTCAGGCGGTGCCAGAATGCAGGAGGGTATCATTTCACTGATGCAGATGGCAAAGACCTCAGCCGCAGCAAAGCGTCATTCAGAGGCAGGACTTTTATATGTGCCTGTACTCACAGATCCTACAACAGGTGGTGTGACAGCCAGCTTTGCAATGCTTGGAGACATCATTCTTGCAGAGCCAAAGGCACTTATCGGTTTTGCGGGTCCTCGTGTTATCGAGCAGACCATCGGACAGAAGCTGCCTGAGGGCTTCCAGAGGGCAGAGTTCCAGCTTGAGCACGGCTTTGTGGATATGATAGTTGAGCGTGAGGATTTAAAGAAGACTCTTTACAAGATTTTACGTGCTCACAGACCTACCACTGGCTATGCCAATTTTGACCCGCTTCACTCAGACGACAATTACGAGCCGACAGAGCTTATGAAGGAGCGCGAGGCAAAGGCTAAGCCATTTAAGGTATGGGATAAGGTCAGCGCTGCAAGACAGATTAAGAGACTTGCATCGGTTGACTATATGGGCTATATCTTTGATGAGTTTATGGAGCTGCACGGAGACAGATATTTCCGCGATGACCCGGCTATCGTAGGCGGAATCGCATATTTAGACGGCCAGCCGGTCACAGTTATCGGTGTTCACAAGGGAAAAGACCTTGAGGACTGTGCAAAGAGAAACTATGGTATGCCATCACCTGAGGGCTACCGCAAGGCACTGCGCCTCATGAAGCAGGCAGAGAAATTCAACCGTCCGATCATAACCTTTGTCAATACATCAGGAGCTTATCCGGGAATGGAGGCAGAGGAAAACGGACAGGGTGAGGCAATCGCAAGAAACCTTTATGAGATGAGCGGCATCAAGGTGCCAATCCTTTGTCTCATGATAGGAGAAGGCGGAAGCGGCGGAGCTTTAGCTCTTTCTGTAGGAAATGAAGTGTGGATGATGGAAAATGCCACATACTCAATCCTCTCGCCTGAGGGCTTTGCATCTATCCTCTGGAAGGATGGAAAGCGTGCAAAGGAAGCCGCAGAGGTAATGAAGATTACAGCACACGACTTAAAGGAGCTTGATGTCGTGGATGATATAATACCTGAGTTTGGCGGAGCCGACGAGGATGCTCTTTCATCAATCGGAAACTACATGAAGGGCAACATGAAGAAATTCTTGGAAAAAGAAAGCAAATTGACAAAGGACCAGCTCTTGGAGGAAAGATACAAGCGTTTCCGCAAGTTCTAGTCCCGGAAAGGAAATTCTATGAAGATAGTTGGAACAGGAAGCTGCCTGCCACAGAGAGTGGTCTCAAACGATGACCTGGCAGCCATAATGGACACATCTGACGAGTGGATCAGCTCGCGTACAGGAATAAGAAACAGACACATTGCAACGACTGAGACAACTACCTCACTTGCCTGTGATGCAGTAAAAAGTGCGCTGCAGGATGCGGGGATTGACGGAAGTGAGATAGACTTGATAATAGCGGCAAGCGTATCCACAGACAAAATCGTTCCGTCGCTCGCATGTCAGATTCAGGCTGAGATAGGTGCAGGCAGTGCAGTGGCATTTGACATAAATGCCGCATGCTCAGGCTTTTTATTCGGGCTTGCCACAGCGGATGCATATTTTAAGACCGGCAGATTTCACAAGGCAGTTGTAGTGGGGGCAGAGGTTCTTTCAAAAATAATGGACTGGAATGACAGAAGCACATGTGTACTCTTCGGAGACGGAGCAGGAGCAGCCGTTGTGACAGACGAGGGCGATGCTTTTAAGGGCTTTGTACAGGGCTCGGACGGAAAAGGCGGTGAGGCGCTTGACGGAGACAACCGTCCTGTAGTCAATCCGTTTACCGACAATGGAAAGCAGTCTGCACTCGGTGGCTATGTCACTATGGACGGTCCTGCTGTATACAAGTTTGCGGTAAAGACAGTGCCAAAGGCTATAAATGAGCTGCTTGATGAAATCGGCTGGAGCGTAGATGATGTGGATGTCTATGTGTTGCATCAGGCCAATATACGTATTATTGAGTCGGTTGCCAAGAGGCTTAAGCAGCCTATGGACAAATTCCCGACCAATTTACAGCATTGTGGAAATATTTCTGCGGCAAGTGTGCCGATTTTGCTTGATAAAGTCCGCAAAGATGGTATGATAAAGCATGAGGAAAAAATAATTTTATCAGGCTTTGGAGCAGGACTTACATGGGGAGCCTGCGCCATAGAGTGGCAATAGAAAGAGGTATTTATGACGGCAGATGAAACTTTAAATGAATTATTGGTGTGTCTGTTCAAGGATTTGACAGAGATAGAGGGCAGATGTCTGATAACAGACGAATTTTCTGATATTTCTATCAACGATATGCATATAATAGAGGCAATAGGAGTCGATGAGCCAAAGCGCTCCGGCACCGTAGCCAAGCTTATGTCTATCACTCTGGGCACACTGACAAAGGCAATAGATGGTCTCACCCGCAAGGGATACGTGAACCGTATCCGCAGTGAGGAGGATAAGCGTGTGGTAAAGCTCTCACTCACTGGCAAGGGAAAGAGTGCATACTATCATCATGAGCAGTTTCACCGTCATATGATAGAGCATATAAAGGACGGTCTTTCGGATGACGAAATGAAAGTTCTTATAACTTCACTTGCAAAACTCTCGGATTATTTCAAGGTGGTATATTCCGATGATGAGGAGAATCAGTACCAAAACTGGGATAATATAAATGAAGATAATAAATAAAATGAATTTTTTTTATATAAAACTTTCAAAAATTACTTGATTATAGCAATAGATTTATATAAAATAAACTTGTTGATGTGAAAAATAATTTTGTAAAGGAGATATAAAAATGAGCTATGTTGATGAAGTACTCGAAGTAGTAAAGAAGAAAAACGCAGATCAGCCTGAGT
>ENA-UACP01000365-UACP01000365.1-human-gut-metagenome-genome-assembly--contig:-NODE-365-length-8997-cov-6.432118_pt1 | contig 8997 bp, 9 predicted proteins | sample MGYA00243883_ERZ654233 | MGnify/ENA primary metagenome ERZ654233 (study PRJEB26926, sample SAMN06165248) | human gut metagenome | biome: ENVO:00009003; feature: ENVO:2100002; material: ENVO:00002003...
CGAGATAGGCTCCGGTCTCGTGGGCTCGGAGATGTGTATAAGAGACAGATATATTGTTTACAAAATATTAATCAACATATTCTCTGACTCTGAGATGTATACCCACGCTGTCAGCAACCGCCTGAGATTTTTTTATCTCCTCTTCGCCGATTATATCAACCACAGTGAGCATTACCTCCGGCACGAACTCTTTCACTCTTTTTGCAAAAGAGAGCATTTCTTCAAAGCAGTTCACGCCCTTGAATGAGGGTCTTGTTATCTCGTCATAAGCCTTTGCGTCAGAAGCGTTAAGACTTATTGAGATTATATCAACAAGTCCCTTGAACTCAGCAGGAGTTTCACGCTTGTTGATAAGGTCGCTAAGACCATTTGTGTTGATCCTTATAGGCGTCTTTGTAACAGACTTTATATACTTTGCAGTTTCTTTGAGTATTTCAAGCTCACAGGTAGGCTCGCCATAGCCGCAGAAAATAATTTCCTTGTAGCTGTCAAGGTCACGCTTTTTGATGTTGTCTATTACCTCTTCGGCAGTAGGCTGATGTTCCAGCCACAGTGGGTCAGAGCCATAAGCACCGTCACCGTTGTGACGAATACAGAATGTGCAGTTGCATGGACACTTGTTTGTGATGTTGAGATAAAGCTTATCGCCTATCTCATAAGAAATATTCATAGCTTTTATCATTATAATTACCTCTTTTTTGTAATATATCAAAGTATAGAGTAAACGGGCGAACACTGTTAACCCCTAAAGAGAGAAATATCATCGCCGTTAGGCGATACCTTCATTCCTCATTCCTCACTCCTAACTCCTCATTAATATCTATTCTCTTATCTGTCCATTTCCTGAGATAAGATACTTTGTGGTGGTCATTTCTCTAAGACCCATAGGACCTCTTGCGTGAAGTTTCTGTGTGGAAATGCCTATCTCAGCACCAAGACCGAACATTCCGCCGTCTGTGAATCTTGTTGAGCAGTTTACATATACTGCCGCTGAGTCAACACGCTTTTGAAATTCCTGTGCGGCAAAAAGGCTTTCCGTAACGATACACTCAGAATGACCTGTAGAAAATCTGTCGATATGTTCCAGTGCCTCCGCCATGTCGTCAACGACCTTGATAGAGATTATATAGTCAAGAAACTCTGTTGCATAATCGTCATCATCAGCAGGAGTAACGTTCTCAGGACCAAGTATCTGCCTTGTAAGCTCACAGCCTCTTATCTCAACGTGGTGCTTGTCAAGTCTTTCTTTAAGCTTTGGCAGAAAATCCTCTGCGATATCCCTGTGAACAAGACAGCTTTCAACTGCGTTGCATACAGACGGACGTGAGGTCTTGCCGTTATCAACAATGTTCACAGCCATTTTTATATCCGCACTTGCGTCAACATAAACGTGACAGTTTCCTGTGCCGGTCTCGATAACAGGCACAGTGGCAGACTGTACAACAGCCTTTATAAGCTGTGCGCCTCCCCTTGGGATAAGGACATCAATATAATCATTGGCTTTCATCATATCAAGAGCGATGCCTCTGTCAGTATCCTCCACAAGCTGAATGATATCAGGGCTGAAGCCTGCCCTTTCGACAGCCTTTCTCATTAGGTCGGCAAGCATTTTGTTTGAGTTTATTGCTTCCTTTCCGCCCCTGAGTATAACAGCGTTTCCGCTTTTAAGACAAAGTATAGCGCCGTCTACAGTAACGTTAGGTCTGGCTTCAAAAATAATGCCTATAACGCCCATTGGCACTCTTACTTTCTCGATCTTCATGCCGTTAGGTCTTGTTGAGCCTGAAACTACCTCGCCCACAGGGTCGTCAAGCTGTGCAAGCTCCTCGCAAGCCTTTGCCATGCCCTCGATACGGCTGTCATTGAGTGCAAGTCTGTCAAGCATAGCCTCAGACATTTTTCTCATTCTGCCGTTTTCAAGGTCAACCTTGTTTGCTTCGATAATATCGTCCTTGCAAACTCTCAGGATATGTGCGATCTCAAGAAGTGCGTCATTTTTCTGTGTTGTTGAAGCGAAGGCGATATCCTTTTTGCAAGCTTTTGCTTTCTGTCCCAAAATATCGATGTAACTCATTTTTACTATACCTCCCCATTAGCTGTAAAAAGTGTTCCTATAGGTTTATTTTCAAATACCTTATACAAATGTCTTGGATCTCTTCCATTCATTATGATAAGATCTATTCCGCCATTTTTGCATATCTCAGCGGCTTTTATCTTTGTCGCCATTCCGCCTGTGCCGAGTGAAGAACCTGCACCCCCTGCAATAGCCTTTATCTCCTCCGTTATCTCTGGCACAACAGGAATAAGCTCAGCGTCATCATACTTGTGAGGGTCTTTGTCAAAAAGTCCCTCGATATCAGACATTATTATAAGCAGATCTGCATTAGCAAGCACCGCAACATTTGCCGCAAGAGAATCGTTCTCGCCCATTTCAAGCTCCAGCTCATCAATAGACACCGTATCGTTCTCGTTCACAATAGGGATAGAACCAAGCTCTATAATGCGGTTGAGAGCGTTCTGCACATTTATGCGTCTGTCCTCAAGAAGAATATACTTTGTAAGCAGAAGCTGAGCCACATTAAGGCTGTATTCAGAGAAAAGATTATCGTAAAGATACATAAGCTCACACTGACCCACCGCCGCACAAGCCTGTCTTGTGGGAGTGTCCTTGGGTCTTTCCTTTATGCCCAGCTTTGCTCTGCCAAGACCCACCGCACCGCTTGATACGAGTATTATCTCGTGACCTGCATTTTGCAGATCGGCAAGAGTTTTAACGAGCTGTTCCACACGGCGTATATTAAGAAGCCCCGTGCTGTGAGTAAGAGTAGAAGTTCCTACCTTTACCACAACTCTTTTCTTTTTTGTCATATCTATCATTTTCATCATGTCCTTATTGTTATTTTCCGTTGACAACGTTCTGTGGCGTACCCTCTATCCACTTTTTCAGATTTTCCGCAACAGTTTCAAGAAGCCTTTCTCTCGTCTGCTTTGGCGCCCACGCTATATGCGGGGTAACAGTGCAGTTCTTTGCGTTTCTGAGAGGGCAGTCTTCACCCATTGGCTCGTTTGTGAGAACATCAATTCCTGCCCCTGCGATATCACCATTTTCAAGAGCCTGTGCAAGAGCCTTTTCGTCCACAAGACCGCCCCTTGCAGTGTTGACGAAAAATGCTGACTTTTTCATCATGCCAAGGCTTTCGGCATTTATCATTTTCTCATTATCCTTTGTGAGAGGACAATGGAGCGTCACTATATCAGAGGTCTTTAGAAGTTCTTCAAGGCTTACCGCAGGCGTGCCGTCAGTTATTTTCTGGGGTGAGCGTGTAAAGGTGATGACCTTCATGCCGAACGCTCTTGCTATCTCAGCAACTTTCTTTCCTATGTCGCCATAGCCTACTATACCAATGGTTTTTCCTGCAAGCTCATAGGTAGGGATACCAAAATATGAAAACAGCTTATAATTCACCCAGCCGCCCTCGTCAACTTTCTCGGCATATTCTCTTATCTTGCTGAAATAGTTGAGGATAAGTGCAAAAGTATGCTGTGCCACCGCATTTGTAGAATATGCAGGCACATTGCAGACCACTGCGTCATGCCTGTCTGCGGCGGAGAGGTCAACATTATTATATCCCGTTGCAAAAAGACCGACGTATTTCAGGTTTTTGCACTTTGAGAATACATCCTCTGTTATAAGGCACTTGTTACATATAACAGCGTCAGCGTCGCCTATCTTTTCTGCGACCTGTTCATTTGGTGTAAAACCATAAACAATGCTTTCACCAAGGACTGTTATTCCCTCCAGCGACACATCGTTTCTTGAAACTGTTTCAGAGTCAAGTATAACTATTTTCATTCTTCATCTTCCTTTTGAGCAGTTTCCGACTTTTCCCCGGCATTCTCCAAAGCTTTCTGCTTTTTAGCAAACCTATGGGAAATAAAAGCTGTTGTCGCAAGAAGCGCTACCTCTGCACCGAAAAGCATACCGATAACAAAGCTTTTTGTGGTAAACTGAGTAACTATAGTAAGGTCGATAGCTATCATTAATGTAAGATAATGACAAGAGCCTTTCCTTATGAACTGAGTTATATATAAAAGCGTAGCGATAACGCAGAATATCATATGCACCTTAAAAGGCAAGGGAGCATAAACGTTCTGCAAGGTCGCAGTTTCCGCCGCCAGTGTTTCTATCACACTATCATCTCCTAAAGCATTATTTTATCATACTAAGATATTATACCACAGTTTTACGTCATTTGCAATAGATTTGAGCTTTTATAACGGCTTTATAAAACAAAAAGACAGAAGTATTTTTTCAAATACCTCCGCCTTTTTCGGGAAAAATTCGTCGTAATCTTTAATTTATACTATTTTAAGATAAATTACTTGTTAGCGAAATATCTGTCAAGCAGACCCTTGAAGCCGCATCCATGTCTTGCTTCGTCCTTAGCCATTTCATGAACAGTGTCATGGATAGCGTCATAGCCAAGCTCCTTTGCTCTCTTAGCAAGCTTCATCTTGCCCTCACAAGCACCATTCTCAGCCATATATCTCATCTCGAGATTTTTCTTTGTAGAAGGTGTTACTACCTCGCCCAGAAGCTCTGCGAACTTAGCAGCGTGCTCTGCCTCTTCGTAGGCTGCCTTCTCATAGTACATACCTACCTCAGGATAGCCTTCTCTGTAAGCAACTCTTGCCATTGCAAGATACATACCTACCTCAGAGCACTCGCCGTTGAAGTTCTCTCTAAGACCTGCAACAACTTCCTCATCAAGACCCTCTGCAACGCCTACCTTATGCTCGTCAGCCCATGTGATAGCTGTTTCTTCTACTTTATTGAACTTTTCTGCTGGTGCGTGGCAGATTGGACACTCCTTAGGAGCAGCCTCGCCCTCATAAACGTAACCGCATACTGAACATACAAACTTTGACATAATTTTTGTCCTCCTTATTTAGATATCATTTTTTTTACTTTTCCACAGACCGGCATTCTTGCTTTATCTGCGTTATTCTTTGCAGCTTTTCCCTTGCTGTGATTAAAGTATACCACATTAGTGTACATTTGTCAATAGGTTAGTTTTGTCTAACAATATAAAAATATTGCAAAATTTTATGGCAATAATTTGTGCAATTTGACGTAGACTATAATAACCAATAATACGTCTTGAAAAAAACTTAAAGCTGTGCTATAATGAAGATCAATATATGACAAAAAAGGAGTTTTTTTAATGAATAAGGAAAAAGCAGCGGCAGCAAAGGCTCTTTTCATGGAGGGCTACAACTGTTCACAGGCGGTAGTAGGCGCATGGGCTGAGGATATCGGACTTGACAGCGAAACTGCATACAAGATAGCTTCGGGCTTTGGCGGCGGAATAGGCAGAATGAGAGAGGTCTGCGGAGCATTTACAGGTGCAGTCATGGTGCTTGGATTGAAATTTGGCAACACCATAGGCAATGACAGGGCGGCAAAGGGCAAGGATTATGAGCGTGTTCAGCTTTTTGCAAAGCGTTTCAAGGAAGAGCTTGGCTCTGACACTATCATCTGCCGTGAGCTTCTCGGTCTGAGCGGACCTAGTGACCCTGACCCTGCAAAGCGCACAAAAGAATACTATCAGAAGCGTCCATGTCCTGAAACTGTAGCAATTGCAAGTGGTCTTTTGGGAGAATTTATGGAGTAATATTTTTGCAAAACAACGCAAAAAAGAGCAGAGAAACGAGATCTCTGCTCTTTTTTTGTATATAAATTCTGTTAGATACCTGCGGAATAGTTTGGAGCTTCCTTTGTGATATAAATATCGTGTGGGTGTGACTCCTTAAGACCTGCGCCTGTTATCCTGATGAACTTAGCCTTTTCGCCAAGCTCTGCAATAGTATGACAACCGCAATAGCCCATACCTGAACGGATACCGCCAACAAGCTGGAAGATAGTATCTGAAACTGGACCCTTATAAGCCACACGACCCTCAACGCCCTCTGGAACGAGCTTCTTTGAGTTTGTCTGGAAATATCTGTCCTTTGAGCCTTTATTCATAGCGGCAAGAGAACCCATGCCTCTGTATACCTTGAACTGTCTGCCCTGATAGATCTCAGTTTCGCCTGGAGCTTCGTCACAGCCTGCGAGGAGTGAACCAAGCATTACAACGTTTGCACCGGCAGCAAGAGCCTTAACGATATCGCCTGAATACTTGATACCGCCGTCAGCAATAACAGGAATGCCATACTCAGCAGCAGCGCAAGCAGCGTCATAAACTGCAGTGACCTGAGGAACACCTATACCAGCGACTACACGGGTAGTACAGATAGAACCAGGGCCGATACCGACCTTTATAGCGTCAGCACCTGCTTCGCAGAGCGCTCTGGCGGCTTCAGCAGTAGCGATATTACCTGCAATAACCGGTGTATCAGGGAAAGCGGCCTTAACTTTTTTAAGACAATTTATAACGTTCATAGAATGGCCGTGAGCAGAGTCAAGAACGAGGACGTCTACCTGAGCTTCAACGAGAGCGGCAACTCTTTCGAGAATATCGTTAGTCATGCCGATAGTAGCACCGCAAAGAAGTCTGCCCTTTTTATCTCTTGCGGAATTTGGATACTGAACAGCCTTTTCAATATCCTTGATAGTGATAAGACCCTTGAGAATACCGTTTGCGTCAACAAGAGGAAGCTTCTCGATCTTATGCTTCATAAGTATCTTCTGAGCGCCTTCGAGATCCGTATCAACAGGAGCAGTAACGAGGTTTTCCTTAGTCATAACGTCACCGATCTTGATATTTTCAAAATCAGTGATAAATCTAAGATCTCTGTTAGTGAGGATACCCTCAAGCTTGCCATCCTTATCGACTATAGGCACGCCGGAGATCTTATACTTGCCCATGAGCTTATCAGCTTCAGCAACAGTTTTATCGGCTGTAAGAGAGAAAGGATTAACGATAACGCCGTTTTCAGAACGCTTTACCTTATCCACCTCTTCTGCCTGCTGAGCTATAGTCATATTCTTATGGATAATACCGATACCGCCCTCTCTTGCGATAGCGATAGCCATTTTTGACTCTGTGACCGTATCCATAGCAGATGTCATTATAGGTGTATTGAGAACTATATCCTTAGTAAGGTGTGTATGGATATCCACCATATCAGGTGTACAATCCGACTCGCCTGGGATAAGGAGAACGTCATCAAAGGTAAGACCCTCTTTACCAAACTTATTGTTTACATTAGTATCCAGCATAAATTAACCTCCCGCAAACATTTTGAATTCTTAATTTATTATTCTTATAATCATACAACATTTAATTAAACTTGTCAACATCATTATTGAGAACTTTTTTTTAATTTAGTCTTTGCTAATCGGAGTTACGTTGTTTTAGCCAAGGTTTACGCCATGGTTTGTTATGCCGCAAAATCGCTTCGCTCGGCTCTTTATTTTACTTATTACTTGTGATTTGTTCGGCTGGCTTTGCCATTCCTCATTCCTCACTCCTCATTCCTCATTCAATTCCTTTTTCATCACTTTCACTCTCGCAAACACCACTGACAGCACTGTTGACACAAGCCAACCTATCGGCCATGACAGCCATATTCCCGTTGACCCATATGGTCTTGCCAACACGAACGCAAGCACTACTCTGAGTATCAAGTCTGTAAAAGTTGATATCATAAAATACTGCATTGCACCTTTACCACGAAGTGCTCCGTCTGACATTATTTTTATGCCCACAAACACATAGAAAGGCGATATTATTCTCAAAAATGTTGTGCCTATCTCAACGGCTTTTGTTCCGCCGTCGTCAAGAAACAGATTTATCATAGTTTTTGGCATACAGAAAAAGCAGAGTATAAAAGGCACTGCCACGATAGCCGAGATAACAAGTCCTGCTTTATATCCGCTTCTTATCCTATCGTTCCTTCCTGCACCGTAATTCTGTGCAACAAAGCTTGAAAGCCCGTTTGAAAGCGTTGTAAAGCTTGTTATAGCAAAGGTATTTAGCTTTATTGCAGAAGAATATCCTGCGATACAAGACGAGCCGAAGCTGTTTACAAGATACTGCACAAAGATATTTCCCACTGAGATAAAACTCTGCTGTAAAATACTAGGTATAGAATAAAGGGTTATCTTTTTAAGTATTTTTCCTGAAAACAGCGGTGGTTTTTCCTCTGTTTTAATTTCTGCGGTTTTCTTCACCAAAATAAGCAGTGAGAACACGCAAGCCACTCCCTGAGCGATAAAAGTAGCCCATGCAACGCCTGCCACACCCCATTTAAAGAACTTCACGAACACATAGTCGAGAACAACGTTTCCAACTGATGAGCCGATAAGGAGATACAATGGTGTTTTCGAGTCGCCCATTGCGTTATAAATACCTGTACCCACGTTATAAAGAAACAGGAAGATAAGACCTGCGATATAGATCTTCAGATAAAGCTCACCGTCACGGAAGATGTTATCAGGCGTGTTTATCATTCTCATAAGAGGAGTAGAGAACGCAAGTCCAAAAACTGTCAGCACCGTTGCAAGTATTGTACATGAAATTATAGTAGTAGTTGACGCGGTTTTTACCTTTGAGAACTCTTTTCCACCAAAGAATTGAGATATCACCACACAACAGCCAACATTGCTTCCCACTGCAAACGCCATAAATATCATTGTTATAGGATAAGACGCACCAACTGCCGCAAGAGCGTCTTCGCCTGCGAATTTTCCTGCTATGATACTGTCAAAAATGGAATACATCTGCTGAAATATCACGCTCACGAACATAGGCAGGGAAAATTTCCACAACACTGTCCACGGTTTTCCCACCGTCAGGTCTGTCATAAAAACATCTCCATAATATAATAGTTACCATTTCATTATATCATAAAAAAACAACCTTTTTCAACGTCATTTCGCACAGACACTTTTGATATTTCTGAAGGTTTTTTTAGCATTTTACGCTATTTGTGATTTATTAATCTGTCTCTTATACACATCTCCGAGCCCACGAGACCGGAGCCTATCTC
>ENA-UACP01000374-UACP01000374.1-human-gut-metagenome-genome-assembly--contig:-NODE-374-length-8806-cov-6.117015_pt1 | contig 8806 bp, 8 predicted proteins | sample MGYA00243883_ERZ654233 | MGnify/ENA primary metagenome ERZ654233 (study PRJEB26926, sample SAMN06165248) | human gut metagenome | biome: ENVO:00009003; feature: ENVO:2100002; material: ENVO:00002003...
CGAGATAGGCTCCGGTCTCGTGGGCTCGGAGATGTGTATAAGAGACAGCATCCGGGCGGTTGAGCAGGGCGCGGACGATTTCAAACTGCTGTTTTTTCTCGTCCGGCACGATGAACTGCCACGGCTGGGGCAGGATGGGCAAATCCTCATACCGCCACTTACAGTATTTTTCGTCGTACTGGCCAGCCTCGGCAAAGGACACCAGATGCCCGATGCACCAGCTGACCAGATACCCGCCGCCCTGCCAGTAGCCGTTTTGCTTTTCATCGGCCCCGATCACGGCGGCAATGCTGCGGGCAACACTGGGCTTTTCGGCAATTACCAGCTGAAAGCTCATGTTTCATCCTCCTGTCCGTCCTCCGAATGAATCTCGATTTCAGCCGGTTCCTCGTCTGCATCCTCATCCTCGCCAAAATCGTATTCGTCCAGATCATCGTGCCCGGTGGTGTCGGCCTTGGGTTTGCGGAACTTGAAATAATAGAGGGCCGCACCACCGCCCGCCAGAGCCAGCACCAGCAGGATCATCAGACTGCCCATGTTGGACTTCGGCTTTTCCTGCGGCGTTTCGGTGTCGGTTTTCACAGCTTCCGGGGCCGTGCAGCTCCGCAGGCTCTTTTCACACAAGGGGCAGTTTTCGTTGACACTTCCGGCCTCACATTTCACCGTGCAGGTGCAGACCTCGGTTTCCTGCGGTTCTTCATCCAGCAGGGCCAGCAAGTCGGCATCGTCCACTTGGTTCAGGAAGTGAACGGACGTTTCCTTGTCCTCGTTGGCACGGTCAATGAGAATGTAATAATAATTCCCGGCCTTGGTGGTCACTGTGATAAGCTGCTTGTCGCCGTAAAAGTCATCCACCAGTGTTGCATTGCCCTTGGGCGTGATGGGCACACCCTCCGGCTCCATGCCGCCCGTAGTGGGTTCTTCTTCGATAATCTCCGGCAGAGGTTCCGGGGCAGGGTCAGTACCGCTTGCGAAAGCGGGCATGGAAAAGGAGCAGAGGCAGAGCAGGATAGCCAGCAGTCCGGCAGCGAAACGGTTCCAGTTGTCAGGTTTCATCGGCGGCATCCTCCTGTTTGTGGTACGGGGTGACGGTAGGAGCGGCGTTCAGCGCACCGCTGCGCAGGAAGGCCGCAAACTCGTCCGGCTTCATATTCATGCTGCGCACCAACTGAATGATCTGCAAATTTTCCTGTTCGGTCTTTTCAGCTTCCAGTTCTTTCAACTGCTGCTGGTATTCGCTGATTTTTTCTTTGAGCCGTTCAATGTCGCGCTCAATGCGGGAAAGTCTTTTTGCCATACAAAATCCTTTCTGGCGTCACGGTAAACGCCCATAGCTGTAAAAATGTTCTTGCCAATATTTCGAGTTGAGGTTTGTGTAAGAGATCGGGTCGCCGCAGTGCAGCATGATGGAATTGCCCACATAGATACCGCAATGGCTCACGCCGGGGGTATCGTAGGTTCCCTTGAAAAACACAAGGTCGCCCGGTTTGACCTGCGCCGCTGAAACAGGGGTGCAGAGGTTGTAAAGGCCCTGTGCGGTCTGGCGGCCCACGTTCCAGCCGGAGTGATTCAGCACCCACGAAATGTAGCCGCTGCAATCAAAGCTGGTGCTGGGCGAACTGCCGCCCCACACATACGGGTAGCCGATGTACTTCGTGGCTTCCTCCATCATGGCGGCAAACCTATCATCCTTTAGTGCTTCCGGGGGAATATCGTAGTAGGTGGGCTGCTTGATGGTGGACGCATTGGGGTATTGCGCTTTGCCAAACAAATCCGGCCGGTTGCCCAGCGTGCGCATATAGAGCGAATAGGCACTAAGCTGTTCTTCGGTCAGTACTTCCACGGGCAGGTGGGATAAATCCTTGTTCTTCAGCTTGACCGTGCAGATGTAGTATTCATACGGTTCTTGGTAGGTGATAACCTGCGGCACACCATACGGGCCAATAATGACCATCATTTTTGTACGGTAACGTATCTGCATGGTCACGGTCTCGGTCAGGATGTACTGCTTTTCAAAGAGCATTTCAAGTTCGCCCTGCACCTCGGCCAATGTAAAAACGCCATCATGGAGCGCGGACAAAATCGAGATCAGCACATAGGGGTCATGCTCGATTTCGTCCAGATAAAAATGGTATTCATCGTAGTTGTGGGTGGCCTCGTAGGTGTCGAGATACCGTTGCAGCTTTTGTTCCAGCTTGGCATAAGCCTTCTCTGCACCCAGCATATCCTTGTCCTTGGAAAAATAAGAAGATGCTGTCACGCCGGTCCCAGCGGTGCCCGCCATCACGGTGCAGGACTGCAAACCCGTTATCAGGAGCAGAGCCAGCAGACCAAACACCGCCACGATCAGAATGGTTTTCCAGTTCCGGGCCGCAAATTCGGCTACCCGTTCGCCGCCCTCGGCCGCCAGCTTTGTTACCCGGAAACCGTTCTCTGCGGTGGCGGCTGCACCCTGCGCGGCGGCTTGTCCGGCCTGCCGTGCAGCTTTGGCATACTGCTGTTTGATACGCCGTTTCTGCCACATCCGGGAAATGGGGTTGCTGGCCGCCTGTGCAATTTGCGGATTGTCCCGCAAGGATTTCTGGTAAAAGTATTCTGCATTGGCAGACATGAGCTGACGCTCTGCCTTTTCCACGGCCTTGTAGGGCTTCATCTTGTGGTGCCGGATGCCGTTGCGGATGACCTTGGCGGTCTGATGCTCCACCAGTTCTTCACCCTTGTGGCCACCCTCCACACCCACATTTTCGTGTTCGACTTCATGGATTTTTCCGTGAGCGAACAGCAATGCTTCCGATAGCGGGCGGCTGGCCGGGTTTGGTTTCAGGCTGGGCGGACCTTTGTCCTGCTGCTCAAAGCGCAGGGTGGATTTTGCCTTGCCGCTGGCTGCATCGTAAACTTTTTTCTTGACTGGGACGCGCTTTTTGGACAGAGCAGCGCGGGCCGCATCCAGCTTGTCGGCTTTCGCTCCCGCCTTTTGGATATACGGCTGCAATGCCGGGTCTGCCCGTTCTTCCTCGGTCAATTCCAAACGGGCAGCGGAACGGTGCAGACCATCTTCACTTTCGGCGGTGGCCGCTGTTTCTGCTGCCTTTTTCGCTTTCTTTTTATTTTTATGCCCGTCCTTGATGTCCTCGGCCCGTTCCAGAATTTTTTCGGCCTTGCCCTCGGCATCCGTGGAATAATCCTGTTCCGCTTCCCGACTGGAAACATTCTCTACAGTGCCGTCCGCTTGATTTTCCACCACCAGACCGTCACGGGTCATGGTCTGGGTGACTTTGGCTTTTGCCTGCAATTCTTTCAAAGTTCTCCACCTCCCATCGGACATCGGCCCGTTTCAATGTCCGCAATGTATTTGAGAATCGGGAACACCTGCGGCGGCGAAACTGCATTGCCCAGTGTTTTCATCCGCTTGCTGCGGTTCGGCACCTCTTCGGTCAGGCGCGGGATGTCGGCGGGTTCTTCGGCCCAAAGGGAATGTCCGTCCATTTGCGCGGGAAACCCATCAGCCACTCTACCCAGTCCGGGTTGAGGTAGGGCTTTTCCAGCGTGGTGGGGGTCATCCGGTAGACCACATGGGAAAGCCGCGCCGTCCACGCCTTGCCGTCCTTGTTCATCTTGCGGTAGCTGCCGTTCGCAGAGATTTGGATGTCCAGTCCCTTGCCCACATCCCCGGTGTCGCTGGCAAGAGGTGTTGGCAGAAGAACCGATGATGAATACCCGTTTCCGTTCGTGCCACGCGCCAACGGCAGCAGCAGGTAATACGAAAACCCGAACATCGTAACCTGCCTGCTCCAAGTCAATGAGCGTTTTGTCGAGCCCCATACGGAGGAAGCCAGCAACATTTTCTCCAAGCACCCAACGGGGCTGCAATTCCCGGATGACCCGCAGCATTTCGGGCCACAGGTAGCGTTCATCGTGGAAGCCACGCTGCCGCCCTGCGGTGGAGAACGGCTGGCACGGGAAGCCGCCTGAAATGAGGGTGACGGTGCGAAGTCCTGTTTTTTCAAAGAAAGCCTCCTTTGTTACGGTGGTGATGTCCTGAAAGCGGGGCACCTCCGGCCAGTGGCTTGCCAGCACAGCGGCGGGAAATGCTGCCCACTCGCATTGACAAACCGAAGTGAAACCCGCTGCTTCCGCGGCAAGGTCGATGCCGCCGATGCCGGAAAACAAGCTGAAATGTGTTAGGCTCATAGCTCCACCACCTCGCTGAGCCGGGTGGTCATGATCTTATAGAGCTGGGTGTTTTTCGGAATGGGGTTGGAAAACGGCAGCACCACATTTTCAAAAATCAGCAGTCCTTCGCCCGGTTCCGAATTGTCGATGTACTTCTGCTGGTCTGCGGAGAGGTTCAGCCGTTCCGAAAGGATTTTGCGGTCGCCGGATGCCTGATTCAGCAGCGTGATGAAGTCGCTGTTTTCCAGAATGTTCTCGATCTCCGGGGAAGAAAGAAGGTCCTTCACATTCTGGGTGGCGCCTGTGGGCACACCGCCCCATTTGCGGAAGCGTTTCCAAATCTCGGCACTGTATGCGGCGGTCTGTTCCTCTTTCAAGAGCAAGTGGAACTCGTCCGCAAAATACCATGTGGCCCGGCCTTGGCTGCGGTTCTGGGTGACGCGGCCCCATATCTGGTCTTGGATAATGAGCATCCCCAATTTTTTTAACTGCTTGCCTAACTCTTTGATGTCAAAGGCCACAAGCCGGTTGTGGATGTCCACATTCGTTTTGTGATTAAACACATTCAGCGAGCCGGACACATACAAGTCCAATGCCTGCGCTACCCGGTCCGCTTCCGGCAAGTGCTGGTCGAGCAGGGCTTGGTGGAGGTCAGACAAAATCGGCATATTCTCCGGGCAGGGATTTGCCAGATAGGGGCGGTAGATGGCTTTCACGGCACGGTCTATCACGGTGCGCTCAATCGCTTCCAGACCTGTTTTACCGCCCATGACCAGCTCACAGAACGACAGCACAAAATCCGATTTCAGGGCAAGCGGACTATCATCCTCGGAGTAGTTGAGGTTGATGTCCAGAGGATTCACATAGTCCTTGCTGGTGGGCGAAAGTTTGATGACCTGCCCATGCAGCCGCTTGACCAGCGGATAATACTCGGCTTCTGGGTCTGAAATAAAAATATCGTCAGCAGTCGTTAAAAACACACTGACGATTTCAGACTTGCAGCTCATGGATTTGCCGCTGCCGGGCGTACCCAGCTTTAGGCCGTTGGGACACCGGGCCTGCTTGCGGTCCAGCATGATCATGTTGTGGGATTTTGCGTTGATGCCGTAGTACATGGCCGCGCCGCTCTGGAAAAGCTCCTGCGTCACAAAGGGCACGAACACCGCCACGTTGGAGGTGGTAAGGCTGCGCTGAATCTTTATCTGGTTGATGCCCAGCGGCAGGCTGGACACAAGGCCCTGTTCCTGCTGGTAGTCCAGCCGGACAAGCGAGCAGTTATACTTCTGTGCCACACCTGCGGCTTGGAACACATCGTTGCCCAGCTTTTGCTTGGTGTCGGCCACATTCAGCACAAGAAAGGTCAGCATGAAAAGCCGTTCGTTCCGGGTCTGCAATTTGTTCAGCAGCTTTTTGGCGTCCTCGCCGTAAGTGGCAAGGTCGCTGGGCAGGATGTCCATGTCGTACCCGGAACGGACAGCCTTTTTCTGCTCCTGAATCTTCATGGCGTCAAGGTCTGTGATCTTCCGCTTGATGGTTTTGATGGCCTCGGTCTGGTCGATGGCCTGCACATGGAGATTGACGAGAATCCCGCTTTCCGTTTTGAGGAAGTCGGCCAGCATTTCGTCCGAAAGTTCCGGCGCAAGGATTTGTAAAAAGCTCACGGCTCCATACTTGCCGCCCATGCCAAAAGTCTTGGCCGTGCCGAAGCAGAGGGAGGACGGGGCCACAAAATCCTTAGTGGACAGGCCGGAGGGCGCCAGCCAGTCCCAGTCAAAGCGGAACGGTTCCCCGTCCGGGTGGAAGATGCCGTGCAGCACCTCCAAACGCGCCTGTCCGTCCATGACGTGCGCCACGCAGCCCATGGTCTTGAAATAGCCCAGCAGGTCAAGACCAATGCGGGTCAGCCGTGCCCGCGCCGTTTTCAGGCTGTCGGCCTCAATGGTAAACGTCAGATATTTGGTTTTGACAATGCCGTTGTTTCCGCTGGCAAGCTGCTTTTGCAGGATGGCGGTGTACTCGGCGCGGATGTCGTCAAAATCATCCCCCTGCGGTGCGATCTCAAAACTTTTTGCGTACTGCACCGGGTCAATAAGAAGATATACATTGAGAATGTTCGTTTTCAATGTCAACTCGCACCGATGAAATATCACGATTTCGTGATATTCTGTTGCGCTATCCATCTTTCTGTGCTATACTAGAAATTGTTTGGAGGTCTTTTTATGGTTTATAACTACAAAAGATTGTGGAAACTATTGATAGATAAAGGCATGAGCAAAACTGAAATGCGTATAAAATCAGGTGTCAGTACCAATGTTCTTGCTAAAATGGGAAAAAATGAGCCGATAGCAATGGAAAGCCTTGCAAAAATAGCAACAACATTGAATTGCGGATTAGACGATATAATCGAAATAGAAAAGGACAAAAATGAGCAAAATTAAAGTTTTTGATGTTTTTTCTGGGGCAGGCGGCTTTAGCTGTGGCTTTGAAATGGCTGGATGTGAAGTGATTGGAGCTATAGAACATGACAAATGGGCTGCGGACACATTCAAGTACAATCATCCTCACGCCAAGATGCTATTGGGCGATATTGAAACATTTTCTACTGAAACATTAAAAGAACAAATCGAGCAGCCGGATATTATCATAGGTGGTCCCCCATGTCAGGGATTTTCAATTTGCGTAAAAAATGCGGGTGACCCCAAAGACCCTAGAAACTCGCTTTTTGTTGAATTTATTCGAATGGCTAAAATTTTTTCGCCCAAAGTTATGGTCATGGAAAATGTCCCAAACATTATACGAGCTAAAACAAAAAGTGGAATTCGTGTAGTTGATATTATCCAGCAGGAATTTGAAAAAATGAACTATCATGTGTACTATGATGTATTAAATGCAAGTGATTACGGTGTGCCGCAAATGCGCCAACGATTTGTTTTAATTGCGGCTTCACAGGAACTGGGTAAGCCCTTTCCACTCAAAACACATTTTGTAGAAGGAACCGACCAAGAAGATACAACTAAATTGAAGAAATGCCCGACTTTGTGGGAAGCAATTTCGGATTTACCTGATATTGAGGCAAGAGAAGGCTCCGAGGTAATGGAATATACTAAGCCGGCTGTTAATGAATATCAACAGGCTTGTAGGCGGAACTCAACGAAGTTGTATAATCATTTGGCTATGAAACACACGAAACGTCTCGTAGAGCGATTTAGCCAAATGACATGGGGACAATCCGTTTCCGATATAACTGATGAAAGACTAAAACAACGGAAACGCAATGGAAATGGAAGGGTGTCCGATTCGCCCTACGACCAAAATAATCGAAGAATGCATCCAGACAGGATATGTCATACAATTACGGCAACATTTTACGGTAATTTTGTTCATCCTTATAAAAATAGAAATTTCACAGCAAGAGAGGGTGCAAGAATTCAATCTTTCCCTGATTCATACGTTTTCTTTGGAAAACCTACGGTTGTAAGTAAAAAACTTCTGTTAAAAGAGGGGCGTACTGGAGAGGCATATCTTTGCCAGTATAGCCAAATAGGAAACGCTGTTCCGCCGTTAATGGCGAAAGCTATTGCCGAAAATATTTTGAAACAGGTGGATTTTAATAAGGAGAAATAAAATGAGCGCATTTGTTCATGGTGATAACATCTTAAAGAAAGAACACCCACAAACACCAAAAGATGTACGAAAATATGGCGGAGAACTTTCAAAGCAGTATTTGCGTGAAATTCGTACAAAGTATGAAGAATGGAAAGCTGCCAATCTAGCCTTGATCGGACCGACAAAAGAATCTCTTCCTACTGATCAAGAAGTTGTCAATCAGCGAGTGGCATTATTTAACTCATATAAAGATTTTATCGATCAACAAAAATATGCAGAACACTTCGACTCTCGTTCAAATCTGCATTCCACGGCACTCGAAGAGTTCATGTATTACTTGTTCAAAGATCTGACTGCTGATTATTCAGCCGATGCGTTAATTGGAAAATCAAGAGCATTTAAGGATTTGTCTTTTAAGAGCGACAACTATTCAAGTATGCTCACATCGCCGGGGGCATTGTTAGAAGTCAAAGATTACGATTTTGTAATAGGCGCAACGATTAACGCAGAATTCAAATGTAAAGGCATGGGAACTGGTGATGTACATAGCTTTGATATGCCAGCAGTTGCCATTGAGTGCAAGACATACTTGGACAAGACTATGCTAGAATCTTGCTCAACAACAGGAGAGCAACTCAAGAAAAACAATCCAAATGCACTTTATATTGTCGTTGCAGAACGTCTGAAATTAAGTGAAGCAGTCAACTTAAAAAACTGCAAAATTGATCAAATATATGTTTTGAGAAAGCAAAAGAATACAGATCGGGAAGATAGATTTATCGAAGGATATGTTGCCAACCCTATCTATGCAGATGTTGTTTGGCATTTGTTTAATATGGTTCGTGAGTATCTTTCCACTGACTGGGGCGGAAAAATTGCTGATGGTTTGCGCCGTGGTTATTTGATTTAATATTTTTAATCGCTGGCTTTGGAGCATGGCAAGAATGAAGTTGAAGGTGGTGTCCGTGTCGCTCATAATCAAAAACAGCACGGTCTTTTCATCCCCAATGGTGTCCAGTTCCATTTC
>ENA-UACP01000408-UACP01000408.1-human-gut-metagenome-genome-assembly--contig:-NODE-408-length-8460-cov-4.867579_pt1 | contig 8460 bp, 8 predicted proteins | sample MGYA00243883_ERZ654233 | MGnify/ENA primary metagenome ERZ654233 (study PRJEB26926, sample SAMN06165248) | human gut metagenome | biome: ENVO:00009003; feature: ENVO:2100002; material: ENVO:00002003...
GTCGTCGGCAGCGTCAGATGTGTATAAGAGACAGGCTCAGCACCCGGCCCACCGGGTCGGGCAGGGCGGCAACGTCCCGGATGCCCTTGGCCATGGCCTCGATGCGCTGGGGCGTCAGGGCGAGGCGGTCCAGCATGACGTCGCTGATGCGGCCCTTGGCGGCGGCCATGTCCTCGGCGTTGGCGGCGAGGATGGCGTCCATGGACTCCGGTGCGCAGAGGGCATCAGCCATCCCGAGAAGGGCAGAATCACGGGTGCCGCTGTCCGAAAGGGCAACGGCAGTCTTGGCCCCGCGGGCGGCTTCCAGAATTTCCTGTGTGGTCATGTTATGCCTCCTGTCTGTGGGCCGCAAAGCGGGTGCCTGCGGCACGGCCCTCGGCGATGTCATAGAGCAGCTCGGGGTGGGCGCCATTCGCGATGACCATGTCAGCTCCGCTGGAGGTCACCATCCGGGCGGCCCGGAGTTTGGTGGACATTCCGCCGGTACCCAGCGCCGAGCCGGCTCCGTCGGCCAGCGCCATCACTTCGGGCGTGATGTCCTCCACCAGTGGGATGAGCTTTGCGTCCGGGTGGGTGTGGGGGTTGGCAGTGTAGAGGCCGTCGATGTCGCTCAGCAGCACCAGCAGATCAGCTTTGATGCAGCAGGTGACGATGGCGGCGAGGGTGTCATTGTCGCCGATGGAGGTGATCTCGTCGGTGGCGACGGTGTCGTTCTCGTTGATGATGGGCAGTGCGCCCAGCTCCAGCAGACGGGTGAGGGTGTTCTGGATGTTCTCACGGCGGCTGGCGTGTTCGATGTCCACGCCGGTGAGCAAAATCTGCGCCACCGTGTGGTCGTAGGCGCTGAACAGCCGGTCGTAGGTGTACATCAGCTCACACTGACCCACGGCGGCACAAGCCTGCTTGGAGGACATATCGGTAGGGCGGGCGGAAAGCGACAGCTTGCCCACACCCATGCCGATAGCACCCGACGACACGAGGATGACCTCATGTCCGGCGTTCTTCAAATCGCTGAGCACTTTCACCAGCTCTTCGGTGTGGCGGATGTTTAGCCGCCCGGTGGAGTGGGCCAGTGTGGAGGTGCCGACTTTGACTACGATGCGCATAGATCAACCCTTTCCCATCTCTTTTGTCTTGTTGTAGGAGGCGATGACGGCGTCCATCACCGCGCCCCGCAGGCCCTTTTCTTCCAGCACCCGCACGCCCTGGATGGTGCTGCCGCCGGGGCTGCATACGGCGTCCTTGAGTGCGCCGGGGTGCTGGCCGCTCTCAAGCACCAGCTTCGCACTGCCCAGGACCATCTGGGCGGCGTACTCCTGCGCCTTGGCACGGGGCAGGCCGCAGGCCACGCCGCCGTCGGCCAGCGCCTCGATGAACTGGTACACCCAGGCCGGGCCGCAGCCGGACACGCAGCTGGCCGCGTCGATGAGGCTTTCCGGCACAGCATCCAGCCGCCCGGCGGGGGCCATCAATTTCAGGAACTCGGCCTCTTCCTCGGCGGTGACATTGGAGGTGCAGTACTGGATCATACCGGCCCCCACCGAAGCGGGCGTGTTGGGCATGATGCGGATGACGGGGCAGTCGCTGCCCGCCATCTCCTGAATGCGGGCGATGGACAGGCCCGCCGCCATGCTGCACAGCACGAAGCGGCTGGGCCGTTCGGCCAGCGTGAAGCGGAGCGGTGCCAGCAGCTCCTCCATCATCTGGGGTTTGACGGCTAAGAAGATGAGGTCGCAGCGGCCTGCCACCTCGTCGTTGATGGTGGTGTTGCAGCCCAGTTCAGCGGCCAGAGCCTCTGCCTTGGCGGCGGTGCGGTTGGCCAGCCAGACATTCTGCGGGTCTGCCGCCTTGCAGACGGCCTGGGCGATGGCTCCGCCCATGTTGCCGCAGCCTAAGAAACCGATGGTATTCAGCATAAGAAAAACCTCTTTCCCAATCAAAAGAACAGGGGAGATGCCCCCTCTGCGTCTCCATTGTAAGCAGGGCCGGGGGAGAAATCAAGAGGAAAGCCGGAAAATGTCAAAGCTTTTCGGAAAGCTCCTGATAGACGCGCTGCGGCGGCGCAGCTTTTTTGCTGTCCAAATCTTAAGAAAACATAAAAAGTTCATGAAAAAGTCGAAAAAGGTGCTTGCACCTGCACGGGCGGATGAGGTATCATAATAGATAGAAGTTGGGAAACTCCGCACAGAACGGGGCAAACGCGAAAGGATGGGCATTCTCGTGGCACAGACGACAAAACGCGCGCTGGAAGCATCGCTCAAAAAGCTGCTACTCCGCAAGCCGCTGAATAAGATAACGATAAACGACATTACCGAGGACTGCGGCGTGAACCGCATGACCTTTTACTACCATTTCAAGGATATTTACGATTTGGTGGACTGGATCCTGGTGGAGGATGCCACAGAGGCACTGGAAGGCCATCAGGACTTTGAGACGTGGAGCGACGCCTTCCGCGATATGCTGGAAAAGGTGCAGGCCAACCGGGTGCTGGTGCTGAATGTCTACCGCTCCATCAGCCGGGAACAGGTGGAGCAGTATCTCTATAAAATGCTTGACCCTCTGCTGCGGATGTTTGTGGAGCGTGAAAACATCCCGGTGCAGGAAGAGGACAAGCAGTTCATCATCGATTTTTATAAGTATGGCTTTGTGGGCATGGTGCTGGAATGGATACGCCGCGATATGAAGACCGAACCGGCCATCATGGCCGAACGGCTCAACATCATGATGCATGGTGATCTGAAGCGGGCGCTGCTGCGCTTCAGCACCGACGGCAGAGCATCAAAAATCGACGACTGATAAAAATTTGAACAGGCAGAGCAGGATGATAGAAAAACTATCACCCTGCTCTGCTTGTTTATAGAACCTTTGTCGGAAAAATGTTAAAGTATTGTCAAAACAAAGGGCTGGCAAAGACCCACACAAGGAGGCAGACTTTTATGAGTATCGCGTTGGAGCCGTTGAGCCATAAGGTACAGCGTACCGCTGTCGGAACGATGGTGGATGTGGCACTGGCTCATGTCAGAAAAGACCGTCAGAAGGCGTTTGCCGAGATGGTGGACGTCGCCAAGCAGTTCTATGGCGACTCGTTCAGCGAGGAGACGTATGAGCACGCCCGCGCAGTACTGACCGATGCGGACAGCAAGTGGTCGAAGCTCATCAACTGTGTGCTCGACCAGACCGCGCCCAGCGTGGCACGCACCACGGCGCTCAACCTTGGCTATGAGGCGTTCTTCCGGGGGACAAAGACCATCCGCGAGAACCGCACAAAGTACCACTGCAACATTCCGTGGCTGATCCTGTTCGACCCCACTTCGGCTTGCAATATGCACTGCGTGGGATGCTGGGCGGGCGAGTACGGCCACAAAAACAACCTCAGCTTTGAGGATATGGACAAAATCATCACCGAGGGCAAGGAGCTGGGGGTCTATCTCTATATGCTCACCGGCGGCGAGCCTCTGGTGCGGAAGGCGGATATTCTCCGTCTGGCAAAAAAGCACAACGATGTGCAGTTTGCGATTTACACGAACTCTACCCTCATCGATGAGCCGTTCTGCGAAGAGGTCGTAAAACTGGGCAATATCGCCTTCATGCTCTCGATCGAGGGAACTCCCTCTACCAATGATGCCCGGCGGGGCGACGGCCACTATGCCGCTGTCATGAATGCGATGGACTTGCTCAAGGCCCACGGGATTCTTTTTGGCACCTCCATCTGCTATACCAGAGACAATCTCGAAGCCGTCACCAGCGACCACTTTATGCGGATGCTCTGCGACAAGGGCGCACACTTCGGATTCTACTTCCACTATATGCCGGTAGGCAACGAGGCTGCGCCAGAGCTGATGCCCACGCCTGCTCAGCGCAAGTACATGATCGAGCGCATCCGGTATCTCCGCTCAGAAAAGAGCGATATTCCGTTTTATCCGATGGACTTCCAGAACGATGGCGAGTTTGTGGGCGGATGCATCGCAGGCGGACGCAACTATTTTCATATCAATTCGGCGGGCGATGCAGAGCCGTGCGTCTTTATCCACTATTCCAACGCCAACATCCACGACAGCAGCATCCTCGATATTCTCCGCAGCCCGCTCTTCATGGCCTACCACAACGGCCAGCCCTTCAATAAAAACCATCTGCGTCCCTGCCCGATGCTGGAAAACCCCGAGCTTCTGCGCCAGATGGTGCATGACACCGGTGCTCACAGCACCGACTTGCAGTCGCCCGAGAGCGTAGACCACCTCTGTGACAAATGCGGTGCATATGCTGCCGACTGGCAGCCTGTAGCCGACGAGATCTGGTCGCACGTTACCCTCAGGGAGAGCCGGTACGAGAATTACAAGGACTGGGAACCGGCGTATTCCATTGCTCACGCGAAATGACTTTATCGGTCTTTCAAACATAAAAATGCGCAGAAAAGCCCCCATCTTCACCGGCTGAGGCAGCCGGGAGGATGGGGGCTTTATCTTGTTATTTTATTCTTCGCCGGAATCAATGACGATTTCGGTTTCCGTTCCTTCATCTTCTACAGGCGCGGGAACCGGATCGCCGGGATCGCCGAACTCGTCGTGGTAGACGGTCATCTGGTCGAGCTGGCCGTTGCGGCGCAGGCCGTGGAAGACCAGCTTCTTGATGACGTCATAGATGACGGCGAACAGCGGCACGCCCACGATCATGCCCACGAAGCCCCACAGACCGCCGAACAGCAGGATGGAGAAGAGCACCCAGAAGCTCGAAAGGCCGGTGGTGTTGCCCAGGATCTTCGGGCCGATAACATTGCCGTCCAGCTGCTGGAGCACCAGAACGAAGAGCACGAACCAGATGGCCTTGATGGGGCTCTGGATGAGGATGAGCAGCGTTGCAGGCACGGCACCGATGAAGGGGCCGAAGAAGGGGATGACGTTGGTGACGCCGATGATGACCGACACCAGCAGCGCGCTCGGGAACTTGAAGATGATGCAGGCAAAGTAGCAGAGCACGCCAATGATGGCGGAGTCCATGATCTTGCCGTTGATGAAACCGCCGAACATCTTGTCTGCGTAGAGGACTTCCTCCTGGATGAGCTGCGCCCAGCGGGGCTTGACGACGCTGTAGAGGATCATCTTGGCCTGTTTGGCGAACTTTTTGCGGCTGGCCAGCAGGTAAACAGCGACGATAAGGCCGATGAGCAGATTCTTGAACCAGGTCACCACATTCATGACGCCGACGCCCACACCGCTCAGAATGCCTTGTAAATTCTGCAGCGAGGGGAGCAGAGTGGTGCGCAGAGTGGTCAGATTGTCAGCAATGGCATCGTAGGCATTGTTGAAGTAGCCCATCAGTGTCTCATTATCCAAAAAGACTTTCTGTGTGTTCACCCAACGCATGAACCGGGTGATGCTGGTCTGCGCGGTGTAGTAGAGGGAGGTAACGCTTGTGATGAGCTGCGGCACCACCATCATCACGAGGGCGTAGACCACCAGCACACCGAACAGCAGCGTCGCCGCAATGGCAAGCATATTGGCCATGCTGTGGAGCTTTTCGGGGAAGATGCGGTGCAGAAAGCCCTCAATGGTGTTGCACACCGGCTTGAGCAGATAGGCGATGACGGCACCATAGATGAAGGGCATCAGGATGCCGGTCACCTTGGAGACCGCGTCGCCGAACCCGTCGAAGCGGTAGATGAAGAAGAAGAACAGGATGCTTAGACTTATCGCACCAAAGCCCGCGAGCATTCCGTAGATATAGGGCTTGATGTGCGGTTTTTTGTCCATCATGTGTGACTCCATTCCTGCCGCAGACGGCAGGAGCCGGTACGGCGATGTTTAGATTTTGTTGCTGCGGCGCCAGATGTGCATCTTCTCGGCCTCTTTGATAAGCTCCTCGCGGAAGTCGGGGTGTGCCACATTGATGAGGGCTTCGGCCTTCTCCCAGGTGGTCAGACCCTTAAGGTTGACGCAGCCGTATTCGGTGCAGAGGTAATGCAGATTGGCGCGGGTATCGGTGATGATGCTGCCGTTTTCCAGCGTGGGACGGATGCGGCTCTCGAGCTGACCGGTCTTCTTATTAAAGAAGGTAGAAGACAGGCAGATGAAGCTCTTGCCACCCTTGGAAAGGTATGCGCCCAGCACGAAGTCCAGCTGGCCGCCTGCACCGGAAATGTGCTTGACGCCGGCGCTCTCCGCATTCACCTGGCCGAACAGGTCGATGTCCACCGCATTGTTAATGGAGATGAAGTTGTCCAGCGCGGAGATGCTGCGGATGTCGTTGGTGTAATCGACGGGAGCAGACATGCACTCGGGGTTGTTGTTGAGGTAGTCGTACATCTTCTGGGTGCCGGCACCGAAGGCGTAGACCTGACGGCCCTTGTCCAGCTGCTTGTGTGCGCCGGTGATCTTGCCGGCCTTGGCGATGTCTACGAAAGCGTCAACGTACATCTCGGTGTGGACGCCCAGGTCCTTCAAATCGCTCTGGGCGATGAGGCTGCCGATGGCGTTGGGCATACCGCCGATGCCCAGCTGCAGGCAGGCACCGTTGGGGATCTGCGGCACAACGAGGTTTGCGACCTTCAAATCGACCTCGGAAGCGGGGCCGGCAGCGGCCATCTGGCCGATGGGCGGATTGTCGCCCTCCACGATGCCGGTGACCTGGGAGATATGGACACAGTTCTCCATACCACCGAGGCAGCGGGGCATATTGGTGTTGACCTCCACGATGATCTTCCGGGCCTTCTCACAGACGGCACCCAGATGGGAAGCGCTGGGGCCGAAGTTGAAGTAGCCGTGCTCGTCCATCGGAGTCACCTGGAAGACGGCGATGTCCAGAGGGTCGGGACTCTCGCGGTAGTAGCGGGGCAGCTCCGAATAGCGGATGGGGGAGTAGAACGAGAAGCCCTGTGCGATGGCTTTGCGCTCAATGCCGCCCATGTGCCAGCTGTTCCAGGTCATGTGGGCAGCGGGGTCGTCGATCTGGAAGATCTCAGGCACCCACATCAGGATGCCGCCGCGGAAATTGACGTTCTCCAGTTCGGGCAGGCGCTTGGCAAGGGCGGCGTCCACAGCCACGGGGGTGTTGACGCACCAGCCGTAATCCACCCAGTCGCCGCTCTTGACCAGAGAAGCAGCCTGCTCGGCAGTCATCTTTTTCTGGGCATACATTTCCATGAAATCCATTATAAACCATCCTCTCCTTTAAGAACATAAAAGAATTGTAAATTTATTATTTACAATTCTACGGGACAAAATCTTAGCCGGAAATTTACCGTTTTTTCCCAGTCCGGACACTGTCTTATCACACCCCGGCGGTATCCTTGGGGTCGGCAGGGCAGGAGCCTCCGGCAGCGGCACACCTGCACAGCTTAGTTATAACATTAACAAACATTATAATCAAGCCCTCTTCCGCGAAAAAATGTCTCGCAGGACAATTTGACTAAATTTCTTAGGTATTTGTGGCGATTGTTTGGTATAGCAAAAACAATTTTTTTCGAAAAAGTACTTGATAAAATTTTGACGATATGGTTTACTAAGGGTGTACCAAGATGATGCGCCCCAGTGCGACGTTGATTGACTAAAAATTAACGATATTGCGATGGCGATGCGGTCTGGTACTTGAAGCAGAAACTGAAAAGTGCTATCATGGCAACACCAAATGCGCTTTTCCAAAGCGCGCAAATAAAGGAGACCATACCGATGGCAACAGCAGTTTACCCCGGGTCCTTCGACCCGGTCACGAGAGGACATCTCGACATCATCAAGCGAGCTGCAAAGATAAACGACCAGCTCATTGTGGCAGTGCTCATCAACAGCGCAAAGAACCCTCTGTTCACCGTAGAAGAACGGGTGGCGCTGCTGCGGGAGTGCTGCAAGGACATCCCGAATGTGACGGTGGAGAGCTTCGACGGCCTGACCGTGGAGTTCGCCAAGAAGCGCCACGCTTCGGTGATGGTGCGGGGCCTGCGGGCGGTGACGGATTTCGAAAACGAGATACAGCTCGCCCAGACGAACCACGCACTGATGCCCGGCATCGAGACGATGTTCCTTGCCACCAGCATCAAGTGGAGCTACCTTTCCTCCACCATCGTCAAGGAGGCTGCCCGCTACGGCAGCAACATCTCCAAGTTCGTGACGCCCAACGTAGAGAATGCCATCCACGCCAAAGTGGAGCAGCTCCGGGCGGAAGGAAAGATGTTCTGATACCTTTTATAATGCAGAAAGGCCCTCGGGCTTTTTGATAAATAGTTTTACGAAACCCCGAAACATATAAATTCAGGAGGCTATTAACATGAAGAAAATCGTTATCGCATCTGCTTGCCGTACCGCTATTGGTAAGTTTGGCGGCACCCTGGCAAACGTCCCTGCTGCAGAGCTGGGCTCCATCGTCATCAAGGAGGCCCTGAACCGTGCTAACGTGAAACCCGAGCAGGTCGATCATGTTTACATGGGCTGCGTCATCCAGGCTGGTCTGGGCCAGAACGTCGCTCGTCAGGCT
>ENA-UACP01000410-UACP01000410.1-human-gut-metagenome-genome-assembly--contig:-NODE-410-length-8446-cov-7.280419_pt1 | contig 8446 bp, 6 predicted proteins | sample MGYA00243883_ERZ654233 | MGnify/ENA primary metagenome ERZ654233 (study PRJEB26926, sample SAMN06165248) | human gut metagenome | biome: ENVO:00009003; feature: ENVO:2100002; material: ENVO:00002003...
ATTATTGAGTACTCCGACAACCAGCTCGTCAACTATTCTGGCTGAACGCTCTATTATATCCAAGTGTCCAAATGTCACCGGATCAAAGCTTCCCGGATAAATTCCTACCTTCATATTGTATCTCCTATGCACGCTTTATGAAAACATGCTTGTTTGTTTTATAAATTTTTTCTTTGACTATCTCATAGCCAAGCTCTGTGAGATAATCAAAATCAGTATCGTTTGAAGCCTCAACCACGATAAGTGTATCATCCTTTAATATATCGCTGTCCGAAAGTGTAATAAGCACTTCCTTTTCAAGCTCCTTATTGTATGGCGGATCCATAAACACGATATCAAATTTGTATTTGCCCTCAAGCGTACGTACTGCCGTGACAGCATCCGTCATCATGAGCCTTGAGACCTTATCAAACTTTGTAAAATGGATATTGTCCTCGATGCATGAGGCGGCTTTTCTTGAATTCTCCACAAATACAGCATAGGCTGCACCGCGGCTTAACGCTTCAATTCCTATCTGTCCGCTTCCCGCAAACAAATCTAAAAAATATGCTCCGGGAACATCAAACTGCATGACATTAAAAAGAGTCTCCTTCGTCTTGTCAGTAGTCGGTCTTGTATCTTTTCCCTCAATAGTCTTTAGAGGGAGGCTTCTCGCCGTTCCTGCTATTATTCTCATACTTTTCTCCCTGTTATAGTCTATTTCTGGTCCTTTAAGACGTCCTTATTCTTTGCAATATAGTCAATAAGTGAAACAACTGTGAGCACAAGTGCCACATAAATGAGGATTGTTCCAAGGATATTTAACCAGCCAAGCTGCAGATTGATATTAAAAATAATAACAATAACCATAAGCATCTGGAAGGTTGTCTTAAACTTTCCCCAGTAGCTTGCTGCAATGACAATTCCATTGTCTGATGCAACGAGTCTGAAACCGCTTATGATAAACTCTCTTGCAATGATAATAAGCACAACCCATACAGGGATAAGCTTTAAATCAACAAGGCATATCATTGCCGAGCACACAAGCAGCTTGTCTGCAAGCGGATCCATAAACTTGCCGAAATTTGTAACAAGATTGTATTTTCTTGCAATTTTTCCGTCAGCCATATCGGTCAGACTTGCAATGATAAATATCGCAAGTGCTATATAATTTCCGTATCCGTCAAAAAACGGTGAAATAAGGAAAAATACAAAGAACGGAATAAGTATCACTCTTAAGATTGTAAGTTTGTTTGGTAAATTCATTTTACAAGTTCTCCTATCAAATCATATTCATACGCACCGGTCACCATAACCTTGCATATATCACCGGTCATAAGTGTCTCATCAGTGTTGATGAATATATATCCGTCAACATTCGGTGCATCTCTGTATGTACGGCCGATATAAGCATTTTCATCAGCCACCTTACCCTCTATGAAAACATATAATTCTTTACCCTTTAGTGTCTCATTTTTATCAAAAATGACCTCTTCCTCAAGCTCCATGACATCTGCCTGCCAGTCAGCCTTTATATCCTCATCTATCTGGTCAGGCATTGCAGCTGCTTTTGTGCCCTCCTCCGGGGAATACGTAAAGGCTCCCAGACGGTCAAACTCCATATCATTTACAAACTGCATAAGCTCCTCGTGATTATCCTGTGTCTCACCCGGAAAGCCGCATATGAGTGTGGTTCTTAATGTGATATCAGGTATTCTCTCACGCAGCATTCTGATACGCTCCATAAGCTCAGCCTTTGTTGTTTTTCTGCCCATGCGCCTTAAAATATCGTCATTGCAGTGCTGGATTGGCATATCCAGATAATGGCATACCTTCTCATCCTTTATCATGGACTCTATAAGCTCATCGTATATCTCCTCGGGATAGCAGTACATAATCCTTATCCAGAACAGCCCGCTTATCTTGTTGAGCTCATCTAAAAGCTTGTGAAGTGACTTCTCACCATACAAATCCACTCCGTAAAGTGTGGTCTCCTGGGCAACAAGTATAAGCTCCTTTGCTCCCTGCTCCACAAGGCTCTTCGCCTGCTCAATCAAATCCTCCATCGGCACACTTCTGTAACGGCCTCTGACAGAAGGAATGACACAGTAGGTGCAGTTTTTATTGCACCCCTCCGCTATCTTAAGGTAAGCGAAATGCCCTCCTGTGGTAACAATACGCTTTGTCTTTATGCTGGGAAGCCCCTCTAAGGTGTGCAGATTGCTGTATCTGTGTTTTTCAAGTGTCTCATGGACAGCTTCAACTATAGTATCATATGAATTGGTGCCAAGTATGGCATCAACCTCTGGGATTTCCTTAAAAATCTCATCCTTGTATCTTTGTGCCAGACAGCCTGTCACAATAAGTGATTTGCATTTGCCTGTCTCCTTATACTGAGCCATCTCGAGAATTGTATTGATACTCTCCTCCTTTGCATCACCTATGAAGCAGCAGCTGTTTACGATAATGATATCAGCCTGCATCTCATCATCGGTCATCTCAATGCCGTCATTTGCAAGCATGCCTATCATATACTCTGAATCCACAAGGTTTTTATCGCATCCAAGCGAAATAAATAATAATTTCATAGTACCTCTCAAATGTAAGTATTTACAATTAAAGGGAAAGACAAAACAGCCTTTCCCCTCCTAGATTAAGCCTCTTCGCCTTCGTTTAAATCCTCATCATCTGAGACGATTCTGACAGCTCCCGTGTACAGCTCCTCTACAGCAATAGATAATGGCTTATTGCACTTAGGGCGTGCGATAAGCGGTTCTGCACCATCAATAATCTGGCGTGCACGCTTTGCTGCAGCAATAACGATAGAATAACGGCTGTTTACTACCGGCTCTTCACCTATCTCTACATTGTTGTTTACTACCTTCATTAACTCTACATACGATGGATGTATCATATTATTTATCTCCTTTCGAAAAGCTTAAAAGCTCTTTTCTCATTTTATTTATAAAATCTATATTTGATGATACCAGATAATCCTGATTCTTTTTTGTGTCGTCAGAGCTGTGGATGATGTCATTCACAAGCTCTACACAATCGTCAAGCTTATCATTTACCACTAAATAATCATATTTCTCTATGCCCAAAGACTCCTCATATGCTCTTGAAAGTCTCTGTGCACAAACCTCTTTTGTCTCTGTGCCTCTTCCTACAAGCCGGTTCTTAAGCTCATCTGCACTCGGCGCTGACACAAACATAAGCACCGTATCAGGAAACTGCTTCTTTATCTTTAAAGCTCCCTGGATTTCTATCTCAAGAATCACATTCTTTCCGGCGCTAAGCTGCTCATTGACATATGACTTTGGTGTGCCGTAGTAGTGATCTACATACTTGGCATACTCAAGCAGTCCATCTGCCTTTATCATCTGTTCAAATTCTTCCTCTGAGACAAAAAAATACTCTCTGCCATGCTCCTCACCCGGCCTTGGACCTCTGGTCGTGGCTGATACGCTCAGTGCATAATCATCACCATGCTTTGCCATAAGCTCCTTCATGATAGTTCCCTTTCCGGAACCCGAAAAGCCTGAAAAAACAACTAATTTTCCTGTGTTACTCATCACAATCTCCTAAAATTACTCAATATTTTGAATCTGTTCCCTGACCTTTTCTATATCAGTTTTAAGACTGATGCCTGTGTCAGAAATCTTAAGATCATTGGACTTTGAAAGGATGGTATTCGCCTCACGGTTCATCTCCTGTGCGAGGAAATCAAGCTTTCTTCCCACACTGCCACCGGCATTTAACGAATCCTTCATGGAAAGGATATGGCTTTTGAGCCTGACTGTCTCCTCATCCACACAGATCTTGTCCGCAAAAATAGTGACCTCCTGGGCTATTCTTGAATCATCAAGCTGATTGTCTGCAAGCAGCTCTCTTAGCTTTTCCTCAAGACGCGCACGGTATTCGACAATAATCTGTGGCGAACGCTCCTCAATGAAATCAACATATGATACCATATTATCGAGCTTTTCGCAAAGGTCTTTTTTAAGATTTTCCCCCTCGCGCACGCGACTTTCAACAAATGGCTCAAATGCACCGCGAAGAGCCTTCTCAAGACTGCTCCACAGCTCATCCTCATCTACAGGCTGCTCCTCCATCGCAAATACCTCCGGATATCTCGACAGCGTGCTCACTTTTATATCATTCTCCAGTCCGAATTCCTCCGCCATCTGATTAAGATACTTAAGATATTCTCCCGCGAGAGCCTTATTATACTGTAATGAGAGATTATTTTCTGTAAAATCCTCATATGTGATATAAATATCGACCTTGCCACGCTCTATGTACTCCTTAAGCAGAGTCCTTATTGCACTCTCGAAGAAATTGAGCTTTTTAGGCATCTTGATATTGACATCCAGATATCTGTGATTTACAGATTTTACCTCAACTGTAATCTTACGGCTTGCATCTGCGTACTCGTATCTGCCAAAGCCGGTCATACTTTTAATCATAATTTTTCCTTTCGCATATGCATAGATGAATTTATTATATAACTCCTTGAGATTTTCGTCAAATATATTATAATATAAATATTCATGATTATAAATATTCAGCACCTTAGAATATTTACAGGAAATAAGGAGGAACATCATGGCTTTAGACGGAATAGTCATTTCAAATATAGTTGCAGAGCTAAACAGCACGATACTAAACTCAAAAATCAGTAAAATCGCAGAACCTGAGGCAGATGAGCTGCTTCTTACCCTAAAGGGACCAAACGGCTCGTTCAGGCTTTCGATGTCTGCAAGTGCATCGCTTCCATTCATCTACCTGACACCTACAAATAAGGTAAGCCCTCTCACTGCCCCTACATTTTGCATGGTTTTAAGAAAGCATATAGCAAACGGACGCATCACAAAGATTTACCAGCCGGGCATGGAGCGTATCATAAACTTTGAAATCGAGCACTTAAACGAGATGGGCGATCTATGCCACAAGGTGCTTATTATCGAGCTGATGGGCAAATATTCAAACATCATCTTTACCGACTCCGATGGTACGATAATAGACAGTGCCAAGCGTATTCCCGCATCCGTAAGCTCTGTGCGTGAGGTGCTTCCTGGCAGAGCCTACACCATCCCCGCGACACAGGAAGATAAATATAATCCTCTGACTGTAGATTCGAAGCAGTTTGTGGATATTATATCAGCAAAGGCGCTTACTGTTTCAAAGGCTATCTACTCATCCTTTTCCGGCATCAGCCCCCTTGTGGCAAATGAGCTGGCTCACAGGGCAGGCCTTGACGCGGACTCCCCTGTAGCTGCCTACTCACACGATGAGCTTTTGCACCTGGGAAGCAACTTCACATGGATGATGGAGGACATAAAAAATAATCGTTTTACGCCGAATATCGTACGTGACGGCAATGAGCCAAAGGAATTTTCTTCAATAGAGCTGACTCAGTATAGCGATTTAACGGTCACAAAATATGAATCTATATCAGAGGTTTTAGAGCTTTACTACTCTGAGAGAAACACCTATACACGTATACGCCAGAAGTCAGCCGACCTGAGAAAACACGTAAATACCCTCTTGGAGCGAAACCAGAAGAAATATTCGCTGCAGATGAAGCAGCTTAAGGACTCCGAAAAACGCGAAAAGTACAAGGTGTACGGCGAGCTTATCAACGCATTCGGCTACGGACTTACACCGGACGACAAGTTTCTTGAAGCTGCAAACTATTATGATGACAACAAAATCATCAAAATCCCTATCGACAACACAAAAACTCCTGCCGAGAACGCGCAGAAATACTTTGACAAATACGGAAAGATGAAACGTACTGCCGAAGCATTGAACGAGCTGATTCTTGAAACAAAAAGTCAGATAGACCATCTCGAATCAATCCAGAATTCACTGGATATCGCTTTAAGCGCTGACGACCTCGTCCAGATAAAGGATGAGCTGATAGAATACGGTTTTATCAAAAAAGGAAAGGGTTCAAAGAAACAGAAGGTAAAGAGCAAACCCTTCCACTATATCTCATCGGACGGCTTTGATATGTACGTTGGCAAAAACAACTACCAGAACGATGAGCTCACATTCAAGCTGGCAACCGGAAACGACTGGTGGTTCCACGCCAAGGGCATGCCCGGCTCACATGTCATTGTAAAAGCTGAAAACAAAGAGCTGCCGGACAGCACCTTTGAGGAGGCCGGCAAGCTCGCAGGCTACTACTCAAAGGGCAAAAATGCCGACAAGGTAGAGATAGACTATCTGCAAAAGAAAAATGTCAAAAAGCCAAACGGTGCCGCAGCCGGCTTTGTCGTGTATTACACAAACTATTCTCTCACGATTCACCCGGATATATCCGATATCAGGCAGATTGAGTAAGCAGATTATACTTATTTCATAACAATTTCATAACCATTCCAATACGCTTAAAGTAAAAAGCTGATATACACATGCATAGTCCTGCATGCTATATCAGCTTTTATTTTAGCCATTTAAGCTCATCACAGATTCATCCTCTTTAATTGTTCTTTTGCAAATTCATCCATTTTCTTTTTCAGTATTCTGTTTTCCGGTGTACAAAGCGCCGGGTCTGCCTCAAGCACCTCATCCACCATCTCAGATGCTTCCTTTAGCACATCGCTGTCCTGATACACATCCGCAAGTGCAAACGCAAGGTCTCCACTCTGCCTGATTCCAAAGAAATCCCCGGGACCTCTGAGCTTTAAATCCTCACTTGCTATATAAAAGCCATCATTTGATTTATTTAGTATCTCCAGACGTTTTTTTGATTTCTTTGAATTTGACGAATTGATGAAAATGCAATACGACTGTGCATCCCCCCTGCCTACACGGCCTCTTAGCTGATGAAGCTGTGCAAGTCCAAACCTGTCTGCATTCTCTATCATCATGACGGTTGCATTGGGCACATTTACACCAACCTCCACGACTGTTGTGGACACAAGCACCTGCGACTCATTATTTGCAAAGCGCTGCATCACCTCATCCTTTGCCTTGCTCTTCATCCTGCCGTTAAGCACATCTACAGTGATATCCTTTGGCAGTGCCGCTTTAAGCACATTTGCATAGTCTGTGACATTTTCCCCTTCCGAGTTTTCGGTTTCCTCCACAAGAGGGCATATAACATACGCCTGATGGCCGGCTCTCACCTGCTCAGCAATAAAGCTGTAGGCCTTTGGCCTGAATGCCGTGCCAACCACACAGTTCTTGATCGGAAGCCTCTTTGCAGGCACCTCATTTATGACAGAGATATCCATATCACCGTATATGATTATTGCTAACGTACGCGGTATCGGAGTGGCACTCATCACAAGTATATGTGGCTTTCTTCCCTTATCCGAGAAGCTCTCTCTCTGCTTTACGCCAAATCTGTGCTGCTCATCTGTGATAACAAGCGACAGATTGGAAAAATCCGCTTTCTCTTGTATGAGCGCATGAGTGCCTATAATAAGCGCATTTTTCTCGTTTTCAAGGCACGCATAGGCTTCTCTTTTCTGCTTTGCCGTCATAGAGCCAGTAAGAAGCACAACAGGACTGTCAAGTCCAAACTGACTAACCAGTGAGCAAAACGTCTCATAATGCTGGTTTGCAAGCACCTCCGTCGGAGCCATTATGGCAGACTGATAGCCACATTTTGACGCCCACGCCATAAGAAGAAAAGCAACAATCGTCTTTCCTGAGCCCACATCGCCCTGAATAAGCCTCTGCATCACATAAGGACTTTTAATATCCTGCTTTATCTCATCTATCGTCTTCTTCTGCGCGCCTGTCAGCTCATACGGAAGCTTCTCAATCAGTCCGTCTATAAAAGCATCATCCGTAAACTCAAACTCATTTTTGTCCTTCTGCTGCTTTTTATTCTGATACCGCATGCCCATGATAAAGAGAAAAAACTCATCAAAAACAAGCCGTCTTCTTGCCTCCACAAGAGCGTCAAAGTCATCAGGGAAATGTATCTGCTTCATGGCATAATTATACTCGCAAAAGCCGTATCTGTGCCTTATATCCTTAGGCAGGTAATCTGACAGCAGTGTATCATGTGACAAAGTCTCCTTTATCGTCTTGACTATCAGATTGTTTGTCACACCGCTTGTCACGGAATACACAGGCTGCAGTGTATCGCGTATAGCCTCGTACTTTTGCACGTCATATACCACAGGCTGCTCCATGACATATCTGCCGCTCTTTGGCTTAATATGTCCGTAAAATATAAGATGTCTCCCCTGCACAAGCTGTGCCTTAAGATATGGCATACGGTACCATACCAGCTGTATCATATGCCCTGGCGAGCCGATATCCTGCAATGTAATCTGCATTCTCGCTGTATTTTTCACTACAGGTGCCTTTTTAATCACAGCATGGATGGCATAGGTGCTGCTTACGTTTACATTATTCAGTTCATCAATATCCGTTATTTCCGGAAACTTTACATAATCCCGGGGAAAATGAAGGAGTATATCACCAACGGTGTATACTC
>ENA-UACP01000461-UACP01000461.1-human-gut-metagenome-genome-assembly--contig:-NODE-461-length-7902-cov-4.452147_pt1 | contig 7902 bp, 5 predicted proteins | sample MGYA00243883_ERZ654233 | MGnify/ENA primary metagenome ERZ654233 (study PRJEB26926, sample SAMN06165248) | human gut metagenome | biome: ENVO:00009003; feature: ENVO:2100002; material: ENVO:00002003...
CGAGATAGGCTCCGGTCTCGTGGGCTCGGAGATGTGTATAAGAGACAGCTCCATGTACTGCTTCATGTAGAAGAATACAACCGGAGAAGCGATTGTCGGAACAATCAGTGGAATGAAGGAATCCATCATTCCCATCTTTGTCACTAACTTGATAAATCCAAGTGCAGTAACCTGTGTCGGAATCATCATGATCATCAGGATGAACGGATAAATAAACCGTTTCATTTTGAAATCATATGCATGAATGGCATATGCTGTCATGGTTGAGAAATAAGTACAAAGCACTGCCGAGCAAGCGGCGATGATCAGACTGTTAAACATTCCATACCAGATTGGAAGCGTTCCGTGCACCAGATTGTTCCAGTTTTTTAACAGGTTCGTACTTGGAATCGCGGTAAATCCGGATTGTAACTCTCCGTTTGATCTGGTTGCGTTGATAAACATAATGTAAAACCAGAACAGACAGAAAAATGAGATAATAATCAATACTACATAGGCGATGATGCGCCGTGCGTGAAGTCCTACACCCTTCTGGGTGTCGTTTGTATTTGTCTTTGCCATATCAATTACCCCTTTCTCTTGTCATTGCCGGTAACCTTAAATACGATCAGGCTTAAGATTGTGGTAAGAATGAACAGTACAACAGACAGTGCACCAGCCATACCATAGTTCTTACTGAACAAATGCTTATTCAGATACATGATCAATGTCATGGTAGATCTCATCGGATCACCGGTTCCATTTGTCAAAATCTGCGGTACATCGAACAGCTGCAGACCACCGATCAGTGATGTGATGATTACATACACCAGAATCGGGCGAAGCAGTGGAAGTGTAATCTTGAAAAATACCTGTGTGGAAGTTGCTCCATCCACCTCAGCTGCTTCAAAGAGGGAAGTATCAATTCCCATCATTCCGGCCATCAGAAGGATGGTCGTGTTACCAAACCACATCAGGCAGTTCATCATGGCGATCAGGCCTCTGGCACTTCCTGCATGTGATAAAAATTTATAAGGTTCTGAGATAAATCCGATCTGCATCAGCAGGGAATTGATTGGTCCACCATCTGAAAAGAGTGTGAAGAACAACATAGAAAATGCAGATGCCATAATCAGGTTCGGCAGATAAATTACAGTTTTGAAGAATCTGGACCCTTTTAATTTCAGACGGACATCGGAAAACCATGCACCTAATAAAAGGGAGAGGAAAATCTGTGGTATGAAGCACATGATCCAAAGAACCATCGTGTTCTTAAAATATGTCCAGATATCTCCACCACTGAATAATGCCTTGTAATTATCTAATCCAACAAATGTCGGTCCAACCTGTGTTAAACCGGACATATAATTTTCGAAGAAACTGTTATAAATGGTGTTTACTAACGGTACCAGCTGAAATATTACAAATACAACGATAAATGGAATCAGAAATATGTAGCCCCATTTATTATATCTGACCGCTTTTCCTCCACTATTACTTTTCATAAGACCTACCTCCCAACTGGTATGTTATGATGAATATAGTTTTTGTTACACATATTTTTGCTAAAAAGATGGTGCCTGCCTTCCGTCATATCGTCTGGCAGGCACCTGTGAGGTAAGGCGAACGCCTTTATAGTATTAGTATGTTAACTCTGGGTACTTCTCAGTTACAGCCTTGTAGAAAAGATCAAGTGCATCTTCCTTGCTTGCTTTTCCTTCGAAGTAATTCTTCATAGCGTTCTGGAATTCTTCATTACATCCCTGATCGTAAGAAGACAGGTTGCTTAAGTCAAGTGTCTCAACACCTGCGCAGTACATTGGGAGTGGATTCTGTCCACCAAGAATCTTGCTGGTATATTCTTTATCATCTTTTACCTTAATAGATCCATCTGCCAATCCGTTCATAACGGTGCTGTTGTTTACGAAATCGTCATCATCTACAACGATATCTTTCATAATGTCGTCATCTGTTGTCATCTTTAACATAATATCTTTTACAAGATTTGCGTTATCTGTTCCCTGAGCTGCACAGATCCATGTACCACCCCAGAAGAAGCCCTGCGGTCCCTGAGCTGCGCCCCATCCGCCGTTGTATCCGATAGATCCTTCTGTATCAGCTGCCATAGAGAAGTTTACTAACCATGCAGGTCCAAAGTAGCAGAATACTTTACCCTGTGGATAGAATCCTTTTGACCAGTCATCTGACCAGAGATCACAAGTACCTGTCTCGCCAGCATCTACCTGAGCCTTAGAATCGTCTACCCATTTCATAATGTTGTCATCGATATTGATCTTATTTCCGTCTACCCACTTAGATGTTACATTGTTGGAGTATACACGGTATGTATCGTTTGCAGAAGCAGTCATCTTGTAACCTGCATCCTTCATCTTCTTTGCGGTATCGTTATATGTATCCCAATCCTTTACATATTCCTGAACCTTATCTGGATCGTCTGTTCCGAGAACTTCTTTGGCTGCATCTCTGTTATAGAAAAGAACACCTGGGCAGCCCTGCCATGAAAGGCCTTTTAAAACACCCTTGGAATCGGTAACGATATCCTTTGTGTACTGATACTGTTTTGACAGATCGCTGTCTGTAATTCCCAGATCCTTAATTGGCATCGTATAATCGGTATCTACATACTTCAATGCGTAATCTGCTTCTACCAGGAATAAGTCAATCTTATCATCTGCTGGGGCATCTGCCTGATTTAATAAGGTAGCATCCAGATTGTTCTGGTAAGCATTGTCATCGTTTGGTGTAATGTTCCAGACAACATCAACATCACCGATCTTTCCATGTGTTGCATCAACTTCCTGATAATCCGGATAGTGAGCTGTGATACGGCTCTTGAACTCCTCGTTCCAGCAATAAATGTTTAAAACCTTTCCGGTATCTTCTGCCGGAGCAGTTACTTCAGAACTGGTATCTGCCTTTGAAGTATCCGGTGTTGTTGCATTGTCGCTGCTCTCTTTACTTCCGCAGCCAGCAAACATTGTTGCTACCATTGTTGCGCACAGCAGTGCACTTACGACTTTCTTTTTCATATAAAACCCTCCTTAATATTGTTGACCTTGCGGTCTGTTTGTTGTGAAAAGAAACCTGCCGGTTTATCCCTTCGGTTGAATTGCCCCTACGGATTGTCCCGGAACTAAACTTCCTTCTATAACGACTCTCTCAACGAGAGTTGTTCTCGGTTTTTCAATGGTTCCGATGAGCCTTGTTGCAGCTTCGCTTCCAATCATTTCTGTATTCTGGCGAATTGTTGTGAGTTTTGGATATAAAAGCTGCGAGATCATCGTCCCGTCATATCCGGCTACCGAAATGTCTCTCGGAATTCGAAGTCCCATTTCAATAATGACATTTCTACCTCCTATTAAAGAAGTATCATCCGGATAAATGATACAGGTTGGCGGATCTTCCAGATTCAACAGTTCCTTTGTCTGTTTTGCAGATCCTTTTGTCTCAAGATAATCAGCTGAGCGGACATATGTATCGGGAATTTCAAGCCCCAGTTCATCAATTGTCCGATAAAAACTTGCGAGTCGGTCCCGCGTAACACTTGATCCTTCCTGTCCATGAATATATGCAATTTTTCTGTGTCCCTGACTGTATATGTACTTTACTAAATCTTCCATACCCTGTATATTGTTGGAAGTAACTGCGGTGCAGTTATGATGCACATAATCAATCGTAACTACAGGTATTTCACTGTTCATCAGCTCGGTCACATCCGGGTCGTCAAAATTGGCACATACAATTACGACTCCCTCAAAATTCCGGTACCGGCAATGTTCATAATAGGACATCTTCCGGTTTTCAAAGCAGGTGTTGATAAATGTAATATCATATCCTAACTTTTCTGCCTGAATCTTAAGTCCGTTCAGCACACCGGAGAAATATTCATGGGTCAGGCCTCTTCCGGCTTCCTCCTCGAAGAGTACCCCGATATTATATGAACGGTTCGTCTTAAGCGCTCTGGCCGCTGCATTCGGAAAATATCCAAGTGTCTGCGCCGTTTGCTTTACCCGGTTTTTTGTCTCTTCGCTGATATCTTTATGATCATTCAGTGCTTTGCTTACGGTCGCAGTAGAAACACCACATCGTTCAGCAATTGTTTTTAAAGATACCATATCATTCCTCCAATGTTTCGGGAAATTTTCTTAATCGTTTTCGTAGCTTTAATATACCCCCGTATGGTCAGAAATGCAATAGCTTTTTGTCATTTCGTCAATTTAAACATTTTATTCTTGACGGTTTTATGCATATTGTATGTGTATTTTGTGTCCGTGCATGCGCACGCTATTTTATTCTTATACGTTTACGCAATTTTTTTGGTTTTTTAATGTTGCGCACGCATTTGTTGCTTTCTTATATTTTTTGTTTTCGTTTTTGTTCAAGTTGCTGGATTTGCCTGTTTTAAGCCATTTTGTGTTGATTTTTTAAATTTCAGAGACTATACTCTATTTATAAAAGAGAGTGCTTAAACGTTTTCGCTCTCATAGATAAGTGGCATTTAAAACAAGCACGATGGATTGATTACTCCACCAAATGCTTCTTTCCACTTTCATCTACTATGTCACAAGTAAATAATTTTATATGGAGGATACACACATGAAATTTGGATATTTCGATGATGCGAACAAAGAATATGTTATTACCTCTCCTAAGACACCACTCCCATGGATCAACTATCTGGGTTCTGAGAATTTCTTTTCTCTGATCTCCAATACCTGCGGTGGCTATAGCTTCTATAAAGATGCAAAGCTTCTTCGTCTGACGAGATACCGTTATAACAATGTTCCTTTCGACAGCAATGGACACTACTACTATATTAAAGAGGGCGATACCATCTGGAATCCCGGATGGATGCCAGCCAAGACCGATCTGGACGCTTATGAGTGTCATCACGGTATGGGCTACTCCACCTTCCGGAGCAGTAAAAATGATCTGCAGGCAGAGCTGACCGCATTTGTTCCGGTTGGAAAGAACTGTGAGATCAATCAGCTGACTCTTACCAATAACAGTAAAGAGACGAAAGATTTTTCTGTTTTTTCTTATGTAGAATTCTGTTTATGGAATGCAATGGACGACATGACCAACTTCCAGCGTAATTTCTCTACCGGTGAAGTAGAAGTTCATGGATCTGCAATTTATCATAAGACCGAATACCGTGAGCGTCGTAATCACTATGCACTGTATGCAGTGAATGCCCCGGTAGACGGATTTGATACTGACCGCGATTCCTTCCTTGGAGCATACGGAGAAAACTCTGCTCCTGAAGTTGTCGTGTCCGATCAGTCCAAAAACTCCATTGCCAGCGGATGGGCTCCGGTAGGCTCCCATCATCTGAAAGTGTCTCTTGCTCCCGGCGAATCCAAAACTTTCGTATTTATTCTGGCATACATAGAGAATCCTGTTGAAGAAAAATGGATCGGACGTGCCGAAGATGGAAAGATTAACCGCACACGTGCGGAAGCTCTGATGAAAGAATTTGATACCAAAGAAAAATCAGAAGCAGCACTGGCTGAACTGAAAAAATACTGGGATGAACTGCTTTCTCACTTTACGGTATCCTCTTCCGAGGAAAAACTGGATCGTATGGTAAACATCTGGCATCAGTATCAGTGTATGGTCACATTTAATATGAGCCGTTCTGCTTCCTACTTCGAATCCGGTATCGGACGAGGCATGGGATTCCGTGATTCCTGTCAGGATCTGCTTGGTTTCGTACATCTGATTCCTGACCGCGCAAGAGAGCGTATTCTGGATATTGCAGCAACACAGTTTGAAGACGGAAGTGCATATCATCAGTATCAGCCTCTGACCAAGAAAGGTAATTCTGATATCGGAAGCGGTTTCAACGATGATCCGCTCTGGCTGATTGCAGGTACCGCAGCATATATCAAAGAAACCGGGGATTACACCATCCTGGATGAAAAAACGCCGTATGACAGTGATCCTTCCAAGGCAACTGATTTTATGGAGCATTTACGCCGTTCCTTCCACTACACCATCGATCATCTCGGACCGCATAAACTTCCGCTGATCGGCCGTGCAGACTGGAATGACTGCCTGAACTTAAACTGCTTCTCCACAGAACCGGGAGAATCCTTCCAGACATTCGGCCCATCCGAAGGACCAAATGCAGAGTCTGTTTTCATTGCCGGTATGTTTGTCCGTTACGGTAAAGATTATGTAGAGATCTGCCGTCACAGAGGACTTGAAGACGAGGCAAAACTTGCAGAAGATGCCATTGCGGAAATGGAAAAAACAGTTCTTAATGCCGGCTGGGACGGAGAATGGTTCCTGCGTGCATATGATCATTACAAAAACAAGATTGGTTCTAAAGAATGTGAAGACGGTAAGATTTTTATCGAGCCACAAGGCTTCTGCGTTATGGCAGAGATCGGCCTGAAAGAAGGAAACTGTCTGAAAGCCATGGAATCCGTAGAAAAATATCTGGATACTAAATACGGTATTGTACTTCTTCAGCCACCTTATCACAGATACCATGTAGAACTTGGTGAAATTTCCTCTTATCCACCAGGATATAAAGAAAATGCCGGAATCTTCTGCCACAACAATCCTTGGATTTCCATTGCAGAAACCGTTGTTGGACGTGGAAACCGTGCATGGCAGGTATATACAAGAACCTGTCCTGCATATATCGAAGATATCAGCGAAATTCACCGTACCGAACCTTATGTATATTCGCAGATGATTGCCGGAAAAGATGCTCCAAACTTTGGAGAAGCCAAGAACAGCTGGCTGACCGGTACTGCAGCGTGGACATTCCTGGACGTTTCCCAGTATATTCTCGGAATTCGTCCGGATTACGACGGATTGACCGTCGATCCATGTATTCCATCCACTCTGGATGGTTTCGAAGCAAAACGTGACTTCCGTGGTGTGACCTATCACATCAGCGTCCGTAACCCGAAACACGTAGAAAAGGGCGTTGCTTCCATGACCGTTGATGGCATTGCCGTAGACGGAAATACGATTCCATTACCAACCGGCAAGACAGAAGTCTCTGTCGAAGTGGTTATGGGCTAATACTTAATCACAGTAATTCTTGTTTCCGGTTTTGTGCCGGAAGCAGTTTTACCATTTTTCATTATTTTCCTACCCCCAAAAAGAGGGTGCGCATTATGCGCACCCTCTTTTTATTCATGATGATTTTATTTATGATGAATCGCTTTTTTCACCCATGTAAATAAGTTTCTTACAAATGGTCCTGCAAAAAAGATCTGCCAGCATAATGCCATTGGGAAGTTTAATGCAAATTTTTGCAGCCACACTGCGATCACCTGATTTCCCGGATGTGCAAACAAAACTGTGGCAATCAGACTCATTACCGGACACATCAGACATACGATCATAGAACAAATTGCAAGTGTCACAAAGACCGGCTTGTCTTCTTTCGGATTTACCAGACGAAATGCCAGCATCGTTGCCAGTTTCTCCACTACAAAATACTCCAGGATACATGCGATCGGCCACATAATCGGTATTTCATGAAACGCCAGCAGAAAAACTTCGTTTGTCATTCCGCCTTTGTCGATTGCGATGTTATAGCATACCATGGCATACACCATGACAAACGCCATAACAAGTGTAAATAAAATATTTTCGAGTCTACTCTTCTTTGGCATAATTTTGCCCTCCTTTAATATAAATAAATTTGAGCATAGAAAAACACACGCGTGTTGTTCGTTAATCAGTGAGTAATGCACACATGTGTCGTTTCCAATTATACCAATATATTCTCTATACAATTAAAAGTGCCTAGTTCCGGAATCGAACCAGAGACACGAGGATTTTCAGTCCTCTGCTCTACCAACTGAGCTAACTAGGCACATAGTTGCGGGAATAGGATTTGAACCTATGACCTCCGGGTTATGAGCCCGGCGAGCT